>SXGT01669881.1_pt1 | contig 37851 bp, 37 predicted proteins | sample 3176221 | NCBI WGS metagenome assembly SXGT01 (sample SAMN11356862, study PRJNA531348) | freshwater metagenome | isolation source: freshwater sample F1-120 | place: China: Fuxian Lake, Yuxi | collected 2017-12-25 | reverse complement strand
GACATAGTCAGTATAAATTTTTGATACTAGAAAAATTTCTACTTTGCCTATTGATATAGTCAGTATAAATTTTTGATACTAGAAAAATTTCTACTTTGCCTATTGATATAGTCAGTATAAATTTTTGATACTAGAAAAATTTATATAAGTTAGATCTTTTGAAAATTTATGCCTGAACAAGCTGAAGAAGAGAGGGATGAATTTGTTGAAGATGATGATTTTGAGGAAGAAGACGATAAGGAAGAAGATTCTGAAGATTGGTGATTAGAAATTCATTATCTTGAATTCTTTGAATCCTTGAAATTTTTCCTCTTTTTCGTCGGAGTTTCTTATTAGAGCGTGTTGTGGACCTTTTTTGCAGATTGGAATCATTGCGTCAACTGCGTCAGGATTTCCCTCGATAAATACTTCTGCTTTTCCGTCGCCCGCATTTCTCACGAAACCTTTTATACCTAACTTGTCAGCATTTTCTTTAATAAAACGATTGAAAAAAACTGGTTGGATTGAACCTTTTACAGTTATTCGCATACTCTTTTTCATGTTTTTAAGATTATGATTTAGTTAATAAATTATTTGTTTTATTTTTTCTCAGGGGTTGCGCCTATTAAATAATCTACGCCCTCTTCTTTTTTTGCAGGAGAAAAACTCTCTTCAACTAATTTTAGATGTGGAACTTGGTGCCATTCAAGTCCGAGAACTTTCGCTGCCTGTTTGTCCATATCTAAAGGTTTGCCGACGATGAGCAGGCCTCTTTCTGAAGCGTCAATTATCGAAAGCTCTGGCATCTTACATTTTAGAATGTCGTGAATTTGATACTTGAGGGGGTGTTTTTCCAATTTGTTTTTTGTGCTTGAGAAAAATCCGCGATACTTATAGGCAGGAAATGCGCTACGCATTGAGTCCAAAGAAGCAGACATTCCTAACTCTGAATGTTTTGCTAGAGGAGTTGCTGTGATAACAAAACCATTAAGGAGCATTTCTGGAAAATGAACTGACTTGAAACGCAAGAATTCGGGATTTTGGATTTCAACAGATGCTGCCTCGTTCAAATCGGCCAGACCGATGCCGTATTTCTCGGCTAATTTCGTGTATCCAAATTCGTCAAATATCTCGTGAGTTTCTGCACCATCTACTCCGTCAGCTAAGATTATCTCGCTTCCATGATTTTTGTTTGCCACACAGAACTGGATGATTGGTTCTAAAAATTCAGGTCTTGAGGATTTATCTGGTGCGCCGACAATAATTTGTGGTTTGATTATTATTTTATCGTGTTTTTTCAACTCTTCATCGAATTTTATCAACTTTAGAACTTTAGGAATTGTTTCGTCATACGATTTTAAATTTACTGCGACCCCTTTTGCCATATTTGTTTTTGAGGTCTTGGCTTTTTAATGATTGTTGTGTTTTGATTATTATATTCCGCGCCTATCTAATTCATTCTGAACTATAGCTATCGTCTGTGACGCGAAATAAGTTTTAGGACCAATCGTTACGGGTGTGGCTATTTTTGCAAGTCGTTTGTATTCTTTTGCCGGAAGTCCTTTGTGGTCTCCTAAGATAAAAACAGGATTGTCTGGAATCTCTACTTTTCTTATGTCTTCTCCGTCGGGGTCAAGAACGAATAATTTTTTTCCCTCGTTATGAATATCTTCAACTGTCTTGAGGAAATTCTTTTTTTCAATCCAATATCCTGGAAAGACTTCATTTTTTATGCCATGTTTATATTTGAAGAGCATTTTTCTTAGAATTCCTGAAACGTCTTTTTTTCCTAAGTATATTTTGTCAACTCCTGTTTTGCCTTCGATTTTTGGCATGAGTTCGAGATGCTTGACGGGGTCTGGCGGGCCAGCGAATAACATATGTAACTTTACATCTGTTCTAATTTTATGACTTAGAAAAAAAGCTGCGATGACTGTATGGACTGCGATATCGATTCTGCCAGATTCTTGTAAGTCTTCTTTTACGTAATGGCCAGCCGTTGGCGCCGTTCTGCTATAATAGATGAATTCTCTCATATTAATTAACACATGTCAAGAAACGTTTATATTTGTTTCTTGAGCACGATCAAAAACATCAGTTTTTGACGAATTCTGGTTTTGCAACCAAATCTCCTTTTCCTATGAAATTATAACAACCTATAAACTTTGTGTCTTGGAAAACGCAAACCTTTTCTCCTTCATCGAACTTGGGAAGTTTTCCATCTATAAACGATTCAAATATGGGGCTTCCAGTCAACAATTTTTTTACAAAATCGTTTTTTATTTTAATGACTGGAAGAATTTCAGAAACTATTTCTCCAGAGATTATTATTTTTCTCAATAAATTATCGTTGCCTTTTTTATATTCCTCGACTGCTTTTTCAAAGTCGTAAAGATTTACTGCACTTGATTCGTTAAAAATTCCAGCGTTCGTTCTTCTTAATTCAAGCATGTGCGCACCACCTATTTTTTCTCCCAAGTCGCTACATAACTTTCGTATGTAAGTTCCAGCCTGAACTTGTGTTTCAAACAAAACGTTTTTGCCGTCAATTTCTAAAATTTTAAATGATTTTACTTCGCGTTCTCTGACTGCGCGTTTAACTCTTGAACGGACTGGTGGAAGCTGATTTATTTTTCCTACAAAATTTTGAATTGCGTTTTCTAAATCTTCTTTTGATATTTCCTCGTGGATGCGCATAATTCCTACATAAGTTTTGTCTCGATGCATAAGATATTCGTTAAGACGACAAGCTCTTCCTAACGCAATTGGTAAAACTCCTGTGACTTTTGGGTCAAGAGTTCCAAAATGTGCGGTTTTGTTTAAATTTAATATTTGTTTTACAAATTGCGAAACTTGAAACGACGTCGGACCTGACGGCTTGTCTACATTGATTATTCCGAATTCTAAAAGTTCTTTTATTGACTTCTTTGATTTTAGCATTTTATTTTTTCTCTTATGAATTTAGTGATTTCAGGTTTCAAAAAGGTTCCGTTTTGGTTCCACGATAGTTCCACGCAGAATTAATATATTCATATTTTATTAGAAAGTTATGAAAAATGAAAAATTGAAAGGAGGTATAAAATGAAATTAACAATTTTAGCTGTGACTTTGATTCTGATATTAGGAACGTTTGGAGGATTGGTTGCTGTTAGTGGTTCGTCTGATGACTTTGGACTGATTCCGGAGATTAACGAAGACGATGTCTTTGAGTCTGACCGTTCCGCTGAAGAATATTTGCAACAACAAACAGGAGATATTCTTGTCTCGGCTTATCCGATAATTGAATACTCTACAGGATGGTATGAATCTGGCGATGGAAAAGCTGATATCCTAAATATGGTTGTTGTCAGAAAGGAAGGAACGAGCGGTAGTGGAAACCAAGTGCGTATTTCTGCGCATGGTAAGGTCCATATCGGCGGAAGTCCTTTCAAGATAATCGCTACTGAACGAAGTGCCAATCGCGTCGTTTATTCATTAGTTGGGTCTAAAAACGATTTAGAACGAGGCGATATGATTCTTCAAAAAGTTAAGACCTATAATAATGGAATTTCGAGATGGGATGGAACACTTACTATTCAAAATATGAATAGAGTAAACGAAGTTTTATCTGCCGACGTTAAAGTAATGACTCGTGAGAATGTCGTTAACGAAGGTAAAATCAAAAATTACTCTGGAGGACAAGATAAAGTTAGTTATTATGGAAAGTGGAACTTGGGCACGAGTTTTTTCAAATTCGTAAGTGAGAAATCTAATGCGAAGAAAATAAATGCGGAAGCTTATGGAGAACGCGTTCGAGGAAAAATCGAGCTTGAGCTTATGAGTGAAAATAATGGCGTCAGAGTTTATGAAGGAAAACTTAAACTTGATGAGACTAAAGATGATGAACTAAATCCATCTACTGAAAAAGATAAACTTTCTGCTGTCTTGCGTGTTGAAGTAAAATATGATGGTCAAGATTGGGTTGGTCCAGTGAAAGCGACTCTTAAAGACGGAAGCGTTCTTGAAGGATACATGACTATGGGTGAAATAACAACTAATAGAAATGTTCCCGTTACCGATGTTCCGAAGGATCTTCGTGGACGTGATTGGGAAGATGATTCGTTTGATGATTCTGATAATCGTGGATTCGATGTCGATGAAAGATCTGATAGCTCGATCTCTGATGACTCATTTGACGATTCTAGGTCTGACGATTTATTTGATGATGATTCAAATAAACCGAAAAAAAAAGGTTTCTGGAAGAAATTCGTCAGAGCTTTTGGCTTTAAAGATTCAGAATAAATAATCTTTTTTTATTTTTTATTTTTTATTTTCGCAGGGATTAAATAGTCCTTGCTTTTTTTATTTACATGTCGAACAAAGCTAAGGGGTCGCGTGCTGAAAGGGAGTTGTTGCAATTATTTACAGATAATAGTTGGAGAGCTGCGCGCGTCGCTGGGAGCGGAGTTAATGAAAATACTTTCTGCGATTTAATTGCGGGAAGATATGGTAAAGCTTATGCTGTTGAAGCAAAATCTAGTAAACATCCTCGCATCTATATAACTAAGCAACAAATTGATGACTTTATGCAATTTACGAGCGTTATGGGGCTCATTCCTGTTGTCGCCGTTAGATTTAATCGTGAGGGTTGGTTGTTTTTGAAACCTGAACAACTTGAAGACTCTGGAAAAAATTGGGTTGTTAATTTAGAAAATATTAGATTGACTGCTAAAAAATTTGGGCAGTTTTTTGAAGAAGATAAAGAAGAAAGTTTTATTTCTTAAATTTTATTTCGTGAAATGTATTCATACGCCGAGAAAGCCGCTGTGCATCCGTCAGCTACACCAGTGATTAATTGTTTGAATGGTTTGTCCGTAACGTCTCCTGCTGCGAAAATTCCTGATATGTTTGTTTCTGAAGTTCTATGATTCAGAATTATTTCTCCTTTTTCATTCGTCTTTACTCCAAGAGATTTTGCTAAATCTGAAATTATTATGTGGCCAATTGCTACGAAAACTCCTTGTAATTCTAATTCATTTTTTCCATTATATGCTTTGTCTAAAATAACTTTATCAACTAATTGTTTTCCTTTTATTTCTGTAACATTTGTATTGTTTATTATTTCTATTTTTTTGTTTGAGATTATGCGCTCGTAATTTATTGGTTCGGGCCTTATCTTTTCACCTCGGTAAATGATGAAAACCTTTTTTGCGTGTTCTGCTAAAACGAGTGCGTCTTTTGCAGCTGCATCTGAACCGCCAATGACTGCGACTACTTTATTTTTGAATAATGGTGCGTCGCATAAAGCGCAATAGGCGACGCCTTTATTTTCGTATTCTTTAGAACCAGGAACTTCTAACTTGCGCCATTTTGTTCCTGTTGCGAAAAGAATTGTTTTGCCAATATATGTAGATTCAGATGTTTTCACTTCAAAGAATTTTCCTTTTTGTTTGACGCTATCAGCTTTCTCTTCTTTTAAGGTTGCTAAATCATATGACTGCGCGTGTTCTTTTATTTTGTCTGCTAATTCTGCGCCTGAAAGACGAATAAATCCTGGATAATTTTCAACGACATTTGTTGTTGTGATTACTCCTCCGAGAGGCATTTCTGTGCCATGTGAAGTTCCTAAACATAGAGTTTTCAAACCAAGACGAGCTCCATACATTGCCGCAGCTAATCCTGCTCCACCTGCGCCAATTATTATAAAATCGTATTCTGAATTTTTCATTTTAATTTGAGATGTTTTCTGATTGCCTTTTCATCAAACCCCACAATTATTTTTCCGTCAATATCTATTACGGGGACACCGAGCTGACCTGATTTTTTTATCATTTCTTTTTTTGCTTTTTCGTTTTCTTCTACATTTATATCTTTGAATTCTATTTTATGCTCATTAAGAAATTCTTTTGCGCGATGACACCAAGGACAATGTGATGTGCCGTAAATAATAATTTTCATGCTACCTCTTGTATGTTTTGAGTTGAAGTTATATAAACTTTATTATCAAAAAAGATATTTGTTTGAAGGATTATTTATTTCTGTAAAAACATAGACATTATAAATCTCAATTAGCTAATAATTTAATGATTAAAAATAGAAATGTTTCTATTCTGATTGTAGTGTTTTTGATTGTTTCAATTACGTGGATTTATTTCAAAAAGACAGATATTTCGCCGAAAATTTGTTTTGAAGATAATTGTTTTTATGTAGAGATTGTCGATGATGACACTGAACGAACTTTAGGTTTGATGAATCGGGAGTATCTTGAGCCAGATGCTGGCATGCTTTTTATTTTTGATGAAGAAGGAAGCTATCCTTTTTGGATGAAGAATACACTGATACCTCTGGATATGATTTGGCTAAACAGCAACGGAGAGATTGTTTATATTTTTGAAAATGCACAACCTTGTGTCTCGAATCCATGTCCAATAATTGCGCATGATGGTTCTGCTCTTTTTGTTGTTGAACTTAATGCTGGAACTGTGAATGAGAAAGAAATTCAAGTAGGACAAACTGCTAAATTTGAGATAGATTAATGGAAACGAAAGAAGCTTTATTATTCGCTTTTTTGATTACTGCGCTCGTTGCTGGAAATTATTTTTTCTTTACTGAATCAGACGCAGAAAGAGAGATTGTTAAAATTTCGCGCGTGCTCGACGGCGATACGGTTGAACTTGAAGACGGCAGAAAGGTAAGATTCGCGAATATCAACACTCCTGAAAAAAAATTTGCTTATTCTGAACTTGCCAAAAATTATCTTGTCGGGTTTGTTGGAAAAGATATTGAAATGGAAAATCTTGGCGGAGATAAATATGGAAGAACGCTTGGAAAATTATTTTTAAAAAGTGAGTATTTGAATCTTGAGATTGTAAGGCAAGGAATGGCTCACGCATATCTTGTTTTTGAAGATGAAGTGCGCGACTTTTCGCTTGCGGAAAAATATGCTATTGATGAAGGATTAGGAATTTGGCACACATCTGAAGATGCGGATTGTATCAGTGCCACAATCAATAAATACGAGGAATACGTTCTAATTTATGATTCGTGTGATTTAAATGAAAAAGGATGGACGATAAAAGATGAGAGCACGAAAAGCTACAAAATCGAGGAGGATTTTGGCGAGAAGCTTGCAATTTATTCTGGCGAGGGTGTGGATTCAAAAGAAACGCGATACTGGAAAAGAAAAAATGTCTGGAATGATGACAAAGACAGAATTTTCATACGTGATGCTGACGGCTTGCTTGTTTTTTACGATTCTTATTAGTGGCGAGGTTTTTGCTCTTAGGATAAACGAATTTGAATCAAATCCTGCCGGAAAGGATGCGGGTTTTGAGTGGATTGAATTATATTCTGAAAATTTGGTTGACTTGGAGGGATATTTTTTGCAAAATGGTGACGGCGGAACGTATAATTTGAGCGGGACGTTTAGTGGATACCTCACGATAATTTTTCCAGGAGCGTGGCTCGATAATTCAAATGAAAGCGTTATTTTGAAACGCGGAGTGGAGATTATCGATCAGACTATCTCATTTAATGATGCGACGAATAACGGTAAAACTTGGACATTTTGCTCCGAATGGAAATTTGTCTCCGGAACGCAGAATGCCGTTAATTTCTGTGACGGCGGAACGCAAATCTTTGCGCAAGAAAATGAAACTGAAGAAGACAATGGATTAAGTTATTTGACTAACAAAGATTTAGATAATTCGCAGAATGCCCTGACTAATTCTTCAAATAATTTGCAAAAAGTTATAATTAATACTGCTAATGTTGCTGACATTAAACCTAAGAAAATAACTTTGAATAATATCGAAAAAAATGAAGCGAAAACAATTGTTACTAAAACTTACAAGACGAGAGTTGGAGTCATTTATGCCTTTCTCGGAATTTGTGTTTTGCTTGTTGTGTTAATGGCTTTAAGAAAATTATGATTAACAAATTGAAATGATGGATTCACTAATTGGGGATTGGCATGTTTCTGTTGTGAGATAAATTTTATCTCCGGATTTTAAATTGCTGTTTTCTATAAATATCGTTTTTGTTCCGTCTTGTAAAAGACATGTGTTGCAACCATTTCCACAAGAAGTTTTGAATCCATTTTCTCCAGTCAATAATATTTTGTTTAAATTATCTGTTGAAGGTTTGTTAATATTTATTTCCAATTTTCCGTCGAGATTTATACAAGTTTTAGTTATTTGGGTTTGGAGCTGAACGCAATCTACGACTGGAGAGAGTGAGCTTTCAAGGTCTCTTGATAAGTCCAATACGTAACTGCCGACGCTCCAGAGCGCGATTACACTTAAAGCGACGATTGACATTACTTGAACTATTTCCGAAACTCCTTTTTTGTTTAGAGATTGCATGCTGTTGCTCCCGCTTCTTGCAAATTGAATCTTGCTATTTCGTTCCCGTCCAAAGTGATTGTCGCTGTTTGTCCAATAATTGTTTCTACATATAGATTTGTTTTGTCTGGAGTGAATTGTTCGCCAGCAATTGAATCTGTGTCTTGAGCATCCGTAAATGCGGTTGTTGGTTGACATAATTCATTTACGCAGAGCTCGCCGTCTCCAGCGTTGTTTTGGACGCAACCATTAATTATTTCTTTAGATAATTCTGCTGTAGATTCTTTGTTATTTATTGTGATTTCAACGGCGTGTTTATTTTCACATCCTGTGTATTCTGCAATTTGGTTGCCAGTGATTGCTGATTCTGAAGGCTTGTTTTTTTCAAGAAGTTTTTTTATTAAATTGATATTATATTGTCCATAATCGCTTGTTATCAGTGTGCGCATGACTCCTGCGCGGATTGAGCGATAGAAATTTGTTTTTGAACATTCCAAATCGCAAGAGTCTGTTGGAGACGCGAATTTATCGCAAGAAGACACGCAGTTTTTTGAGCCACGCGGTAAATTCGCAGGAGTGTATTCTTCGGCTAGATTACCGAATGCGTGTCCGAATTCGTGAATAACTACAGAGTCTTCATGATTTTTGTTTAAACTTATTACATTGCTAATTGCGGAGCTTCGTATATTAGAAGGATAATCTTTCACGACGAATATATAGTCGTTTGGACAGCGACGAGCTACTTCGATATTTTCTTTTGTATCACATAATATCGCGATGCCCTTGTAATCTTTACATGTTGGTTCGTAATCTGATGAGGGGATAAAAAAAACATTGAAGTAATTTTTATGTGCATTATATGGGGGCGTGTTTAAGATTGTGTCGCTGAATCTTTTTGTGTCTTCTTCAGAAGCTAGAAAGAGCAAGTCAATTCTGTCTTCGCCGTTGTATACTAAGGAGCGACATGTTCCCAAATTTTCTGTCGCGACTTTTTCAGGCTGTTCCTGTTGAATGTTTAGATAAGCGAATAGCACGATAACTACTGCGAGAGAAGATATAACGAAGAGATAACTTTTTTGTTGTAGTTCCATGAGATTCTTAGAATAATCTGGCTTAAATAAGTTTTTAATTATTTGTTTGGCGAAGATTAATTCTTATATTGGGGATTATGGGAAGATTTAAAACTGCGTGAAATAAATTGAGATTATGGAACAAGTATCTGCGAAATTTATTATTGAAATTTTGGGTAGACCACCTGAACATTTAGCTACTGCTTTGAATGAGTTGGTTACGCGTTTAGGAAATGAGAAAGGCACAAAGATTGTGAATAAAACTTTTAATAATCCTAAGCCAGTTGAGAAAGTAGAGAATTTGTGGACTGCGTTTGCTGACGTGGAACTTGAGTTTGAGACGCTACCTCATTTTTTTAGTGTTGTTATGAGTTATATGCCTGCGCACGTCGAGGTTTTTGAACCCGAAAGCGTGAAATTTAACACGTTTGAACTTAATGAGTTGGCGAATTTTATCGTCGGGCGATTGCATAATTATGATTCTGTCGCGAAGAGATTGATGAGCGAAAGAGAAATTTTAATTAAAAAACTAGAACATTTGCGTAACGGCGGAAAGATTGAAGATGTTTTTCCTAAAACGCAAGTGCCTGAAGTTAAGCCTGTGATTAAAGAGAAAAAGAAGAGTGGAAAAAATAAGAAAAAGAAAAACTAATTATTTTGTCGGAGTTTTTGACTGGAATCCTGGGGGAAGAATGATTTTATTTTCTGTTTGTCGTGATATATCTCTTGGAGGCGGAGTTGTAAGATTTTTTGGTTGAGGTATTGAGGATTTCTTATATTTTAGAAAGATAAAAACTAGAATAGCAATTATAACTATGATCGATAGATAACCTATCCATCCAAAACCTCCTCCTTTTTTTTCCGCTGTGCATGTCCCAATGCAACAAGAAGCGATGTCGAGACTTTTTACTGGTTCTGTGGAACAGGTTTCTGAAGCTGTGCAAGACCTACCGCCGAGTTCCAAACAATAAGACTGCGGAACGCCGTCTTCAATTGGAGTTGTTTCGGTTGTATTTGTCGTGAAAGAAATATTTATCGGGATACTTTGATTATATTCTCCGATTTGAACAATTATTTGTGTGCTTATCGGCGAGCCACTAATTCTGCTCAAAGATAAATTGAATTGTTGCGACTGATTCGATTGTAAACTGCTGACGAAATAAGGCGCGACGTTTATGAGATTGGTGTTGTAAGAAAGGAGTAAATTATTTAGAGTATTTTTACCAGTGTTTTGAATTGAGAAAACATAATATGTTTGATTGCCTGCTAAGGCAACTGCTCGAATTGCCGAAGGAATTATTCTGATGCTGATACTATTGTTTGTTGTTTGCGTCGGCGGAGTTGATGTGCCGAGAACTTGAATTGGAATCGTGTAACGCCCGATTGCTGCCTGATAAACTCCTGGAGCGACATTTGAAGTTGATAGAGTTATCGTGTTTGTTCCTGGTTGGAGCGTGAAAGTCTGCGATTCTGGAAAATTGATATCTATTGTTGTTGGTTGATCCAAGTTCAGAATCGCATTCAAATTTAGCGAGTCAGTTACAACTGCGAATCCAGGATTTATACTATAATCAGTTATATTTCCTAAAACGGAAAATGCCTGGTCGAAATCTATTTGAGTTGCCACGCCGTTAACGGTTGTCGCAATGTTGCTGATGAAAAGGGAATAATTATTTGGCTGTAAAGGCATTTGCGCGTAAATATAATAATCTGAACCGAGTCGTTTGACTTCGTAAATTACTGCGATTGGAACATGGGCTCTTTTGAATAATATATTTTCAGGAGTTATCGGCTGTAGAATGTTTCCTTGAATTTTTATTATCATTGTCTCTCCTGGCTGATAGGTTTGAGCCATGTTTGTCGTGATTGCATGAGCTATCGGCAAGAACAAAAATAATATTGCGAGCATCAAAATTCTTTTCATAAATTCGGGAAGATTGGTAATTATATAAACTTTTTTAGCGGAAAAATAAATCATTAAACTTTTTCTATTATATTCATTAAACTAAAATAACTATGGGAAAATTAATAAATAACCGAGTTAGGATATTGAGATGGTTGGTGTTAAGTCTTCTGCTGAACAGAGCGGATTTGGTGTTGGCGAATTTTCAGCAGATAATCTCGGAGTCGATATTAATTCGAGCGAGATTTTTGCTGGTGTGTGGAATTCATTGCCACCTGAAATGTGGCAAAAAATTAATTTTATGATGGAAATAGGGAAATGGATTCTTGTTGCTACTTTAGCTTATTTAATTATTAAAATAATATTTCAGTTTATGAAAATAAAGGATAGTGCTAATCTCGCGACGATTGCTTTGAATACCAAAAATATGAACGCGAAAATTGATGCGTTGATGCATAGAAAAAAAATTAATTAATTTTATTTAGAAATTAAATTGATAATTATTTACTCATCTCTTTGAGTTTGCGCATTGTCTCTTCCATTTCTGTATCGGATTTTGATATTCCAGGTCTGCGTTGCGGTTGCGATGTTCCAGAAGTTGGAATAATTCTTGAAGGTTGTGTGCGCATCATTGGAACGGGACCACGAGCCGGAGGAAATGGTGGTCTGCCTCCAGGTGGAATCCCTGGACGAGCTGTTGGCGGTGCCGTCGATTTTGATTTGAATTTATACAACGCAAGTTTGATTTTGTCGCGCATCAAAATTCCCGTGACAGCGAGAGCGATGAGAATTACTAAAAGAATTATCCAGAGAGTCCAATTTGTTCCGTTTTCGGTTGTCTGTTGTTGCCTGCAACATACTTCATCTGCTCCGACGTCGCACGACTCCGAAAGTTGTTCTTCATTGGATTGACAAGAAGAATAACAACTTCCTCCTGCCTGCTCGCAAGCATTTGCTTGAGGTGTTGGATTGCAATCCGCTAAACAGCACGAACCATCTGAAGCAGAAGATTCTGTTCCGGAACATGTTTTGTCTGCTCCGCAGATTTCGCCTTGCTGTTCTGCACATGTTTGTTCAACTGGAGCTTTTGAACAGCATATTCCTGATGAACATTCATATTGCTCAAGAGAAGTTCCATTCAAATTATTGCATTTGAATAAAGTCATGCACGCATATCCATTGGATGATTCTTCGCAGTCTTGTGATGGGGCTGGTCCTGTGCCTGTTGCGACTGAACGAGGCCAACCTGCATAAAGCAAGAAGCCAGTGTCTCGGATGTTGTTATTGTTCCAACAACCATCTGACGTAGGAATTGTTTCAAAGTATGCTTTTGAACTGTCGGCTTCTGCTGCGCTTGAACCTTGTAGAGAAAGAAGTGCGATTGCAGAGTCATAATGTCTTCCATATTGAGAGTTCGGCGCCTGCCAGTATTTGCCTTGTTGTTGTGCTTGTACTAAATTGGAATATTGGTCTGTGCCCTCGGTCAAGAGATAGAGGAATCCGCTCGGCAAAAATTTCTGGTTTGACTCGCTCAATGCAAGTAGATAAGGTAAGTAGTCGCTAACGTCGTTATTTGTGTTGTCGAGAGCGAGTGCTGCCCAAAGCGTCCCTTCGTAATCACAAGTATTTGTTGTTGAAATACATTTGGAGTTTAAGCTTTCTTGAGTCGTGCCCAATCCTGCTGCTGAATGTGTGGTTGGCGAGACGAAAATAGTTGATGAACCTGAACGCTGATATAACGTAGTGGTAAAGAAATCTTGGTCGCAAGAAACTGTGAAGTTTTGGTCAATGCAATTATTATTCACGCGTAGCCAGAATCCGCTTTGAGCAATTGTGAGGCAACTGCCTGGATTCCCAGAAAGGACCATCTCATTGTTTATAGTTATTGTTTTTTGTTCGCCGCCGTAAGATAAAGTGCATTGCGATGCAACATGATTTTGAATATCTATTTCCAAATACCAAGTCAAATCTGTTGCTGTTCGGCTATTTGATTTGAGCCAATTTTCTATTGAATCAGATTCGCGATTTATTCTTTTATAGGCTAAGAGAACTTGGGCCGTGTCTTTTATTTGGCTCGTTGGAGACTCTGCCCAATGACTTCCACTTACTGATTTGCTTTCGATTACTGAACGCAATTTGGGATTTGAGCCTATGGCAAGGACGCCGAAAACTGCTTCCTGGAGAGATATCGCGTTTTGCTCTTTATTACTTATTTGATTTTGCAAACATTGATAGGCTTTGTCTATTACATTAGTAGATGTTGTGGAATTATTTGATTGGTTTGATTGTGCGAGAACGCCTGTTGCGAAGAATAACAAGAGGATTATCACTGACCACTTTTTTAACATGTCTTTATTATAACTTATAGTGTTTATAAAGATTCTCAAAAAATAAGCCAATTATTTCTTGTTGCTCGTTGTTGTATTTTGAAGAAAGGTATATTTTAGAAATAGTCGATTTATTTCTATATACAGCAATTTATTTAATTATATGTATATTGCTGTATAAAGGAATATTTATATATTGTTGTTGTTTTGCGAGGAGATGACTAAGAAGAAGGTGACTCTAAATATAGACTCGAAAGTGTATGATTCTTTTAAGAGTTATTGTGAAAGGAATGCGATAATCCTCTCAAAGAAGATAGAGATTGCGATGGTTGAATTGCTCAAGACAACGAAAAAAATTAAGTTCGCAGCTATATTCTTTATTTTGGCTTTCTCTTTCGTGGCTGCGAATATTTTTCAAGACAATAACCAAATTACATTTGACGCGGGAATTTATAATGGCACATTCTATAATTCCACTTTTTCCGCTGTGCAGTTGAATATATCTGGAGGATTCTTGAATGGAACATATACTTCGCAGATTTTTGACGCGGGTCGCAATGCTACTTGGAAAAATATTTCGTGGATGTCAGATGTTTGTTATAAATGTGAATTGCCAAACAGTAGTGTTTTTGAAACAGGCAATTTTTTAAGACCGGCCAATATGTCTGGAAATGTTTTGCTCGCGCACTTTAATGAGTTAAGTGGTGCGACAAGTTTTGCCGACAGCTCTGGAAATGTAAATACTGGAACTTGTGTCGGCACTAATTGTCCCGCTGCTGGAGTCGGCGGAAAGTTTAACGCATCTGTGGACTTTGAGACAAGCACTGCGAATGATGATTATATCAATTTTAGCAATCCTACTGAATTAAACAGTTACGGAAATAAACTGACTATGGAAGCATGGATTAAATTGGAGTCTATTCAAAACGATCCGACGATTATTGATAAAAGTTTGGCTCAATTTTCATTTTATATAGATTCACCTACGAATACATCTCGCGCATTGATTGTTGCCGGAAGCAGTCAGACTGCTTCTGGAAATTTAGTGCTTGCTGTTGGAAATTGGTATCATGTTGCGGCAGTGTATAATGGTTCAAATGTTAAACTCTACACAAATGGAGTTTTAGACGGGACTCCTGTGAGTCTGACTGGAAATATAATTACAACGAATAGTGCTTTGTTGGTTGGCTCTGGCTGGAGCGGAATTAATCCTCTTGCGTTTCCATTTGACGGAATGATTGATGAGGTTGCAATATACAATAGGTCTTTGGGTGCGCAGGAAATTAAAGACCATTATTTAAGAGGCATATTGGATTTGAATTTGAGCGCGCAAAGTTGCGATGATTCTTTGTGTAGTGGTGAGAGTTTTGTTGAATTAAATAAAACGTCACCCCAAAATTTATCGATACTTAATTGGACAAGATATTTCCAATATCGGTTTAATTTTCTGACTGAAAATATTAGTTATACGCCATATTTATTTAACGCGACGATAGATTACACTCCGATATTTAATGTAGCTCCGACGATTCATTTAAATGATACTTTAGTTAATGGAAGTTTGCGTGCGCCTTTATTTGGAGAGAATTTTTTTGTGAGGGTGAATGTTTCTGACCCTGAAAATGATTCGGTTAGCGTAGGTTTCACGATAATTGCTCCGAATGGGACGAGAGTTTTGGACAACGTTTTGGGAAGTAATTATAGTGTTGGAACTTACGGCATTTGGAATTCTACAAATTATACGATTAATGATTATGGTTATTGGAACTGGTCTGTGCTTGCTTCGGACGGAACAAACGTTAGTCAGCAAAATGGGAGCTTCAGAGTTTTGAGCGACTTGGCAATATTTCCAGTAGAATATATTGTGACTCCGAATCCTAAGAATATAACTTTAAATTGGAATTTGTCGATGTATCATAGCTCGCTTGAAAGTTACAATTTCACATTTAGTTATAATCTGAATTCAACTTTCTTTAATTTAAGTTTCTCGAATAGTAGTGCCGTTTTGAGCAATGCAGTTTACAATGATACTAATTTATTTAAGAACCTAATCACAATTAATATTTCTAATATCGTTACTGAAAATATTGTTTACGAAGGGAATATTACGATTCAAAGAGTTTTTGACGGAAAGAACTATACACTGCCTTTGAAAATCGGAATCAATCCGCCGAGCGGAAACGCTGACGCACTTGACACTCCGTCTTTGAGTATTTGTGGCGCCGTGAATTGTAATGTTGATACGGCGATGCAGAATGACGAGAGCAAGAGTTTTACTTGGACGATAAAAAATACGGGAAGTTATAATTTAACAAGTTGCCAGCCGACGATGAGTGGATTCGATATATCGGGATTTGGAAGTTTCAATCTGAATAATTTCGGCATCGCTGTAGGTGAAAGCACTGCATTGACTTTAACAATTAACCAACCGGCTATAAATTCTTATTACGGAAAACTTGGCGTTGTTTGTCAGGCGACAGTTTTAGGATTTAATGATTCGCTTGGAGCTGACAGCGAGAATGTGCCGAGTTTGAGATTGGTTGTTACCGCCGACAGCGGAGGTGGTGCTCCTAGTGGTGGCGGTGGAGGGGGCGGTGGTGGAAGTGGAGGAATAACTGCTGCCGTAATTCAAGACATTTACACACTTGAAGCCGATTCGCTGGAAAGATTAGAAATTGGAAGAGGTGAAAGCGAAGCCATTGCGCTTAAAGTTAAGAACACGGGAAATAAATTCCTAAACGGATGTTTCTTGTCTGCAACCAATGGAGTTTATAATTGGATTTCAACAAATCAAATAGAATCATTGAGTCCTGGGCAGGAAATGAATTATGTATTCACGATAAACGTTCCTATTGATGCTGAACGCGGAGAGTATTCGACAAATTTGAACATAAATTGCAAAGAAGCCTCGTTGACAAAAGATTATTCTATTTCTGTCGTCGGTGGAGAGTTTGAGTTGACACTCTTGAACTCTGAAAGAGTCGGCACTAAATTGAAAGTGACTTATGCAGTTGAGAACTTTGCTGAAGAAGAAAAAGAAATTTCCGTGCATTATCGATTAGTTGATGAGGATGAAGATGTTGTTGTTGAGGGCGATACTGAATCTGTTAAAGTTCCAGCTAAAGAACGCATTGAAAATAGTTTTGAGTTTGAATTGCCTAAAAACTCGATTGGAGATTATACGATTTTAGTAAATGTTGGTGATGGTGTTGACACGAATAATTATAGTCAAGACATAAGATTGAGCGCGCGCGGAGTTACTGGTCTGGCTATTTCCGATACCAACTTCAAGACGATTTCGTGGTTCGGAATTGTTGTCCTTATTTGTTTCGGAATTTATTTAGTAATTAAGATGATTAGACGACAAATCGTTTTGAAACGTGAAGGACAGAGTGCGGAGAGACATTTCATTAAAATAGATATTAATGATTAATAGAAATTATTTATTTTCTTTTATTTTTCTTAATTTTTTTAGGACTTCCACGATTGGATTTTTTTCTGCAGGAAGCTCGTCTATGAGTTTGAGGTCTTTGTAGAAATTATCGTTGCCGTAGTTCGGAGGTAGAATTTTCTTTGTTTGTCGAGAGTGCCAGTCGAGCTGAGCTTTGACGTAACCTTCTTTCAGAGGAGGAGTGTTTTTTTCGTTCCACTCTCGGGATTTTTGCGCGATGTAGTCGTTTGGATAATTCAAGGATTTTAAGAAAGTGATTAAAACGAAGAGTCCGCGCTTTCTGCCTTCAGGAAGTCCTTTGAGCAGACGTTTTATTGAATTGGGGAACATGTCTTCTGTGACACCAGTGAAATCCGCTACGAATTCTTCCGAGATTTTTTTTGGTTTTTCTAATTTTTCTTCATTCAAAGATTTCCAAGCTATTGCTGATTCTAAAAGACGAGCCGCTTCGTTTGGATTCGGAGTTTTATAAAATTCCTTTATGGTTATTTTCAAAGGATTTGCATCTTTTGGTGAGAATGAATTTAATTCTGATTTGTCCAGAACTATACTGGCTAATGCTGTTTTTTCGTGCAGGGAATATGGCATTCTGAACAAATGTCTCGGGGCGACTAAAACTAAATCTAAAGATGCGATTTTTTCTCCCGCAATATCTTCGGTAAATTGCGATTCGTTTTTTGAGCGAGCTTCTTTTGTGAAAGTTATTTTTTTGTCTGAACTGAACTGACTTGTTGATGACGAAGTGCCACATTTTCCGCAGAAGAAAAATTCCGCGACGTTTATGACTTCCAAAAATCCTGGGCAACGTTCATCGGTGCAACGCACTTTTCGTTTAGTTATTTTATAATCTGGGCGCTCGTGAGTCGTGTTACAGCGATCGCATTTGAATGAAGTTCTTGTTTTTTTTACGGCGGGGGCGCTACAATTTGGACAAGTCATTGTCAATATGTCTTTTTCAGATAAATTCATCCGTTCTTCTATCGCCTCGAAATTTATCCCCAATTCTTTGATGTGCGTGTTGTAATCTTGACGAATGCGCGCCATCAAATATTGGACTATTGCTCTTGCCCATTCGGGAAACATATTTTTTGTTTCTTGATTTTTGAAATTTTGCGGAAAGGCTTCTGCTGGAATTATTAGATGAAATCCTTTTGAGCCGGAAAATTTTATTCCGCAACTCGTTATTCCTTGTTTTTCTAATTCTTCGGCGAGGAGTTTTGCGGCGATTTTTGAGTAATCTAAAAAGGGAGAGTCGATATCTATGAGTAAGTCCCATGATTTTCTTGCGGTTTGCATATCCTCTTGAGACATCTCCGAGTTTATTTCCAAAGGGTTGTGCCAAAGTTCTTCTGATGCGTGGAAAGAGGTTGCGCCTTTGTTTACCAAACCCATAATGTCAGACGGATATTGTAATGTGTCGGGGCGTCGGCCGAATGATTCAAAGTATCGCGGGACAACTTCTCGATTTTTTGCGAATTTGAACAGAGCTTCCTGAACTTTAGGGTTGGAATAGTATATTTTAGTTATTGCTCTTACTCGCTTTTCTTTTTCTGATTGTTCGGGCATGTAAATTGTGGAGTGTAGTAGTTTATAGGATTTGTTATGGTGGTTTTGAGCGTCATTGTATTTCTGAATTTTATGACGCCTGAAATTTCTGCCAAATATCAAATGAAGATTTTCTGCTGTGTGAACGAACAAAGACTTATTCGTTTAGCAGAATAAATTAAGTTGATAAAAATTATTTATTTTGGTTTTGAAAATTATATGTTGGAAATAGGAAACATTTAAAGACCTCTCAAATTTAATAGTGTTATGAATAAGTGGTTAGTGATTGCTGTTGTTGCCGTTGTTGCCGTCGGTATTTTTATTTGGATTTCTTCGCGTGGTGAACCGAGCTTAGTGCCTGCAAGAACAAAGATGTTGCCAAGAAATGTTACAATCCCTGCGGGAAATAATACAAATTCAACTATTCCTCCTTTGAATAATACTAACTCGACAAATATTCCTCCTTTGAATAATACTAACTCGACAAATATTCCTCCTTTGAATAATACTAACTCTACTGGTACAAATTCATCTAATAGCTCAGTTTAAGTTTAGGAATTAATTCTTGGATTGTTTTTGAGACATATTTTAGGACGATTAATTGTTGCAAAGTTTAACTCTTGAGTTGGATTTGAGCAATTGTCTTCTTACTCATTTTCTGTTAAAACAAATTGGGATAAATATTGCTTAAAAGTAAATTGGGCTATATCCTATTTGTTAATATGTTTTTTTATACGATAATATTTATAAGCAAAGGTATCGGGAATATTTTATGAGATTGAAACTTGAAGACCCGAGAATTTTTGCTCATTTGATTGGGATTATTTCTGAACTTGTGACGGAAGTGCGGATAAAAATCACGAAGGAAGGAATGAGTTTGACTGCTTTGGATCCGGCGAATGTCGCGATGGTTTATTTTAGTATACCTAATGATTTGTTTGCGGAATTTAATGTTGAGAAAGATGAAGTTTTAGGAGTGAATTTGCAAAATTTGAACGCGATAATGAAAAGATGCAAATTGGGAAGTTCGCTCATTGTTGAGAAAGAGGAGAGCTCACTTAAACTCACGATAAATGATAAGATAAAGAGAGAATTTTCTTTGGCACTGATTGATGTTGAGGGTGACGACAAGCAGATGCCTGCCTGGGAATTTAAGAGCGTGATAAAAATGGACGCGCAAGCGTTTGTAGATGCGATAGAAGATTGTAGTGTTGTTGCAGACGCCTGTACTTTTATTGCTCAACCAGATAAATTCATTATTGAATCGAGCAATTTGCATTCCGCACGAAATGAATTTTCGAGCGATGAAGTCCAGATATTTTCTGACGCGAGTTCTGCGCGATTTTCGCTTGAATATTTAGGAAAGTTTATCAAAGGCGCGAAAATTGCTAATCGCATAGAGATTAATTTTTCTGATAATCATCCTATGCGCCTTAACTTTCCTTCGGGGAAAGTGATGCTTTCATTTGTTTTGGCGCCGAGAGTTGAACAAGATTAATTTTCTTAATAAAGTTTAAATATCTTTGAGAGTTTGTGTTGATATGAAAAATTGGTTTTTGATTTCTGTTGTGATTATTGTTCTCGGTTTTTCTGCTATTTATTTAGTAGTTCAAGATTCTAATTCTGTTGCTGATTTAGCTCCAAGTGCATCTCCGATTTGCGAGAATACTAAATCTCCTCTTACTTTTTGCACCGAGGGAAATATGGATGTGCTAAATCCTCGGAGAAGTGTAAACTACGCAAAGAATGTTTGTATAAAAAGAATTGATTCTACAACAAGAGTGTATGCATTACCAACATCTAGTGGGTGTCCTGATGGTTTTAAAAAAATAGCCAAATTGGTAATAGGTCTACCTGACGGCGATGAGATTTGCTATGTATCTAACTCTATCGCGATAAATGGACCGAAGCCACCGTCTTGTGCTGATGGTTGTAAGGATGGAGGGGTTAAACTTAATACTGGAGTGGAATATCCTATGGGATATCATTCAGATGCGGATGGTGGGGGGCGCAAATATTGTTGTGATATAAATATGGAAAGAACTTGCAGTAATCCCCAACCAATAGAACCTTCTCCAATACCTCCTCGCGAACCACCTCCAAAATAAATAGTTTGACGAAAAAATAATTAATTTGTCTGAAGATATAATCACTTATTTAATATTGAAAATTAGCAGACAATTTATATATTCTGACTTCGACAATAATAAATAAAATGGTGAAAATATTTTTATCGGAATGGCACTGAACCGAAGTGGACAAATAGCAATTTTTGTTATAATCGGAATTTTATTTGTGGCGGCGATTGCGTTTTTATTCTTCGTGGATAGAAAACCAACACTTCAGACGCGAGGACAAAATTTTGATAACCCTGAAAGTTTTATTGACAACTGCATAAAAACGGAAGCTGAAGAATCAATTGATAAAATAATGACTCATGGTGGGTTCCCTGATTCAACAGATAATATTCTTTACAAAGGAAAAGAAATTGCATATCTCTGTAAAAATATTAATCCTTACCAGCCTTGTGTGAATCAACATCCGCTATATCTTCAAGAAATAGAAACTGAAATAAAAAATGAAGTTTCAGATAAATTTTCTCAATGTTTCTCATTGTTAGAGCAAGAACTAATTGGAAGAAATTATTTAATTGATGCTGGACCACTTTCTCTTGATGTTCAAGCTAAGCCGAAAATAACTCAATTTTCTGTCGGGAAGAGATTTATATTGTCTAAAGACGGAGACACTAAAGCTTACGAAAAATTTGATGTTTTTGTTTCGAGTCCGTTATATGAAATTGCTTTGGTAGTTCACGAAATAATCTCTCAAGAGACGAAGTGGTGTTATTTTAGTAACGACGGATTTATGCTGACATACAACGATTTTGATATTGTATTAGATAGATTAGGAGACTCGACAAAGATTTATACTGTTGAACATAAACATACTGGTAAAAAAATGACGTTTGCTGTAAGGGGGTGCGCGATTCCGCGAGGATTCTGATGAATAAAAAAACAATTTCATTATTTGAGATTTATCTGTTGGTTACTTTTAGTGTCGCGTTTGCATTTATTATGGGACAAACAAATGAAGTTAGTGGACAATTGCCAGTCGGAGAAAAAGAATCTTCATTTGTTGGAAAGTTAAGAAGAGTTATTCTAAATTATTTATCTAATGGTTTAGTTTCTGCGCAGTCTGGAGCGCCACCTGTGGCAATCTGGACATGTCAGACAAATGTTAATGGGACTGCTTGTCAAGAATATCTTTCTGACACGTGTAATTCTGTATGCACTACAAATTGTTTTCCTGGAGCGAGAAATACTTTTGCTAATTGTGAATTAGGGAGTTGTTATGATTCTACTATTGGGACATGTTCTTCTGGAACTCCTAAATTTCTTTGTGAACAACAAGGAGGGCAATGGTCTGGGACTCAACAAAGCCAGTGTAATAGAGAATGTTGTTTGATAAATCCGAATGGAAACGGAGGAGCGGCGCAGGCACAATTTACAACGCAACAGCAATGTAATTATTTAGGACAAACTTCTGGCTCTCCAGTATCATTCGTTCCTGTAGCTGGAGAAATTGAATGTCTTTTGAAAGCGAGCTCGCAAGAAAGAGGAGCTTGTGTTTTGGAATTTTTACCAGAACTTCAAAAATATAATTGCAAAACAATAACTCAAGCTGAATGTATATCTTTTGGAGGAGACTTTTATTCTGGACAATTATGTACAAATCCTTCGTTGAATACTACCTGTGAACGAACGTCGAACACAAAATGTTTTGAAGAATTAGACGGAGTTTATTATATTGATAGTTGTAATAATCGTGCAAATATTTATGATTCTGCAAAATTGAACAACGCGAATTATTGGAACAATATTGTTCCGCTAACTGGAAGTTGTCAAGTTAGTGTAACTCAAAATTCCATTACTAATCAAGCGTCTTGCGGTAATTGTGATTATCTTACTGGAAGTATTTGTGGAACTCCTCGAACGGGTGTTGATACTTCTGCAATTTATGGAACTAATGTTTGTAGAGATTTAAGTTGTGTTGATGAATGGGGAAATAGAAAAAGAAATGGAGAGAGTTGGTGTGCTTTTGATGGAAAAATTGGACTTGATGGTTCGGGAAATCCTGTTCCTTCGACAGAATCTATATTCGGAGATTTGCCGACTGCTCCCGGAGAGAGTTGGTGCGTAAATACTAATAGTGGAATTGCTACAATATACAATTCTACTGGAATCGTGAGTCAGCAGACAATTACTATTCCGAGTAATCAATTTATTCAAGAAACGATTTGTTCAAATGATACATCTGTCTCTGGTGTAATTCCTTCGGGAGTTAATGAAGAAAGAAGCGTCGATATTCCTGGAAGCAGACATTATAGAAAAATTTGTTTTGATGGAGAAGTCCGGACTGAACCTTGTGGTGAAGGAAGAACTGGAATATGTGCGCAAAGCCCTCCAAATGCGAATGGATATACTTCTGCGAGTTGCAGACTTAACTCTGCAATGTCGTGTCTCGCTAAGAATCCTGGAGAGAATGATGACCCTGAAAAATTAAATGAATGCGAAGAAAATCCTGACTGTTTTTTGAAGCATGTTGGAGTTAATAAATTTGTTTTCGATATGTGTGTCCCGAAATATCCGTTAGGACTTTATAGTGCTGATTCCAGCGCTACGAGTTCTGAAGCTGTTTGTTCTTTTGGCTCTCAAACATGCACGTATATTGAAAAGAAAAGGCTTTGGGGATGGAGATGCTTTATGAATTGTGGATGTAAGACTCAAGCGTTTGCAGAAACTATGAATAATCTTTGCTCGAGTTTGGGAGATTGTGGTGGAAAAATAAATCTTAATGGAGAATTCTCTGATGACGGATATTCTACAAAAATTACTGATGAAAATGATAATATGCTTCGTCCGGGTCCACGAGTTAGCGAGAGTTATATTGCGGGAATGCAATCTTACAAAACGCCCGTTCAAGGACAAAGTGCTGCGGCATTAAATGGTTCTCAAATGAGTGCCATCTTTGGAGCTCCAGGAATTGATTTTGAAGAGAATGGTTTGCCTTCTACGATGGGAATGATTGGACTTGGAGCCGCGATTGCCGTTAGCACTACTGCGTTAGGAGTTTCTTTAGGACTCATCGATGGAGTTACTACTATCTCTGGAGGAGTTCTCGCATCTGCTCCAGCATTGGGCTCATTTGGAGTAGCGCTGCAAGGAGCAGGCATGGGGGCAGCAATTGGTTACATATTGGTATCGCTCTTTGGGTTGGATGGGACTGCCGCGACAGTAGTTATGATTGTGAGCACTGTTGCTTTTGCAGCCCTAGCCTATTTCGAGGTCATCACTTTTAGCGGACCATTTATGATAGTTGTGATTATAATCGTGATTATCTTAATGATTTTGGGAATTGGAAAAACGCGACAAAGATACGTCGAGTTCAAATGTATGCCTTGGCAACCGCCTTCTGGAGGAACCAAATGTGATTTGTGTAATTCTGGAGATTTGCCTTGCACGAAATATAAATGTGAGACGTTTGGAAAAGCGTGTAGATATTTGAATGAAGGAACAGGGAATGAAGTTTGCGAGAATATCGCTCCGAATGATAATTCTCCTCCTCAAATTAATGTGAATAATCCTATGTTGTCTTCGGGATTTAGTTACGTTAATCCTCAAACAAATATCGGAGTTGCTATAAAGAAAGATTCTGTAAGTGATGGATGTTTACAAGAGTATTCTTCGGTAAACTGGGGAATTTTATTGGACGAGCCAGGGCAATGTAAATTTAGCAACACACATACGCAAAATTTTGAAGATATGGACTTATTTGTGGGGGAAAATGGCGGGAGCAATAATTACAAGACTAACCATTCTATGCCCGTCGCTATGCCGACGCTTGACGCTTTGGGAGTTACTGGAGTTGACCCGAATAGGAGAGGACAATATAATTTGTATGTGAGATGTCGAGATTATTCTGGAAATAGTAATACTGCGGAGTATACTGTGAACTTCTGTGTCGCTCCTGCCGATGACCACACTGCGCCGATAATTAGTAATTTTGTTCCTGAATCTCCTGGACTTGTTGGCTTGGAAGCAACAACAAAGAGAGTTCAGTTTTATACGAATGAGCCAGCGACGTGTAAATGGAGTTTGACGTCGGGACAAGATTATTCGCAGATGACAAATCCAGTTCAATGTTATAATGAAATTTATCAAGTCACTCTTAATGGATGGGCTTGCGCTGTTGATTTGCCAGTTGGAAATGCGACGACTACGAATTATTATTTCAGATGCGCGGACCAGCCGTGGCTTGGAACTAATGAGACAAATCCTAATTTGCCCGACCCTGATCAAAATGTTAATTCTGAAGATATGCCTGTTCCGCCTTATCAGTTGAGAAAAACCACTGCTATTTTGAGCATAAGTTCTGTTTCTCCAAGCGGAAGTCTTTATATTGGAAGCGCCCCACATCTCACGGATATTGAAATTCATACTTCTGGTGGAATAAATAATGGAAACGCATTATGTTCTTTCAGTTTTGCCGGGAATACATTTAGTCCTTTCTTCTCCACTGGAACGAACACCCACAAACAGGACGACTTAAATTTATTCCCTGGAAATTATGATGTTCAGTTTGAGTGTTTTGATTCTGCGCAGAATACTGCGAACGCGAGCACTCAATTTAACATTTTATTGGATGAAAACGGCCCGTTGATAACTCGAATTTATAGCACGGGAGCTTCATTTAATATCATTACGAATGAACCTTCAACTTGTGCGTGGAGCAACAATGCGTGTAGTTTTGATTTTGCTAGTGGAACTTTGTTAAGCGGTTCTAATTTGTTGCACAGTATGCCTTATGAATATGGAGTTAATTACAGAATAAAATGTAGAGATAGTTTTGGAAATGTCGGGACTTGTATGAGCGCGACTGGCGGATACGGATAAATTTTATTGAATGTTCTTGATTACACGACGCAGTCTTTCACTAAATTTATAAACAAGCATGACTGAAATGTTTTATGGAAAGAAAGGGACAGGTGGCGATATTTGTTATTCTCGCGATTTTGCTTGTTGCGATTGTCGTGATTATTTTTGCATTTCCGGAAGTGAATGTTTTTTCAACGGCAGTTAATCCGAATGCTTATCTGAAGGATTGTATTGAACCGGAGATTACTGAAATAAAAAATATTTTGAGTAAACAGGGCGGTTACAAAAATCCGGTGAGTTATACTCTTTATCGAGATGAAAGGATTTCTTATTTGTGTTATGTTGCGGAGAATTACGTTCCGTGCGTCGTGCAACAGCCGTTGCTTGTGAAACACATTGAGAATGAAGTAAAAAATTACATTGAACCGAGGGCAAAGCAGTGTTTGCAAGAATTGAAGAGTCAGTACGAAAAAAAAGGTTACGAAGTTTCAAGTTCTGCTGGTGCGATAAATGTCAGCGTGATTCCGTCTAAGATTTTGGTTGATTTTATTGCGCCGATGACGATTCGCAAAGAGGAAACGCAGACATTCCGAAAATTTGCAATTTCTGTCGATAGTGAATGGTATGATTTGTTATTGACTGCCGTCAGTATTATTGATTTTGAGTCGACTTTGGGAGACAGCGAGACAGGTTTATATATTTCGTATTATCCTAATTTGAAGATTGATAAAACGAGAAGAGATGATGGTTCAACTATTTACAAATTGTCGGATGTCACGACGAAAGACACTTTTGATTTTGCCACGCGAAGTTTGGTGTGGCCACAGGGGATAATATGAGACAGAAAAATATAATTTTTATTTTGGGAATTTTAGTTTTAGTGAGCACGTTTAGTTTTGTTCTTGCGCAACCAGGGAGTCCGAATAATCCTAATGTTGGAACGCAAGCGACGACGATTTGCTGTGAGCAGACGAATAACGGGGCGTTTTGCCAGAATGTGCCTGCGAGCGAATGTAAACCGAATGCAAGACAAATTCCTACTTCATGCGAATCAACGAGTTATTGTCGAGGAGGAACTTGTTATGATTCAACTGAAGGAACTTGTTTGGATAATACTCCTCAATTAGTTTGTAATGCAAACGGCGGAGTTTGGAGTCAGGAGAGACCGCCACAATGCCAACTCGGATGCTGTATTCTTGGAGATCAGGCAGCTTATGTTTCGTTAGTTAGATGTAAAAGACTTTCTGCGTTTTTGGGATTGGAAACAAATTATGATAGAAGTGTGAATAATGAAGTCGCGTGTATTGAGAAAGTGAATCAACAAGAACGCGGGGCCTGTGTCTATGAATTTGAATTTGAGAAGACTTGTAAATTTGGAACTCGCGCCGAATGTAACACTCAAACTGGCGGAAATGCGACTTTGCAGGGCGGAACTTTTTATGCTGGAAAATTATGTTCCGCTGAAGAGCTTAACACAAATTGCGGACCGACGACAAAAACTACTTGTGTTGATGGAAAAGATGAAGTTTATTTTGTTGATTCGTGTGGAAATCCTGCGAATATTTATGATGCTTCAAAAACTGAAAATCCAGAATATTGGACGAATGTGAAAGGAAAAGACCAGTCGTGCAATTCTGCTTCGGGAAATATATTGAGCTCTTCGTGCGGGAACTGCGATTATTTGCAAGGGAGCATTTGCAGGAGCGAGAGACTTGCGGGCGGAAGTCCGACTTATGGAGATTTCATCTGTGCAGATTTGAATTGTGATAATACGCAAAATGGAAATAATTATTTGCACGGAGAGAGTTGGTGCGTTTACAAGGACTTCGGTGGGAATGGAAATTCAGACAATACAGTCGGAAGTAGATTTTACAAACACGTTTGCATAAACGGCGAGGAAGTTTTAGAACAATGTGAAGATTTCAGGGCGGAGGAATGTATAGAACAAAAAGTAAATGGATTTTCGCAAGCGGCTTGCAAAGTTAATCGCTGGCAAGATTGTGTTGGACAGAATAATGAGATTGATTGCAAGAACGAGGACAAGCGAGATTGTGTGTGGAAGGCGAGCATTTACTTAAACGGAGCCTGGACGTATGAACAATGTAAGACGCATTGGAACGAAGAAGAAGATGATCCTATTTTGCGTGCGCAACTAATAGCTCAATGCATAAAAGGAACGTGCCTTCCAGAGAACAAACCAGGATTTAATTTCTGGGGCGATAGCGAAAGCACAAATCTCTGTTCGTTGGGAAATGCTGTTTGCGTCGTGAAATTTGAGAAGGGATTACTAAGTGGAGATAAGCAATGTGTAGAGAATTGTGAATGTCTCAAAGATAACTGGGCAAAAGAAAAAGCAAATGTTTGCACAATGCTCGGAGATTGTGGGCCGTCTAAGAATTGGATTGGAAAGCCAGGATATAAGGGCGGATATAATGTGTCGATAGTTGATGTTGAAGAGTAAATTTTACAAAAGTTAAAAAATATTGTGTAAATAAAGAGCAAATGTCCAAATAATTGATAGTCGCTATATTGAAAATGGGGAAAAGATTAAGTAGGCTAAAATATTATTTAGTAAATTCTTGAGAATATAAAAATTTAAATATTCGGTTAGGCGTTTAAAATTATGGCTGGAAAATTTAAACAGGGATTGGTGGGACTTGTTCTTCTTGGAGCTACATCGGGATTGGGAGGGTGTGGCGCAGTTGTTGGAGCAATAGGAATGGATAATGCTGCTCATGTTCGAGGAAGATATGAAGTTAGGGCGGCGGAAATTTTGGCTAATGCTCAACAAAACAACTATTTAAAAGAATTAGCTAAAAAATATTCTTTTTTCACTTGTAATTATTGGAAAGATATGAATAATGATAATATGATTCAGCGCGAAGTAGAATTTGTTGGCTTCAAAGATTCTTTTTCTACTGATGAAAAAATTACGTTTGTAGGATGTATTAGAAATAGAAGTGGAAGCGATATTTTCTTTGAACTATATAATCAAAATAATGAAGTTGTGGGAACAAATAGAGTAAGAACTGAAACGGATATTTGGTACACTGCTGGATTTGTTTATGAGCCAAATACTCTTTCTCCAGGAAATTATGTAGGAATATGGAGCACAAAAGATAAAACATTTTTAGGCAAAAAAGAGATTAATATTTTTAAACCTTAACTAAACTATATTGGCGAAGGTGGAAGAAATGAGGTTAATTCTAATGGATTAAATCCCATAAGATTAGAAGAAATAGAAATAATGTGAGGGCGATGGACGAGTTTATCAAATTGTTTCAGATAAATAAAAAATTTGCAAAAGATTTAAATATATTTGATTCTCCAAAGTGTTATGAAAAAGATTGGGGTTTTTGGAATTGTTATTATAGTTTTTATTGTTGCGGTAGGATTATATTTTGCGTTTAGTTCTAAAAATGCAAATTTAGCTCCGGGATTGAAGTGGTGCGGATGTGCCAAAGGAGAGACAAACACTGTTGGGAATATAAAATTTAATGACAAGTGGCCTCTCGGCGATTGTCGGACGAATGATGACAGGCAAGGACATCGCGTGGAAATATTCACTTGTAAGGAAGGAGATTGTATAGAGAATACGATTGTTGCAGGCGATGTTGAGAAAAAATTGACAGGGCTTTGGGATAAAGACAACATTCAAAGAAAGTGCGTACCTAATCCTTAAATTAGTTAGTTTAGATTTATTAATACAATTATTTTTCAAGAATATTTATAAATACTTGTTGATTGCTTAGTGTATGCTTAAGAGGTGTAAATTTTCTGTGAAGATTTTGGTTTTTGCGCAAATGTTTAATGTAATATTTGCGATTTTTAGTTTGGCGTTTATCTTCGGAAATTTAGGTTTAATTGGTGCGCAAGCTGGAACGGTTGTAGGAGAAGAAGTTATGAAAAATCTTAACTTACCAAGTGGAACAAGCGGAGATGCTCCATTGCTTGAAAAAATATTTGGTTCTAAACCATTTGGCATCGAGGGAACTTTTGGACATTTAGCCTCGGGATTGCTTTGGGGCGGAGTGGCTTTCGGAGTCGGGCAACTTGTGGGCTCGATGCTTGGTTTAGAGAATTCTGTGACTGATGCGTTTTCGACGGCGTTGATGGTGGGAGTTAGTATTACGAGATTTGGATTTTTACAGGCTACTGAAGGAGGATTCGCTAAAACATTTTTTGATGCTTTAGGATTTGGAGGTTATTCTATTCCATGGGCGATTGGGATTTCGGCGGTTGTGTTTATTTTATTGTATAAAGAAGAAAGTTTGAAGCGCGTGACTTTTAGTTGTTTGCCGTGGGAGGCGCCTGTTGGAGGAAATGATTGTGGAAAATGTAACGACGATCCGTTCAGACCTTGTAGTGAATATAGATGTAAATCTCTTGGACAGGCATGCGAGGTTGTTAATGTTGGAACTACTGACGAGAAATGTGTTTGGGTAAATCCAAACGATGCGACTTCTCCGACGATAACTCCGTGGGATGCGCCGTTGACTGAAGGACACCAATATAGCAATCACAACACAAGACCTTTGTCGCGCGGAGTCAAAATAATCCGAACGAATGTCCAGAATGGATGTCTGAAAGCATTTACACCTCTGACTTTCGGGATTACAACTAATGAGGCGGCGCAATGTAAAATAGATATGATTCATAAAAATAGTTCTGATGCAATGCAATTTTATATGGGCAATGGTAATTTATTTGCTTACAACCATACTCAAACATTTAGATTGCCGTCGCCGAGTGCAGTAAATGCAGAAGCTCCTGAATTGCAGAATGATGGGAAATACGAATTTTTCATAAGATGTAGGGATAAAAATGGGAATGAAAATGTTGACGAGTATGCCGTGCAACTTTGCGTTGATCCGTCGCCTGACGAGACACCACCAGTTATTGTGGAAACTTCTATTATTTCAGGAAGTTATGTCAGATTTGGAGTGCAAAGTGTGCCTTTGGGAGTTTATGTCAATGAGCCAGCGACGTGTAAATGGAGTCATCAGGACAAAAGTTATGCTACGATGGAAAACACTATGGGTTGCGCAACTTCTTTGACGCAAATAAATGCTCGCGAGCTGTATTCTTGTTCTGCAAACTTGACTGGAATTGTTGATAGGGTAGAAAATAAATTTTATTTTAGATGCAAAGATAAACCTTCGAATCCAGATAGTGAAAGGAATGAGATGTTGAGTTATCCGTTCGTATTGAAAGGGTCACAGCCATTGAATATAATTAAAGTTGGGCCGAATGCGACGATAACTGGAAACACACAGACAGTCGCGATTAACTTTACACTGACGACTGACGACGGAGCGGAGGAAGGCAAATCCATCTGTTCTTTCAGTGATACGGGTGTCGCAGGCAGTTTCACGACGCTATTTGAAACAAATGCTGTTGAACATAAACAAACATTGCATTTGGGAAATGGGGCTTACAATTATTACTTTAGATGTGTTGACTCTGGAGGAAACGCTGCGCAGGCGAACACGTCGTTTAATGTTTATATTGACACGGCGCCACCTTTGATAACGAGAGCTTATCACGATTCATCGGGTAATGTGGGCGATGCGTTGAAGATAGTAACTAATGAAGACTCATCGTGCGTTTATTCAATTAACTCGTGTAATTATAACTTTGATGAAGGCGTGGCGTTGTTGCAAGTTAGCCAGTCGCAGAAAAAAAATCATTATACTGAATGGAAACCGAATTTTGTTTATTATTTGAAATGTCGAGATGAATTTGGGAATGAGCCTGCGCCTAATTCTTGTTCGATGGTTGTAAGCGCGACGAACGTTGCGTAACTAATTATTAGATAGTTCATTCAAAACAAAGAGGAGAGTTTTTTAATAATTTAAATTATAAATAATTTTATTTTAATAACATTTAAATTGTGCTCTTGGCTAATATATTTATGAATAAAAAAGGTTCGATTGAATTGTCATTTGGAATGATATTCTCGATAATAATTATGGTTGCGATTATCGGCGTCGCGATTTATGTTATATCGGTATTTTTGGACATCGGAGAAACTTCACAATTTGGACTTTTTCACCAACAATTTCAAGAAACTATTGACGAAGTTTGGGCCTCTTCAATCACGAATAAGGTTTCGACATTTCCTCTGCCAAATTCAATTGAGTTAGTTTGTTTTGGTTCGCTAAGTGGAAGCAGTTACAATCCGCGATATGAAGACGAATTCAGAGAGCTGAAAAGATATTCTTCTAACTTTGAACAGCAGAATACTAATAGATTTTTGTATCCCTCTGATAAAGGTGGAGAGTTTACTTATAAAAAAATTGAAAAGATTAATTTGTCTGCGATGAATGGTTTTGACTGCTTTGAGGTGAAGTCTGGAGTTTTAAAAATTAGGCTCGTTAAAGATGAGTTTGATGCGTTGGTTAAAATAGTTCGCGAATGATTTCTTGAACCTAATATTGTCTGTTGATTTTGCTGGAATTATGCGATTGCGAAACCTTTTAATTAAAGAGATATTGAAATATATATGAAAAAAAAGAGAATATTATTTGTCTGCAAACATAACCGATTTAGAAGTAAAGTTGCCGAAGGATTTTTTAAAAAATATAATATGAATAAAAATTACGAGGCGTATAGTGCTGGACTTTTGCCAGGAGAGTATCCGCTTGATAAAATGCAAATCAAAATTGCTAAAGAATTTGGGATAAATTTGGTTGGCAAGCCAAAACCAGCAACGATGGATTTACTTAGAAAAATAAATATTGTTGTGATAGTTGCAGATAATGTTCCTCCTGAAATTTTGAGCAACAAAAAATACGGTAGAGAAGAAATAGTTTGGAAAATTGCAGACGTTTATACAAATAATTATGACGACAATAAAAAAACAATCTCGCAGATTGGAAAAAAGGTTGTTGAATTTGTTGAGGGATTAAAATGAATAATCGAGGTATGGAGTTTGGATTCAACTGGATATTCGCGATAATTGCCGGAGCAGTTATTTTGTTTTCGGCGATTTATATCACGACTAAATTGATTGGAACGGAACATAAATTTTCTGACACGATTGTTGCCGCGGAACTTGACAATTTGTTGCATCCGATTGAAACAAATTTAGAAGATAGTAAGTATGCGAGGATAAATTTTGTTGATGAGACGCGAGTGTATAATGATTGTTCAACTATTGGTGCTTTTGGGAAACAGCAAATAAGCACCGCATCTAAACTTGGGATTGGTGATAAGTGGGGTGTGCAAAGCGTTCGCAAAACCTCATATAATAAATATGTCTTTTCGCGCGCAATAGAAGAAGGGAAAAAAATGCACGCGATTGTTAAACCGTTCGAAATGCCTTTCAAAATTGGTGACTTGACGATGATTTACGGAAAAGATTATTGTTTCGTGAATCCTCCTTCCGACATTGAAGATGAAATTAATGATTTATCTGGAAACGGCGCGCAAAACATTGGAGTGAATATTTCGTCAAATTTAAACGATTGTCCTCGAGAAAGCGAAAGGGTTTGTTTTGGAAATCAGTTGGGATGTGAGATTTCAGTTAATGTATTGGCAAAGATTGTTAGTAAGAATGAGCTAGACGTTTATTACGAAGGCGATGGCTTGATGCTCGCGGCGATTTTTTCAGACAGCTTAGTTTATGAATGTCAGCTCGCGCGATTGATGAAGCGTGCCGGCGAACTCGGACATATTTATCGACTAAAATCAAATTATTTAGATGGACTCGGCTGTTCGAATAATCTCGGAGTAGATTTGCAAGAGTATGTTTTAAGCACGAATGTGAATCGCTCGAGAGATTTACAACAAGTTGTACAATTAGCTGACGCGCTGGGAGGACGCAATGAAGATATCGCACGCTGTAAAGTTTTCTAAAGGGCAGTTCAAGATACAGCAGATGGTTTTTGTTTTAGTTGCGATTCTAATATTTTTTGGAATCGTGGCTGTTTTTTATGTTTCTATAAAGTTTGGCTCTGTGAAACAAGATGTTCAGGATGAAAGGAAAGAAGCAGTGATTGCGCAAGCGAGAAAAATGGTAGGGACGCCAGAGTTTATTTGGACGTCGTGGGAAGACTGTGCGTCTTGTATTGATTTAGATAAAGTGTTTTTGTTAAAAAACCGAACGGCGTATCAAGGATTTTGGAAAGACATTGCTTTACTTAAAATTTCAAGAGTTTCTCCACAATATTCTACGAGTGAATGCACTGCTGTGAGTTATCCGCGATGCAACGAAATTACTTTGATTGAGAAAGAGGGATTTCAATCTTACGAGTCGTTTGTTTCTTTATGTAGATATGACGACGAAATCGGACAGGCGAGATGTGAGCTCGGAAAAGTAATTGTTGGATTTGAGGGAGTCAAAAATGCGAGATGAACTTATGAAGTATTTTAATAAAAGTAAAAAGAAAGGACAGGAAGAAATAGTTGGATTTGTTTTGATAGTCGTGCTTGTAGTTATTGTTTTGATAGTTTTTCTTGGAATTCAACTGCGCAAACCAGCGACAGGACAGCGCGAGAGTGAGTGGATTTATCAGTTTTTAGAGAGTTCAATGGAGCAAACGACTGATTGCACGCTTTCTGAAGGTGCGAGCTATCTTGCGCTCGATGAGTTGATTAGAGAATGCCATGAAACCGGTAGTTCTTGTGTCGGGGGCGTAACTTCCTGCGATATTGCAAAAGATACTTTTACGAAATTAGTTAATGGGAGCTTTACTGTAGGTCAGGATTATCCTTACAAAGGGTATGACATTTCTGCGATTTATGCCGTTAATTCAAGTGGGCAGTCGCAAACAGAATCCGTGTTAAATATAACTGCGGGAAATTGTTCAAATACTTACACTGGTAGTTCTTATTTAATTCCAGAATTTCCTGGGAGTATTAGTGTCCGAGTAAAATTGTGCTCTTAAATTTTTAAATCTATTTTAATTGTGTCTATAATTAGGACAGGTTTGAGCCTTTGGCGGTTTCCAGTTTTTTCTTTTATTAAATCAATGAATCCAAAACGCTCTAACTCCTTTATGTCATCATTTACTGACTTAAAATCGCGCTGAACTATTTTTGCAACATCGTAAATTGACTTAGGATTGCGCACTTTTATTATATGAAGGATTCGCGCCTTCTCATTTGAGAGTATTGAGCGCAAAGAAGCTAATCCTTTAAAATCATAATCGGACTTATCTCCAGCTATGCGTTTGAAAAAAGACGTGAATGCTCCTTTATCGTCGGTAATTGTTATCTCCAGTGATTTTGTTTTTTGAACCATATTAGTTATTTAAATGAGTCTTGTGTATATATATGTTTTGTTTGACTATATATTAAACTAATCCCATATATGTCTTAAGCACAATATTGCTAAGTGTTTCCTCATTCAGTAGTGATAAAGCAAAGCTTATAAATAAACCATTAAGTTTTCATAAGCAGGGATAATATAACCGAACAAAGATAGAAAGCTTTTTAAAGAGCCTTTGGGGTATGTATATACGCTCAATTTATTGGGCGACAATTAAATGATGAGACCGAAATATAGCGTTACAAAGCGACTATTGGACGGCTCACTTGGCGAGTTGCTAATTAAAATTGCAACTTCCTCAAAGAGGAGCTCTGCGGAGCTGTCACAGAACATAGCTGAAAGGAGGTTTTAAAAATGAAATTAAATTTTAGAAAGATTGTATCCGCATTAGCTTCAACAGCTATGGTGGGCTCAACTGTTGCAGTTGCTGCAGCAGCGAACTTCCCAGCTCCATTCGTTTCGAATGGTGTTGCTGATGTTGCTATTGTTTATGGAAACAGTCTGGACCTTGGCGCAGTAACCGATATCTCAACTGCATTGAGTGCTGAATTGGCTTCTGGAAGCGATGGAGCAGCAAGTCTTAGTTCTAAGCCTTACCCTCTATTCACCTCTTCGACACCTATACAGCTCAATAATAGTATTGCAAGCGTGAGAGATTCAGTTACTGAAGGCAACTTACCAATTCTTGCTGATAGCGAGTTTAGTGGAAATGTTGCTGCGTCAGTCTCATTCCAAATAATTCCTGGAGTAAACAGGGTGACTTTTGCGAAACAACCAACAAGTAGCGATGATCCAACATTGGCCATTGCTATGAGTACATCTATAACTTCGAGTCCTTGGTATTTGTATAACGCAACGGCTACATTTAACCGTGCGGTTAACTTAAGCCATGCTGATTCAGAGGGGCAAGATATTGAGTTGTTTGGAGAAAAGTTCACTGTAAGCTCTGCAACTGACGATGACGAACTTGTCTTGTTCAGATCTGCAGAAACCTTATCTCTTAGCGTTGGAGGATCAAACCAGAAACCTACAGCTGATGTTGTGGTTGATGGAAAGGCCTACACCATAGAGCTTGTTACTGCGTCAGACACTTCTGCAACTGTTAGAGTTACAGATAGTACTGGAAAAGCTGATCAAAAATCAGTTAATGAAGCAGCTTCAAAGAAGATAAATGGATTAGAGGTCGCGGTCAATGATGCTGACGAATCAACTGCTACGAACGTAGTTCAAGCAGAAATTGTTGTTGGCGCAAACCGTATTAAACTTCAAAATGGAAATACAGTTTTCCAAGGAACAGATGACGACCCAATAGAGGGAACGAGAGTTCTATTCTCGAACGCAAGTACCGATGTTGTTGGAAGTCTTACAAAAATATCTGTTTCTGCTTTTGCTCCTGATGGTAGCGATGATGCTTTGAAAGTAGGAGATGCATTTACTGATCCTACATTCGGGTCTTTCCGATTTGTTTTCTCGGGCGTTGGCTCAGAGGAATCTGATTTGGAGACCATAAAAGCAAAGGCTGCCGGAACGGATAAGGTCTCATTTTCGTTTGCAAACTGGCAAGGTAAAGAGTTATCTAACTTTGAATTTGTAAATAACGAATCTGGAGGCTTGACTCAATCGTTCTTGGGAGATAGCAATGAATGGGTCATTTATGTCCAAGAAATGGCGACAATAAATGAATCATCATACGCTATGGTTGGTAACGAGGAAGATGGTTTCCTAGTGAAACTACGCCAATTAACCAACACTACAGGCTCTGGATCAAATACCTATTCAAACGATAAAATCGTCTTTGAAAATGTATTAGATTCAACTGAAACTTGGGAAGCTACTATATCTGCAGAAGGTACCGGTACAATTACAATTGGTGGTAAATCTTATACTGTAAGTTACAAGGACAATAATGCTGGAGATAATACTCAGCATGTCCGCCTTAACGATGCAAGCAGTTCTGGACAAAACATGATTTTGTATCCAACTGTTGAAACATCTAAAGGTGCTAAACTTGCATTGTATGAACCATTGACTATCAATTTGCAAAGTTGGGATGGCGGTTCAAATCAAGCTGCTGGATTCCTATTACCTGATGGTGATGGATACACAACCTTGACTGCAACAGCTGGAACAATAAATAACTGGTCTATTGGAGGCTCTGCTTACTTTAACGTTACTGACTCAACAAAGTCTGTAAACGCTACAGTCGGTAGACTTACATATGCATTTATCGGAGCAGGTGCTGCTGACGGAAGTACTAATAAGACTACTGTCAAATTGCTTGACCCACTAAATGGTGGCCAAATTTCGGTTCCTTCGATAGTTATATTCGAAGAGAAAGACGAAAGTAGCAACTATGAAGCTGTTATTATGCAGACTTCTGGTGCTGGTACAACTACAAGTGGAATGGGCATTGGAGACACTGACTTTACATGGAATAGCGATAATGATTTCGGCGCGGGTACTGCTGTTGGTGCTTGGGGCACAAGCGGTCTTCAGCGTGAATCGAATGATAAGTTGTATGACCAAATGGACCAATGGGGAACATTAGTCACAACAGATCAATCAGATTCGGATCAGTATGCTGTTGAAGTAAGTTATCCTGATAACCAGGTAACTGCTCTTATCTATGTAGACAGTTTGGCGACAGGTAGTAGCTCAGGCGCTCTTGGCGACGTTAAGATTTTGGACGAACAGCTTTCGAGCTCGGGTATGTCCGGAAAGAACTTGATTGTTGTCGGAGGAAGCTGTGTGAACTCTGCTGCTAAATCATTGTTGGGAGATAGTGCTGAATGTGGCGCATCTTGGGATGCTGCAACTGGTGCTGGCCAAGGAGAGTGGATTATTCAAACATTCGCTAACCCTTGGGGTCCAAACAAAGTAGCAACTCTCGTTGCTGGTTGGGAAACTGAAGACACGCAAAGTGCGGCGACACATTTGACAACACAAACTGTTGACACAAGTGTCGGTCAGAAGTTACCAGGCGCAACTACAAGTGTAGCTACACCTACAACTGCTTAAACGCAAGTTTATTTTTTTTCTTTTTTTC
>SXGT01684499.1_pt1 | contig 37856 bp, 38 predicted proteins | sample 3176221 | NCBI WGS metagenome assembly SXGT01 (sample SAMN11356862, study PRJNA531348) | freshwater metagenome | isolation source: freshwater sample F1-120 | place: China: Fuxian Lake, Yuxi | collected 2017-12-25 | reverse complement strand
TGCTCCAGGTTGTTTTCCAGGCGGAGCTCGCTCGGCGCGAGGGAAGCTTCGCCATCGACGACGTCGTCGCTGGCATCGTCGAGAAGCTGGTTTCACGGCACCCGCACGTGTTCGGAGATCTGGAGGCCAAGGACGCCGACGAGGTGCTCCGAAACTGGGAGATGATCAAGGCCCGCGAGAAGAAGGGGCGCGGCGTACTCGGTGGCGTTCCTCGGAGCTTGCCGGCGCTCACCCGCGCTCAGCGCATCGGTGAGAAGGTCGCTCGCGTCGGCTTCGACTGGGACGACGCTTCGGGATCGCAAGCCAAGGTGCGCGAGGAGATTGGAGAGCTCGAGGTCGCGCTCGCGTCAGGCGATCCCGGCGCGGTCGAGGAGGAGCTCGGCGACGCCCTCTTCGCCCTCGTGAATCTCTCTCGCCACGTGAACGTGGACGCGGAGGGTGCTCTCCGGCGCACGATCGACAAGTTTACCCGGCGCTTCGCTCATGTTGAGAGGCGCGTGCACGAGGCGCACGGAGGCTTTGGCGAGGCCGGCAAGGGCACGTTGCCGCTCGCGGTTCTCGACGGTTACTGGGAGGAGGCGAAGCGCGCGGAAGCAGGGTCGAAGTAGGGGCTGTGCTAGCCTCCAGGCGTATGAAGGTCGAGGCGACGAGGCCGCTGGCGCGGCTCCCGGACGAGTGGGTGCTGGAGGTCGCACGCCATGGAGGGCGCAGCTTCCACGGCAAGCAGGTCTTCCGCTGGATCCAGGCGCGCGGCGTGACGGATCCGCTGAAGATGTCTGATCTGCCCGCAAACCTCCGCGTCGCCCTCTCCGCCGACGGGTTGGGGGCGGCGCTGGAAGTCGCCGACCAGCGCCGCGCCGTCGATGGAACGCGCAAGCTCCTGGTGCGTCTCCAGGACGGAGCCACGGTCGAGTCCGTGCTCATCCCAGGGGTCAGCGGTCGTCGCCGGATGGGTGCCGAGATCGTCGAGGACGCCGACGCCGCCGCAGCGGACGAGGACGAGGACGAATCCGAGGGCGCCGAGGAGGGCCCTATGCGCGTCACCCAGTGCATCAGCACCCAGGTGGGCTGCGCGATGGGCTGTATATTTTGTGCGAGCGGCGTTGCCGGGCTCAAGCGCCACCTCGGTGCTGACGAGATCGTCGCTCAGGTGCTCGCTGGACGCTCGATGCTCGACGAGGGCGAGCGCCTTCGCAACGTCGTATACATGGGCATGGGAGAGCCGCTCCACAACTACGACGCGACCGTCCGCTCCCTACGCCTGCTCACGCACCCCGATGGTATCGGCTTCTCGCCCCGGCGAATCACGGTGTCGACGAGCGGCTTGGTCCCGGAGATTGCCCGTCTGGGCCAGGATTTCGCCGGCCAGATCGGCCTGGCCATCTCGCTGCACGCTGCCGACGACGAGACGCGCACTCGCCTCATGCCGATCAACAAGAAATACCCGCTCAGTGTTCTCATGGACGCGCTGCGCGCCTACCCTCTCCCGAAGCGGCGCCGTATCACCATCGAGTACACGCTGGTCGCCGGCAAGAACGACCTCTTGCTCGAGGCGAAGAAGCTGGCGAAGCTCCTCCGGGGGTTGCCCGTGAAGATCAACCTGATTCCCATGAACCCGATCGAGGCCTCCAGCCTGGGCCCGCCGAGGATGGAGGGGACCCTGGAGTTTCAGCGCGCTCTCCTCGACGCGGGGTACTCGTGCTTTGTGCGTCGGCGCCGCGGCGACGACGTGAGCGCCGCCTGTGGGCAGCTCGCACTCCTCGGAGCAAAGCCCAAGGTAAGGGTGGATCGGAGCTGATGCGCGCCCGCCGAGCTTGCGTGGAGGTGCTCGTCGCCGTCCTCGCGATAAGCGTATCGAAGACTTCGCGAGCGGCTGCGCTGCCTGCGGAGGGCGAGGGGAGCGCTCCGGCGCGCCCCTCGGACGAGCTCCCAGAGACAGCGCGTCCGTCGGACGAGCGTCCCGGCTACTTCCAGCTCCAAATACACACCTTGGTGGGGACTGGCCTCCGGTTCAACAACCCCTACCGCCTCGCGACCCCGCTGGGGAGCACCGCCGAGTCGGTCTCCAGGACCGCGGCCTACCTGGATCTGGGGACGGCCCTGATCCTGTGTAGCCCGTCGGGGTTCCAGCACGGGCCTCAGCTCCGCGCTTCCCTGGCTCTCGAGGGGGTGCGTCAGACCGTGCTCACACATTCGTACCTGCTCTACCGTCGCCGCCGCTCGCTCGCCGCCTTTGCCAGGATCGGAGTGCCAATCGTGGTCTCCCCGGACGCCAGCTGAGGAGGGGAGGTCGCGGTGGGTGGAGCGTGGTTCTTCCGGGGGGGGCTGGGAGTGGTGGCCGAGCTCGTGGGGGGGGTGTTCTATGGGGCCGGGACGGCGGAGCGCTCGGTGCCGGCGTATCCGCTCCTCTCCGGGGCTCTCGGTCTCGTGGTCGCCTACGAGGCGCTGCCGTGAGCGAGCGACGTCCATCGCCTGGCGCCCTGGCAGCGGCTGTGGTGCTCGCTGTGCTCGCCATGGCGCCGACCCCTGGCGACGTCGGCGGCTGCGGCAAGAGCCCGACTCCGCTCGACGAACGGAGCTTCGCGGCCGCGCGCAAGCTGACCGACTGCCGCCGCTGCAGCGGCTGCTCTCTCGGGTCCGAGCGGTGCCGCCGCACCTGCGACGGCGCCATCCCTCCCGCGGTCGCGTTTCCCGGCGGCTGTCAGCCTCTCCTCCACGACGGCGAGGTGTGTCTCCGCGCGCTCCAGGTCGCCTCCTGCGCCCGCTACTCGCTCTACATGGCCGACGACAGAGCGTCCGTGCCCTCCGAGTGCGATTTCTGCCGAGGACCAGAGGACGCGGCGCCCTCCGGCCCTCTCTTGCAGGAGGCCGGACCTTGAGTCGGGCGCTGCTCTTGGGGTTGGTCGGCGCTCTCTCGGCCTGCAGCTTTGCGGGGCCCCTCGTGGCCTCTCCGGGAGACTACGACGACTACCGGACCTTTCGCATGGCCGCGCACCAGGGCACGCGCCTCTCCCGCGCCCAGCGCTACCTGGAGGCGCACCCCGATGGCCGGTGGGCGTCCGAGGTACGCACCGCGTTCGAAACGGAGGAGCTCGCGTACTTCGAGCGAGCCAAAGGCTCCCCCGAAGGCGCGCGTGACTACCTGGCGAGCCTCCCCCGGGGGCCCCACGCCGCCGCGGCTGGAGCTGCCCTCCGCGGGGCCTACGAGCGGAGCACCGAGATCGCCCTCGAGAAGGAGCTACGCGAGGGGAGCACCGCGGAGGCTCGCTTCCAGACCGCGCTCCGCGCCAGGAAGGCCGTGGCCGAGGCGATCCTCGACGCCATTGGAGCGCTGCTCGATCCCGCGCTCATCGGCGCGACGCGCGCCGATCCTCCGCGCACCTTGAGGCGCGCGATGGACGGCGACGTGCCCTCGCTCTACGGCCTCCCGGCTCGCAAGGAGCGCGATCTGTTCTTTCCCTTACCGGGTCGCGAAGAGCGCCACTCCCGTGTCCTCACCCTCGCGGTCTCGGTCGAGGAGCGCGAAGGCCGGATCGGGCTCGCTCGCGTCGAGGGCGCCGATCTGTTCGTTCACTGGCTCGAGGCCGAGAGTGCCTCGCCTCGAGATCCGACCGACGCCAAGGATCGCGCCGATGCTGTGGCCCACGCGCTCGAGATCATCGCGAGCGCACTGGAGGCCCGCTTCCCTGCCGCGACCTGCTCTCGCCCCCCGGTCGGCGCCTTGCTGCTTTCCCGAGCCTGCCGCGGCCTCCGCGCCACGGTGCAAGGGGGCGAGGTGGCCGGAGCCCTGGACAGCATCACCGTCGCCGTCGATCCCTGAGGCAGGCTCCTGGCGCGCCTCGCGCGTTTTTCCGTGCCCTGCTAAGGTCCGCCCGCCCCATGGTCATACCCTACATCCACGTGCCCGATCTCGAGCTCGGTCCTCTCCCGATCATCGACAGGAAGCTCCCGCTCCACCCCTTCGGGCTCCTGGTTGCGACGGGGGTCATCGTCGGGACATGGCTGGCCACATGGAGGGCGCGAAAGCGTGGCATCGACGAGAACCAACTCAACTCGTTCATCACGTGGATGCTGGTGGCGGGTTTCATGGGTGGCCACATGTTCGACCAGATCTTCTACCACCCCCAGGAGATCCTCCGCCGGCCTCTATCGCTCTTCATGCTCTGGGAGGGGCTAAGCTCGTTCGGAGGCTTTGCGGGCGGGCTCATCGGCGTCTTCTTGTGGAAGTACTTCTATGCCGAGCCTTTTCACCAGAACGCTCTCTTCTCTCTCTACCGCTTCCGTCGGCGGAAGGCGCCGGTGAGGGTCATGCCCTTCATCGATCTCATCTTGTCGGTGTTCCCGGTGGCGTGGATCTTCGGGCGCGGCGGCTGCTCGGTGGTCCACGATCACAAGGGCGTCCTGGTCGACTCCCTCCTCTCGGTCGAGTACCCGGTCTACGCGCCGCCCAAGGGCGCTCCCTTCGAGCTGATTCATGGCCCCGAGCTTCGCTTCGATCTGGGGCTGCTCGAGTGGATGTTCACGGTGGTCCTGGCCTTCGCCTTCTTCCTGACGTGGAAGAGGCGGCTGCCGGTCGGCAGCTACTGCGTCGTGACGGCCCTCTGCTATGCGCCCGTTCGCTTCGTGCTCGACTTCTTTCGCCTCACGGTCGGCGCGGAGTCCGATCCTCGCTATGGGGGCCTGACACCCGGCCAGTGGGCCGCCATCGCAGCGTTCCTCTTCGGTCTTTACCTCCACCGCAAGGTGAAGGAGATCCACGCGACGGGCGTCGATATCTACGAACCCTTCTTGCTGCGAGAGGGCGAGGAGGTGGCCTCCGGCGCGGTCGTCAGCAAGGCCTGATCCCCCTGGTTCGCCTCGTCCAGCAAGTGCGCGTGGAGGTGGGCCCGCACGTCGTCGGGGAGCCTGACCTTCGTCGGTCCGCCGAGGTCACAGCACACGCAGACGTGCTTCACTGTGGCCACCAGGGGCCCGTCGCCCCTACGCAGGTGGTAGCGGAAGGTGCACGAGGAGCCGCCGACGTGGAGGACGTCGAGCTCGATCACGACGAGATCGCCGTAGCGTAGCGGCGCGGCGTAGTCGATCTCGACGCGGACGGCGGGGAAGCCGATCCCACGCTTCAGGATGATGCGGTCGTAGCCGCCCTGGACGGCACCGAAGAAGGCCTCCATCGCCTCGTGGCAGTAGGTAAGATAATGGGCGAAAAAGACGATCCTCGCGGCGTCGACGTCCTGGAAGCGGACCGGTCTCTCGTGGCGGAACATCAGGGCTCGAGATCCTCGCGTATATGGGCCACCAGCTCGGCCGGGAGCCTCTCCTCGACGCGGTAGACCTCGTGCTGAGAGACCAGCCGGAGGTCCGCGTTCCGGGGAGGGGTGTCGCGGACGTACTTCATGGCCACCTCGCCTAGCGGAAAGCGGAAATAATGGACCGCGGAGGTCCTGCCCGTGAGCGCCCGCCCGGCCTCGAAGCGCGCGGGAAAGAGCTCGCCGCCCACCGAGAGCGCGACGTGGCGCTCGAAGCCCTCGGCCGCGACGAGGAACGAGTCTCGCTCCCCCACGTCGGCGATGGCGATCATCACCGTGGCGGAGAGCTCGCCAGGCCCCGGGATCAGCGCGTTGTAAGTCTCGATCTCGTGGAGGACGGAGGCTTCCCTCGTGATGCGCTCGGTGCGGAGCATCTCCTGGATCTGGAGGAGCACGGTGTCGTGGTTCTCGAAGAGGCAGCTGGCCTTGGGGCCAAAGTCCACGCGGCGCTGCTTCTTCTCGCGGATGACGCGGGCGCGGAAGGGCTCCCGGATCGACTCGTAGTCACCCAGGGACAGGATCTCGCTTCGCTCGACCGGCCTCATCGTAACCTCCCTGGAAACTACATGCAGATTGCATCAGACTACGCGCCGACGGGGACCCCGTAGGCCTCGGCGAGCGCCTCCACGGGGTGGAGGACGTCCTCGCCCGTCTCCTCGCGTATCCGGAGCGCCGAGAGCGGACAGTCGGTCACGACGAGCGCGGGCTTGGCGCCCTTCACGCCCTTGACGAGCCTCTGGGCGTACTTGCGCCCCATGTCGTAGTGCTGCGCCTTCATGCCCCAGGTCCCGTCGACCGCGGAGCACTGAGCTACGACCTCCACGTGGGTGTCGGGCAGGAGGCCCAGCACCCGGGCCCCTGGAAAGCCGACCTTCTGGGCGCGGAGGTGGCAGGCGGCGTGGTAGGCGACCTTGCCGAAGCCCTTGACGAAATCCCTCTTCAGCTTCTTCTGACGCTGGAGCTTGCCCAGGAACTCCATGAGGTCGAAGGTGCCAGCGGCGACCCTGAGAGCGTCCTCCGAGCGTCCGAGGAGCTGGGGCCACTCCTTCTTGATGGTGTAGCTGCACGAGGGGCTGGGCACGACGATCGGGCGGCCCGCGTCGACCTCCTTGACGAGGGAGGCGACGTTCACCCTGGCCTTGCGCCGGGCCTCGTCCAGGTCGCCGCCGTCGAGGTTGGGGATGCCGCAGCACTCCTGCTCCGGGCGCACGACCGCGAAGCCGTTCTTCTCGAGGACGCGCACGGCGCTCGCCGCGATGCGCGGGAAGTTGTAGTCGCCCTGGCAAGTGGCGAAGATCGCCGCCGTGCCTGCCTCGCCTGCGCCCTCCAGCGCCTTGTGCGAAGAGAGCCACTTCTCGAAGGGCTGGCGCGCGAAGGGCGGGAGAGGAAACTCCGCCGAGATACCAAGGGCCGCCTCGTTGACCTTGCGGGTGAGGCGGTTCACGTTGACGAAATTCATGAGAGGAGCGAGCGGCCCCGAGGCCAGGGCCCCCAGCCGACCAGGTTCCCCCAGCACTTGATCCTGGAGCGAGACCCCGTTGCGCCTGGCGTGCTGGGCCTTCTCGCGTGTGAGCAGACGGGGAAGGTCCACCGCCCACTCGTGCCCCTGCTCGGCGGTGTAGGGGCAGTCGATATAACAGAGCTTGCACTGCCAGCAGAGCTCGGTGACGGCGCGAAAATCCGCGTGATCCAGCCTCTCGGCGCCCTCGGCGCCCCGGCGCTCGATGTCCCTGTCCACCCGGGCAAACAGCTCGGGGAAGGAGCCGCAGTAGTTCACGCACATCCGGCAGCCGTGGCAGATCTCGAAGACGCGCCTCAACTCTCCCGTCAGGTCCTCGGCGTCCCAGTAGCGGGGCTCGTTCGGGTCCGTGGCGGGCGGCGCTGCAGGCTTGGGCGGGATCTTCACGGCGGTGCTCCCAGAGTTCGAGATCAAAGGGGAAGAGGGCGGGCGCGTCCGGCGGGCCGTGCCCTGGGAACGCACCCGCCCCGCTCGCTCACAGCGCGCTGTCGAGCATCTTCTGGAAGCGGCCTGCGTGGCTCTTCTCGGCCTTGGCCAGGGTCTCGAACCACTCGGCGATGTCCTCGAAGCCCTCGTCCCGGGCCGTCTTCGCCATTCCGGGGTACATGGTCTCGTACTCGTGGGTCTCGCCGGCGATGGCGGCCTTCAGGTTCTTGACGCTGTCTCCGATGGGCAGACCCGTGGCCGGGTCGCCGACCTGGGCCAGGTACTTGAGGTGGCCGTGGGCATGACCGGTCTCGCCGTCCGCCGTCTCCTTGAAATTGCCCGCGACCTCCGGGAGGCCTTCGATGTCGGCGACCTGCGCGAAGTAAAGGTAGCGACGGTTGGCCTGCGACTCGCCTGCGAACGCGTCCTTGAGGTTCTGGTGGGTCTTCGATCCCGCGAGCTTCGACATGTTCGTCTCCTTGGATTTGGTTCTCGAAAGGCCTGCGGGAACGCTCCCGCGAGGCGGTGGGGAAGCGACGTCAGCGGGCCGAGCACGGGCCGCAGAGGCCCCGGTAGATGCGCTCGACACGCACGACGCGAAAGCCAGGTGGGGGCCCGCCGGGAGCGCCAGGGAGGGAGACGGCGGGGGGGGCCAGGACGGCGTCCTCGCCGCCCGCGGGGAGGTCGACGATCAGATGGCACTGCGAGCAGACGGCGTGGTGGTGGGGCGAGACGTCTGGATCGAAGCGCGCTGCGTTGCCGATGCGCAGCACGTGCGTCAGCCCCGCGTGGGCGAGGGCGTCCAGCGTATTGTAGACCGTGGCGAAGCTCAGGGATGGCTGGGATGGCCGCAGGCGGTCGTAGAGCTCTTGCGCCGTGGGGTGGGTGTCGTCCCCCGCGAAAGCTCTGACGACGGCCTCGCGTTGCTTGGTGCGGCGGAGCCCCGAAGCCGAGAGGCCCTCCAGCATGGTCTGGGCCTTGGCCTCCGGACAGACCCTGGCGGGCCGCTGCGAGCTCCTGGGCACGCCGGGACCTTAGTGAGAATTATTCTAGATAGCAAGACGAACTTGCCATCCGCTCACGGCGGTTCGTTTTTGTTGCAAGTGCTCGAAATCAAAATGAAAACATGGTCGTATATGGGCTGTGCTGGAGGGGAGCGCAGGGGGAAAAAAGGAGCAATCCGCAGGGATCTTGCGGAAGAGTCGAATCTACGTGTAGAACCTTCGTCTCATACGCCGCGCGTGGCCTCGAAGGTTCGCGCGCCATCTTGGAGGAAGACACATGAAAAAGATCGTGGCAGGAATGGCGGCTTCGGCTCTCGCGGCTTTGTTCTTCATGAGCACCGCTCCGGCGTGCAGCAGCAGCGCGTGTACCTACAAGGAGTCCCCCTGCTCGGGCGACCCCAAGCCGACTGCTGAGCAGATCAAGGCTGCGGAGGACAAGTGCAAGGAGGCCGAGAAGACGGCCAAGTGCGTGAGCGAGGGGACGGCGGTCTCCGATTGCTACCGGACGAACATCGTCTGCACCGACAACAAGACCGACCTGGTAAAGACCGGTACGGCGGTCGCCGACAAGTGCAAGACCCAGCTGGAAGCCCAGAAGACCTGCGTCGCCAAGGGCTGATCTGCTGCCCCTCGCCGCTGGCGAGGAGCTCCCCTCGTCGGAGCACGCCGTTTTTGGCGGATCTGTCGAGAGCCTGATCAAACATAGCTTTCGTATCTCACAAGGCGGCCGGCTTTCTCCAGATAAGGGGAGTCGGCCGCTCTTCGTTGGGGCGCCTCGCTCCCTTCGGCGCCCTCGCTCGTCAGCGCCGGCGGGACTACTTCTTTCGCGTCCCGAACATGTTGAGCTTGAAGTAAGACAGCTGGCTGATGGCCGCCTGCTTCACGAGCTCGAGCCGGTCCATGTCGCGGGGAGCCTTTCGCCCCCGTAGCTCACCCTGGACGTAGAGCTCGCGCGTCCGGTTGCGCTGGAGCTTGCCGCTCGAGGTCTTGGGGAGCACACCCGGGGCGAGCGGCACGACGTCGTCGAGGGTGAGCGCCATCCCTTCCTGGACGGATTTACGCACGGCCTGCGAGAGCTGCTGAGCGCTGGCTTCGGCCTCTTCACCCTTCCGGAGCGCGGCGTCCTGCACCTCGAAGGCGACGATGACCCGCTCGCGATCCCCGGATGGATCCTGGACCCCGAAGGCGACCACGTTGCCCCGGCGGACCCCGGGCACCTTGCCTGCTTCCCACTCGATGTCCTGGGGGTAGTAGTTGCGGCCATTGACGATGATGACCTCCTTGGAGCGCCCGCAAATGAAGAGGTGGCCCCCCGAGAGGAAGCCGAGGTCTCCGCTCCTCAGGTAGGTGCCGGCGAAGGCGTCGCGCGTGCGCTCGGTGTCCTCCCAGTAGCCCTTCATGACGCTCGGCCCCCGGAGGCGAATCTCGCCGACGTGCCCGTCGGCCAGCGCGCTCTCGCTCCCCTCGTCGTCCAGGGCGAAGGTGGCGATCTCGTGGAGCGGGAACGAGCCGCCGCAGGAGACGAGCCTGACGGCGCGCTCGTCGCCCTCGGGGAGCGGGTGAGCGATACCCTCCGCCCAGAGGCGCTCTCCGTCGATGGAGATGGTCTTCATCCCCTCGCCCATCTCGGTGAAGGAGATGGCGAGGGTGGACTCGGCCATACCGTAGGAGGGCAGGAGGGCCTCCCTGCGAAAGCCTATCTTCGCGAAGGTGTTGGCGAAGGCCTCCAGGGTCTCCGGACGGATGGGCTCGGCCCCGCAGCCTGCCACGCGCCAGCTGGACAGATCGAGCCCCTCGATGTCACGCTCTCGGATGCGCTTGACGCTGAGCGCGTAGGCGAAGTTCGGCGCGTAAGCGATCGTGCCCTTGTGGCGGGTGAAGGCCTGGAACCAGCTCACCGGGCGCTTGAGGAAGAGCAGCGGCGGGAGGAAGGTGACCGGCACCTTGTACACCAGCGGGGCCAGCACAAAGCCGATGAGCCCCATGTCGTGGTAGAGCGGGAGCCACGAGATGCCCACGTCGTCGGGCGTCACGCGAAGGCCATCGTGCATGATGCACGTGATGTTGGCGGCGAGGTTCTCGTGGCTGAGGCTCACCCCCTTGGGGCGCGAGGTGGAGCCGCTCGTGAACTGGAGGAAGGCGACGTCCCCTGGGCCTATTTTCTCCGGGCGGAGCGCCTCCATCGACTCCCGGATGCCCTCGACGGCGACCACCTGATCCAGCTCCGGACAGTCCGCCTGGACGGTCCCCAGGAGCCGCTTGATCTGCGAGGTCGTAAGCAGGGCGCGAGCGCCGCTCTTCGATACGATGTGGCGGGTGTTGTCGAGGTAGGCCTGGAGCTGACCCAGGCCGATGGGCGGATAGATGGGGACAGGGACGATGCCCGCCCGGATGGCGCCGAAGAACGCCAGGACGAAGTCCTCGTTCGTGGGCAAGATCATGGCGCAGCGGTCGCCCTTGCGGAGGCCCAGGGCCTGGAGCGCCCCGCCGTAGCGGGCGCTGGCCCGCTCGATGGCCGTGTACGAGAAGGACGCCTCGGTCCCGGCCCCGCCCTTGAAGCCGGGGACCCCCTCGTCCGAGACGAAGCGAAAACCCCGGGATGGGTCGACCTTGGCGGCGTCTTCGATGGCCTGCGCGAGGGTGATCATGCTGGGGACCCGCTCTTAGCAGAGAGGTGCATGGGCCGGAACGGGCTACCTTCGCGTCCTCGGCCCAGGAGTTCACGAGCCGCGCGCGGCTCCTTTGACAGGCGGCCGAAAAAGCCGCGATACTCGTGCATCCCATGCCCCTCATCGAGACCGAAGAAGCCGCACGTCGCCTGGCTCGCGCCATCGCGAGCGATCTGAGCCTCTACAACGAGGAGAAGATCGTGAACGGCGTGACCAAGGATAACCTCTTTGAATGCCTCTCGGAGGAGATCGAGGAGGGGCGCGCTCTCTACAAGCGGCGCGTCGCCCCCGAGCTCTATCCCAAGAACTTCTACGACCGCGCGCTGGTGGACATCCTGGTCAAGGCGAAGGGTCATATAAAGTCGAAGATCTGGTGAGCTCCTCCCCAGAGGAGCGGCCTCGGAGGCTGGTCGTTCCCCTGGCTTGGCGGGGCCTTCGCCTCGATCGCGTCCTCGCCTCGGCCCTCGCCGGAGAGGCGGAGGCGCCCTCTCGCGCCGAGCTGCAGCGCTGGATCGGCCAGGGCCTCGTGAAGATAGGGGCGAGGCAGGCCAGGGCCGCCGACAGGCTGCGCGAGGGGGACGAGATCTGGGTCACCCAGGCCCCTCCCCGGGTGACCACGGCGCTCCCCGATGCGAGCGTCGTGTTCCGGGTGCTCCACGTCGACCCTGCCATCGTCGTGATCGACAAGCCCGCGGGTCTTGTGGTCCACCCTGCCCGAGGGCACGCCTCGGGCACGCTCGTGAACGGGCTCCTCGCCGCAGGTTACTTCGACGCCCTCCGGGAGCCCTCGAGGGGGGCCGTGGCCCAGGGCGAGGGAGGCGACGAGGACGGCGACGAGGAGAGCGACCACGTCCGGCCGGGCGTCGTGCACCGGATCGACAAGGACACGAGCGGGGTCATGGTGGTGGCCCGCACGGCCGAGGCGAGAGAGAGGCTCAAGGTCCAGTTCGCGGCTCACACGATCGATCGAGAGTACGAGGCCATCGCCGAGGGCGCCGTCGGCGACATGACCCTGGCGACGCTCCACGGGCGCCACCCTTCGGTGCGCACCCGCTTCTCCTCACGGGTGGCGACCGGCAAGCGGGCGGTCACCCATGTCCGGGTGCTCCGCGCCTTTGCCAGAGGCCTGGCGACCCACGTCGCGTGCCGCCTGGAGACCGGCCGCACCCACCAGATCCGCGTGCACCTCGCCGACGCGGGCCACCCGCTCCTCGGCGATACGCTCTACGGGCGGGTCTCCAAGAACGTGCATCTTGCACGTATATGCTCGGCCCTTGGGCGCCAGGCCCTGCACGCCCGGCGGCTAGGCTTCGTGCACCCCACGAGCGGCGAGAGGGTCGTCTTCGAGGCGGAGCCTCCGGAGGATTTCATGGAGGCGCTCGGGGGGCTCGCTCTCTTGTGACCGCTTTCAGGTGCGCTCAGGCGGGGCGAGGCTCGGTGGCGGCGGGCTCCTTGGCGGAGAGCAGGCCAGGGAAGCGGCGCTTCAGCAGGGAGAGCGCGACGAAGCCGACGAGCACGGCAAACCAGAGGGTCGCGAAGCGGACGAGCATCATCGCGCCGGTGCTCACGGCAGGCGAGACGTGCCCCACGTCGTGCATCATGCGGTTTAGCAGGGTCTCGGTGACGCCGAGGCCCCCGGGCACTGGGACGATGGCGCCCGCGAGGGTGCTCGTCGCGTAGAAGAACGTGGCGACGGGCACGGTCACGGGCTCGCGGAAGCCGACGAGGATGACCCAGAGCGCGAGGCACTCGAGCGTCCACGCCACGAACGAGATCAGCGTCGGGACGACGAGGTTCTTGGGCGCGAGGAGGGTCTTGAGGCTCTCGTAGGCGGCGCGGGCCTTTGGCGCGGCTCGCCTGAAGGGGCCCGGCAGCTTCTCCATGACGCCGATCAGGCCAAGACTCAGCCGCTCGGACATGATGACGACGACGAGCGCCGCCACCAGCCCCGCGCCTATCCCGGCCCACAGGAGGCCGCCCTCGAAGCCGAGCGAGCCGAGGACGATGAGCATCACGACGCCGATGACGTCGGTCACCCGCTCGGCGACGACGATGGGGGCGGTGCGGGTCATCGGGACCCCGTGGGTCTCGAAGAGGACCAGCGATTTGAAGACCTCCCCCACCTTGCCAGGGCTGATGGTGAGCACGAAGCCCGAGAGGTAGCAGAGGAAGCTGTCTACCTTGGCGACATTTCGGATGTCGAGGCGGGCCAGGTAAAACTCCCACTTCAGGAAGCGCAGCGTGTAGTTGCCAAAGGCCAGCGTGCAGGCGGCGGCGAAGGCCCACCAGCCGAAGCCCCCCAGCGCGTCGCGCATCTTTCCGAGGCCGCTGTAGACCGCGTACCCCCCGTAGACCAGGACGCCGAGGAGCATCACGAAGAGGATGCGGTGGAGGTTCGTCTTCATTCTTACAGCGTCCCCGTTCAGGGCCGCGGCGCGCGCCGCAGGAGGCCGAGCTTGTGAGCGAAATAGAGGGCCGCGAGGACGAGCACCACGACGGCGATCGCGAAGAAGAAGAGCCGCGGAGCCTCCCAGCGGCCGCGAGCCAAGCCAGGCTCGGGGCGGACCACCGTCTCGTGCGGTCCCTCGCTCCCAGCGGACTTCGCGGACGATCCATGGAAGTCCCCGACGGGGGACGCGGCGCTGGAGGCGGAGGAGGCTTGCACGGCTGGGGCTGACTTACACAACGCCCGACGCTCCCGCAAGCGACGCCAGCGGCACGAGCGAAGCCAGCCGGTTCTACGGCAGGGCGTGATAAGGGAAGGCCGTGAGCAAGCCGGAGAGCGAAATGAAGGCCCAGGCCGCGGCGTCCGACGTGGAGCTGCTCGACAAGGCAAAGAAGGCCAACGGCGCTCTCCACGAGGCGCTGGGCGCCAAGGTGGTCGGGCAGTCGAGCGTCATCGAGCTCATGCTCGTCGCCCTGCTGGCCAGGGGCCACGCGCTCCTCGTCGGCGTCCCTGGCCTGGCCAAGACGCTCCTCGTCGCGTCCCTGGCGGAGGCCCTCGATCTGGGCTTCGGTCGCGTGCAGTTTACACCCGATCTGCTGCCCGCGGACATCACCGGGACCGACGTGCTGCAGGAGGAAGAAGAGGCCAGCGGGGCGGTCCGGCGGCGGGTGCGCTTCCTGGCCGGCCCCATCTTCCACAACCTCGTCCTGGCCGACGAGATCAACCGAACCCCTCCAAAGACGCAGGCCGCGCTGCTCCAGGCGATGCAGGAGCGCAGGGTCACGGTGGGCACCATCACCCACGCCTTGCCCGATCCATTCCAGGTCTTTGCCACACGCAACCCCATCGAGCAGGAGGGCACCTACCCGCTGCCCGAGGCCCAGCTCGATCGCTTCCTCCTGGAGATCCACGTGGAGTACCCCTCGGAGCTCGAGGAGCGAGAGATCGCGAGGAGGACGACCAGCTCCGAGATACGCGACGTGCCCAGGGTCCTCAGCGTCGAGGACGTGCGCGCGCTGCAGAGGCTGGTTCCGCGCATCCCGGTGACCGACGAGGCGGTGGCGCTCGCCGTGGCGATCGGCAGGGCGACGAGGCCCAGGGACGTCAAGGCCCCGGAGGCGGTAAACCACTATGTCCGCTTCGGCGCCGGGCCTCGTGGATCGCAGGCGCTCGTGCTCGCGGCGAAGGCTCGCGCGGCGCTGGCGGGCCAGGCCGCAGCGGACGTGGAGGACGTGCGCGCGGTGGTCGTGCCGGTCATGAGGCACCGGCTCGTGCTCTCCTACCGAGCCGAGGCCGAGGGGGTCCGGGACGTCGACGTGCTCCGCAAGGTGATGGCGAACCTCGGCTGATCGGGAGCGTGGCTCGGCCCTTCGCGAGCCCGCACACGCCTCGCGTCTCCGTGTAAGATCCGAACATTCATGGCGCGGGTGCTGGAGTCCTTCGTCGAACCGGTCAAGCGTTGCGTCTACCTGTCCGATCAGCTCGCGGCGCAGGAGGTTCGCATCATGCTCGATGTGTCGCCGGAGGAGTACGAGGCCCTGCTCGTCCGGGGGCACCGCCGCTTCGGGCCCGTCTACTTTCGCCCGGCCTGCTCGGCCTGCGCCGAGTGCATGTCGATCCGGGTCCCCACCGCGCTCTTCCGGCCCTCTCAGAGCCAGCGCCGTGCCGCCAGGGCATGCCGCGAGCTGCGTGTGAGCGTGGGGCAGCCGTTCATCGACGGCGAGCGCCTCTCGCTCTACGCGAAATGGCACGCCCGCCGGGAGGAGGAGCGGGGCTGGGCCCCGGCGCCCGCGGACAGGGACGCGTACTACCAGAGCTTCGCCTTCCCGCACCCCTCGGTCCGCGAGATCGCCTTCCATGATGATTCGGCCGGCGGGCGCCTCGTGGGGGTGGGCATCTCCGACGAGACGCCTCACGCGTGGAGTGCCGTCTATTTCTTCTACGATCCCGACTACGCCAGGCGGTCTTTGGGGGTCGCGAACGTGCTCACCCAGATCTCCCTGGCGAGGGCCAGGGGCATCCCCTATGTGTACCTGGGCTACCGGGTCGAGGGGTGCCCGTCGCTGGTGTACAAATCGCAGTACCGCCCCCACGAGCTCCTGGTCGGGCGCCCAGGACCGGACGAGGAGCCATGCTGGCTGCCTCAAAGCAGATGAGCTTTCGGGTGAGATCGTTCGAGGTCAAACGATCTCGGCCTCAGGAGACGACGCGCAGGCTACGGCCCACAAGGACCTCGTTGTGGCTCCCCGTGCGGTAGCCCTGGAGATCGAGCGTGACGTAGCGGAAGCCGTGGCGCTTGCCGGCGAGGACGATGGTGTCCCTCGCGTCGAAGGCCGCGAGCATCTCGTCCCGGGCGATCTCGACGCGCGCCAAGGCGCCGCTCGGCGTGCCCTCCGCGCCGTCCGACAGGGAGTGCCACCGCACCCGCACCTGGCGTAGCCCCATGGCCTTGAGCTCCGCCTCGAGCGCCCCTATCTGGGCGAGGCGCTCCCGCGTCACGCGGGTGCCATAAGGGAGGCGGCTCGAGAGGCAGGCGGAGGCGGGCTTGTCCCAGACCCTCAGGCCGAGCATCGAGGAGAGTCTGCGCACCTCGGCCTTGGAGATGCCCGCCTCGACCAGGGGGCTCCTCACCCCCGCCTTCTTCGCGGCCTCGAGCCCCGGGCGGTAGTCGCCCAGATCGTCGATGTTGGTGCCGTTCAGGGTGAAGGCCAGGCCGTGCAGCTTTTGCTGTGCCTCGCTGATCCGATAGAGCTCGCTCTTGCAGTGAAAGCAGCGATCGACGCCGTTCTTGGCGTAGCTCTCGTTCTCGATCTCGTGGGACTCGACGAGCTCGTGGCGAGCGCCGATCTCCCGGGCGACCTGGATGGCCTCGTCCTTCTCGTGGGGAGCGAGGCTCGGGCTGACCGCGGTCATTCCCAGGGCGCGGTCGCCGAGGAGCCGGTGGGCCACGGCCAGCACGAAGGCGCTGTCGACCCCGCCCGAGTAGCAGACGAGCGCCGAGCCCATGGGTTCGATCAGGGCGCGGAGCGTTTCGAGATGGGGATCGGCGGGGAAGGTCACAGGGAAATCCTTAGCGCGGATCTGAATTTTCGCCCCTCTTTCCCTTGCAGTCGGAGAGAGTGCTGATATTGTGTTCAGTATGGCAGCCGCTCTTGACGAATCATGGCTCATCGGGCTTGGAGTAAGGCGAGGGGTAGAGGCTCCTGCACCGGAGGCCAACGTGCTTGCGCTCGGGTGGCCGGAGCTCAGCGAGCTCTTGCCGGATCGGGGCCTGCCCCGGGGCGTCGTCGAGATCGCGGCGCCCCACGCCCACGGCGGCGGTACGAGCATCGCGCTCGCCGCCTGCCTGGCGGCGCAGGGGCGGGGGGAAAAGGTGCATTGTGCATGGCTCGAAGCGGCCGAGGGCCCGAGGCTCCACGCTCCGGAGGTGCGGGTCGCCGGGGTCGACATGGCGCGCCTGCTGCTGGTGCGCCCGCCGAGGGCGAGCCTCGCTCACGTCTGTGTGAAGGTGCTCGCCTCCGGCGTGTTCGACGTGGTCGTCGTGGCGCCTGGCCCGGCGCCGAGCGCGCAGCTCCCCAAGGAGAAGGTGCTCGACGAGCGCGCCGTGCGTCGTTTTGCTCTGGCCGTGGAGGGCTCGTCGACCACGGTGCTCTTGCTCACCGACACCCACGCGCCTCACGTGCCCTGGCCCGTGGAGCTACGCCTCGAGGTGGAGCGCCTCCCGGAGACCATCTCGGTGCGCATCGCCCGGGACAAGCGAGGCCGCACCGGCACCATGAAGAGCGTGCCGCTGCGCACTCGCCCCACTGTTCGTGGTGGGCCTCAGGGGGCTGGCTCCTCGGTGCGGAGGGCGTCGGCCCTGTCCATGATGTCCCCGGCGCGGAGGACGCGCTCGGCTTGAGAGGAGGTTCGTCATGCGCGTCGTGGCCCTGGTGCTCCCGGATCTGGCTCTCGAGGTGTCGTCTCTGGCCAAGGAGGGCCGGCCGCTCGCAGTCCTCGTGACGCCCTCTTCGCAGGGCGCCGTGACCGAGGCGGAGCTGGTAGGAAATCCGCGCATCGACGCCGTCTCCGCGTCGGCGCGCAGCCTGGGCGTGGAGCCTGGGCAGACCCTGACCGCGGCCAGGGCCTGCACGTCGGAGCTCGTGGTGCGTATCGTCTCCGAGGACAAGCTCGAACGGGCGCTGGCGCGTATCGCCGAGGTGGCGCTGGCCTTCGGGGCCACCTCGGCCTTCGAGCGGGGAGCCTCGGGCGACGACGTGGTGTGGGTCGACGTCACGGGTTGCGCTCACCTCTTCGGACCCGCTGCGCCCTCCACACACGACGAGTCGACGTCCAGACCCAGCCTCGCCGAGAACGAGGCCAGGCTCGTCTCGCGCCTCGTCGCCGCGATCGAATCGCTGGGGCACACGTGCTGCGCGGCCCTCGCGGGAGGTCCGCGCGTGGCTCGCGCCGTGGCCAGGGATCTCCACCTCCAGGGGCGAGAAGGGGAGTGGGTCGTGGTGGCCGGGGGGCAGGACGGTGAGGCCATGCGTGCGCTTCCGCTCGCGGCCTTTCCACTGAGCGAGTCGCAGGTGTCCACGCTGGCTCGGCTGGGCATCCGCAGCGGCCAGGAGCTCGCCTCGTTACCCCGGGCCGCGCTGGGCGCTCGTCTGGGGTCTGCGGCTCCGGATGTGTTTTCCCTGATCGACGGCGAGGATCGTACCCCACTCGTGGCCTACAAACCTCCGGAGCTCCTGGAGGAGAGGCTGGAGCTCGAACACGGCACCGAGGCCCTCGAGGCGCTCACCTTCATCGTGAAGACCCTCACGGATCGCCTCGCCCTCCGTCTGGAGGGGCGCGCCATGGGGGTCACCAAGCTCGATCTGATCCTCGAGCTCGATGGGGTGGTGGGCCGCGCTCGGGCCTCCAGCTCCGGGAAGAGGCGGCCCAAGAAGGTGCTCGCCATGGCGTTGCCCACACCTCTCGTCCACCCCAAGGAGCTCTTCGTGGTCCTTCGGGCTCGCCTCGAGAGGGCGGCCTTGGCGTCGCCGGTCCTCGCTGTCACGCTGCGCGCGTCGCACCTGGCGCCTCGTCCTCGGGTGGCGCTGTCTTTCTTCGAGCCTTCGAGCGCGCTCTCGTCGGGGGGGGGCTTGCCGCTGCTGGTCGCGGAGCTTTCCGCGGAGCTGGGAGCCGATGCCGTGGGGCGCCTGGCCCTGGGCAACAGCTGGCTCCCCGAGGAGCGGACCCGCCTCGAGCCCTTCTTCTCGCGCGCCGAGAGCACCGAGGCCAGAGGGAGCCACGCCATGGAAAATCATGACAGGGAGAGCCTGGCGGCCCAGCACTCCGCGCCCGAGCCCTCGCTCCTCTTGCCGGTGCCGGAGCCGGTGGAGCGCCCTCGGGTAAACGCCTTTCGTTTCGTGTCGCGGGTCGAGTCGGCAGGCTGGTGGCGCTCCTCGGTTTCGCGTGATTACGTCGCGGCCACGGTCGACGCTCGGCCGGCCTACGTGGAGATCGATCGCACGACCAACAGGGCGCGCATTTTGGGCTGGCTGGATTAGGTAGCTGATGGCTCCGGTATGTGTGCGTGCGGCGTCCGCGCGGATCTGGTGCGTCTGGCGGCCGTTCTGTGGGGTAGCGGGGGCGGAGTTGCTCAGCTGAAAAAGCGAGCCCAGGGGTGGACTCGGGGGTAGGGCCGAGCGGAGGGTCAGAGCCTGGGGCGGCGAGGGTCGAGCGCAAAGCGATCGACCGTGTCCCCGTTCACGAGCTTCTTGACGTAGTCCATGGCCAGGAACTGGTGGGGGAAGCCCAGCTCGACGGCGCTCGCCTGGTCGAGCCTGGTGAGGGAGTCGGGGGGCAGGGTGAGGTCGGCCGAGCCCAGGGCGTCGATGAGCTGGTCGGCCGTGCGGGCGCCGAGGATGGGGATGACCGTGCCTGAGCGCTGGCGGAGCCACGCGAGGGCCACGCGCGTCGACGTGGTGCCCAGGGCGTCGGCCACGGCGTCGACCTCGGCGGCGATCGCGAGGTTGCGCTCGGTGCGGCGCGAGGAGGTGTCGCGCTTGGCGTCGGGGGCGTCGCCGCGGGTGTACTTGCCCGTGAGCACCCCCCCGCCCACGGCGCCCCACCCGCAGACGGCGAGATCGAAGGCGCGCGCCATCGGGGTGAGCTCCCGCTCCACGGTGCGCTGGATGAGGCTGTACTCGATCTGGAGGGCGACGAAGGGGCTCCAGCCACGAAGATCCGCCAGGGTGTTGGCGTGAGACACCACCCAGGCCGGGGTGTCCGAGACTCCCACGTGGAGCACCTTGCCCGAGCGCACCAGATCGTCGAGGGCGCGCATCACCTCCTGGGGAGGCGTGGTGTCGTCCCAGGCGTGCAGCCAGAGCAGATCGATGCAGTCGGTCCCCAGGCGCTTCAGGCTCGCCTCCACGGACTGCACCATGTTCTTCCGGTGGTTGCCGGCGCCGTTGGGATCGCCCGGGCGCCAGGCCAGGGTGTACTTGGTGGCCAGAACGATCGACGGCCGATCGCCCTCGATCAGGCTGCCCACGATCTTCTCGGAGCTGCCGTTGGTGTAGTTGTTGGCGGTATCGACGAAGTTGCCGCCCGCCTCGCGGAAGGCCTCGTACTGGCGACGGGCCTCGTCGGGGGGAGCGCCCCACCCCCAGTCGTCGCCGAAGGTCATGGTGCCGAGCGCGAGCTCGGAGACGCGGAGCCCGGAGCGGCCGAGGAGCTTGTATTTGAGCGTGGTCACGCCCAGGACTCTAGATCGTTTCGTCTTCCCCTGGCAGCTCCCAAAAAAACGCCAGGTTTACTCGCTCTTGGCCCTCGTGCGATGGTGCTCGTGGCGCGGCCCCGCAGGGGTCAGGAGGGACCATGGCGAAGGAGGCCCAAGCACGAACATCGACCCAGCGGCCACCTCCCTCGGGCGATGTCGTCGATCCGGGCTGGCACACCGACGAAGCCACTCCCCTCGAGGAGTATCCAAGGACGCCGATGACGGGGTGGTACGACCCGAGGATGATGGCGGCCACCGCCATCGACATCGCCACGTCGTCGCTCCTGGGCGTCCGCGGTGACTTCCGCCTCCTCGAGGCGCTGTCCGCGCCCCAGGGGGTCTTTGATTACAGCCGCGACGAGGAAGCCGAGAGGACCGAGCTGTGGGTCGACTACGTCTCGGACCCCGGCGACGGCTGGAACCCTACCTACGCCGTGGCCTCCCTCCTGGCCAGGCCCACCCTCGCCCTGGGCGGCGCCACCACTCGCCGCGGCGACGTGCTGATCATGGGGGGCGACGAGGTCTACCCCTCGGCGAGCCGCGACCTCTACCAGAAGCGCCTGGTGCGCCCCTACCGCTCGGCGCTCAGGCTCCAGCCCGGCGAGAAGGCCCCGGATCTCTTCGCCGTCCCCGGCAACCACGACTGGTACGACGGGCTGATCTGCTTCATGCGCCTCTTTGCCCAGGGCCGCAGCATCGGGGCGTGGCGGACGCGGCAGACACGCAGCTACTTCGCGCTCAAGCTGCCCCACGGGTTCTGGTTCTTCGGCACCGACTTCCAGCTGGAGTCGGACATCGATCGGCCGCAGCTCGAGTACTTCATCGAGGTGGTGAAGCAGGCGCAGCCAGGGGACTGCATCGTCCTCGCCACCGCCGAGCCTGTCTGGGTCAACGCCAGGAGCCACGCCGATCCGTTGATGCAGAAGCACCTCGCCTACTTCGAGGCCCGGCTGAAGAAGGCCAACCCGGGCGCGCAGATCGTCGTCCGCCTCGCCGGTGATCTGCACCACTACCGCCGCCACGCGTCGAGGAGCGGCGCGCAGAATTTTACCTCCGGCGGCGGCGGCGCGTTCCTCCACCCGACCCACGGCGAGTCGGTGGCGGTGGTGCAGTCGGGGCCGCTCGGAAAGGAGGAAGACTACTCGCTGAAATGCGCCTTTCCGTCCGTGGAGGAGTCGAGGAAGATGACGTGGAAAAACCTCCTGTTCATCCGCCACAACGGCTGGTTCAGCCTGGTCACCGGCTTTGCTTACGGCCTGCTCTCCCTGAGCTTCACCCGGCCTGGCCCGTCGGCGCTGTTCTGGATCGTGATGATCCTCCTCGTCTTCGTCGCCTTCACCGACACCCACAAGCGCTGGTACAAGTGGTTTGGCGGCATCACCCACGGCCTCTCCCACCTCACCACGGCGCTCCTCTGCGCCCACGCCGCCAACTCCCTCGTCGAGCGCGAGAAGGCCCATTTCCTGGGCGGCCTCCCCGAGGTGTGGAGCGATCTCGCCCAGGAGTTCTTGACCATGCTCGGCGCCGGGATCGGCGGCGCGATCTTCGGGCCGCTGCTCATGGGGCTCTACCTGTGGGGCTCGCTCAACGTGCTCAAGCGCCACGGCAACGAGGCCTTCTCGGCCCTGCGCATCCAGGACTGGAAGAACTTCCTGAGATTGCACGTCGAGAAGGACAAACTGACGCTCTACCCGGTGGGCCTCAGGACGGTGCCTCGCAAATGGAAGCTGCAAGAAGGCGCTCCCCCCGGGCAACCCCTCTTCGTCCCCGGCGAGGGCGAGGCGCTCACACCGATCTTGATCGAAGAACCCGTGGTGATCCCGAGGCCGTAGAGGAGCCGCGAAGGAGCGAAGCCGTCCGGAGCCCTGATCTCGGGGTCAGCGCTTCCTTCGCCGGGTCGTGGCCCGGATCGCGAAGGCGCTGGCGAGGACCGCCGCGCCGAAGGAGAGGCCGGCGCCCGTGGAGTTGCCCGTGGAGCTCGTGTCGCAGGCGCAGCCCCCGCTGCCCGTGCTGGCGCTGCCCGCGTCGCGTCCACCGTCCGCGCCTCCGTCGCCTGCGATGCACGGGAGGAGGGTCACGTCGAGAGAGGCCACGGGGGGGGCACCCGAGGCTCCCACGATCCTCGCGGTGATCTCGACCTTGGCCTGACGAGCCTGGGTGGGGCACAGGGCGTACACCTCGGCCTCGAAGGTGCCGTCGGCGCCGGCGTTGCCGTAGCGGAGAGGGACGTTGTCCTCGCCGTCGAGCGAGGCCTTGTAGCCGACGACCCTGACGTAGGGGAGGAGCTCCGCCGAGGGGGTGAGCCTCACCTTGACGGCGGACACCTCCTGCTTCACGGTGCAGGGGCCGGCGTCGTCGGGGTTGGGTACGTCCAGCATGACGATCCGCTGACCGAGCAGGGTAAGATCGCCGGTCTTGGTGACCGGCGGCGCCTGGCCCGTCACGTTGACCGTGATCTCGCTCTCGGGCATGGGCGAGGTCCCGGTGGCGCAGTTCTGGTCGAAGCGCACCCGGTAGCTGCCGGGCCTGAGCCCGCCCGCGGGCTTCAAGACCTTGTAGCGCTCGTCGATCGCGTCATCGTCGGTGTTGGCCTCGAGCTCCTTGCCATCCGGGCCGAGGAGGACCGCCCTGGGCCCTGTGCGTCCAGGCGGGACAGGCTCGGCGTCAGGGCCCGCGTCCGGCACGGGCCGAGGGACGAAGGGACCCTGGAGCAGGCGGTAGGCGACGCCCGGAGCGTTCTGCGGGAGGGACCCTCCATCGGGAGGGAGAACCTCGCCCTGGATGCACGCCGGCAGGGGGCAGATGCCCGCCTTCGCCTCGCCGAGGAGCGTCAGGCTGGCGAGCGCCGCGAGCGGGAGGAGAAAGAGAGGCCGCAGGGCGAGGGAGGAGGAAGCCATGGCCTGCAAGTCTCGCACATATCGCGAGAACGCGAAAACCACGATCAGCGCGGGACGGGGTCCTTGCAGCAGCGGAAGCCCGTCGAGTAGTCGTGGTAGGAGCGGGCGTGGGCCGTCGTCCGGTAGTGGCAGCCCTCGCCGTTGATCTGCACGTCCTGGAAGTAGCCGCCCGCGAAGAGCCCGTTGCCGTTCGGCTGCTTGTCCGACACCCACTCGTGGACATTGCCGACCAGATCGAACACCTCCAGCTCGTTGTGGCAGGCCGCTCGCTCCCCGGTGAGGGTGAAGGTACCCGAGACCTCTCCGAGGCGAGGATCGTTGAGCTGGGTCCACACCGAAGGATCGACCCCCTGAGGGCGCGCCGACCGCCCTGTGCGCTTCTTGGTGGCCGCGCCCTTCCTCTGGCTGGCCCTGCCCGTTGCGCTCCTGCCCGTCGCGCCCCTGCCCGCCGCCCGGCTGGCGTCCGGCTTCGCCTTGGCGCCCGGCTTTGCCTTGGCGCCCGTCTTGCTCGGGGGCCTGGCGGCCGATCGGGAGGGAGGGGGAGAAGCCTGGGCCACGGGGGTGAGGGAGCCGGGGAACACCACCCCGATCGGGCTCCTCCCCGTGTCGTTGCACGCGCCGACGACGCGCCCGTCGCCGTAAGGGTAGCGGGTCGCCGAAGCGCCCACGCAGGCCCGGATCCATTCGGTGTGGGCGCAGAGGCGCTTGCCCGAGGCCTCGCAGGCGTCCTCGGCCTGGAGCGCGCTCACGTAGCTCTGGGGGAGGACGCCGGCGACGCTCACCGCGCGGACCTCGTGATTTTCAGGCGACCGGTTGTGAGGGAAGGCGTGCTCGCTGCCGTCCTCGGCAATCTCCACCAGCGAGGCCTCCCACCGATCGATGCAGAAGTGCCCGTCGACGAGCGCCATCCCGGAGGGGCAGGGGGCGGTCGCGACGGTCGCGGCGTCCCCGACGTCCGCCTCCTCCGCGTCGGCGTCGCCTCCCTCGGCGTCGGCATCGGCGTCGGCGTCCCCGTCGGCGTCGCTCCCTGCGTCGCTCTCGGCGGAGGTCGTCGCGGCCATGCGCCCCGGGTTCACGGGGCTCTGGGGTGCGCCGCAGGCGACGGCCAGCGCGAGGAGGCCTGCGAGGAAGGCGAAGGGACTTCGGAGTCGCATGGGAGCGCGGTCAGCTAGCTCAGGAAAGGGGCTCGCGCCAGCCCTGGCTGGGATGGCCCCCCGCTCAGCCGTGGACACGCAAGATCTCGACGCCCTCTCGGAGCGCCGTGGCGTCCTCGTAGCGCGTCCGGGCGTCGAGCAGGAGGTAGCGGCGCTGCTCTCTGGGCGCCCCGAAGAGCACCGGGCAGATCTGGTTTGGACCCTCGACGAAGAACCCCCTCTCGTCGCGATCGTGGCCGTGAGCGACGAAGGTGAGCGGGAAGGGGAGGGAGCGAGAGAGCTTGGAGAGCAGGCGGGCCGTGGTCGCCTCGGGCTGGCCATAGCTCCGGAGCAGCGTGGCGAGCACGTGGCGCCCGTACCCGTCGTTGGCGGCGGGCAAGAGGTGCAGGGCGTCGAGATCCTCGAGGCGCTCCAGGCGATCGTCGGGTGAACCGTGGCAGAGCAGCGCCCCCGAGGGGACCGCGACCGCGAGGAGCGCCTCGCCGAAGAGATGGTGGAGCGCCCTCCTGTCCGGGGCGCTCAGGACACGCTCGAGGGCCTCCACCTCGTCGGGGTAGAACTTGGCGGTGTGGGGCCCGCCCACGTGGCCATGATCGTGGTTGCCGAGCAGCACGTGGACCCGGCCCGGGTGCTCCGCCCGGAGCGCCGTGACCTCTCGCACCAGGCGGCCCGAGTCGTCCTCGTAGCCGTACAGCGAGGCGTCCACCTGCCTGGCGTCAGGAGCGGGGCCGTGCACCAGATCGCCGCAGAGGACCCAGCACCCCTCGGGCTCCTCGGTGAGGAGCGCCGTGAAGCGGGCGCGAAGAGCCAGGAAATCGTCGAAATTTCCGTGGAGATCCGTGCTCACCATCACCTTGCCGCGGGGGGGGGAGCACCAGGTGGCGCCGCATGGGGATAGTCTAGCCTCCGTCCCGGCCTTTCCTGCATGACAGGGCGCCTTCGCACGGGGCGTGCCGGGAGCCAAGGTCGAACAAGGACGGGATTTCGTGGGTCCACGGGCCGTCCCGGACGGTCCGGGGTAGGCCCAAGCCGGGGGGCGGGTGTTGGCCCCGCGCCCTGCCGCACAGGTCGAAAATAGGGTTACCGACGGCCAGAGCCCGGGTTACCGGCGCCAAGAACAGGATCACCGACGGCCAAAGCAGGGTTACTGAGGGCCGGAACCCTGGTTCCCGCCGGTCAGAACCGGGCTACCGCCGCCGCTTTTCTTGGCTTCGACGCTGGCCTTCTTCTTGCTCTTTGCGCGCCGCGTGATCGCGGCCCGGTACGTTCCGCGGAAGAGCGCCTGCGCGGCCGGATCCTTGCGGAAGGCAAATTCGCCCGCGCCACGGATCTCGCGCATGGCGAGCACCAGGTGGGTGGACGCGCGATCGCGGAGCTGCTTGGCGGCCTTGGCCTCGGCGTCTCCCTGGCCCTTCTCCTCGGCGGCGCGGGTGTCCTCCTCGGCCAGCTCGGTAGCCAGGGCAACGGCCTGCTGCGCGAGGGTGAGGGGGTCGATGGATATGGCCATGAAGGCCTCCTTGTTGACGCGGAGGAAGGGGACGAGCAAGAGCAGATCCTGGATCAGGTCGTCCACGCCCTCGCCCTCCTGGACGTCCTTCAGGAACTTCAGCGAGGCCTCGTCGTTGCGGAGCGCCCAGCGCCCGGCCTCCAGGATCTCGGTCCGGAGGGCGATGCCCCTGACCTCGGCGCTGAGGGTCTTCTTCCTGGTCTTCCGGGCGAGGAGGAACCGGTAGGCCGACTGCGCCTCGGCGCAGGCCTCGATGCGAGTGGGGAGACCCGCCACCAGCTGCCCGTCCAGCCCCACCTTGAGCAGCGCGGCCCTGTGCGATCGGGATACGCTCGCGAGGAGCCTGGCCTCTCCGAGGAGGCGATCGACGGGAATCGGCGGATCGAAGAAGGCGGTGAGCGCCAGGAGCTCGGGCCGTAGCTTCTCGAGGCTGGACGGGCCGCGCTGGGGGGTGGACTTGGCGGCCTTCGCTGTCTTCTTCGCCGACGTCTTCCCCTGGGGTGCAGTGGACCTGGCGGCGGCGGACTGCGGTTGCTTCCTGGCTGTTGCGGGCTTTTTCTTGGTCGCCATGGAAGGGAGCGCACCATGGATGAGATGGGGAACGGAAGAGGGAAAATAAGGGTGGAACGCCTTTTTGGCGGTCATGGACGGGATATCCTTCCACCCTGCGGCCGGGTTCTACCGGGAAGGTCGGAATTTCAGGCCCAGAGAGGCGAGAGATCGAGCTCGATCGCGTCGAAGGGCGCGGCGCGCACCCTGGCGGCGCCGCGGTGAATGCCCAGCAGGATCCAGTGTCCGTCGGCGCCTAGCTTGAATATCTCCAGCGTCCTCGCGATGGGATCGATGAGCCAGAGGTAAGCTATGCCCTCGCGGGCGTAGATGGGCATCTTGTCGGCCCGGTCGTCGGCGGCTGTGGACGGCGAGAGGACCTCGCAGACCCAGTCGGGAGCGAGGGTGAAATACGCCTCCTGGGGGAGCTCGGGCAGGCGCTCAAGGCGCCACCCGGCGAGGTCGGGGACGAGGATGTCCTCGAGACCCACGGCGCCGAAGTGGATCTCGGGCTCGTCCAGGATACGCCAGCCGCCAGGGCCGCCGAGGCCGAAGCGGAACGGGCCGCCGAGCAACACCCCCAGATCCGACGAGGCCTGCGCGTGCTTCGGCGCCGGGCGAGGTAACGCGCGCAGCTCGCCGTTGATGATCTCGGCGACCTTGTGGGAAGGCACGGCGAGGAGGTCGGCGTACGTCGCTCGGCGCTGCTCCTCCGCGGGCACTCCCATGGCATCCATGATGCGGCCTGTTCAGGTGGGCGCGCAAGCGCGCCTCGTTCTCGGCGCCCGGCCCGGGCTCAGGGCTTCTTGCCCTCGGGGTAGAGGTACTCGGCGAGCTGGTCGACCAGCTCGTCGTAGAGCTCCTTGTCCTCGCCCGTCGCGTCCATGTCGCGCCAGAGGTCCTTGGGCTCGTCGTAGACGTAGCGGTGGGAGGTCTTGGGCTCGTCGAACTTCTCGCACGTCATCACGATGCAGCCGATGTCACGCTGCCACTCCATGGTGATCGTCGCGTTGCGGTTGGGGCGGGCCAGTCGAAACTTGGAGGGGGCGTCGCGCGTGAGGCGGAGGCCGGGCATCCCCTCCGGCCCCTGGAGATCGCGGGCGAGGAGCTCGATCTGCAGGAGCCCCTTCTTGTGGAGGACGTTGTCGCCGGAGGCCGCGACCTTCTCCCGGACGAGGCTGGCGAGTTCTTGCAGGCGCTTCTTTCCGCTCTCCGACATCCCCAGAGCCTCCGCGCATGGTGGCGGCCCGTCAAGGGGGTTACGCGCCCTGTCCATCGAGCCCGTATCCTGCTCGATTTTTCGTGGAGCGAGGGCGCGGCTTTCGCGTACCCTCGTCCCTACGATGCACGCTCGCCCTCTCCCCCGGAGCCTCGGTCGACGTGGTCCACGAGTGCCATGTGCGCACCATCGACGGCCCCCTCCGAGCCTCGCGCGCTAGCTCCCCTGTCCTTGCCATGCTCCTGTTCGCCGGCAGGCCCGGACCCACGCTCGTGAGCATACCCCTGCTCGCCATGCTCGCACTCCCTTCTCGCGCCCGGGCTTCACCGGCCTTTCCCTCCGTGGTGAAGGAGGTGGTCGGCGTGAGCGCAGGGTGCGCCACCTGTCATGTGGAGAGCGACGCAGAGCCCGGCAAGCTCACGCTCTTCGGGGCCTCCCTCTCCAGCCGAGGCGCCGTCGCAAAGGACGAGAACGCCCTTCGAGCGGCCCTCGACAGGCTGCGAAGCGATCGCTTCGACAGCGACGGCGATGGCACATCGGACATCGACGAGATCCGTCGAAGCAGCGATCCCAACGTGCCCGACAGGCCGCTGACCGAGCCCATCGCGATCTCCTATGGTGCGTGCAACTCCACGCCAGAGGGCCGCCGGGATATGCCCTGCGGCGTCCTCGTCCTGGGGTGCCTTGCGGCCCTCGCCCGTCGCCTGCGAAGCGTTGCCCCCTCGCTGCCTCCCCGTGAGCTTCCCCCCTCGTCCCGCGAAGAGGACGGCGGCCTGTCCTATCCGCGGTAATGCCGGCAAAAGCGGTGCTTGCAGTGCTCGTCGTCGCCCGCCACCGTGGGGCAGGCCGGCCTGGGGTGCACGCAGCCGGCGAGCGCGAGGGGGAGCGAGGCCCCCAGCCCAAGGAGGCTCCGCCGAGCCACGAGCGCAGGCCCGGCGGGGGCGCCCTCGCCAGGGGCCTCCCGGGCGTCGGGGTTGGCCTCGTCCGAGAAGGGATCGACAGGCTCGCTCACGCCCCGCTCCCACCCCTGGCGAGGAGCGCGTCCGCGGCCTCGAAGCCCGAGGTCACGGCGCCCTCCATCGACACGAGCGAGGTCGCGTTCCGCACCCAGTCGCCCGCCAGATAGAGGTTCTGGAAGGGGGTGAGCACGGAGGGCCGGAAGGGGTGCACCCCCGGCTCCGCGAGCAGGAGCCGCTCCCAGGGCATGCGGTTCCTGTGCATCTCCATGCGCACGATCCCGGCGCGCCTCACGTCCCCGATGCCCGGAGCGCGCGCCACGTTGTCCAGGGTGAAGCTGGCGATCTGCTCGTCGGTCCACGACTCGAAGCCCGTCTCCTGGCCCCCGAAGACCAGCACCGAGCCCACCCCGGGATCGCGGGTGAACTCCGGCCAGTAAGGCTTCATGTCGACGAAGAAGCCGAGGGGGGCGGGGAAGCCGTGCACGGGGGCGAAATAGCCGTGGCCCACGGGGCGCTCGGTGAGGACGGTGAAGGACAGGGTCGCGACCCCCCGCAGGTTCTGGAAGCGACGGAAGTAGGCCGAGCGCCAGAGCCTCGTGTCCCCCGCGTTCATCAGCCGGAGCGCGAACACGGGCACGGTGGAGATCACGGCGTCGAAGTCGCCCACCAGGCGCTCGGTGCCGGGCACGACGGGGAGGGCGTCCTCGGGCAGCCGCTCCCTGGCGAGCGGCCCGACGCCCCGGGCGTCCGCGACGCGAACGCCGACGATCCGGTCGGCCTCGTAGACGAAGTCGGTGGCGCAGACCCTCGGGGCGAAGGTGGCGCCCCTGGCGCGCAGGGCCCCGGCCAGGGGATTCCAGAGCACCTCGGTGGTCCCGCCCCTCGCCACGTAGAGCTCGGCGGCCTCCGAAGTGGCCATTTTCCTCATCGTCTCGAGCATGTGGTAAGCGCTGATCTGCTCCGGAAAATTGAAGTAGGCCAGGCGCAGGAATCGAAAGATGGAATAGTGGGTGACGTGGCGGCGGAGGCCTCGCTCGACGGCCCAGGAGTCGAAGCAGATGTCGTCGTGCCGGGTGAGATCTTCCCCGGAGAGCGCCACCCGGAAGGCCTCCGCCATGACCCTGGCCATGTTGCCTCGATCCTCGAGCGGGAGCCCCTCGTACGCGGCGAAATCGGCGGCCACCGCCAGCTTGCCGCCCCGGCTCGAGGTGGTGTGGAGCCGGCCGTGCCAGGGCTCGAAGGTGTAGCCGCGCCCGCCCATCGTGGCCAGCGCCCTCCCCGGCTCGATGCCCGCCCAGCGCAGCAGCGAGGGCAGATTCTCGTAGAAGCCGACGACCATGTGCCAGCCATGCTCGACGAGGAGCCCGTCGTCCGTGCGGTACGACGCGGCCTTCCCACCGACCGAGGCGGAGAGATCCATGAGAGATACACGTACCTTCCCCGAGCCCCGCTCGAGGAGGCGCGCCGCGGCGGCGAGGCCGGCGGGGCCCGCGCCCAGGATCAGCACCCGCTTCACTCAGAGCCCCACGCCCAGGCCGAGGCTCCCCACGGCGCGGAGGAGGGGGCGGGCCCGCGAGTCGTCCAGCGCGTAGATGCCCCAGTCGACCCGGCCCTCCAGGCGCACGAAGAGCGCCGAGGAGAGCCAGACGTCGATCGTGCCGCCCGGTGAGATCACGGGCATCGCGGTGACCTCGGGGGAGGTCACCACGCCCAGCCCGCCCTCCAGGAAGCTGGTGACGTCGACTCTCCGGTAGGGCAGGAGATGGACGCTGGGCCCCGCGCGAAGCGAGGCGAGGGGCGGCTCGCCGGCCGCCGGAAAGAGGACCCCCGCGGCCGAGGCCCGCACGCCAAGCCAGGAGACGGTCATCAGCTCGAGGGTGCCCTGCAGCCCGAGATCCAGGCCCGCTCGCCCCACGCCCACCGAGCCTCCGCCCGAGAAGCGCACCTGCCCGGGCGCCGCGCCCACCTCGCGCGAGGCTGGCACCCGGTACTCCTCCGCGAAGGGATCCGCGGGGTAGGGGACCGTCGTCCGGGTGAGGTCCGCGAAGGCGAGGGGCAGGGGCAGCATGGGGCTCCACGAAGGCTACGAGCGTCGGGGCGAGGGCGAAAGCCGATAGCTCCTGCTTCAGGCTCGAGGTCCCTAGCCGTCGTGCCCCTGGAGGAGCTGCACACCGAGGCTCAGGGGTCGAGCGAGAGGGGATCGGTCTTGGACTCGATCACCTCGCGCCATATTCTGTGGACGTTCGGCCCCGCGCGGAGCTGCGCCAGGATGGCGAATATGCCCCACTGCAGCCGGTTCAAGAAGAGCCACTCGGGCGGCATTCCGACCCTCATCTTGTTGGGATTCCTGAAGAGGAGGGCGTCGTAGGTCTCCCTGACGAACTCGTTGGAGAAGCGGAAATCCCTTTCTCTCATGGGCCGATAAAGGACCCCTATGGCCGCCCACTGGGCGTCCCAGTCGAACTTCCCGTCTTCGATGGAGGCGAAGCCTGCGTCGCTGAAGCGCTGCGGGAATCGAGCGCGATCGCCGTCGGTCACGCACAGGGCGAGCGCCTTCCACCGGTCGATGAAGTCCCTGTCGAAGGTCCTGGCGCACCCGAAATCGAGGAAGGTCACCCCGTCGCCCTCGAAGAGGTAATTGCCAGGGTGAGGATCCGCGTTGAAGAGGCCGTGCTGGAACAGCGGCCGGAAGCAGGCCTCGTACACGATGGCGCCCGCGCGGTCGCGGAGCTCCTGCGTCGACCCGTCGATGAAGGACGCGAAGCGCTTTCCGTGGACGAACTCCGAGGTGAGCACCCGGCGGCGGCTGTGGGTGGCCACCACCCCGGGCACGGACGCCCCCCGGATCTTCCCGATCTCCCGGGCGAACACGGCCTGGTTCCTTGCCTCGATGCGGTAGTCGCACTCCTCGAGGAGGCGAGTCCGGAGCTCGTCGGCCACCGCGCGGCCGCTCACCCGGGTCCCCACGGTGCTCAGGGTCGCCAGCGCTCCCACGGTCTTGAGATCTCCGCGGAGCACCTCCTCGATGCCCGGGTACTGCACCTTCACGGCCACGTCCCGCCCGGAGAGCCTGGCCCGGTGGACCTGGCCTATCGACGCCGCCGCGAAGGGGGCCTCCTCGAAGGCCTCGAAGAGCTGCTCCGGGGCCTTCCCGAGCTCGCGCTCGATCTGCTCCACGATGAGGGCGGGGGCCATGGCGACGGTGCTCGCCTGGAGCTCGGAGAGGACCTTCTGCGCCGAGGGAGGCATGGCGCCTGGCAGGTAGCTGGCCATCTGGCCCACCTTCATGGCGAGCCCCTTCAAGCTCCCCATCTGCGCCACGAGATCATGCGCGTGCTTTACGGCCTCACCCTCGTCGACCTCGCCCGTGTCCCCGATGCCCAGGTTCTTCTTGGCCGCGGCATAGCCGAGCCTGGCCGCGAGCTTTGCCGTGACCCAGGTTCGATCGCGTAACCCACGAGGCAAACCGTCGAGGAGCTTGGACGAAGCCATGGGGCGTCTCTAGCATGATCGACGTGTTCGGGGCGTGCGGCACCCTGCGCGACGCAGCCAGCGCCACGGGCCTTCGCCTTGGGCCTTCGCCTCGGGTAGGGGCCGGCGTTCAGCTCTTGCGAGGCACGGTCCCGTCGGTGCGGAGCATCTTCGTGGTCGAGGTGGTGCGCGCGGCCACGGGCGGTGGGGTCATGGTGCGGATGCGGACCGTGGAGCCGTCGGAGACGACCTCGATGCCGACCGCGCGGCAGCGCCGGGCCAGGCGATCCATCTCCACCCCTGGCTGGACGAGCAGGCCGCCAGCGGGCGAGGGATCGACGAAGAGATCCTGTGTGGATTTACGGGTGCGGAGGAGCTCGCGGAGGTTGGGATCGTCGACCCAGAGGAAGCCGCCAGCGGCGGCGAGGGTGGCCCTGCCGAGGACGACGCTCGCCTTCTCGAGGGTGCGGGAGAGGGACTCGGGCAGCGGGGCCACCGCCTCGATACGCTGGCGCAGGAGGTCGGTCTCGAAGCCCGCCGAGAGGGCGCGGGCGAGGGTCTGAGGAGCGACCAGCAGATCGAGCTGCGCCCCCACACGACCCACCTCGATGAACGAGGCGATGGCCAGGACCGACGCGATGCGGGCGCCCGCTCCCAGGCGCAGGACCTGGGTGTCGATGAAGGCCGATTTCACGTTCTCCTGGGGGATGTCGCGCTCGTGCACGAGAGCGCGGCCCCGGGGGGTGAGCCTCACGGCGAGCGAGCCGTCGCCCTCGTCCTCCCCGAGGTCGACGGCCCCGAGGGCCGGGAGGCTCTCGGTGATGATGCGGTGGGCGACGTCCTCGAGCGCGATACGCTCTACGCCCACCCGCTCGGCCCAGCGCCGTAGCAGGCGCTCCAGGCCTGCGGCCCGGTGATCGCTCTTCAAGTAACCCCTGAGCGCGCTCTCGGGGAGCCAGTCCTCGCCCAGCTCGCGCAGCGCCTCGAGCACGATCTCGCGCACCACCCTCACCGGGCTGGAGTCGCGGGCGTCGCTTGCCAGGCGCAGGACCTCGGGATCGGGGCGCGCCTCGTCCCACGCGCCTCCGCGTAGCCAGGCCTCGGAGAGGGTCGTCGCCAGATCTCCCAGGGTGAGCGAGCCGGGCGGGCCAGCGGCCGAGACGGCGGAGGGATCCCAGAGCCCGACGGCGCGCGACAGGGCGACCAGCAGCGCCACCTGCGCCGGATCGCGGCCGAAGCGGGTCGCCAGCCTCTGGACGAGCGACTTGGGGGTGCCGATGGTCGGGCGGACCTCGCTGCCGGCCTCCCTCGACACGAGGGCCAGGGCGAGGGAGAGGGGACCTGGATCCGCCGCGAACCGGGCACGCCTCGGCGCGTGATCCCCGGAGACGACAAAGCTCCTCACCTCGAGGCGCCTCTGCTCTCGCTCGGCGTGCGAGGCCGCGCCGACGATGCGAGAGACCTCCGTCGGCACCACGTGGCGGTTGGGGTGCACCGGGATGAGGAGGCCTCGGCGCTCGAGAGAGAAGCCCACGCCTCGCCGGGTCTGTGTGGCGCCCGCGGCGGTCCGCATGCGCAGGGGCTCGCGCTCGAGCTCGAGGAGCTCCTCGGTCTCGACCTCGCCGCCCTCACCCTCTACCCCCTCGAGCACCCGCCGCTCGGTGGGCGCGAGCTTGGCGACCTCCTCGGCCAGGCGCTCCTCGTTGCCCAGGATCTCCCAGGCCGGCTCGAGGGAGAGGGCGATGGGAGGGGTCGCCGGACGCCCCAGGTAGTGAGCGGCGATCGCGTTGGCGGCCTCGAACGGAGCCTGGGCGACCAGCGCCCGGATGCCGCGAGGATCCTCGCCCTCCCAGGACTTGAGCTGCACCAGGAAAGCGATGGGCAAGATGAGCTCGACCGCGCCCTTCTTGCCCCGAGCGAACATGATGCCGCGGGCCGAGAGGGGCTCGAGCGCTGCGGGCACGGTGCTCACCCCCAGCATGCCGTTTGCCTCGGCCACCCGGTGGAGGAGCTCGACGCTCGCCGTGGGGAGGCGAGAAGGATCGCGTAGATCGGGCAGCTGAGTGAGGGCCCGCGCGACCTGTGAAGGGACGTCCAGACGCTTGGCTGCGTCGATACGAATACCCAGACGCGCGATGAGCGCATCGAGCTCAGCCTGCGGGAGAGCCGCCAGGACAACCGTGAGGCGGAGGGGGGCCCTCGATATCTTCAACATGGACAAAGCTCGTTGAGCTTAACCCTGATCGAGGCGAATATCGCTTGGAAATTGCATCCGGGTGTTCGTTCCTCCGTCCGGCGGACTCGAGCGGGCGTACGTTTCCGGTTCCGGGAAGGGGCTCTTCTTCGTAGCCTGCCCGCGTGGAGCCAGGCGAGCGAGCGGTAAGTCCCGCGCGGCAGAGAGGTCGAAGGGGGCTCGAGAAGTCCCTCGCCGAACCCCGCCGCGCCGAGCTCTGCTGGCGCTCCCCGCCCGGCGCGGGCCTCCGTCTCCAGTGGCCTGGCCGCCTCTTTCGCCACGAGGGCGAGGCGAGCCTCCTGCCGCCCACGGCCTCGCCTCGCGTCCAGGAGCTCCACGGGGACGCCGCGCTGCGGCTGCTCCACGGGGACGCGCTCACGCTCGCCTCGAGCCTTCACGACGAGGGGCTCTGCGGCAAGGTCGACCTGGTCTACCTCGACCCGCCCTTCTTTTCCGAGGCTGACTACCTCGTCGAGACCCGGCTCGACGGCCCGGCCGACGGGCGCGTGGTGAGGAGCGCGGCCTACCACGACAGGTGGGCCAAGAAGCAGGGAGGCCTGGGCGCCTACCTCGATATGCTGGCGCCTCGCCTCGAGGCGCTCGCCTCGCTCCTCGCGGAGACAGGCACCTTCTGGGTGCACCTCGACTGGCGAGCGGCGTACCTGGTCAGGGTTCTGCTCGATGAGATCATGGGCAAGGACGCGTTCCTCAACGAGATCGTCTGGCGTCGCGCGCCCAACCTCGGTCGCCAGGCCCAGAGCGGTCAGTTCGGCCGCACCCTCGACACGCTGGTGGTCTACGGCGGGCCCTCGGCCAGGCTCCGCCCTCCGACCCGCCTGGAGCAGGTGCCCCGGAGCGCGGTGCGCATCGACGAGCAGGGCCGCCCCTTCACGAGCGCGCCTCGCGGCGACTACACCGACGCGTCGATCGCCAAGCTGGACGCGGAGGGCCGCGTGCTCAGGACCGCGAGCGGGCGCGTCTACATCAAGTACTTCCTCGTGAAGGACGAGGATGGATCCCTCTGCCGGGAGCGCCGGGTCGACACGCTCTGGACGGACGTGCCCCCGCTCCGCCACGCCTCCCCGGCCGAGCGCACCGGCTACCCGACGCAGAAGCCCCGAGCGCTGCTCGAGCGGATCCTCCGGGCAGGTTCGCCCGAGGGGGGCCTTGTGGTCGACGCCTTCGCGGGGAGCGGCACCACCGGCGAGGCCGCCCACGCAACAGGGCGAAGGGCGATCCTGGGCGACACGGGCGCCTCGGCGATCGCGACGGCCAGGGCCCGGCTCCTGCGTTCGGGCGCCGGTGTCGCGCTCGAGACCCTCGAGGGCGCGAGGGAGCTCCCGCGGCTCCCCGTGGTCGGTCACGCGGCGCGGGCGGGGGAGGGGGCGGTCAAGATCACCCTGCTCGAGCCCAGCGAGCCGCTGGCCTGGGCGATCGACGCATCGCCGCTGGTGCGGCCCCCCTTCACGACCACCTGGCATGCCGAGCGCACCCTCGGCACGAAGCCGCTTCCGGTCCCCAGGGAGGTGGTGGTGCCGTATGCTGGCTCGGGCGACGGCTCGGGTGGCGTTCGCGTTCGCGTCTATGGCGACGACGGCCGCGTGGGGGAGACCGAGATCCCGGTGGAGATCCGATGATCCTGCGTGATCCAGTGCATGCCCTGGTGTCCTTCGAGTCCGAGGAGGAGCAGGTCATCCCTCTGCTCATGGATACGCCGGAGGTCCAGCGCCTGCGCAGGATCCGGCAGCTCGGCGTGGCGTCCATGGCCTTCCCCGGAGGCGAGCACACGCGCTTCTCTCACGCGGTGGGCACGGCGTTCGTCATGAAGCTGCTCCTGGCCAGGCTCCGCCAGATCCACGACGAGCTCCCGTACTGGCAGAGGATCACCTCCGAGATCGCTCGGGACGCGCTGGCGGCGGCGCTGCTCCACGATCTCGGCCACGGGCCGCTGTCGCACCTGTTCGAGGACGCGATCCCTGGCACCTCCAGCCACGAGGAATGGACCGAGAAGATCCTGCTGGATCCGAAGGGTGGCGTAAACCAGGTGCTCCGGGGGCTGGACCCGGGGATGCCGGAGCGGGTCGCCTCGCTTGTCCGGGGCGAGCACCCGCTCCCTTACCTGGCCAAGGCCGTGAGCGGCACCCTCGACGTCGATCGCTGCGACTACCTCCTCCGCGACGCCCAGGCGACCGGGGTGCGCTACGGTCTCTACGACCTCGACTGGCTCCTCCGCAGCCTGCGCTTCGCGCCAGGCAGCCTGGACAGGGCGCCCAGCCTGGCGATCGATGGCGCCAAGGGCTTGCCGGCGATCGAGGCCTTCATCCTTGCGCGGCTCAACATGTTCCAGCAGGTCTACCTCCACAAGGCGACACGCGCGGCCGAGTGGATGATCCGCACGATCCTGGCGCGCGCCACCTCGCTCATCGCCGAGGGGACGCGCCTGCCTGGGGCGCCTCGAGCGGTCGAGCTGACCGCGCATGGAGCGCCCCTCTCGCTCGAGGACTACGCCGCCATGGACGACGCGGTGCTCTGGGTGGCCCTCCAGTCCTGGGAGAGGGCCAAGGATGCACCGCTCGCGGATCTCTGCGGCCGGGTGCGCCGCCGCCGCCTCTTCAAGACCGTGGAGCTCTTCGGCGAGCAGGCTCTCCCGGGGGGGCGAGAGAGGGCGCTCGAGATCGCCAGGGACGTCGCTCGCTCACGAGGCCTGGATCCCTCGGTCTACGTCGGGCTCGACATCGCCGAGGACACGCCCTTCGGCGGCGAGCCCGAGCCGCTCATGGTCGTCTTCGCCAAGGGCCCCGCCCGGCCGCTCGCCGACGTCTCCTTCCTGCTCGCTCGCCTGGGGGGGCAGGTGCTCACACGCGTTCGCATCCTGCTCTCGGAGGAGCTCCGTGAGGACGTGGTGCGCGCCCTCGGTCTGGTGTGATGCCCCGTCTCTGGGCCCTCCTTGCCGCCGCCCACGTCTCGCTCTTGCCACGCCTCACCCTTGCCGAAGGGAAGCCTCTGCCAGGGGACACCACCTACGGCCGTCTGGAGGGCGAGCTGGAGTTCGCCCTGGGAGCGGGCGTCACGGTTGCCTCCTACGGCCCTCGCCCTCAGCTCGAGCTTCGGGCGCGCTATCTCTCCATGGCGGGCGTCTTCGTCACCTACGAGGACTCGCTCGGCGCCTCCTCGGATCCGGTGCGTCTCCTGGCCGCGGGAGTGGAGCTCAGGCCGCTCTTCGTGGGGCGCTGGCTCCAGGGGCGAGAGCTGGGCAACCCCTACGCCGATCTCTTCATCGACTCTCTGGCCCTCGAACTCGGCGCCTTCTTTGCGCAGCCTCGCTCGGATGCTCGCGGGAGCTGGGGCGAAGGGGTGCGCACGGGGCTCCAGGCCAGCTTCGGTCTGGCCTTTCCGCTCCTCGGTCGGGCCGAGGGGTTCTTCCTCACCGCGCACGCTGGCGGTCGCTTCTCGGATGGTTCGGCTGCCGGTGTTCCGGGCCCCGGCGAGCGCGCGGCCTTCGCCACGTTCGGGATCGCGTGGCACGAGACCATCGCGGCAGGTCTGCTGAAGTGATCTGGATCCCCGAACCTCCGTGGCTGGATCCCCTATCCCTCAGGCGAGCTCACCGGCCTCGTCGATCCTCGCTGATTTTCAGGGAAAGGGTAAAGTCAAGCAGGTGGCCTATGGTGTGCATATGTAGGCAACCATGCGCTGGTCAATTCTTGCTGCTCTCTCCCTCCTGGTGTTCCCCGTCACCGCTT
>SXGT01938155.1_pt1 | contig 37859 bp, 28 predicted proteins | sample 3176221 | NCBI WGS metagenome assembly SXGT01 (sample SAMN11356862, study PRJNA531348) | freshwater metagenome | isolation source: freshwater sample F1-120 | place: China: Fuxian Lake, Yuxi | collected 2017-12-25 | reverse complement strand
GACGAGGCCCAGAACGCCACCGAGGAGCAGATGAAGATGTTCCTCACGCGACTCGGCAACGAGTCGCAGGCGGCCGTCACCGGCGACCTGACGCAGATGGACCTCCCCCGCGGCGTGCGGAGCGGCCTCGCGCAGGCCTCGCGCATCCTCGAGGGCGTGGAGGGCATCGGCATGGTGCGCTTCACCGACGCCGACATCGTCAGGCACCCGCTCGTCAGCGAGATCGTGCGCGCCTATGATCGCGACGCCACGCGGGGCGCGCCCTCGTCGGCCAGGGCATCGGGGTCGAATGGGCCTGCGTGAGCGGCTCACCACCTGGTTCGCGGCCGACAGCCCTGTTCGCCGCGGCCTCGTTGTCGCCCTGGTGTGCGTCGTCTCGGCGGCTTTGCTCACCGACTGGCGCCTGGGCGTGTCTGGCGCGCTCCCCGAGGGGTCCGTCGCATCGACCGACGTGGTGGCGCCCTACGCCTTTGCCTTCATCGACGAGGCCGCGACCGCTGAGCGGCGCGCGTCGGCGGAGGCACAGGTTGCCCCAGTGTTCGAGGTCGACCAGGGGCTCCTGAAGAAGCTCGAGTCGCAGGTGGAGCAGGCCTTCGACATGGGCCGCCGCCGCATGCTCTCCGCGCAGCTCGACGCCCAGGCCGCTGGCCGGCGGGAACCCCCGCCCGAGGTCGTGGCGGCGATCGCTCGCGACTTCGCGACGGCCCTCGAGATCGCGATTGAGCCTGCCGCGCTCGACGTGCTGGTGCAGCATCGATTCGGCGCGCCCGCGGAAGCGCTCGTCGTGGAGCTTCTGGCCGTGGGGCTGCGGCGACCGGTGATCCGCGACGCTCGCGACCTGCCCAACCCTTCGCGGCCGGTCACCGTGGTGAGCGTGGTCGGCGGAGAGCGCGAGGAGAACACGATCACCGACTTTGGTCAGCTCAGAACACCAGAAGAGGCGCGGCAGGCGATCTCGTTACACGTCTTGGAGCGCTACCAGGGCACGAGCGACCCGGCGATGATCCAGTCCGTGGCCACGGTCGCGCGCGGCATGATTCGCCCCAACTTCTCCGCCAACCAGGTGCTCACCGAGGAACGCCGAGCGGCGGCTCGCACGGCGGTGGAGCCCGTGGAGGTGCAGGTGCGTCGCGGTGCGCGGATCGTGCGCGCGGGCGACGTGGTCGATGCGCGCCAGGCGGCGATGGCGAGCGCCCTGCGCGAGGCCGACGACAGCGTGGGCGCAGGTTGGCGCTTCTCGGTGTGGTTGGCCTTCACGCTGGTGGTCGTGCTCGCGCCCGTGGGCTTCGCCCGCACCACCATGCGCAAGTTCGCGAGACGCGAGGCCGAGCTCGAGGCGATGGGCTTGATCCTGCTCCTCGTCCTTGGCGTCGGGCGACTGCTCTTGTCCACCGGCGATATCGTGAAGTTCGGCGGCGATCCCCACGCGGTCGCCAGCCTGCTCGTGCCCGTTGCCGGCGGGGCGATGCTGGTGCGCATCCTCGTCAACAGTGAGAGCGCGCTGGTCTTCGCAGTGGTCTCCTCGGTGCTCTCAGCGGCGCTGATGGACGCCTCGGCGCTCTCGGCTGGCTGGTACCTCGTCACGGCCACGGTGGCGGCCGGCGCCGTCGGGCAAGCCCGCGAGCGCCTGAACGTGCTTCGCGCCGGGGCCTTGGCCGGCGTGGTGGGCGCTGGGCTGGTGCTGCTCGTGGCGCTGGTCCAGGCGCAGGGCGCGGTCGCCGGATCGAGCCCGCTCGACTGGTCGAGCGCCACCTACCTGGCGATCGCCGCGTTTGCGGCGGGCATTCTCGGCGCGATGATGGTGCTCGGGCTGGTGCCCGCGATGGAGGCGCTCGGCTTCCTGACCGACTACAAGCTCTTCGAACTTGCCAACTTGAACCATCCGTTGTTGCGCAAGCTCATGCTTCAGGCCCCCGGTACCTACCACCACAGCGTGATCGTCGGCTCGCTCTCGGAGGCGGCCTGCGAGACCATCGGCGCCAATGCGCTGCTCGCCCGCGTGGCCTGCTACTTTCACGACATCGGCAAGGGCGTCAAGCCGCAGTACTTCGTCGAGAACCAGCGCGACGGCCAGAACCGTCACGATCGGCTGACACCGGAACAGTCAGCGCAGATCGTGATCAATCACGTTCGCGACGGCGGCACGCTGGCCCGCCAGCACAACCTGCCGCGGCCAATTTTCGACAACATCTTCATGCATCACGGCACCGGCCTGATCCCATACTTCTACAACCGCGCCAAGGAACAATCCGGGGGCGAACCGATCGACGAAGCGCGCTTCCGTTATCCAGGACCAAAGCCGAATACCCGCGAGGCGGGCATCATCATGCTCGCCGACAAGGTCGAGGCCGCGTGCCGCACCATCCGCGAGCCCTCCGAGGAACGTTTCCGTGCGATGATCCAGGCGATCATCAACAACGTCATGAGTGATGGTCAGCTCGAGGAGTGCCCGATCACCCTCAAGGAGCTCTACCGCATCGCCGACGCTTTCGTGGCGGTGCTCCTCGGGATCTATCACCACCGCGTGGAGTACCCCACCACGCGGGCCATCTCCTCGGGCACCTCCGCCGGTCCCGCGAAGTTCGTACCCGTCCCGAAGCAGGGCACCATCACGCTCGAGATCGCCAGCCCCCTGCGCCCGGCGCCCCCCGGCGCCACCACGCTGCCAAACTACCAGGCCGGCGCGATGCCCGACTACGAGAGCGTGGAGACTGACCCCGAGCGCACCCGCCTGCCGGACACCGACGACTGATGCCGGTGGCGCTGCGCTGCGAGGGGGTGCGCTACCCGATTCGCGCCATCAAGGCCGACGCGACGAGGCTGCTCGGCCTGCTCGGGCGGCCTCAGGCCGAGCTCAGTGTGCTCTTGTGTGACGACGCATTCATCGCCGATCTCAACCAGCAGTACCGCCAGAAACCAGGCGCCACCGACGTTCTCTCCTTCGCGATGGACGACGAGGTGGTGCTGGGCGACGTCGTGATCAGCCTCGACACCGCGCGTCGGCAGGCGGAGCATCTGGGCCACACGCTCGATGCGGAGTTGCGGGTCTTGCTGGTCCACGGGTGCCTCCACCTCCTTGGCCACGACCACGAGGCCCCGGGCGACAACGCACGCATGGCCGCCGAGGAGGCGCGCTGCCTCGAGGGCCTCGGCCTCCACGCGCCGAGCCTCGTGGCGCGCGCGTTGTGAAAGCGCCCGCGCTCCGCTACACTGCCTTCATGCGCCGCCGTGGCATCACCTTCATGGAGTTGGTCATCGCGGTGGCGCTCGTGGGCATCCTCGCCGCCATCGGCGCCACGTCCTGGCAGCAGGCGCAGCACCGCTCCAAGCGCGCCGAGATCCCCGGCAACGTCGAGGGCATCCGCGTGGCGCAGATGGCCTACTTCGCGTCGTGGGACACCTTCGTCGAGGACGCGGGGTGGTATCCCTCGAAGCTCAGCCTCGACGGCAGTGATCGGCAACCCGTGGCGTGGCCTGAGGTCGGCTCTGCGGGCGTCTTCGACACCATCAACTGGCACCCCATGCACTCCGTCCGCGGCCGCTACAGCGTGCCCGTGGGCACGGCCTCGGAGCTGCAAATCGAGGCCGAGAGCAACATCGACGGCGATGGCGTGCCGGCGACGTTTTTCGCCACCGAGAGCAGCTCCGGCGGCTGGGACACGGGCAGCGCCAACGAGTTCTAGGCCCCGCCCGTTGGCCCGAGTTAGCCGCCGAGAATGGCTTCCGAGCTCGTAGAAACCACCCAGGCCCTCCGAGCGCGCGTCGATGCGCTCCGGGGGCACCTTTGACGTAGACAACCGCAAACACCGCATCGCGGACCTCGATCACCAGGCCGGCTTCGCCGAGTTCTGGACCGACGCCGCCCGCGCGCGCGAACTTCTGCGCGAGAAGAACACGCTCGCCAAGGTGATCGACCGCTTCGAGGCGCTCGAACGAGCCCTCTCCGACGCCGAGACGATGCTCCAGCTCGCCGAGGAGATGGGCGACCCCGACGCCGAGAAGGAGGCCGCCGCCATGGTGGCCTTGCTCGAGCCCACCGTGCGCAGCCTCGAAGTGCGGCGCCTACTCGGCGAGGAGGGCGACGAGGCCTCCGCCGTGCTCGAGATCAACTCGGGGGCGGGGGGCACCGACGCGGCTGACTGGGCGGAGATGCTCAAGCGCATGTACCTGCGCTGGGCCGACCGCATGGGCTTCAAGTGCACCATCGTCGATGAACAACCCCATGAGGAAGCAGGCATTCGCTCCTGCACCATCGAGGTGGCGGGCGATCACGCCTACGGCTACCTCAAGGGCGAGATTGGTGTGCATCGCCTGGTGCGCATCTCGCCGTTCGACGCCAACGCCCGCCGTCACACGGCCTTCGCGTCGGTGGGCGCCTACCCCGACGTCGACGACAGCATCGAGATCACCATCGACGAGAAGGACCTCGAGATCCAGACCCTGCGCTCGGGTGGCGCGGGCGGCCAGCACGTCAACATGACCGACAGCGCCGTGCGGATCAAGCACATGCCCTCGGGCATCGTGGTGAAGTGCCAGAACGAGCGGAGCCAACACAAGAACAAGGCCACCGCGATGAAGATGTTGCGCTCGCGGCTCTACCAGCAAGAGTTGGAGCGCCGCCAGGCGGCCGTCGATGCCCAGAACGCCACGAAGCGGAAGATCGAGTGGGGGAGCCAGATCCGCAGCTACGTCCTGCAACCGTACCGCATGGTGAAGGACCTCCGCACGCGGATGGAGATGGGCGACACCGACCGTTTCCTCGACGGGGACATCACCTCTTTCATGGAAGCCTACCTCGCCGCCCGCGCGGCGGGAAACCTCGCCGATGCCACGGAGGACGCCGAATGATCGCCTTCTTTTTCGCCTGCACTCCGGAGGAGCCTGCCGACCTGCCCCAGCTCCTGGGCACCATCGAGGCCCGCGATTCGAGCGCAGAGGTGTGGGACAGTGCCACCTACTTCTTCGTCGACGACAACCACATGTTCATGTACATGAGCCGGGCCGAGGGAGTGGACTGTCACGACGTGGCCGAGGCCCTCGACGGAGGCCTGTATAGTTCCAGCGGCGACGGCCCGGATGTGTTGCAGCCCTCGGGCTCCTGCGTGCTCACCGCCGACAGCACGACGTGGGACGGTGGTCTCTGGGTGGAGCTCGCCGAGGGCGACGTGACGGCCGATGTTGCGCTGAGCGTCAATTGCTGGATGGACGGCGAGTGGGTCAACGGCGACGAGGGCTACACCTTCGACGGGATGTATTGGAACGGCAATCCCTCCGCCTTTAGCTTCGAGGTCGACGGCGACAGTGACGGCGGCACGTTCTCGCTCGAGATGGAGAGCTACACCGGCAAGGACCCCTACGACTTCGACGCGCCCGAGTACCCGGGCACCGGCAAGGTGTCGGGCACGGGCGACGTGAAATGGTGCGACGAGTTCGCGGACACGCCATTCTTCAGCGAGTGATCAGACCGCCGCCGCCAAGTTCGCCGCCACGCCGGCGTAGCGATGCCGCGGCCGGGCGAAGGCGCTCTTCCAGCGCCGAGATCCGGACACTTTCGTCCTGAATGATCCCTCGTCGAGGCCCTTCTCGGCCAGCACGGTCTCCAGCTCGGCGCGGGCGTTCTGCCGGGCGCGGAAAAGCATCATCTGGATGCGGCTCTGCACGTTCACCTTGCCGTCACCCGTCGTCTCGATGGGGAGAAAGATCGCGTCGGGGTATCGCGAGGTCACCGCCGCCTGCACCCCGTCCGACACACCCGAGGAGGGCATGCAGCCGAAGGGCTTCACCGAGATTGTCATGTGATTGACGCGGTCCTCGATGAAGTGCACGAGCTTGCCCACCTCCATGTGGCCCTCGCCGCCGCGCACGTGATTGTCGTAGTGCTTGGAGGCGAGCTTCGCGATCGATTCCATGTCGGGCAGGTGGTAGCCGTGCAGGCCGATGGCCTTGGCGTAGAGTTGGAAATGGGCGCGCACCGCCGCCTCGGCGGCCTCGAGCATCCACAGCTTCTTCGTGGCGTCCTTGCCCTCGAGACCCTTCCGCCCGGTGTCATCGGCCTTGAGCGTTTGCCGCTGCAGGGTGTCGTAGCGGTTCTCCCACACCATGAACAAGAGCCAGTTGGTCACGCCCTGGACGTCGACCTCTGCGCCTTCTTGCTCGAGGAACCGTTGCAGCTGGTAGTTGCCATCGCCCTCGGTCGTCATCGCCCAGAACTCCCCGATGACCGAGACCACAGGCTTGGGTTGTGTCCGGTCCACCTCGATGCGAGCCAGTCGACGGCGGCATCGCCAGAGGGCAGTCACCGCGGAACGATCATCTCGGAACGCGGTCGACAAGGTCTCGCGACACTCGCGCAAGGCCTCGTCCGTGGCCCCGGGGACAGTCTCGTAGGGACGGATGCGGTAGGCGAGGAGGTTGAGCACGTCGCCGGCCATGAGCGCGCGGACGATGCCGAACACGAACTTCTGGTCGATCACGAGCCCCGTCTCGTCGCCGGTCGCCTGCTTCATCCCTCCCTGTTGCTGGAAGAGCACCACGCGGAAGCCATCGAAGCCGGCGTCACGCAGCGCCTTGCGATACTCGGTGACGTACATGCCGAAACGACAGGGCCCGCAGGCCCCGGCGGTCACGAAGATGTAGCCGTTGACGATGTCGGCGGTAGCAAGCCCCTTCTCGTCGCGTAGGTGGACGAGGTGCTTCACCAGGTTGCCGACGGTGTAGTAGGTCGGGTTGCATTGTCCTCGGTTGCCGAACTCCTTTCCGAACTGGAGCGCGGCGTTGTCGGGGGCGTCGAGCGCCTCCACGCGGTAGCCGAGCCCGGTGAGCGCGGCGCAAACCAGGGTGTCATGGGCGAGCGTGAGTCCGCTCACCAGCATCGTCGTGGTGGCGCGGTCGCTGGCCTTGAAGGACTCGTTGGACCGGACCGGCTCCACCCACTGTTCGCGTTCCAGCCCGAGCTTTCGGGCCTCCTCGCGGGCGAAACGGGACAACTCGGCGTCGATGTCGAGGGGTGCGTTTTCCATGGGTTCTCCTACTTGGCAGCCATTTGTGACTCGAGTTCGCGGCGGCGCCCCGCCACTCGTCGCGCCAGCTCCGCTCGCTTGGCGCTCCGCTCCTTCAGTTCTTCTTCAACCCGCTTGAGGCGGTAGGCATAGGTCTTCACGCGGATGGCGATGCTGCCACCCGGCTTGTTCGCGTCGATATCGTGCAGCGCCGACCAGGGGGTCTTCGACTTGCTCACGATGCTGTCGATCACCCCGTAGGTGGGTGCGTCGTGGCCACACTTGAAGCTACTGAGGTCGAGCACGGCGATGTTCGGGTGCCGGGCGGCGAGCCGGACGGCCCACACCTTCTGCGAGCTGTTGGCGGAGTAGTTCTCCGGCCACACGTCGGTGATCGACAAGGGGTCGGTGTCGCCGAAGAAGCGCCTGAGCCAGAGGGGATCGCGCGGGAGGCTGCGCATGGAGAGTACCGGGTAGCCAAGCACCTGGAACTCCTCCGGGATGCCGTGATTCAGCCCCGGATCGAGGTGGTAGGGACGTCCCACGAGCAAGATGGCCACCCGATCTTCGCGCTCCACCTGGTCGAGGATCGCGCGACCCTTGGATTGCATCGCGTCGTCGAAGGCGCGCAGCGCCGCGAGGCCCTCGTCTACCGCGAAGGCCACCTCGTCTTCGGTCACGCCGAGGCGCGGGCCCCAGGTGTCGAAGAGACGCTTCTTCATGAGGTTGGGCTCGGCGAAGGACAAGGCGGCGTCGATGTACTCGATGCCTCGGTCGGCGAAGAAGTCCTTCTCCTTGGTGAAGGCGGCCTTGATGACGTTCGGGTTGCCGGCCACAATCGGGCAGGCCGCATGATCCATGGTGCCCGCCACCCAACTCGGCACGTGGGTGAGGCAGGGGTACCAGATGTAGTCGAGTGGCCCGCGCTTCTGGTCGGTGTGCGCGTGCATCAAGAGCTCGTGCACGTGCGCCTGTGTCACTTTCGAGGGGAAGCAAGGGTCGACTGAGCCGTAGCGGCCGCCCTCGGCCCACATTTCTTCGGTGGTGGCCGCCGAGAAGATGATGTTCTCCCGCGGCAGGCCGAGCGTCTCCAGGAAGGTGCGGAAGAACGGGCCGGTGCTGTAGAGGTTGAGCACCCGCGGGATACCGACCTTGATGCTGCGTAAATCGGTGTGAGAACGGTGGAAACCCCGGTTGAAGGCGCGACGCGCCACGCGGAAGAAGGGGAGCTTGCGCACCTCGACGTCGGCGGTCGACGAACCCGCGGGGGGGAGGGGACGTTGCTCGTAGAAGTGTCGGAAGGCGAGCGTTGACTCCTCGTGCACGAGGTTCGGATACTGGTCGCGAAGCGTGGCCCGCTGCTTGGCGAGTACCTTCAATGCTTCTTTCGACTCCACTGTCCCCTTCTCGCAAGAGAAGCCGGAGATGTAGCGGCTAGTGCGACCGTCGGGCGTCCGCGTGTCGATGAAGGTCCGCGAGCAGTTGTTTGGACAGAAGGTGCAGCGCGTTTCTTCGTCGTTCTTCGTGGTGAAGGCGAGGTCGATGGCGGCATCGAGGCCGATGAAGGTGCTGTGACCGCGCCGAGTGACCACGCGGAGAGTTTCCATCGCCGCGCCGATTGCGCCGGCCTCGCCGCAGTGCGGATGCACCCGGACCTGCGCGTCGGGCACCCGGGCCTCGATGTAGTCCACCTGGGCCTTCACCGCCGCCAGGTTACGTTGGGTGCCGCCCTGGAGCACGTAGCGCGTGCCAAACTGCGCCAGCCGCGGCACCTGCACGACGTACTGCCACACGTTCTTCGGCAACACTTGCGCGAGCCCCGCCAGCATCTCCGGCGCGGTGAAACCTTCCTTCTGGAAGTTCACCCGGTCGGCGTCGAGGAACACCGCGCAGCCGTAGGAAAATTTCGGCGAGAGATCGGCGGCAAAGGCGGTATCGGCGTACTGGTGGAGCGGCACGCCGAACTGCTCGGCCATCGCTTGCAGGAGCGTTCCGTTCCCGGCGGAACACTGGTTCGACAGGCGGAAGTCCTTCACGTCGCGCCCGCCCTCCGGGGTTTCCCGGAGGAAGACGACCTTGATGTCCTGTCCCCCGATATCGCAGATGACGTCGACGTCGGGGAAGAACGACACCGCCGCCATCATGTGCGCCACCGTCTCGACGATGTTCACGTCGGCCTTCACCGATTCTTCCAGCACGGCGGCGGCGTAGCCGGTGGCGCCGAAGCCGAGGCAGTCGAGGGTGGCGCCCTGCCCGGTCACGTAGTCGCGCACTTCCCGGAGGATCTCCTTGGTGTCCGCGATGGGGTTGCCCTTTGACAGTCGGTAGGACTTGTAGAGCACTCCCCCGTCTTCTCCCACTAGGACCGCCTTGGTGGAGGTGCTGCCGCCGTCGAGCCCGATCACGCCGCGAACGACCGTCCCCGGGGTGAACGCGGCGGGTTGAAACTCCGGGATCCGATGCTTGTCGAGGAAGGCCTGGAGCACCGCGTCGCCCACCACCAGCGGCGCCCCCGCGGACGCGCCGAGTCGAGCGGCGCGCCCGTTCTGCACGTAGTCGCGCAGCCCGTCGAGCCCGGTGTAGCGAGCCTCGCTTCCCTCGGCGAGGCCGTAGACCACGGCGCCGAAGGCAGCGTAGTACTGGGCGTTCGGCGGCGTGAAGATGAGCTCCTGCACCGCGCGATTGGGCGCCTCGTAGCCGCGCTGGCCCCAGGTCTCGGGGATCCTCAGCCGCCAGCACTCCACGAGGAAGGGCAGGTAGGTGTTGGGTCCGCCAAGCAGGAGCACGCGGTCCTTGAGCGTGTTGCCGCGCGTGAGCACCGACAGGTTCTGGTGCACGATGGCATCAGCGAGCGAGTTCATGATCTCGCCGCTCGGGATGCCGGACTTCACGAGGTTTACGATGTCGGTCTCGGCGAAGACGCCGCACTTCGCCGCCACGTGGTGCAAGCGCGTGGGGTCGAAACGCAGATTCGACAGCTCCTCGGCGCTCATGCCCACCTTCACCATGCACTTGTCGATGGTGGCGCCAGTGCCGCTGGCGCACTTGTCGTTCATCGAGGTGATGGGCGTTTTCTTGCCGTCGGCACCCTCCTGGAACATGACGATCTTCGCGTCTTGGCCGCCGAGCTCCACGACCGCGCGCACGTCGGGGTGGAGCTTCTCCACGGCCAGCGTCACCGCGTTGACCTCCTGCACGAAGCGCGCCCCGAGCGGCGCCGCCAAGGGACCGGAACCCGAGCCGGTGACGAAGATGCGCAGGTCGGTCGCCGCCGGGAATGCCTCGCCGATGCGCACGAGGAAGTCGATCACCTTCTCGGGCTGGCGCGTTTCATGGCGCTGGTAGTCCGACCAGAGGATCTCGTGGGTAGCAGGGTCGACGACGACGGCCTTCACCGTGGTGCTGCCGACGTCGAGGCCGATGGCGAGGGCGGATGGCGGAGGAAGAGTAGACATGGACTGACATGTCAGTCTACCCGCTCCCGGTCAACTAGGCGAGGACCTGAGCCGTGATACATCGCGGCCCCCTCTTGGAGTCGTCCATGCGCCTTGCCTCCCTGCTCGGCTTGTTTCTCGTTGCCTGCCAGACAGCCCCCGCCGACACCGGCGCCGACGACGACAAGGAAGAAGACTGCGGCGACGACTGCGACCACGACGGCGACGGCTTCACCGCCGCCGAGGACTGCCAGGACTACGACAAGGCCATCAACCCCGACAAGGAGGAGGTCTGCGATGGTCGCGACAATGACTGCGACGGCACCATCGACGGCGAGACGTCCGTCGATGGCGAAACCTGGTACACCGACAACGACGGCGATGGCTACGGCGACGACGCCACCGAGCGCCTTGGCTGCGAGGGCGAGTTGGAGGGTGTCGACGAGGTGAACGACGGTGGCGACTGCGACGACAACGAGAAGGACGCGAGCCCGGGTGAGCGCGAGTCTTGCGACGGCATCGACAATGACTGCGACGGCGACACCGACGAGTCGAGCGCCACCGACGCGGTGAAATGGTACGTCGACCAGGACGGCGACGGCTACGGCGACGAGGCGAGCGAGCGCGAGTCCTGCGAGAGCGAGGCCGGCGAGATCGACACCGGCGGCGACTGCGACGACGCCAACGCCGAGATCAACCCCGGCGCGACTGAGTCCTGCGACAGCGTCGACAACGATTGCGACGGCGACACCGACGAGGCTGGGGCCGAGGGCGAGATCACCTTCTACATCGACGCCGATGCCGATGGTCACGGCGATGCGACCATCAGCTACACGGCGTGCAGCCTCGACGACACGTGGGTGGAGAACAGCGACGACTGCAACGATGCCGACGCGGCTGCCTACCCGGGCGCCGACGAGTGGTGCGACGCCATCGACAACGATTGCGACGGCGAGGTTGACGAGGTCGACGCGGTCGATGCCGGCACCTGGTTCGCCGACGCGGACCTCGATGGTTTCGGTGACGACGCCAGCGCGGTGCTCGCCTGCGACATGCCGAGCGGCGCGGTGGGCACCGGCGGCGACTGCGACGACACCACCGCCCTCGCCTACCCGGGCGCCGTCGAGACCTGCGACGAGATCGACAACAACTGCGATTCTGCGGTCGACGAGGGTGTCACGACCACCTACTACGCCGACGCAGATCTCGATGGCTACGGCGACGCGGGCTCGCCCAGCGCGGCCTGCGTACTCCCGGCTGGGAGCGTGGAAAATGCCGATGATTGTGACGACGGCAGCGATGCCATCAACCCCGCCGCGACGGAGAGCTGCGACGGGGTGGACGAGGACTGCGACGGGACGATCGACGGCAACACCGACGCCGACCTTGACTGCGATGATGGCAGCGGCTGCACGGTCGACAGTTGCGACGCGGGAGCCTGCCTCAACGAGATGGACGCGGCCACCTGCCCCGGCGACACCTTCGCCGATCAGGCCGACTTCGAGAGCCACACCTGTGGCAGCTACACCGTGCTGAGTGTCACGGGCGACACCGAGGTGCACGGCCTCTACGTCAACGACGCTTCCATCGACCCGAGCTACGAGAGCCAGGGGCTGTTGTTCTCGACCTTCACCGGCACTTCCGACTACCCCGTGATCTACCGCGGTCAACAGGCCCAGATCGCGCTCGCCGATCACGACGGCCTCATCTCCAATGCCTCCTCGTCTGCCTCGACCAGCGACCTCGACGGCCGCGCCATCCGGGCCGATCTGCAGGGCACGACCTACGCGTTCGGCGCGTGGAGCAACACCGGCGACGGCGGCTACCTCGTGGCCTACGACGATGCGGGCGACGTGATTGACACCGCCGACCTGGCTGCCGGGGGCTTCGCGGGGATCACCTCGCCCACGCCCATCGCGTCGATCGCCGTCTACAACACCTTCGACAGCGACATCGTGTTCGGCGTGTACGACCTGCAGTTCGCGGACTGCATCGACTAGGCTCAGGGCTTGACACCTGCACACCCGCGCAGTAGAACGGGCGTACAGGAGTCCACATGGAAGAACTACCCCCACGTCAGCGCGAGCTGCTCGACTTTGTCGCGTCCTTCACCGACCAGAAGGGCATTCCGCCCACGCTCCGCGAGATCGGAGAGGCGATGGGCATCAAGAGCACCAACGGGGTGAGCGACCAGGTGAAGGCTCTGATCAAGAAGGGTTTCCTCGAGCGCGTGGGCGACGCGCGCACCAGCCGCGGCATCCGAGTCACCCACTCCGCGCGCGGCGGTTTTCGCGACAACAGCACGGTGGCCGTGCCTGTGATCGGGCGAGTCGCGGCGGGATCCCCGATCCTCGCCGAGGAGAACTACGCAGGCACCCTGCACATGGACGCCACGACCATGCCGCACCAGGCGCCCGTCTTCGCACTGGTGATCCACGGTAGCTCCATGATCGACGACGGCATCCTCGATGGCGACTACGTCTTTGTGCGCCAGCAGGCCGACGCCCGCAATGGCGACATCGTCGTGGCCATGGTCGACGGCGACGCCACATGCAAGCGGTTTTTCCGCGAGCGCGGCCGCGTGCGTCTCCAGCCCGCCAACGTCGACATGAGCGACATCATCGTCGACGCGAGCCGCCAGTTCTCGATCCTGGGCGTGGTCATCGGCGTGTACCGTCGTATCCACGCGTAGCCCCGCACCCCCGCGTAGTCAGCCGGTCTCGACAGTACGAGGTCGCGACAGTCCACGTGTGGGCGGAGGTGGTCTTGCTACCATGAGCCGCCCATGCCCAAAGCCCCGCCCGCGCGCGCCTCGCTCTGGGTGGAGATTGCTCTCTCGCTGGGCCTGCTCACCGTCGGCGTCGCCGTGCTCGACGCGGGGGTGTTTCACATCGCTACGCGCTACGTGCTCGGCGAGGCTACCGCCGACCTCGCCGAGTCAGCCGGTGCGGTGCTCGCGGGGGAGCTCGGGGCCACCGACGAGGAGGGCTGGAAGCGCGTGATCGACGGGCACCGACGGGCGGGTATCGAGGCAATCACCGTGTGGTCTCCCGAGGGCGAGCGCCTCGCGGGCGCCGACCTGGGCGAGGCCGACGCCGTCGTGCTCCGGACCGTCGCCACCCGCGAGGCGAGCCTCGTCGAGCTCGACGACGCCGTTCGGGTGGTCGCCCCCGTGGGCGCAGGCCGCCCGCGCGCCGTGGTCGAGCTGCACTACCCGCGAGAGAGAGTGGAGCGCGCCGCCTGGGGCGTCATCGTGCTCCACGCCCTCTTCTCGGCGGGGATTATCGGTGTGTTTGGCTACTTCTTGTTCCGGCGCAACGTGGTGGATCCCATCCGTCGCATCGGCGAGGCCACCCAGGCGATCGCCGGAGGGAAGTTCGGTACCCCCGTGCCCGGCGACGCCCCGGCCGAGCTGGCCGAGCTGGCCGAGCATCTCAACTTGATGAGCGAGGCGCTTGCCGCCTACCGCGCGCGCACCGCCGAGCAGTTGGCCTCGCTGGAATCCGCCAACGCCGACCTCCGCCGCACCCAGGAGGCCCTGGTTCGCTCCGAGAAACTAGCCAGCGTCGGGCGCCTGGCCGCCGGCCTGGCCCACGAGCTGGGCAATCCGCTCGCCGCGGTGCGAGGGTACGTCGAGATTCTCGCCAGCAACACCGGTCATCGCGAGGCGGGCGACATCACGCGACGCGCTCAGGTCGAAGTCGAGCGCATGCATCGCCTGCTGCGCAACCTGCTCGACTTTGCCCGAGCCGACGAGACCGAGCCCGGCGATGTCGACGTGCTGCAACTCCTGGAGGAGGGCGCCAACACGGTGCGGCACCAGGTGAGCTTCCGGGGGGTGGAACTGAGCGTGCACGTGCAGGCTGTCCCCCACGTGCGTGGCGAAGTGACAAAGCTTCACCAGGTGCTGGTCAACCTCCTGCTCAACGCCGCCGACGCCGGGGCGCATCGCATCGAGTTGGGTGCTCGTCTCGACCAGAATGATGTACTAGTGAGCGTTCTCGACGATGGAGAGGGCATCTCTCCGGAGCACCTGTCGCGACTATTCGAACCCTTCTTCACCACCCGGCCCCCCGGCAAGGGCACCGGGCTCGGGCTCGCCATCGCCAACCGCATCGTGGAGCAACACGGCGGGCGAATCGAGGTGCAGAGCCAGCTGGGTAAGGGCAGCCGCTTCACCCTGCGCTTGCCCGCGTCACGATAAGCCCACGGAACCCATCGGCCCCCTGGCGGGTCGATTCCCGCACTCCCGAGCCCGGTGTCCGACCCCCTCGCCCGAATCCGCCGACGCCTCGCGCGCGCTCGCGCCCGCCAGGCCGTCCTCGCTCTCGTCGGCGCGGCCTCGCTGGGCGCCGGGGCGCTCGCGTTGTCGTGGTCCCTGGCCACCCTCGCGGCGAACGAGGGCGCGAGGAGTGTCGGGCTGGCGGCCCTGGCAGCGGGACTCCTAGCGGCGATCGGCCTCGCGACCTGGCGGGCGCGGCCGCTCCGGCGTTTCGCGAGTGATCGTGCCCAGGCCACTCGCTTCGAGGCGGTGAGCCCGGAGCTCGATGGCGCCTTGCTCACCGTGCTGGATCGCGCGGCCCGTCCTCGCGGCTCGGCCGCACTCCTGGCGCGGGTGGCGGGCGAGGTGGCGAGCTCGCTCGAGAAGGTGCCCCCCGCCCGCGCGTGGCCTGCCACCCCCGCGCGTCGCGACCTGCGCTGGTTTCTGCTGGGTCTGATCACCCTATCTCTCGTGGCATGGCGCCTGCCCGTCGGCCCGATCGATGCGCTCCGGAGCCTCTTTGCCGACACACGGGCCAGCGCGCCGCCGCAGGCGGTGCAGGCCGACGGACCCCGCGTGATGCTCGGCGACATCACCCTTCGTTACCTCTACCCCACCTATACCCGCCTCGAACCATTGGAAGTGCCGAACACGAACGGGGAGGTGCACGCCCCTCGGGGAACGGTGGTCGAGGTGCGCGCCCGCACGGCCGACAGGCACGACTCGGCCGTCTTCGTGGCCTACGAGGCCGCGCCGGTGCCGGTGGAGCTCTCGGAGGGCCGCGGCCTTAAAGCCAGCTTCACCGTGGGCGACGAGGGCACCTGGCGCTTCGTCTTCCCCTCGGGACCGAGCGCGGACTATCGCATCCTCCCCGAGCCCGACCTCGCGCCCGACGTGGCGCTGAGCGTGCCTCCGAAGCTGGTGCTGAAAGCCGACGACACGCTCGACCTCGCCTTCGCCGCCAAGGATGACTTTGGGGTGGCCCGGGTGGTGGTCGAGGTGGTCATCGGCGGCGAGGCGAAGGAGCGCGTGCTCCGCACCTTGATCGACGTGCCAAGGACGGTCACCGATGCCCCTGCGGTCACGATGGCCGACCTCGGACTCGCCGCTGGGAGTAAGGCCCGCCTTCGTGTCGGTGCGCTGGACAACGACGAGGTGTCGGGCGCGAAGATGGGCTGGTCCTCACCCGTGGAGATCGTCGTGGAGGGAGCGGCGGGCACGGCGCTCCGCAACCGCGAGCTGATGAAGCAGTTGCTGGCGGCGCTCTTGCCCGTGCTGGCCGACGGGCTGGTCGACCCCGCGCCTTTCGCGAACGACGGTGCCACGGCCGGGCGCTTCGCCGAGAAGTTCGACCAGCGCTACGTCGCCTTCGACGACAGCTTCGCTGGCATGGACGACCTCGCTCAGTCCTCCTTGCTCACTCGGTTGTCGCTCGATGTAGCCAAGTCGCGACGTGCCTTCGTGGCCTTCTCCCGCGGCCTTCCCGACGGCAAGATCAGCGTCAGCGATGCCGCTCGGTTGGCGCTGCTGCACGCGGAGTCGGTCGAGAAGCTCGAGGAGGCGATCTACTTGATCGATCAGCTCCAGCGCATGGCGGCGATGGGCGAGTTGATGAGGCTCGTGCGAGAGCTCGCGGCGGAGGCCAAGGAGCTGGAGAGCGAATTACCACAACTCACTCGACCGCAGGCCATGGCCAGGCTCGACCAGCTGTCTCGACTCTACGACGAGGTGAGGGCGCGGGCGGGCGCCCTTGAACGCGGCGGTATCAAGGAGTTCCTGCAACAGCGCGGGACGGAGCTCGAGGCGGCCATGACCATGGCGCGCAAGGCCATCGCGGCAGGCGACGATCAGACCGCGCGCACCGAGATGGCCCGCGTGGCGCGGCTGCTCGAAGAGATGGCGGGTGGCGTGGAGGAGGCCATGAAGCGTGGCTCCGGCCAGGACGGCAAGCTGCAGGAGGCGATGTCGAAGCTCGGGCAGCAGTTGGAGTCGCTTGCCGAGGAGCAGGCCGCGCTCCGCGATCAAACCGGGCGCGCCCGCGATCAGCACGGCAGCTCGCTCGAGGAAGGGATGAGGGCCTGGGAGCGGGTGGACCGTGCCGTGGCCGAGGCCCAGCGCCAGCTCGGCGACCCTGCCGTCCAGGCCACCGAGGGACGCTCGCGAAACCTCGATTCAGCCGTCCAGGACGCGCAGCACGACGCGAGCAGCCTGGGCGACAGCGCCCGCGCTCGCGACCAGGCCACGGCCGAGGGGCGGGCCCAGGAGCTCGAGCGCACGCTCGCCCGCGCACGGAGCCGGGTGCAGGCCGAGCAGCGCGCCGGAAACCTCAGCCCCGAGGAGGCTGCGGCCGCCCAGCGGGCGCTCTCCGGGGCGCAGGCGGCGGCCCAGCAAGCCACGAGCGAGCTGGAGAAGCTGGGCGAGGCCCAGGCCTCGTCGTCTCCAGAACTGACTCGGGCGCTCCGCGAACTCTCGTCGCGACAGCGCTCGATCGCCGATCGCGCCGAGCAGGCCGCCCAGCAGGCCGAGGAGCTAGGCCAGCAATTGCCCACCGGCGGCGACGCGGTGAGCGAGGCGGCGGGCGAGGCGGCGTCGCAGGCCGGCCGCGCTACCGAGCGCATGGAGCAAGGCGACGCCATGGGGACCGAAGGCGCGCAGCAGGCCGCGGAAGACGCACTCCGCCGCGCATCGGAGGCCCTGCAGCAGGCCCAGCAAGACATGCAGGAAATGGCGCAGGCCGGCCAGGGTGGACAGGGCGAGGAGTCGGGGGCCGGCGGGGGCAGCCAGGGCGAGGAGCAAGGCGCTGGCGGGCGCAGCTCGGGCACCAATGGGCAGGGCGCGCGGCAGATCGCCATCCCCGCGCCCGAGGAGTTCGAGACCCCGGAGGCCTACCGGAAGGCCCTGCTCGAGGGCATGCAGGGCGAAGTGCCGGAGGCCTACCGAGCCGCCCACCGTCGCTACTACGAGGAGCTGGTGCGCCAGTGATCCTCGCGCTCCTCGGTTCCCTCGCGTGGGCCGGCGACGCCGCCGAGGTGCTCGCGTGCCTGGAGGTGAGCGACCTCGCCTGCGCGCAGCGTGAGGCGAGCGGACTGGGCGATTCCCCGAGCGACCGTGTCGCGCGCGCCGAGCTGGCCTTCTCGCTCGGGGAGTTCTCGCAGGCGCGCGACCTCTACCAGGGCACGGAGAAGGCCGAGGAGCCCGACAACCACGCCCGCAAGTCGAAGCTCTACCGGCTCAGCGCCGACGCCACCGCCGACTTCACCACGGTGTCGCGTGGCGACGTGACCCTGCGCTACCGCGCCGGGATGGACGAGGTACTCGTCGACGAGGCGCTCGAGACCCTCCAGGCCGCCCACGACCGCATCGCGCCGATCCTCGGCGGTGCCCCGCCGGGCGGCGTGCGCATGGAGCTCTACCCGACGGCGCAGCGCTTCATCGACGCCTCCTCGTTGCCGGGGACGGCGGTCCGCAACACCGGGGTGATCGCGTTGTCGAAGTGGACGCGCCTCCTGGTGTCGTCACCCCGGGCGCTTGGCCACGGCTACGCGTGGAAAGACACCATCGCGCACGAGTACATCCACTACATCGTGGCCTGGCGCAGTCGCGACAAGGTACCGGTGTGGCTCCAGGAGGGCATCGCGCGCAGTCACGAGTCGCTCTGGCAGGTCGACGACCCGATGCCGCTCGCCCCCGTGGCCCAGTCCCTCCTTGCCGAGGCGCTCGCGAACGACAGCCTCGTGCCGCTCGAGCGTATGCACCCGTCGATGGCGTTCCTCGATAGCGCCGAGGAGGCCTCGCTGGCTTTCGCGCAGGTGTCGACGATGGTGGTGTACCTGCGCAAGATCGCGGGGAACGACGCCGTTTCACGGGTTCTCGATCTGGTCCGCGAGGATCGCGACGCGCTCCAGGCCGTGGCCGACGTGGGCACCGGGGGCGACGTCGCCGCCTTCATGCGCGGCTGGAAAGAAGACCTCGGCCGCATGAGCCTCGTGCAGAAGAAGCTGGCGACCGCGCCGACGGTGCTCGACGGCGCGGGCGACGAGCTCGCCGCCGACCCCCTCCTGGGCAAGCGCGCCGACCTCGCGAAGTTCGCCCGCCTCGGCGACATGCTGCTCGATGCAGGCCGACCCGACGCTGCGCTGGTGGAGTTCGACAAGGCGGCGTCTGGGGCCGACGGGCCCTCCCCCGCGATCGCCGCGCGCACCGCGGAGGCGCTCCTCGCGCTGGGGCGCCGCGAGCAGGCCACGGCGGTACTAAAGGCCTCCATCGCAGACTATCCGGAGTACGCCGTCACCCGGCGCAGCCTCGGGAGACTGCTTCTCGCCGCGGGCGACGTTCCCGGCGCTCTCGCCCAGTTTCGCGCCGCCGCCGACGTCGATCCCTTCGACCCCGACACCCAGGCCGCCCTCGCCGACCTCTACGGCGCCACGGGCAAGAGCACCCTCGCCGAACGGCATGCCCACTACCGCCGCATCCTCCAGAGCGCCGAGCCCCCTCCCTCGTCGCGATAGCTCCCTGTCCCCGGATTCTGCATGCCGCCCACCGACGACCTCGCCCTTTACGACCGCCTCGCCCGCGTCCGCGCCGACGTGGAGGCGCAGATCGGGCGCCGCATCGTGGGCCAACGCGACGTGGTGGAGCGGATGCTGATCGCGCTCTTTGCCGGTGGGCATTGCCTGTTCATCGGGGTTCCCGGTCTCGCCAAGACCTTGCTCGTGCAGTCCACCGCTCAGGCCCTCGGCCTCGACTCCGGGCGCATCCAGTTCACGCCGGACCTGAGGCCCGCCGACGTCACCGGCTCCGAGGTGCTCGACGAGGACCGCAGTACCGGTCACCGGGCACTTCGCTTTGTCCCCGGCCCCATCTTCACCCACCTGCTCCTCTCCGACGAGATCAACCGCACGCCGCCCCGCACCCAGGCGGCCTTGCTGCAGGCCATGCAAGAGCGCCAGGTGACGATCGGGCGCCAGACCTACAAGCTCGAACGCCCGTTCCAGGTCTTCGCCACCCAGAACCCCATCGAGCAGGAGGGCACCGACCCCGTGCCCGAGGCCCAGCTCGACCGCTTCATGTTCAGCATCGAGGTGGACTACCCTTCCGAGGCCGAGGAGATCGAGATCGTGGAGCGTACCACCGGCGATCTCGGCCCCGCGCCGGAGCCGGTGATCGACCGAGACACCCTCGTGGCCCTGCAAGACCTGGTCCGCAATCACCTCGATCACGACGACGTTCCCCGCTTCGCGGTGCGCCTCGCGCGGGCCACCCGGCCGGGCGTCGACGCGGGCGACGTGGTGAAGCGCTACGTCCAGTGGGGGGCCGGTCCCCGCGCCAGCCAGTACCTCCTGCTCGGCGCGAGAGTGCGCGCCGCCTTGCACGGCCGCCGCAACGCGACGATCGACGACGTCCGCGCGGTCGCGACCAGCGTCCTGCAGCACCGCATCGTGCCGAGCTTCGCCGCGGAGGCCGAGGGCCTGCGTGCCTCGGAGATCGTGCGGCGGATCCTCAGCTCGGTCCCGGCACCCTGACCCCGTGACGGCGCCCACGCCATGGCGGGAAGACGTCGTCGCCCGTGTCGCGAGCCTTCACCTGCGCGCCCGGCAAGTGGTCGCGGGGCTCGGCGTCGGCCTGCGGCGGAGCGTGCGCGTGGGACAGGCGGTGGAGTTCGCCGACTACAAACCGTACACCCCGGGTGACAGCCTCCGCGACCTCGACTGGCGGGTGCTCGGTCGTCGCGACCGGCTCGTGGTGCGCCGCTACCGGGCCGAGACGGAAATGCGGGCGACGTTGGTGCTCGACGCCTCCGCCGACCTCGGCAGCACCGGTGAGAAGTGGGACGCGAGTGTTGCGATTGTCGCGACGATTGCGTACTTGCTGTTTCTCGAGAACGAACCCATCGGCCTGCACGTGGCGGCCGGGGAGGGCACGACCGTCTTGCGGCCTCGCCGCGGGCGGGCGCAGCTGGCGCGAATCTTCGCGGCCCTCGCTGCGCTCCGTCCGGCGGGCCGCGCCGATCTCGCCGCCACGCTGGCCGCCGTGGGGGCTCGCGCCCACGACCGTAGCCTACTCGTGCTCGTCGGCGACTTCATGGAGCCCATCCCCCACTGGGTGGCCGCGCTCGATGCCCTGGCGCGGCGGCGGGTCGACCTGCGCGCGATCCAGCTCTACGATCGGCGGGAGTTCGAGCTCGATTTTCCTCAGCCGCTGAAGCTCTACTCGCCCGAAGGCGGCGCCGATGAAACGCTCGACCCGGCGGCGATGCGCGACTCGGTGCGCGAGGAGGCCGAGCGCTTCGTGAGCGAGGTGCGCGAGGGCGTGCGTGCTCGGCGCGGCGTGCACCAGCTCGTGGAGTCCCGGGCCGATCTGGTGGCGGTGATCGGCGAGTTCCTCCGTGGCCGCGAGGGCCGATTCGGATGAGCCTGGCCCTGCTCGCGCCCTTCGCCCTCGCGATGAGCCTGGTGCTCGCGGGCCCGGTGCTCGCGCACCTGGTGCGCCGAGCGCCCACCGAGCGGGTGGCCTTCGGGGCGATGCTCCTGCTCGAACGTCTCCGCATCCGCCTGGAGCGCCGGCGGCGCCTGCACGATCGGCTGATCCTGCTCCTACGGCTGCTCGGCCTCGCGGGCCTCGTGATCGCGGCGGCGCGTCCCGAGCTGCGCCTCCCGGAAACGCGCACGATGATCGGCGGTAGCGGGCGCGTCGTCATCGTGCTCGACACCTCGCTGTCGATGGACCAGCGGGTCGACGGCGAGCCGGCCTTTGCCCGTGCCCAGCGCGAGGCGGTTGCGGTGGCGCGCGGCCTCGCCGAGGGCGTGCAACTGGCGGCGATCACGGCGGGGTCGCCGGCGGAGTCCTTGTCCGGATTCACCACCGATCACGCGCTGGTGGCCACGCTGCTCGGGGCCAGCCGGCAGGGTTCCGGGGGCACCGACCTCGACGGTGCGCTCACGCTCGCCCGTGGCGCGCTCCAGGGCGAGCCGGGCGAGGTGGTGGTGGTGAGCGACGGCAGCGGCCCCGGGCGGCTCGCAGCGGCGGCGCACAGCATCGAAAGGCTGATCGCCCAGGGCTCTGCCCTGCTCCCGCGAACCTTCGCGCCCGCAGTCGCGGCGAACTTCGTCGTTACTGAGGCCCGCTATGGCGATGGCCTCGAGGGCGGCACGGTGTCGGTGACGGTGCGCAACTACGGCCCCGCGAGCGAGGTCCCGGCGACAGTGCGACTCCCCGATGGGGCGCAGATGAACGTGTTCGTGGAGGCGCCCGGAGCCACGGAAGAAGGTCCGGCTGAGGTGTCGGTGTCGGTCACGGTCCCCCGGCAGGCCGAGGGGGGCGTGGCCTCGGTGGCCCTCGCCGACGAGGCGCTGCCGCTCGACGACACCCGCTACTTCCACCTCCCACGCGTCGGCAAGTCCCGGGTGCTGGTGGTCGACGGCGACCCCGGGAGTACGCCCACCAAGTCGGAGGTCTACTTCCTCGAGCGCGCGCTGGCGCCCTTCGCCGGGAGCGGGGCGGGGATCGACGTGGTGGCGCCCGGGGGCGTGTCGCGACTGGCCGAGGGGAAGTGGCAGGTGGCGGTGCTCGCCAACGTCGGCGATCCTTCGTCGGTGGCGCCGGTGCTGGTGGACTTCGTCCGAGGTGGCGGCGCGTTGGTGCTCGCGGTGGGAGACAACGTGAGCGCCGAAGTGTGGAACCCAGTGTTGGGGAGCCTCTTGCCATCGCGACTGGGCCGCGTACGCGATCTCGTGGCGCTCGACGCCGGCGAGGGCGTGCCGCTGGCTCTCCCCGACGCCGACCTGGAGCTCTTCGAGCCCTTCGTCGGCGCCGGTCGCGAGGGCTTCGGCCGCGTGCGAAGCCGCCGTGTATTCGCGCTCGAGCCCTACGCCGAGTCGAGCGACGTTCGCACCTTGCTTCGATACGAGTCAGGCGTGCCCGCCCTGGTAGAGCGACGCATCGGGCAGGGCAGGGTGTACCTGTGGACCAGCAGCGTCGATCTCGGCTGGTCGAACTTCCCCTTGCAGGCGATCTATGCGCCGACTTGGCAACGTCTCGTGGCTTGGCTCGGCGCCGAGCTGGGGACGAGCGGTGCCCGCGTCATCGGTACAGTCGGCGAGCCGGTGGAGGTCAGCGTGCCGGCCGGCGCCGAGGTGGAGGTCACCGGACCGGATGGCGGCCGCGTTGAGGTGTCCCGAGCCGCCGGGGTGGTGCGTTTCACGCCCATGTTGCCGGGCGCCTATGCAGTGGGTCGCGACGGGGAGCCTCGGCTCGCCGACGTGGCGGTGAACACGCCGCTCGCGGAGTCCGACGTGCGGCCGGATGAGCCTCTCGCTGAGGCCACGGCGCGCATCGATCCCGACCGAGCCCGTCGCAAGTTGGCGCTCGATCTCGCTGCGCTCTTGTTTTCCGCCTCCGCGCTCGTCGCCGCGCAGCTCCTCGCCGCGCGCCAACCGGCCGAGGAGGCGGCATGACCCGACGCGCCCTAATCGCCATGGCGGCGATGCTCGCCGCGCGCCGGGTGTTCGCTTTCGGGGAGGCGTCCCAGCTCGACATCGCCGAGATCCAGCTCGAACGCGGCACGATCACCCGGCCCAACGCCTGGACGCGGCTCTTGTTCGAACTCATCCAGACCACCTCTGTCGAGTGCAATCCGCGGAGCGTGGCGGTGGCGCCCGACGACCCCGAGCTCTTCGCGCACCCCTTCGCGGTGCTTGCGGGCGACGGGGCTCTCCCCGAGCTGTCCGGGCGTGCCCGCGAGCAGCTCGTCCGCTACCTCAGCTACGGCGGCTTCCTGCTGGTCGACGACGCGAGTGGCGAGGCGGGTGGGCCCTTCGACCAGTCGGTTCGCGCCCTGCTCGCTGGCCTGTTCCCCACCCGCCCGTTGGCGGTGCTCAGCTCCGATCACTCGGTATATCGGTCCTTCTTCCTCTTGAAGGAGCCGGTTGGTCGGCTCGCCACCCGTGGCGTGCTGGAGGGTATCCAGCTCGGCTCGATGCACCCGGTCATCTACTCGGGCGACGACCTCTCCGGAGCGCTCGACCGTCGGGAAGACGGTCTCGACCGTTTCGCGTGCAACCCCGGTGGCGAGCTGCAGCGACGCGAGGCGGTCAAGCTGGCGGTGAACGTGGTGATGTACGCGCTCACCAGCAACTACAAGCACGACCAGGCCCACGTGCGCGCGCTCATGGACCAGGGGCGGATCGAGTGACCTGGCTCCTGGGCGGCGAGTGGGGCGGTAGCCTCGTCTTTACTGGCGAGAGCTGGGCGATGGGGCTCGCCGTGCTCGGGAGCGTAGCGACGCTGGGCCTCGCGCTGCGTCCGGGGCCGATGGAGCGACGTCGCGCGGCAGAGTGGATCCTCCTCGCGGCCGCGCTGGGCATCCTCGTGTGGATGGTGTCGCGACCGGTGCTGGTGTCTGAGGGCGAGCGCAACGAGGAGGGGCGCCTCGTCGTCCTCGTCGACGCCTCGCGCTCGATGGGCGTGGCCGAGCCCGAAGGGGGCAGCCGCTTGTCGGTGGCGACGGCCCTTGCCTCGCGACTGGGCACGGCCGACCTCTACCATTTTGGCGGCGACCTCCGCAGCGGCCAGCCCCCCGCCGCCGACCTCGGCGCCACCAACTTTCCCGCCGTCTTGCAGGCACTCTCGCGTCGCTACGCAGGCGAGCAGCTCGCGGGCGTGGTGCTCGTGACCGATGGCATCGACCGCGGGGGCCTCGTGCGGGACGGGAAGATCGATCCCTCGCTCTTGCCTGAATTGCCCGGCCCCTTGACGATCTACCAGGTCGGTCGCGACCGCGAGGTGCCCGACCTCGCCGTCACCGACCTGCGCGCGGGCTCCTTCGCCTTCCTCCGCGCGCCGTTCACCGTCACCGTCGACGTGGCCGCCACTGGCCTCGCGGTAGAGAACGTGGCGCTTAGCCTCACGCGTAACGGCCAGCCGGCGGGTACGAAGTCCGTGCGCCTCGGGGCCGACGGCAAGGGCAGCGCCACCTTCACGCTCACCCCCGACAGCCCCGGTCGCTACAGCTACGAGGCCACCGTGGCGGTGCCCGAGGGCGACGCGGTGCCGACGAACAACGCGATGTCCCGGGCGATCCGGGTGGTTCGCGACCGGGTGCGGGTATTGCAGGTGTGCGGCTCGCCCTCGATGGACCAGAAGTTCCTGAGGCTTTTCCTGAAGGAAGACCCGGGCGTCGATCTGGTGAGCTTCTTCATTCTCCGCACCCTGGAAGACTTCGGCTCCGGCTACCGCGGCACCGAGCTCTCCCTCATCGAGTTTCCCTACCGGCGGCTCTTCGCCGACGATCTGTCAACCTTCGACCTGGTGATCCTCCAGAACTTCGACTACCAGCCCTACTTCGAGCACGACGCCCCCACGCTGCTCGCCAACCTCGGGGAGTACGTGCAAAAGGGGGGCGCGCTCGCGATGGTGGGTGGCGACCGTAGTTTCGACCTCGGCGCCTACGGCGGCACCCCCGTGGCCGAGGTGCTTCCCGTCAAGCTCGGACTGCAGGGCGAGACCTCCGACGCGGCGCGCTTCCGCCCCTCGCTGACCGAGGCCGGCGCGCGCCACCCCGTCACCCGGCTCGCGGCCGAGCCCGCCGAGAACGCGGCGCTGTGGGCCAGCCTCGCGGAGATGGACGGGCTCAACCTCAATGACGGCGCCGTGGCCGGCGCGGCGGTGCTCCTCGACCACTCTGGTCGCGACACACCCGTGCTTGCCGTCCGGCAGGTGGGCAAGGGCCGCACCCTCTCGCTCGCCGTTGACAGCTCCTGGCGCTGGGCTTTTGGCGAGGCGGGGAAGGGTGGGGGCAACCAGGCCTACCTGCGTTTCTGGAAGAACGCGATGCGCTGGCTCGTGGGCGACCCCGACGACCAGGCGGTGACCATCGACATCGCACGAGAGAACGTGGAGCCCGGCGAGAAGCTACGTGTGACGGTGCGAGTTCGGGACGCCGGGTTTGCCCCGGTGGCGGGTGCCAACGTGGTGGGGGTGGTGGACGGTCCGGAGGGACAGGTGCCGATCTCCGCGCCGACGGGCGCCGACGGGCTGGCGACTTTCGAGGTGCCCACGGGGGAACGCGGGGCGCACAGGGTCAAGGTGACTGCCCAGCTGGCCGATGGGAAAGACCTCGGGCAGGCGGAGAGCGTGTACGCGGTGGTGACCAGAGACCCTGAACTCGACCGGATCAACCCGGATAGCCAGCTGCTCCGCGCCCTCGCCGAGGCCACGGGCGGTCGCTACGTGGAGCCCGGCAGCTTCGCTGAGCCCCTGCGCGACCCGGCCGCCTCCCGCGTGGTGCGCGATCGCCAGGAAACCGAGCTGTGGGCGGCGCCCCTGTGGCCGCTCCTCGCAGGGATTCTGGCCACCGCGTCGTGGGTTCTGCGCCGCCGTGGTGGACGGAGATAGGAGGAGAAAATGATGCTCATGCTTCTTAGTGTCGCGACCGCAGGAGAGGCGAACCGCTGCGTGGCCGCCTGGACCGGCCCCGCCGAGGGCTGCAACGTCCGCGAGTCTTTCGACATCACTGCCGGTGGCTCTGCCGAGAAATCAGCCGAGAAGGCCACCCGTGCCGCACTCGAGGCGGCGTTGCGCGCCTACACCACCTACTGGAAGCTGCAGTCGCCGCTGGTCGACCCGGCGGAAACGGCCTCGTGCAACGCTCGCGCCGCCGACGCGCACGTGAACTGCTTCCCCGACGCCACGCTGGCCGACCAGAGGTACTGCTACGTGGCGCTGGAGAGCACCGAGTGCTGGACGGGGGAGGTCCTCAAGATCGAGCTCACGGGCTACCGGTCCTGGGACGAGGGTCGCAAGGACATGTGCGCCGCCGTCGACAAACACCTCGTGGCCCAGAACTACACCGACCTCGAGCTGCGCCGCACCAAGTGCGCGGCGGAGTGCGTGGCTCGGACGAAGGTGAATTGTCCGTGAGGCTGGAGGCGGTGGGCATTGGGCTGTAGGGCTTTCTGGGATGGGCGTCGCCGCGACGGTGCTTAGCCCTGCGCCCATGCGGGACCATACTCGCCTACGGGCCTTTGAGTTGGCGGATTCGCTTGCGCTCGCTGTGTATCGGCACACGGGCGACTTCCCACGCAGCGAGCTCTTTGGCCTGACTGCACAACTCCGCCGCGGTGCCGTCTCCATACCGTCGAGCATCGTGGAGGGCTGCGCGCGGTCGACGCACGGCGACTACGTGCGCTTCCTAGACGTCGCCTTCGCCTCGGCGAGGGAGGTCGAGTATCAGCTCTTGCTGGCTCGTCGCCTCGGCTACCTGGATGAGGCCGCCCACTCTGAGCTCGCACCTCTTTCGGCTGAGACTGGGCGAGTGCTGGGCGGCCTGATCCGCGCCCTCCGCGCCCGTGGCGCTGCGTCCACGCCTGCGGACGGCCAAAGCTTCGTCGCGGCCGCTTCAACCCAGAGGCCCCAGGCCTAGCGCCTACGGCCTGCAGCCTACAGCCACCCGGTGACCGCCTGTTGACCGACTCCGCGCTGCCGGGTGGCTAAGCAATGGGTGTGACCGGCCGCCAGCGCTTCCTCGGTACCCTCCATCGCGACCCCTCCGTTGAGGGGCACCCGGTCTGGCTCATGCGCCAGGCGGGGCGCTTCCTCCCCGAGTACCGCGAGCTGCGGTCGCGACACAGCTTCATGGAACTGGTGCACAGCCCAGCGCTGTGCACCGAGGCCGCGCTGCAGCCCTTGCGGCGCTTCGATCTCGACGCCACCATCGTGTTCTCCGACATCCTGGAGATCCCCGACGCGCTCGGGATGGGGCTCTCGTTCACCCCGGGCGACGGCCCACGGCTGGCCAATCCGCTGCGCGAGTCCGGTCAGCTCGAGGGGACGCTCGGATCGCTGGACTACGTTTACGAGGCAGTGGCGCAGCTCCGCGCCGCCGCCCCGGGCCATGCACTCCTCGGCTTCGCCGGCGCACCCTGGACCCTCTACTGCTACATGGTCGACGGCGAAGGCGGGGAGTTTCCACTTGCGCGCCAGTCTATTCGCGCGGACGAGACGCGCGCGAAAGCCATGCTCGACCGGCTCGCCGACGTCGTGGCCGACCACCTGCTGGCGCAGCTTGGCGCGGGCGCCGACACGGTGCAGGTTTTCGACACCTGGGCGGGACGTCTCGACGCCGACACGTACGCGCGGCTGGTGACGCCGGGGCTCGAGCGCATCGCCGCTCGCCTCGCTGAGCACGACACCATCTTGTTTCTTCGCGGGGCCGACCAGCTGTCACGACGGGTGGGGAGGGCCAAGTTCTCCGGGGTGTCGGTCCATGCTGGGGCGGACCTCGCGGCCGTGCGGCGAGAGCTTCCAGGCTGGACCACGCAGGGCAACGTCGCCAGCGAGATCTTGCTGGGCGGTGATATCGAGGCGGCGGTGCGCGGGGTCTTCGACGCCACCGGCGGCGCGCACGATCACATCTACAACCTCGGCCACGGCGTGGTGCCCGCCACGCCACCCGAGTCGGTGTCCCGCTTCGTGAACGCGGTGAGGGCACTGCCGTGAGCACGGTACCGGCGCCTGCGCTGGTCGACCGATACCGCACGCGCGCGCCCCGCTACACCTCCTACCCCACCGCTCCACAGTTCCGGCCGATCGCCGAGGACGAGCTGCGCGAGCCGCTCTCGCGTGGGGAGGGACCGGTGGCGCTCTACGTGCACGTGCCCTTCTGCCAGCGGCTCTGTCATTACTGTGGCTGCCACGTGGAGATCCGGAAGAACCGTGATCTAGGTGCTGAATACGTCGATTCCGTGCTCCGGGAGGCGGCGCTCTGGCGCGCCTACCAGCAACCGGGTCGCAAGCTTGGGCAGCTGGCGCTGGGCGGGGGCACGCCCACCTTCCTGCGCAGTGAGTACCTGTCGCGACTGGTGGCCGGGCTCGCGGGCCTGTGGCCGCTGGGTCCAGGCGCGGAGCTGTCCATCGAGGTCGACCCGCGCACTGTGAGCTCCGAGGAGCTGGAGGCGCTGCCGAAGATCGGCTTCACGCGGGTGAACCTCGGCGTGCAAGACGTCGACGAGACGGTGCTCGCGGCGGTGAACCGTCCCCAGCCCTTCCCGCTGGTCGGGCAGGCCTTCAGCACGCTACGCGGCGCCGGCCTCGCGCAAGTGGGTGTCGACCTCGTGTACGGCCTGCCCGCGCAGACCGAGGAGAGCTTCGGCGCCACCCTCGACGCCGTGGCCACGCTGCGTCCCACGCGGATCGCGCTGTTCCAGTACGCGCACGTGCCCTGGCTCAAACCGCAGCAGAAGCTCATCGAACGTTTCGCTCGCCCCGACAGCGACGGCCGCACGCGCATGTGGGCGCTCGCCCGCGAGAAGCTCGGCGGGGCCGGCTACGTCGAGGTGGGGATGGACCACTTCGCGCTCCCCGGCGACGAATTGGTGCTCGCCCTCCAGAACGGCAGCTTGCAGCGAAACTTCGAGGGCTACACCACCCACGCCGGGCACGACCTGCTTGGCCTTGGGGTGAGCGCCATCGGCGGCTTCGACGGGGCCTACGCCCAGAACACCAAGGACCGCGAGCGCTACGGTGCGCGCGTGGGGGAGGGGAAACTCGCGGTCGAGCGAGGCCTCCTGCTCACGGCCGATGACATCGCGCGCCGCCGGGTGATCATGTCGCTCTTCTGCAACTTCACTGTGGACCTGGGCGACGCGGACTACGCTGAGGAGCTGTCTCGCCTCGAGCGCTTCGTCGAGGACGGGCTGGTGACGATCGATGGCTCGCGCGTGAGCGTGACGCCGAACGGGCGATTCTTCATTCGCAACGTGTGCGCGGTCTTCGACCGCTACCTCGAGGCGGACGTCGCGACGCGACGGTACTCAGAGACGGCCTAGTCCATGGACGCCATCGTGGTGGGCGGGGGCATCGCCGGCATCGCCGCCGCCGCGCGTTTGCGGGCGCTAGGACACGGGGTGCGGATTGTCGACCCGGGACCGCTGGGCGGCCTCGCGCAGACGCTGGAACCGCTGCCGGGCTGGCGTATCGAGGCGGGTCCTACGACCTTTCTCGGGCGCTCGCGGGCGATCTTCGCCTTGCTCGACCTCTTGGGGCTCCAGCGCGAGGTCACCCCCCTGGGCGGAAGCGCGCGCTACTTGCGACGGGGCGGGCGCCTGCGCCGCTTTCCCTTCCGGCTCGCGGAGCTGCCCGGGCTCCTCTTGGGCCTCTTCCGCCGCCCGGCGAGCGGCCCCTCGGTGCGCGACTGGTTCGCCGCGCGGCTCGGTGCCTCGGTGGCCGACGAGGTGGTGGGCGGGCTGGTGACCGGCATCTGGGCCACAGAGGCTGAGAAATTGGAGATGGAGAGCTGCTTTCCGTCTCTCTTCGCGGCGGGATCGCTGTGGGCGGCGATGCGCGCCCCCAGCGCTGGGAAGGGCACCTTCACCCTCGGATCGGGCATCGGGGCTATCGGCGCCGCTGCGGCCCTGTCCCATGTCGCGACATCGGTCGATGTCGTGGAGCGGCGAGGGGATCGCTGGGTAGCAACCACCAGCGAGGGCGCACTCGAGGCGGAAGCGCTAGTTGTCGCCGTCCCGGGTTGGAAGCTGCGCGGGCTCTGCCCCTGGCTAGCCGTCCCCCCCTTCGAGTACGCCCCGATCCTGGGCGCACATTGGCTCAGCCCCGACGCGGCCTTCCCGCGTGGTTTCGGATACCTCGCCGGCCCACGCGAAGGCGCTGCCGTGCTCGGCACCCTGTTCACCTCGTCGATCTTCCCCGAACGCGCCCCGGCCGGTCTGAAGGCGGGCGCGACCTTGCTTGGTGGCACCCGCGATCCAGCGGCCGTCGACCTTTCCGACGCTGCCGTGCGCGACCGCATCGCGACCGAGCACCGGGTGCTCACGGGTCGCAGTGTCACCCTCGATGCGCTTCACCTGGTACGTCGCCCTCACGCGGTGGCCATCCCGGGCCTGGGACACGCGGCCCGCCTCCGGAAACTGGCGGCCTTGCCCCCCCGCTTTGCCCTTGCTGGGGCCTGGTGCGGCGGCGGCTCGATGGACGACGCGGCGCGCTCGGGCTTCGCGGCGGCGGATCGTGTGGTGCGCTCTTGAAGGCGCAGCGGAACGTGGGCCTCGTGGGCCTCACGTGGCGGGAAGCGCCCACCTCCCTGCGCGCCGTCGCTGCGGCACCCCTGTCCGACGCCGAGTGGGGCGGGCTGGTGGCGCAGGGCGCGCGCGGCCTCGTGGAAGTCCACACTTGTGCGCGCTCGCTCTGGGTGATCGACGCGGACGATGCCGCGTGGACCGGCGCGCTCTTGCAAGCGCTAGTTGAGTCGCGACTCGAAGGCGCCGGGGCCGCGCTCGTGCCCCAGGCGCAGAGCGGCGACGAGGCGGTGCGCGCGCTGTTTTCCATCGCCATCGGTCTCGACAGCTTCGTGGAGGGCGAGGCCGACGTGGGCGGGCAAGTGCTCGACGGTTTCGCCGAGGCCGCCAGCAACGGTCGAGGCGCCGCCGACCTCGCCGCGCTCGCGCGCGTCGTATCGCGGCTCTGCACCGAGGCGCGGCGCAGTGGCGTGGTGCGTCGGGGGCGCGGGATCGGGCAGCTCGCCGCCGAGAACCTCCGCGGACTCGGTGTGCAGCGGGGCGAGCGAGTCGGCGTGGTCGGCGCCGGTCGCATCGGAACACAAGTTCGCACGAGCCTGCACCGGGCCGGTTTCGAGCCGGTGGTTTTCAACCGCACGCCGCGGGAGGGCACGCGCCCGCTCGGCGAGATCCCCGGGGCCGGCTTGCAGGCGCTCGTGGCCTGCACCTCGGCCCCAGCGGCGTGGTTGTCGCCGCCGCCCAGCGTGGTGGCCATCGACCTCGGGCGTCCCGCGCAGGTGCTCGGGCAGTCGGTGGGGCTCGACACGATCCTGCATGGCCCAGGTTTGCGCCTCGACGCGGAGACCCGTGGACGCGCGCAGGCCCTGGTGGAGCGGGCCATGGGCGAGTGGCAAGCCCAGTGGCATGCCCACGTGGCGCGCGAGCGGCTCGCCCGCGTGCAACAGCTCCGCGAGGCCTTCGTGGAGCACGAGATCGAGGCCACGCTCGCCCCGGCGCTCGATGGCCTCGACGTCGCGACGCGTCGCCGGGTGCTCTCGGCGGCCAGGCAGGCGGTGCGCCGCTACAGTCACGCCGTCATCGGCGCGCTCAAGGAGGACAGGTGAAACTTGGCACGCGCCGCAGCAAGCTCGCGCTCGCGCAGAGCGGCATGGTCGCTCGCGACCTCGGGCCCGACGTGGAGCTCCTGGGCATCGACACCGAGGGCGATCGCATCGTGGATGCGCCGCTCACCGGGCCCCTGGCCAAAGGCTTCTTCACCGAGGCCCTGGAAACGGCCCTGCGCGAGGGCCGCATCGACCTCGCCGTGCACTCGCTCAAGGACCTGCCGGTGGGTGACAGCGAGGGGCTCGTGGTGGCCGCCGTCACCCGGCGCGAGCGGGCCAACGACGTGCTCATCGCCCGCGCTGAGGCGGTGGTCGACGAGGCCTTCCCGCTGCGTCCCGGTTCGCGCGTGGGCTCCACGTCCACCCGGCGACAGGCCCTGTTTCGTCATCACGGCCGTGACCTCGAGGTCCTGCCGTTGCGGGGCAACGTCACCACGCGGGTGGAGCGCCTCCGCGAGGGCCGCTTCGACGCCATCGTGCTCGCCGAGGCCGGGCTCAACCGGCTGGGGGCCGAGGTGAGCCTGCGGGGCCTGCGCGCCTTCCGCCTTGGGCTCGACGGCTGGCCCTGCGCGCCGGGGCAGGGGGCGCTGGCGATCCAGTGTCGCGCGTCGGACAGCGTCACGCGGGCGCGCATCGCGGCGCTCCACCACGAGCCCACCGCCGCTGCCGTCGCGACCGAGCGGCAGTGGCTCTCCGCGCTTGGTGGTGGCTGCACCATCCCCTTCGGCGCCCACGTCGACGGCGAGCGCTGGAGCTGCGTGCTCGCCCTCGACGGCGTGGTGCTGCGGAGCGGGGAGGGGACGAGCGGCTCGCTCCCGTGGACACGTGGCCGAGAAAATGTATTTGATTTCGAGGTGATCCATGTCGATCCATGATGCACTCTTCGACCGCGCCCGAGGGGTGCTCGCGGGCGGCGTGTCGAGCCCGGTCCGAGCCTTCAAGAGCGTGGGGGGCACGCCTCGCTACGTGTCGCGTGGTCGCGGGGCGACGATGTTCGGCGAGGGCGGCGAGGCGTGGACCGACTTCTGCCTCGCCTGGGGACCGCTGATTCTCGGGCACGCTCACCCCGAGGTGATCGAGGCGGTGCAGCGCGCCGTGGCCGACGGCCTGGCCTTCGGCACGCCCACCCGCGCCGAGATCGAGCTCGGGGAGCGCATCCTCTCCGGCTACCCGGGACGGGACCGCTGCCGCCTGATGTGCACCGGCAGCGAGGCGGTGATGACGGCCCTGCGGCTCGCGCGGGCGCACACCGGTCGCGAACGGATCCTCAAGTTCTCAGGCTGCTACCACGGCTGCGCCGACGCGATGCTGGTGAAGGGTGGCTCGGGGCTGGTGAGTTTTGGCATCGGCGACAGCGCTGGCGTGCCGGCCGGGGCCGCCGCCGACACGGTGGTGGTGCCGCTCGACGACGAGGAGGCGCTGGCCAACGCCTTCGCGCAGCACGGTCACACCCTCGCCGCCGCGATCGTCGAGCCGGTGCCCGCGAACAATGGCCTCCTGGTGCAGCGTCCCGAGTGGCTCCGTCGCCTGCGAGAGCTGTGCTCCGCGCACGGGGCGCTCCTCATCTTCGACGAGGTGATCACCGGCTTCCGCTTCCACTACGGCGGCTACGAGCGCGTGGTCGACGTGATGCCCGACCTCGTCACGCTCGGGAAGATCGTCGGCGGCGGGCTGCCCGTGTCGGCCGTGGTTGGTCCCGCGGCGATCCTCGACCGGCTCTCGCCGGCCGGCAGCGTGTACCAGGCGGGCACCATGGGCGGCAACCCAGTCGCCCTCGCGGCCGGGAACGCCACGCTCGACGTGCTCTCGCGGGGCGACGTGTACCGCCACCTCGCGATGCTGGGGGAGGCCTTCGACGCGATGCCGAAGGGGAAGGTCCAGTGGGTGCGTCACGGCCCCATCGTCTGGCCCTGGCTCGGCGACGGGGCGCCGCCGCGGACCGACGCGGGGCTCGATCCGGCGGTGAAGCCTCGCTACAACGAGCTGTTTCACCGGTGGTTGAACAGCGGGGTTTACTTCCCGCCGTCGGCGTTTGAGGTGGGGTTCCTCTGTGGGAGTCACACCGTGGGCGATCTGGAGAAGCTGGTCGGGTAAGGGCGACTTCGACTTTCGACTTTCGACTTTCGACTTTCGAGCGTCGAGCGTCGAGCGTCGAGCGCGCGGCGGCGGACGGTGACAGCGTCGTGGCGCCCTGGGGCGCCGCTCCCCTCGGTGCGGTCGAGGCCGAGCTCGAGGCGAGCGGGTGGGAGCGGGGTGGGTGGCGCACGCGGGTGGTGGTGGCGTGGGTAGGGGAGTGAGGTCGCGCCGGCAGCTCGGCGCCAGGCACCGCGTCGTTCAGAGCAGCTTCGCGAAGGCCTCGCACTCCAGCACCCGGTCCATCACCAGGTTCTCGAAGCGCTCGCCGGTCGATCGATAGCCCATCGCCTGCCAGAACTGCAGCGCGGGGGCGTTGACCAGCTCCACGCCGAGCGTCATCCGGCGCACGCCGTGCTGCTCCCGGGCGAAGCGCTCCACGAGCAGCGAGGCCTCCCGCCCCAAGCCGCGCCTTTGCTGGCGCTCGGAGACGAGCAGGAGCCCGAAGCAGCCGTGACCCGCCTCGGGCCAGCCGACAAGCACGTTCGCGCAGCCCACGAGTTCGTCCGAGGAGGTGTCGTAGAGGCCAATGAACACGTTGCGCTCGGGATCGAAGCCCGGCGGACCCTCGCTGATGTCGGCGTGCACGTGCTCCACCGTGGCCTGTGCGCTCCCGGTGAGCCTCAGGAAGAAGGTGGGACAGGCCTGGTACAGCGCCATGACCTCGTCGAGGTTCTCGAGCCCCAGGCGCCGGAGCACCAGGTGCTCGCCGCGTTCGATTTCACCCATTCGAGGTGGCTATCCTACCGGCGGGGTGGGGCCCCCCGGGCAAACGTCCGCCGGCCTCGCGGGGTTGATCTCGGCGACGGCGCGCTGCCGCTCACCCCTCCCGCAACCGATACCCCACCCCCGGCTCGGTCACCAGCCACTGCGGCCGCGCGGGGTCGGCCTCGAGCTTCTTCCGGAGCTCCGCCATGTACACCCGCACGTAGTGGGCGTGCTCGCCCGAGTTGGGGCCCCACACCTCGTGCAAGATCTGCCGGTGGGTGAGCACGCGGCCGAGATTACGGGCGAAATAGGCGATTAGTTTGAACTCGGTGGGCGTGAGCGACACCTCTGCGCCGTCGCGGGTAACGACGCGCTTGTCGAGGTCGAGACGCAGTCCCCCGCACTCTACGGTCGCGACAGGCGCCGCGCCCGTCGCCCGGTGACGCAGTGCCACGCGTACACGCGCGAGCAACTCGCCGTTGCCGAAGGGCTGTGTGAGGTAGTCGTCGGCGCCGAGATCGAGGGCCTCGATCTTGTCGGCCTCGCGACCGCGCGCGGAGACGACGACGATGGGTAGCGTGCTCCAACGACGCACTTCGCGGACCAGTCGCAGGCCATCGCCGTCGGGGAGACCGAGGTCGAGCACCACCGCGTCGGGGTTGTGGGAGGTGACCGCCACCATCGCCTCGCCGAGCGTGCTCGCCTCGATCACCCGGTAGCCCTGGGCGCCAAGCGCGGTCGCGAGGAACTGTCGCAAGGCCGCGTCGTCTTCCACGACCAGCACCGAGGGCCGGATCATCGTGTCAGCTCCGCTGGGAGGACCGGTCGTGGCTCGCTCGCGGGGAAGCTGAGCACGAAGCAGGCACCGCCGCCCTCGCGGGCGTGTGCCCGTGCCTCGCCGCCGTGCGCGCGCGCCACGCCTTGGCAGATCGCGAGGCCGAGGCCGGTACCGGGGGCGTTCGATTGTCCCCGGGTGAAACGGTGGAAGAGCCGCGAGGTGGTGCCGGGCGGCAGCCCGGGCCCTCGGTCAGCCACTTCGATGTCGACGCTCTCCGGTCGCGACACGGCGCGGATGTCCAGCGGCGTGCCCGGCGGCGTGTGACGCGCCGCGTTCTCCAGCAGGTTGGACAGGGCCTGCTCGACCAGGAGCGGATCGACGAAGGCGAGCGCGTCGGCGGTGTCGATGTGCACGTCGCGACCGTCGAGTAACGAGCCCACGCGCGCGAAGGCGGCGCCGACGATCTCGTCGACCGGTACCCAGGCGCGGTTCACCGGCATGGCCCCTGCTTCGAGCCGGGTGGCCTCCAGCAGGTTGCTCACCACGCGCTCGAGCCGGGCTGCCTCGGCGTGAATCGAGCTGAGCAGCGCCCGCCCCGCCACGGGGTCGAGCCCCGGGTTGTCGAGCAGCGTGCTCGCCGCCCCGGTGATCGAGGCCAGAGGCGTGCGCAGGTCGTGCGAGACGCTGGACAACAGCCCGCTTCGGAGCTCTTCGGACTTGGCGCGCGCAGCGGCGTCGCGGGACAATTCCGCCTCCCGCGCCCGCGCGAGGGCGAGCCCCGCCGGCCCGGCCCAGGCGTCGAGCAGGGGGCGCGCGGCCGGCTCCGGCGCCACCAGTACCAGGAGCGCCACCAGCGTGCCCGCCACCCGTACGGGCACGGCGACAAGCTCGTCCTGGTCGAGCAGATCGCCCGGTGCGGCGCGCGCGTTGCGCACCAGCGTCGCCACGCGCTCGGGGTCGGCCTGCTCGCCGTCGCTGGCCAGGCGGAGGAGGCCCTCTGGCCGACACAACAAGATGACCGCACCGCGCGCCACGTGACGCGTCGCCTCCCGCACCACGCCCTGCGCCACCTCGGCTTCGCTGGTGGCGCCGGTGATGGCCCGCGCCAGCGACAGGAGCGCATCGGCCTGTCGTGACTGGTCGGTGGCTCGCTGCCGATCCCGGTGCCAGGCCCAGCTCGCGCCACCGAGACTGGCGAGGAGCAGGCCGTCGAGGAGCAGCGACATCGCCAGTGGAACTAATCCCCTGAAACGCCGCTCGCCGGGATCTTGATGCCGTCTTGATACCGCGCGGCGTGGCCTTGATCCGTCCTTGACACCGGGATCGCTAGCCCCAGCTGCATGTCGTCCCGTGCTTCTGGCCGCATCGGCTGGTTCCTTGTCTGGGCCGTCGTCTTCTGCGACATCGGCACCTCGGTTTACTACGTTCCCGGCCTGCTCTACGGCAGCACCGGCGACCAGGCGGGCGTGTTCGTGGTGCTCACGATGGTGGGCTTCGTGCTGCTCTCTGCCAAGATCGTGGAGGTCACCCGACGATTCTCGCAGGGCGGCGGCGTGGTGTCGGTGGCCGACGAGGCGCTTGGGCCCTGGTGGGGTTGCCTCGGCGGGCAGCTCATCGTCGTGGACTACTACCTGACCGCAGCGATCAGCGCGGCCTCGGGGGCCGCCTACATCGACAGCGCCTACGATCTCGGCACCGGTGCCCTGCCGCTCACGCTCGTCTTCCTCGGCCTACTGGCGCTCCTCAACATCGTGGGCATCCGCGAGAGCGCCCGGGCCAGCGCCGTGCTGGCGGTCAGCGCGATCTTGGTCGACCTCTTGGTCATCGCGGTGGCCGCGCTGAGCTTTCCGCCGGACACCTGGGCGAAGATTCTCGACGACATCCTCGCCACGCGCGACTTGCCGCTTCCTGCCTTGCTCTTCGGCTACTCGGGGGCCTGGCTCGCCTTCTCGGGCCTCGAGTCACTCTCGCAACTCGCCCCGGCCATGCGCGACCTCGACGCCACCCCTCGCAAGGGCATGATCGCGGTGGTGGTGACGGTGATCTGCACCGTGCCCCTCTTGACCTTCTTCGCGGTGGGCGCGCTCCCGGCCGAGGTGAAGGCCCACGAGAGCGAACGGTTCATTAGCGAGCTGGCGCTGCTCGTGGGCGGGCCGGGCTTCGGCCTCTTGCTGAAGCTGGCGGTGGTGCTCAGCGCCTCGGCGCTGCTCGGCTTCGCGGCGAACACCGCGATCATCGGCAACTACCACGTGCAGGTGGCGCTCACGCGCAAGCGCTTCTTGCCGGCCGGCGTTGCCTCGCTATCGCGACAGTTCCAGACGCCGTGGGTGGCGATCCTCGTGAGCACCGTCGTGCCGGGCGTGGTCCTGGTGCTCGCGGGAAACAACATGGTCATCCTCGGCGAGCTCTACGCCTTCGGCCT
>SXGT01229300.1_pt1 | contig 37861 bp, 26 predicted proteins | sample 3176221 | NCBI WGS metagenome assembly SXGT01 (sample SAMN11356862, study PRJNA531348) | freshwater metagenome | isolation source: freshwater sample F1-120 | place: China: Fuxian Lake, Yuxi | collected 2017-12-25 | reverse complement strand
TGCACGCCGGGCATGATCGTGGCGTCCAAGGCGCTGCTCGACCGCAACCCCAGCCCGACGGCGGACCAAATCGCCGACGGCTTGAGCGGAAATCTGTGCCGCTGCGGCACCTACGTGGGCATCCGCAAGGCTGTCGCCGAAGCCGCCCAGGAACTGAAGGGAGGACGGAATGGCTAATTATTCATGGCCCCCGATGGAAAAGCGCCGCGTCATCGGCAAGCGGATCTCCCGCTTGGACGGACCCGAGAAGGCGGCTGGCAAGGCGAAGTACAACAGCGACGTGCGGCCGGATGGACAATTGCACGGAGCGATCCTGCATAGCCCGCACGCGCACTGCCGCATCAAGAGCATCGATACGAGCGCGGCCAAGGCGATCAGCGGCGTGACGAGCGTCCGCGTGGTGGCGGGCCCCGGCTCGGAAATCCAATGGGCGAACGCCGAAATCGCCATGGTGGCGGCGCGTACCGAGGAGATCGCCCGCGACGCCGTCCGCGCGATCAAGGTCGAGTACGAGGTTCTGCCGCACCTGGTTCGCGAGGACCGGCTGGATCGCACGGGCAATCGCGCCAAGCCCTCCGGCGAAGTCGTCACCGGCGATCCCGACGCCGCCCTGAAGCAGTCCGACGTGGTGCACGAAGGCGACTACGGCATCCCCGTGATCACTCACTGCTGCCTGGAACCGCACGGCTCCACCGTGCAGTGGAACGGCGACAAAGTCGAATTCTGGCCTTCCACCCAGGCGATCTCGAACGTCGGCGGCGACCTCGCCAAAGGCATCGAACTCGCGGCGGGCAACGTGCATTCGCACATGGACTACGTGGGCGGCGGTTTCGGCTCCAAGTTCCAGGCCGATGTATGGGGCGTTCAAGCGGCGCGCATGTCGAAGGAAAGCGGCGGCAAGCCCGTCAAGCTGTTCCTCGAACGCGGCCCCGAACTCACCATCGCGGGCGTCCGCCCGTCGGTCTACGCCAAGGTCAAGATCGGCGCATCCAAGGACGGCACACTCACGGTTTGGGATTCGCTCAGTTGGATGACCGGCGGCTACACCGGCGGCGGCCTGAACGGCGACCTGTTCCCGTACGTCTACCGCAACGTTCCCAACCGCCGCATCAATCACACGGCGGTTTCGACCAACTCCGGCGGTTCCCGCGCCTGGCGCGCTCCGAACCATCCGCAGGTCAGCTACGTCACCTGCGCGGCGATGGAGGATCTGGCGGCCAAGATCGGCATGGATCCGCTCGACATGTTCATGAAGAACGCCGACTTCACCGTTCGTCCAGCCGTCTATCGAGCCCAGCTCACCAAGGCCGCCGAGATGATCGAGTGGAAGAAGAACTGGCATCCGCGCGGCGACAAGACCGGCGGGGCCATCAAGCGCGGTCTCGGACTCGCGGTCGGAACCTGGGGCGGCGCGGGCCATCCCTCCGAATGCCGCTCGACGATCTTCGCCGACGGCACCGTGGAACTCTCGCTGGGCAGCCAGGACATCGGCACCGGCACGCGCACCATCATCACGCAGGTGGCGGCGGAAACCTTCGGACTCCCGATGAGCGCGATCAAGCTCAGCATCGGCGATAGCACGCTGCCGGTTTCGGGCGCGTCCGGCGGTTCCACCACGGTGGGCGGCGTGTCCTCCTCGTCCCGCATCGCGGCGATCAACGCGCTCGGCAAGCTGCTGGAAGCGGTGGCGCCCGCCATGGGCGTGGCGGCGGACGAACTCGAGGCGGTGGACGGCAAGATCCAGCAGAAGGGCAAGCCTTCCAACAGCATGACCTGGAAGCAGGCCTGCTCCAAGCTGGGCGTTGGCAAGATCCAGGAGACCGGCCGCAACGACCCGCGCAATCCCCAGGGCCTCAACACCCTCGGCGTGGGCGGCGTTCAGATGGCGGATGTGTCGGTCGACATCGAAACCGGCGTGGTCAAGATCAACAAGGTCGTGGCCGTGCAGGATTGCGGCTTGGTGATCAACCCCAAGACGGCCGAATCGCAGGTCTTCGGCGGCGCGATCATGGGCATCTGCGCCGCGATCATGGAAGAACGAGTGATGGACGAGATGACCGGCCGCTGCTTGAACCAGGACATGGAGTTCTACAAACTGGCGGGCATCGGCGACATCGGCGAGATCCTGGTCCACATGGACATTACGCCGGACAACGACAAACGCGGTGTCATCGGATTGGGCGAACCGGCCACGATTCCGACCATCGCCTGCATCGCCAATGCGTGCGCCAACGCGATCGGCGTCCGGGTTCCCACCCTGCCGCTGACCCCGCGCAACGTGCTCAACGCGCTCGCCGGAAGGAGGATGGCATAACATGAAGGCCTTCGAATACGCAAATCCGACATCGCTCAAGGACGCCCTGGGGCTCCTCGGCTCCTCCTGGAGCGACGCCAATGTGCTCGCCGGCGGCACCGACCAGATCAGCCTGATGAAGGATGGAATCCACGCGCCCAAGCGGGTGGTGAACATCAAGAACATCAAGGAACTGGGCGGCATCAAGAAGGCGGGTTCCAACCTGCGGATCGGCGCCACGGTCACGCTCGACGAACTGGCGGGCAACGCGATGGTTCGCGGGGAGTTCCCTTCCCTGGTGGCGGCGGCCCGCGGCGTGGGCAGCCCGCAGATCATGAACATGGGCACGGTCGGCGGCGATCTGTGCCAGCGGCCGCGCTGCTGGTACTTCCGCAACGGGTTCGGCCTGTTGGCGATGAAGGACGGCAAGAGCCTGGTGGAGAACGGGCAGAACGAGTTCCACGCGATCTTCGGCGGCGGCCCCGCCAAGTTCGTATCCGCCTCGAGCCTGGGCCCGGCGTTCATCGCGTTGGGCGCCAAGGTCGAGATCGCCGGCGCGTCTGGCAAACGCTCGGTGGACGCGGCGAGCTTCTTCAAGTCGCCCGCTTCCAACGACGATCGCGAGATCGATCTCAAACCCAACGAGATCGTGACCGGCGTCCTGGTGCCGATGGCCAAGACCAACGACGCGACGTACGAGGTGCGCGTGAAGGAAGGTCTCGATTGGCCGTACGCCACTGCCTCGGTTTCGCTGAAGATGAAGGGATCGACGGTGGAGTCGGCGCGCGTGGTGCTGGGACACGTCGGACCGACGCCGGTGGTCGCCGAGCAGGCGGGTTCGATGCTGGCCGGTAAGTCGATCGACGAGTCCACCGCGGCGCAGGCCGGCGAAGCCGCCGCGTCCGGCGCGCAGCCGCTCAGCGGGAACGCCTACAAGGTGCAACTGGTCAAGACCGCCGTCAAGCGGGCCTTGCTGGAGGCCGCCAAGCGGGCGTAACCGGCGCGTAAGCAGATAGACGCCCGCGGGGCATCCGGGAAGCGCGAGCAAACCGGGCCGCGCGGGCGTTATCATTTTAGGAGGAGATCCCCATGGAACTGGCCGGCAATACGCGGATGGACGAAGACCGCTGCGACCTTCTGAGATGGAAGGGTCTGTTCATCGAAGCGGAGTGGGACCCTACCGTCCCGCACTCGGGCGACCGCCTGTTCTGGTGCCACAAGACCCAGAACTGCCTCGGGCCCGACGGCAAGGCCGTCGACGAGTACGAGTGCATCGAGACGAGAGGCTGTTACCGGCCTCTGTAAGGCTGACCACGCAATGAGAATTTGTTACTTAGACGCCTTCGCGGGCATCAGCGGAGACATGACCGTGGGCGCCTTGATCGACGCGGGCGCCGGCGCCGGCGACCTGACCGCCGCGCTCGATTCGCTCGGCTCAGGCGCCGCCTTCCGCATCGAGAAGACCAAGCGCAAGGGCATCGCGGCGTCCAAATTCCACGTCGATCACGCCGACACCAAGAAGCACCGCCACCTGCCGCACATCCTGGCGATGATCGACGGATCGGCGATGCCCGCGCGAGCCAAGCAGCGCGCGTCCGCGATCTTCCAGCGGCTGGGCGAGGCCGAGGCGCGCGTGCACGGCATGCCCATCGAAAAGGTGCACTTCCACGAGGTGGGCGCGGTGGATTCGATCGCCGATATCTGCGGCGCGGCCATGGCGCTCGATCTGCTCGGCGTCGACGCCGCCGCTTGCTCGGCGGTGAACGTCGGCAGCGGAACCGTGAACACCCAGCACGGCATTCTGCCCGTGCCTACGCCCGCCACCGCCCTTCTGCTCGAAGGCAAGCCGGTCTATTCGCGCGGCCCCGCCATGGAGCTGACCACACCCACCGGCGCGGCCATCGCCGCGACGCTATCGGCGAACTTCGGCGCGCCGCCGGCGATGACGCTCCGCTCGACTGGATTCGGCGCGGGCGATCGCGACTTCGCCGAACACGCCAATGTACTGCGCGTGCTGATCGGCGATACCGCGGCCGCCGTCGAGTCGACCACGGTGGTGGTGATCGAAGCCAATATCGACGACTCGACGCCCGAGTTCCTTGGCTACGCCATGGAGCGCTTGTTCGAGGCGGGCGCGCTCGACGTGACGCTCGAACCCATATTCATGAAGAAGAACCGGTCCGCCACGCTGCTGCGCGTGATTGCGACCCGGGAGACGCGCGAGACGCTGGCGGCCGCGGTTCTGGCCGAAACGTCCACGCTGGGCGTTCGGATGTACGAGGCCGAACGCCGCGTCCAACCCCGCGAGATCGTGACGGTCGTCACGGGGTACGGTCCGGTGCGGGTCAAGGCCGCCGCCAACGGGACCTTCTCCCCCGAGTTCGAGGATTGCCGCAAACTGGCGATCGAGACCGGCGCGCCGCTAAAGTCGATCTACGCCGCCGCCAGCCACGAGTATCTGAAAAACGCGAAATGAAATATTACCTGACCACTCCGATCTACTACGTCAACGCCGCTCCGCACATCGGCCACACCTATACGACCATGGCCGCCGACCTCGTCGCGCGCTGGAAGCGGATGCAGGGCTACGAAACCGTGTTGACCACCGGGACCGACGAGCACGGGCAGAAGATCGAACGCGCCGCCAAAGCCGTGGGCAAGTCCCCGCAAGAGTACGCCGACACCATATCCGCCGAGTTCAGCCGGCAGTGGACCGGGCTGAACCTCGGCATCGACCGGTTCCGCCGCACGTCCGACCCGCGCCATCACGCCGTGGTGCAGGATCTGTTCCGCCGCTGCAAGGACAACGGTTACGTCTACAAAAGCGCCTATACCGGCCAATACTGCGTCTCGTGCGAGCTCTACGTCAACGAGGCCAAGCCAGGCGATCCCTGCCCCGATTGCGGACGGCCGACCGAGACCGTCACCGAAGAGAACTTCTTCTTCAAGCTCTCCGCGTTTCAGGACCGCCTGCTCGAGCTCTATGACAAGGACCCGCTGTTCATCCAGCCGGAAACCCGCCGCAACGAAGTCATCGCCTTCGTCAAGCAGGGCCTGTCCGATCTTTCGATCTCCCGCACGACCATCAAGTGGGGCATCCCCGTACCGGACGAGGAAAAGCACGTCTTCTATGTCTGGTTCGACGCGCTGTCCACTTACATGAGCGCCGTCGACGGCGAAGGGCTCTGGCCGGCCGACCTGCACCTGATCGGCAAGGAGATCGTGCGCTTCCACGCCATCTACTGGCCCGCGTTCCTCTGGGCCGCCGGACTGCCCATTCCCAAACGCATCTTCGCCCACGGCTGGCTGCTGTTTGAAAACGACAAGATGAGCAAGTCGCGCGGCAACATCGTGCGCGCCACGCCGATCCAGGAAGTGATGGGCGCCGACGCGCTGCGCTATTTCCTGATGCGCGAAGTGCCGTTCGGCCAGGATGGCGGATTCAGTTACGACGCGCTGGTGGGCCGCTATAACTCGGACCTCGCCAACGGCCTCGGCACTCTCGTCAGCCGCGGCCTCAGCATGGTGCAACAGTATCGCCAGGGCATCGTGCCGGCCGCGCCCTCGGTCGCGGAGAACGTCGCCGAAGCGGCCCGCAACGCGATCGCCGCGGTAAAGACTCACTTCGACAACTTCGAGTTCTCCAAGGGACTCGAGGCGGTCTGGGGCATGCTCTCGGTCGTCGACAAGTTCATCGTCGAGCAGGCGCCGTGGAAGCTGGTGAAGAGCCCGGACCCGGCCGATCGGGCCAAGCTCGACACCGCGCTTTACACCACGGTGGAATCGGTGCGCGTGGCGGCGGTGCTGTTGTCGCCCGTGCTCCCCGAATCGTGCGCCAGGATCTGGGCGCAACTCGGCCTGGCGGGCTCTCCCGGCGATGCGGGTATCGCAGCGCTCGACTGGGGCCAGTATCCGGCGGGTCACGCCATCGGAGCGCCGTCCGCCGTGTTTCCCAGGATCGACGCCAAGCCGGCCATCGAGAAGATGCGCGAACTCGAGGAGGCCGAGACCGCGCGCCAGAACGCGCTCGTCGGCAAGAAGCCGGAGCCCGCCGGCATGGCGGAAGGCGTTGCGCCCATCGCCGAAACCATCGACATCGAAGCCTTCACGAAGGTGGACCTTCGTGTAGGCGTGGTGTTGTCGGCCGAGAAAGTGAAAGGCTCCGACAAGCTGCTGCACCTGAAGGTCGACATCGGCGAGAAGCAGCCGCGCACCATCGTGGCCGGTATCGCGATGGCGTACAAGCCGGAGCAGATGACCGGACGCAAGGTAGTGATCGTGGCGAACCTGCAGCCGCGGAAGCTGCGCGGCATCGAGTCGAAAGGGATGATCGTCGCGGCGTCGCTCGAAGGCGGCCAGCCCACGCTCGCCGGCTTCCTCGAGGACGTGCCCGTCGGGGCCCGCCTCAAGTGATCGATTCCCACTGCCACCTCGACGACGAGCGGTTCCACGCCGATCTGCCGGCGGTGATCGATCGCGCGCTCGAGGCGGGCGTGGAAGCGATGATGAGCATCGGCTCGGGCGACGGTCCGCCGGATCTGGAAGCGGCCGTGCGGGTGGCCGACCGCTTCGCGGCCGTGTACGCGACAGTAGGCGTGCATCCTCACGACGCGGCGAAAGTGGACGATTCGACGCTCGGCCGCCTGGAGGAATTGCTGAAGCATCCCAAGGTGCTCGCGCTCGGCGAGATCGGGCTGGACTATCACTACGACCACTCGCCACGCGACCGCCAACGCGCCGTCTTCGCCGAACAGCTCGAACTGGCATCGCGCGCGGGCGTCCCCGTCGCGATCCACACGCGCGAAGCGTGGGCCGACACGTTCGCGATCCTCGAGGCGTATTGGAATCCAATGGCGGGCGGCATCATGCACTGCTTCAGCGGAGGTCCCGCGGAGGCCGCTCGATGCCTGGCGATGGGCTTCCACATCAGCTTCGCGGGCGTGGTCACTTATCCGAAGGCGGTCGATGTCCAGGAGGCGGCCAAGACGGTTCCCGCGAACCGGCTGCTGATCTAGACCGACGCGCCGTATCTGGCGCCGGTCCCCTATCGAGGCAAGCGGAACGAGCCGGCATTCGTATTGAATACTGCCGTTAATCTGGCTGAATGACGGGGAGAATCCTCTGAGACCGTCGCCGCCGCCGCCGCCGCGAATTGGCGCCGGTTGTGTCTCGGGCGTGTATACGGGTAAACTTAGGTCTTTCAATGGGACTGAGCCGTCTGGGGCAAGCGCTCACCGCGCGTGAGATCCGCGAACTGGTCGCCGCCGACCTCGAGAAGGTCGAGCGGGAGATCCAGCTCGAATCGATCGCTTCGGTGGAGGCGGTCACCCGAATCGGCGCCCACCTGCAGGGGAACGGCGGCAAGCGGCTGCGCCCCATGCTGCTGCTGCTGGTGAACAAGCTGGCCGGCGAGACCAACGACGCCGCGATCCGTCTGGGCGCCGTTGTTGAAATGATCCACGCGGCGACGCTGATCCACGACGACGTGATCGACGACGCCCGCAGCCGACGCGGCAAAGCGTCGGCGAACGTGCTGTGGGGCAATCAGACCTGCGTGCTCGCCGGCGACTGGCTCTACATGCAGGCCTTCCAGATCGCCCTGCGACAGCGAAATTTCAGCATTTTGGATGTTCTGATCGCGCTGACGCAGACGATGGTGGAAGGCGAGCTGCTGCAACTCGAGCGCATCGGCAAGATCGCCATCACCGAGGCCGACTACATGGAATTGGTCGACCGTAAGACCGCCAGCCTGTTTTCCGCCTGCGCGCGGCTGGGAACCTTGGTGGCCGGCGCGCCCGACGACGTGGAGGCGAAGCTTGGCGAATACGCGTGGAATCTCGGCATGGCGTTCCAACTGGTGGACGACATCCTGGACTTCACCGCGCGCGAGTCGATCCTCGGCAAGCCGGTCGGCAACGACCTGCGCGAGGGCAAGGTGACGCTCCCGCTGATCTACGCCTTGGCGGAGGCCACCCCGGCCGAGCGCGCCTTGGTGGCGACGGTCCTGCACGAACGCAGCTACGATAGGGTGCCGCTGGCGCGGGTCCTCACGATGATCGGCCGCTACCAGGGAATCGAGCGCGCGCGGCAAAGGGCTTGGGCTTTTACGTCGAAATCTCGGGAGATTATCTCGAGTTTCCCGGAATCTCCGTATCAGCGCGCGCTGTACACCGTCACCGAACTCATCACCGAACGCGACCACTGATCCGGGCGGCGGCGAGCGTCAACGCCATGGCCAGTGAGGCCGCGCGGCAGAGCCACTGTTCCCACGAACCACGGAACACCAGTTCGATAACGCCAGCGGGCGCGGACGGCGCGACGATCATCGCGTTCGATCCCCGCTCGATCGGAACCGGCGCCGTCCAGCCCGCGTGGAAATTGACCGGGATCGTCACTGCTTCGCCAGCCTTCCAAGAGCCCGTCACAACCGCTCGATTATGCCCGTGCCATGCCACGCGGACCCCGCCCGGCCGCGGGATCTCGAAGATCGACGTGTCGTCCTCGCGCCACAGCAGGCGCAGTTTCCCGTACGCCGCCGGATCGCCGTACGGCTTCCAGAACTCGGGGCTGCTCTTGCCCGGCACGACCACCGCATCGACGCCCCACTCCGCCAGCGCGTTGACCGCCTCGTCCACCGGCGATCCGAACTGCGCGAACAACACGCGCTGCTGCGCGGCGTTCGGAGCGGTCGGATAGGAACCGCCGTTGAACTGAATCGCACCGCCGTACGCATTCATCCACTGCGCGATGGAGCCGGGCGCCATCACAACCTGCCCGGGCAGGTTGCCGTCGAGCCATCGCGCCACACGAGCCTCGATCGTGGCGGACGGATCGGCTTCGCGCAACTCCGCTCGCGCGTAGCGCCGGTGCTCGACCGCCTGGTGCGCGGCGCCGCCAACCGCGATCAGCGCCAACACGACCCGCGCCAGACCGGGCAGACGGTCCACCCAAGGCGCGGCGGCGAAGACCACCAATAGCGTCAACGCCAGTTCCATCTCGATCTTGTAGCGGCCCGCCTGCGGGATAAAGTGCAGATCCGCGCGATAGTACAGCACCGGTATCGCGGTGCAGACCCACGCCAGAAGCAGCGCGAATCGCAGCGCCGGCCCCGCGCGATTCCTCGACATCGCGTGCACCAGCGCCGCTCCGCCCAACACGATCGCAAGCGCGAGCCAGGATCGCGCCGTGAACGCGCTCTCGTCGAACAACTGCGCATTGCCGCGCAACGCCACGATCAGCGATGGTGGCAGCCAGGGCGATGCCAGCACCCACGCGGCCGCGCCGGTGAGAGCCGTCGGGATCCATCCGCCGCGCGATGCCGCCAGACACACCGCGAACAGCGCCATCGAGGTCACCCCAAACGTGTTCGCCAACGCCGCGGCCGCCATGGCGAACGCCGCGGCCACACGCGATCCGCGAGCGAGCATAGTCACCGCCACGCACACCAGCGCCAACGCCAGTTGATGCGGAGCCTCGTCCCACACGAACGTCACGTACAGCCGCCGCGCTCCGGAAACGTGGCTCCACGCGAACGCGCCATCCGGCAGCAGCAGTTCGGCTGGCGACCACAGCGCATAGAGCGCCGCCGCCACGAAACTCCAGCCGGCGCGGCCCGACAACTGGCGAGCCATGAAGAACAGCGCGACCGGTCCCGCGCAGTAGGCGATCGCCAGTACGCAGTGCAGCGCGCGGCCCAGCGGCAATCCGGCGCCGCCGAGCACCGCGGCCAGCCACGGAACCATCGGAGCGTAGGTGAACTCGAACGGCATCCCGCCGAACCAGTACGGCCACCAGGACGGCGCCCACCACCCATCGGCCAACCGCGCGATCGCGATCCAAAATCCCTGCATCGAATTCGTCTTGCCGGCGAACTCGAGAAAGAAGGCGTGCCAGACGATCCAGGCGTTGAGCGCCGCCAACGCGGCGCCGCCGGCCATCGCGCTACAGAATGTTCGCGAGAACGCCACCGTCCACCAGAATCGTGGTCCCGGTGATGTAGCTGCCCGCCTCGGTTCCCAGCAGCAGGGCCGTTCCCACCAGTTCCTCGGGCTTGCCCCAGCGCTTCAGCACGGTGCGATCGGAGAACTCGAGCTTCTGAACATCGGTGAGGACCTTGCCCGGCAGGTCGGTGAGGAACGGTCCCGGCGAGATGCAGTTCACGGTGACGTTGAACGGTCCCAGGTCGATCGACGTGGCGCGCGTCATGCCGATCAGCGCGGACTTGGTCGCGCAGTAGACGGCTCGGCCCGCCTTGCCGCCCAGTCCCAGCACGCTCGAAATGTGGATGATGCGGCCCCAGCGGCGCTCCTTCATTTGCGGAACCAACGCGCGCGTCAGGCGCATGCAGCTCGACAGATTGAGTTCCACGATGCGATCCCAGATTTCGTCGGTGATCTCGTCCACCGGCTGCGGCACGTTGGAACCGGCATTGTTCACCAGCACGTCCACGCGCCCGAAACGGTCGAGCGCGGCCTTGGCGAGCGCGTCGGCGTCGTCGCGTTGCGTCATGTCGCTGACGACGTACTCCACACGCACGGAAAGCCCGTCCGCGATCTCGCGCGCCGCCTCCTTCAGTTCATCCTCGTGGCGGCTCGAGATCATCACGTTGGCGCCGCATTCGGCGTATCCGCGCGCCATGGCCTTGCCCAGTCCCTTGGAGCCGCCGGTGACCAGCGCGGCCTTTCCCGTCAAATCGAAAAGCTTCGGTACTTGCATCTGGAGTATATTAACGCAAGGAGACCCGACCATGTCCAGCCGCCGCGAATTCCTTGCCGCGCTCGCCGCGCCCGCCTTTGCCGCCAAGCTCCCCACGCGCACCCGCAAAGTGGAGACCGTTTTCAAATCCCCGGGGCCCAAGCCGAACGGGTTGCAAGCCACCGCGGAGGGCCTGTGGATCCTCGACCAGGGCGACAACCACGCCTACCTGGTCAGCTATACGGACGGCAAGGTTCTGCGCAACCTCAACCCCGATTCCAAGGCCGGATCGGGCATCACGTTCGACGGCGAGGCGATCTGGCTCGCGTCGACCTACAGCCGCGAGATCATCCGCGCCGACGCCAAGACAGGCAAGACGCTTGCCAAGTTCGACTGCCCTGGAGCGGGTCCGGTGAACTGGCCCAATCCGCGCAAGTCGCCGCTGGCCAAGGAACCGCCGGCCACACCGCGCGTCGCGCTGGCCAAGCCCGCCGCACCCGCGCAACGCGTCGCCACAGGCGCCCATGGACTCGAATGGCGCGACGGAAAGCTGTGGATCGCCGTGCCCCCCGCCGCGACCGTTTATCGCGCCAACCCCACCGATCTGAAAATCGAGTATCAGTTCAAGACCGCCGGCGACCGCCCACACGGGCTCGGCTGGGACGGCAAATGGCTGTGGTGCGCCGACTCCAACGCCAACTGCTTCCACAAGTACGATCCGGCCAACGGCCAGGTGCAGGAACTGATCCAGCTCACCGACAACGATCCGCTGCCGCACGGAATGACCATCTGGAAAGGATGGATGTGGTACTGCGACGATGTCGGCGTGGTGTGCAAACTGAAACTGTAGATGCCCGTCCGAATTTCCGCTTTTCCCAAGTGCTATCTCGACACCATCGCGGGCACGCGCGAGATGTCCGTGTTCGATTGGATCGAGATGGCGAAACAGCTCGACGCCGACGGGCTCGAGATGTACGACGGCTTCTTCACCAGCGTCGAGCCCGCGTATCTCGACAGCGTCGGCGACGCCATCCACGGCGCGGGCTTCGAAATGCCGATGCTGTGCTGCTCGCCCGATTTCACCAATCCGGACGCGGACGCGCGCAAGCGGGCGGTGGAGCGCGAGATCTCGATGATCGGCGCCACGCGGAGGCTCGGCGGACCGCGCGCGGTGTGCCGCGTGCTGAGCGGCCAGCGCTACCCCGAAGTGGAGCGGAGGCAAGGCATCGAATGGTGCGCCGCCTGCATCGAGGAGTGTCTGCAAGCGGCGCGCGAACACGACATCGTATTGGGACTCGAGAATCACTACAAGGACGGGTTCTGGAAGTATCCCGAATTCGCGCAGAAGAAGGACGTGTTCCTCGAGTTGCTCGCCGCCATACCAGACCGCCGGCATTTCGGCGTGCAGTACGATCCGTCGAACGCGATCGTGGCGGGCGACGATCCGGTGGAGCTGCTGCGCGAGGTCGCGCCGCGGGTGGTGAGCATGCACGCCTCGGACCGGTATCTGGCGGAGGGCGCGTCGCTCGACGATTTGCGGCAAAGCGACGGCACGCTCGGCTATTCGCCGAACCTGCTCCACGGGGTCACTGGTAAAGGACTCAACGACTACCCCACGATCTTCCGCATCCTGGCGGACCACGGCTATTCGGGCTGGATCAGCATCGAGGACGGGATGAATGGGATGGACGAGATGGCGGAGTCGCTCGCGTTCCTGCGGAAGATGAGCCAGACGTATTTCGGATCGGGCAACTGACCGGGGAGCTTTCTCGAGGCGGTGGAGGGGCAACCACTCTATCGATACGTTTTCTCCGACCGGCGGATGATGGCCCCAACCAAGACGGTTTGTTTCTTGCGATCGACGGTAAAGATGATCCGGTGATCGCCTGCGCGCTTTCGAAAGCAGCCCTTCCAATCGCTACCCTGTAAGGCCTTTACATCTCCTTCGAATGGGTCGTGCTGCATGGCATCGAGAGCGCGCTCGACACATGCGGCGACATTCTTCTGGAGTTCGCGGTGATCCTCGAGTGCCTCTGGCGATAACTCAACGATCCAAGGCATGCTTCTTTACATCGCGCCAATCGATTGACTTCCCGGCCTTCAGTTGACGGAAGCCCCGCCGAACCTTTTTTGCCTCCTCCGGGGTCAAGGTGACCTCGTTGGGATCAACGAGCTTTTTCGGCGTGAGCAAAATACGGCCATCCTTATAGGACGCCTCCATCACGGCGCCTTCAACGAGCCCCGCCGCGGCGCGGAACTGGCTGGGGATGGTCACTTGGCCCTTGGCTTGAAGTTTAACGATGGCGGTCATGGAGTTTTCGGAAATTCCGACATTCGGAGTCTACCGCAACGCCAGGGAAGAGTAAAGCGACCCGGCAGTGACGTGCCGGGGAGCCGCCAGCGGAGACCGTGCCCCCCGCCGAGTTACTTCGCCAGCGCGGACCAGAGCACCGCGCGCGCGTAAGCCCCCTCGCTCTTCGACGTGTCGCCGTCGACCCCGTAGTACATCGTCACGATCCGCCCCGGCTCCGTCTCCACCGAACTCGGATACCCGCAGTCGCGACCGTGCGCGTCCGCCGCCAGGATCGCCACCTCCGGCCCCCAATCCTTGCCCAGATTCGAACTGAACATCGCGCGCACGCCGAACGGACGGTTCCGCTCGCCGAACACCAGCAATAGCCGGCCATCCTTCAAAACGATCACATCCGCCGGATGCTCGTTGTCGCCCGTGATCCGGCGCACCGGAGGCCACGTCCGGCCCCGATCGCTCGACGCCGTCACCGCCAGATACTGCCCCTGATGCGCGCGAGCCACCGCCAACAGCCGTCCGTCGGGCAGCGGCGTCAGGCTCGTCTCGTTGAAGTGATCCGCGATCACGGTGGAATCGCCCCAGGTCTTGCCGCCGTCGCGCGACCGGTACACCAGCGCCGTCTCGTGCTCGAGCTTCGGACCGCGCTCATGATACGCGCTCATCAACAACGTGCCATCCGCCAACTCCACCATCTTCCCGTAGGGCGACACTCCGTCGGCGACGGGAACCGGCGACTTCACCGGCTTCTCCCACGTCTTGCCCCGATCGGTGGAGCGGACCGTCCACAGGCTGTCCCGCACCAACGGCATCACGCGCTTGCCCGAGGGTTCATAGCTGCGGTCGATCGTGTAGCCGACCACGAGCGTCCCCGAACGGAGCTGGCCCACGGCGGGATTCCGGTCATCCATCTCCGCGTCCGCCAGCAGGCCGCGGGTCCACGTCTTGCCTTTGTCGGCCGAGCGCACCCAGTCGAGCCGCCCGCGCGGTCCCACATGCGCGTCGCCTCCCCGCACCGCCGCGAACAGATCGCCGTTGTCCAGCCGGATCAGCACGGGGAAGTAGCCGCCGCCGGCAACCACATCCACGCGAACCCCGCCGAGCGGACGCGCCATCCACGTCTCGGCGGCGAACAGAAAGACCGCGGCGAAGGCGGCAATGGGCAGGAGCTTCATCGCGACCCAGTATATCCCGGGGCGGACAGGCGCGATCAGAACCGGTAATGCAAACCCAATTGGAAGATCCGCGAAGAGTTGCCGTTCGACAGCGAGTTGATCCGCCCGAAATTGGCGTTGCCCCGGTTCTGATTCGGAAGTCCGAAGTTCGGGTGATTCGGCAGGTTGAGTACCTCGCCTCGGAACTGGAGCCGGTGGCCTTCGCGGATGATGAAGTCCTTGAGCAACGACATGTCCATCGCCACCGAACCGGGTCCGATCCCGATGGTCCGGCCCGCGTTGCCGATCGTAAAGGCGGCCGGCGCGGCGAACGAACTGGTGTCGAAGAAGGACCGCGCCAACACGTTTTTCCGCCAATCGCCAACCGTCCGGAATGGCCCCACCACGTTCGACCGCAGTGTGTCGACAAACGCGTTCGCCGAAGCCAGGTTGTTCTCGATCACGCCGAACGGCGAGCCCGAGCGGAGTTCGAGGATGGAGGCGACGGTCCAGCCACCGTGCAGCTTGCCCTTGGCGAACGGAATCTCCCACACCGCGTTGGCGATCATGCGGTGGCCGATATGGTTGCCGGAAAGTCCCTTGTCCCCGCGCCGGTCATAGAAATTCGCGAAGGCGCCGACGCCCGCGTTGCCGCCGATCTCGCCGCGCGACTCCACGTCGTCCAGGAACTTCGACCACGTGTAGTTGGCGCCGAACTGAATGCCGGCCGACATGCGCTTTTCGATCCGCAGGTTCATCGCGTGGTAGTTGGAGTTGCCGATCGCCGCCGAGATCACGCGCACGTTGGAAAACTGAGGGAACGGCCGCCGCGACTGCGCGTTGCCCGCTCCCATCAACGCCGGAGGAACCTGATTGATGCCGCGGAAATCGGGCGCCGCCAGCTTGTGTCCCAGAGTCCCCAGATACCCGATTTCGACGAGCACGCGGCGCGCCAGTTGCCGCTGCAGGTTGAGATTGAACGTGTTCAAGTAGCCGTTGCGGCGGCCGCTGGGTTCGAAGAAGTCGACCGAAGTGGTGGGCGCGGCGCCCGCCCGCACCGCGCCGAACGAGGTGGTCAGATCCGCTTCCGTGGGCACGCGGATCGCGGGCAGTCCATCGCGGAGAAGAAAGGCCGGCGTGATGCCGCCGTTCGGCGACACGAACTCGCCCCGGATCGAAAATCCGAGGCTCGCCACGATCGGAGTGGCTTGGTCGTACTGGCCGGTGTACACCACGGCGCCGCCGCCGCGGAGCACGGTCGCGTCTCCGATCCTCCACGCGAATCCCACTCGCGGACCGAAGTTGTTCCGGTCGAAGTTATGAGCGAACTTGGAGACGCCATCGCGGCCGGAAAAGCGGATCACTCCGGGGCAGTTGCACACGGGGTTGATCATCCCGCGGTCGAACGAGTTCTGCCGGTTGGCGTCCTTCTCGTGACGCGGCTGGTCCATGTCCCAGCGAAGCCCCAGATTCAGCGTCAGCCGCTGGTTCAGCTTCCAATCGGTCTGGACGAAACCGCCATAGGCGTCCGATCGCGTGGTCAGCGGAAGCGGCTCCTCGCGGAATCCGCGATTGGTCCAGCCCAACAGCAGGGACGCGAGCGCGTCGCCGGTCGCCTGCGGATTGAAGTCGAAATCGCCGCCCGCGCTGCCCCAAAGCACGTCCCGGTTCTGCGACGTGCGCAGCTCCCATCCGGCCTTGATCGTGTGCTTGCCCGACACCTTGGTGACCGTGTGCTGAATCATGTGCTGCACGATCGGACACTGATCGCGGCCGTTGTCCCGTCCCATGGTGGCGAGCCCGGTCACGCGAACGATGGGGAAGAAGCGCTCACTGGTTCCCCTCAATCCGAGCCGGGCAGGCCAGCCGAGACCGTCGGAGCCGTTCGAATTGGGCGCGCACCGGTCGACATAGGAGTAGCGCGCCTCGTTGATTAGGGTCGGCGAGATGTTATGGAACCAGGTGAGGGACAGATTGTAGTACTTGCGGTCGCGGTTGTCGTGTGTGTTGTCGACTCCCGGAGTGGGCCAGATCGGGAAGGCTCGCGTATTGCCGTAAAAGGAGAGGAAGCGGCCGAAGATGCGGTCGTTCTGGCTGAACACGTGATCCACCCGGGCCACATGGTAGAACATCGGGTTGTCCGTACGGTTGTTGATCAGGTAGTTATTGGAGCGGGCCGCGGCGCTTGCGACGTTCCCGGAGGGATAGAGAGCGGCAATCTTGGATCCTACCGGATCGAGGCGGGACGGCGGAATGACGGCGCCGGGGAACGGCGTATTGGTCAGCGGGTCCCGGATGACGCGGCCTGTGCGGGAGAAGTCGCCCGACGCCTCGCCCGGTCCCGGCACGTTCTGGAAAACGGTGGAGCCGCGCGAATCCGGCACGCCCTCGAAGCTGTAGAAGAAGTGAGTCCGGTCCCGCCGGATGGGACCGCCGATGCTTCCGCCGTACTGATTGCGGCGCAGGCGCGGCTTCGCGGCGGGCGCGAAGAACTGGCGCGCCTGCAACGCGTCGTTTCGGATGAAGTCGTAGGCGGTCCCATGAAATCGATTGGTGCCGCCGCGCGTGGTCATCTGAACCACGCCGCCGCCCGTGCGGCCGAGTTCCGCTTTGTAGTTGGAGATGTTGACCTGGAACTCCTCGAGCGAGTCGATGGGCGGATCGAAGTCGAGCGTCGGGTTGCCGAGGGTGATGTTCTGCGTCACTCCTCCGTCGAGCGACCAAGCGGCATTGTCGCCGCGGCCGCCGCCCATCGAGAAGTTCGATCCGTTGCCATTCTGCACAACGAATCCGTTGAGGCGCGCCAGTTGCGCGGCCCGCCGGTCGATGAGCGGCATACTGGCGATCGTCTCCTGCTTGACCACGGATCCGACCGCCGCCGTTTCCGACTGAAGCTGCGGCAACTCGGCGGACACCGTCACCGATTCCGCCAGATCGCCGACATCGAGCTTGACGTCGGCGCGCGCGGGAACGCCGGTTTCGAGCGCCAGCCCCGTGCGCTTGTGCGACTTGAAGCCGGCCTTGTTCGCCCGAAGTTCGTACGATCCGGGAGGCAGTAGCGGAAAGGCGTACAGGCCTTCGTCGTTGGCGGCCGCCTCGAACGTTTCGCCCGTGTTGACGTTCCGCAGCCGAAGCTCGGCCGAAGGGATGGCCGCGCCGGAGGTGTCGGTGACCGAACCGGTCAACGAGGCATTGCGTTGAGCCCAGGCGAGCGTGACGGCCAAGAGGAGGACTCCCAGGGGTTTCATTAGCAAGAATTGTATTCGATCTACACTATGGATTCCGAACCGTCATGAACCGCGCCATCCTCGCCACCCTCGGATTGCATCTCGCAGCCGCCTTTGCCGTAGCGCAGCAGCGCGCTCCCGGCTTCGAAGCCGAGCCCGGCGGCACTCCCGAGGAGAACCTGTGGCAGGTGCTGGTGCTGCTCGGCGCGGGAGTGAAGGAACCCGCGCAATGGGACGGCCGCGCCGCCGCGGTCGACGGGGAGATCCACGCGATACAGGGTTATCGTTTCGAACTGCCCGATCGCGTACTGGCCGATGGCTCCTGGCGCGCGGGAACCCGGCCGGAGCGGGTCCGCGCGGGACACGCCAAACCGGAACTCATGGTCTTGCCGAAGGGCGTGCTTCTGCGCGGATCCGGCGCGGCGGCCACCCGCGTGACCATCGCGGCCGGCGGCTCCGAGTGCGTTTTCCAACCTCTGGCGCTCGAAATCGCCGCGCCACTGCGATGCGCCGATGCGCGCATCGAGATCCGCCGCCTGCCCGCTGCCACCGACCTCTCCGGCTCTGAACTGCGCCAGCACGACTTCCCCTCCCTGAGCGCGACTCCTTCCGGCGCATTGTACGCGACATGGCTCAGCTATCACGACCGCCAGGAAGAGCTCAACCTCCGCCGCCACGAGAACGGCCGCTGGACGCGCCTGATTCCGGTGGGCCGCGCCTCGGCCGACCTGTGGCGTCCGCAAACCGTGGCCGGCGGCGACGGCAAGCCCTGGCTGATCTGGCAATGGCAGCCGGCCGGCGGTAACTGGGATATCTACGCGCAGCCTTGGGAAGGTAACGCCTGGGGCGGCCTCACGCGCATCAGCAACGGCTCGCTGCCAGACATCGAACCGCACGTCGCGCGCGGCGGCGATGGCACGGTCTACGTCGTCTGGCAGGCGCTCGAGGGCCGCTATTCACAGATCCGGCTGGCTTCGCTGCGTGACGGGAAGTGGTCCGCGCCAGTGGCCGTCACCGCCGGCGAGTCGAACAATTGGAACCCCGCGATCGCCGCCGGTCCCGATGGACGCGCGTGGATCGCGTGGGACCGCTACGGATCGAGCTACGATATCTGGGCGAGAAGTTACTCGCCGGACACGGGCTTCTCCGCCGAAATGAAAGTGGCGGCGACGGAGCGGTTCGAAGCCTACGCCAGCGTTACCGTGGATCGCCGCAACCGGCCTTGGATCGCCTGGGAGACGGGAGGCGTCAACTGGGGAAAGGACACCGGTCCGCTCGGGCCTCGGCAGGCGGGCACGATCCTCGGCGACCGGCGGCGGCTCGAAGTGGTCTGCTACGACGGCGCGTGGAAAGCCCCGGCGCCGCTCCGGCTCGACGATCCCTTGCACGCCGGTTCCAGCGGCGAAGGCCGCCCGCTGTTGTTCACCGATCCGAAAGGCGCCCTTTGGATGACGTTCCATCGCCGGTACAGCCGCCTGGCGCGCGGACCTTCCACGCATTGGGAAACTTTCCTCACCCGGCTGGAGGCCGCCAGTTGGATGCAGCCCGTCCTGCTGCCCGATAGCGGCGCGCGGCAAAGCACCCGCATGGGAATGGCCGCCTCCGGGGACAGGCTCTGGTTATTCTGGCCGTCGGAGAGCCGCCGGTACGACTTCATGAGCCGGCCCCGCCTCAATCGCGTGATCGCCGGTTCGATCGCCTTCCCCGCCACCTCCGCGCCCGATCCGGCGCTCACCGCCTGGCAACCGCCGCTGGTGGGCGCAGCCGCCGTGCATGAGGACGAGAGTGGAGATCTGAAAACGATACGCGGTTATCGAACCCGGCTCGGCGGCGCCAATCTCCGCATCGTCCGCGGCGACCTGCACCGCCACACCGAACTGTCGCAGGACCAGGGCGGCTACGAGGACGGTTCGCTCCCGGAGTTCTACCGCTACATGATTGACGCTGCCGGCATGGATTTCGGCGCCTCCACCGATCATCAGGCCGGCGGAACCGATTACTGGAACTTCCTCGCCCTGAAGATGGCCGACATGTACCACTTTCCCGAGCGATTCGTGCCCCTTTACGCCTACGAGCGCAACCTGGGATTCCCGCACGGCCACCGCAACATCGTTCACACGAAGCGGGATTACCCGGTCGTGCCGTTCTTCCAGCGGCCGGACGCCAAGTTCCTGCTGCCGGACATGCCCGACGGCGAACTGCTGACGTTCAACAGCAACTCCTACGGCGGCGGCATCGAGAACGACACCAAGCTCCTCTACGAGGAACTGCGCAAGTCCGGCGGCATTGCGATCCCGCACACGTCAGGCTCCTCGGGGATGGGAACCGACTGGCGCGATAACGACCCGGCGCTCGATCCTCTGGTCGAGATCTACCAGGGCGACCGCCACAACTACGAGCACAAGAACGCGCCCCGGGGCGTTCGCGACGGGGAAGAGCGGCGCGCCATCGGCGGATTCCAGGAAGCCGGCATGGTGTGGAACGCGTGGAAGAAGGGCTACAAGCTCGGCGTGATCGCCAGTTCCGATCACTTCTCCACCCACATCTCCTACGCCATGATCTACACGCCGGCGCAGGACCGGCAGTCGATCTTCGACTCGATGAAGAAGCGGCACGCCTACGGCGCCACCGACAACATCGTGCTCGAGTTCCGCATGGGCAAACACTTCATGGGCGATATGTTTCGAGCTTCCGGCCGGCAGAAGATCCAGGTCAAGGCCATCGGAACGGCGCCCATAAGGACGATCCATCTGATTCGCGACGCCGCCTACATCTACAAGACCGAGCCTGGTTCCAAGGAAGCGAACTTCTGGTTCTCCGACAACGAAGCCGGGCCCGGCGAGCACTGGTATTATGTGCGGCTGGAGCAGGCCGACGGCGAATTGGCCTGGTCCAGCCCGATCTGGGTCACCTACTGAAGCCGGCGCGGCAGCCATTGCACCCTGCGCGCCGATGACGTAGGCTAGCGGCAATGTCCCTCTCGCGAATCCTCCTCATGGTGATGACCGCCGGGGCGGCCCTCGCCCAGAACGCGTCCCTGACGGGCCGGATCACGGACTCCTCGGGCGCCGTCGTTCCCGGCGCGGCCGTCTCCTTGCGCTCGAGCGATACCGGCATCCGCACCGAGGTCCGCACCAACCAGGACGGCTACTACGTCCTACCGCTGCTGCCGCCCGGAACCTACGCGCTCGAGGCTGTCAAGGAGGGCTTCCGCCCTGTCCGGGACCGGAACCTCAAACTCGCCGTTCAACAGGCCGCCCGGCTCGACCTTACGCTCGAGGTCGGCGCGGTCACCGAAACCGTGGAGGTCACCGGACGCCAGATCCTGCTCGAAAGCGAATCCGCCACCATGGGCCAAGTGGTGCAGGGCAAGCAGGTGACCGAACTGCCGTTGCTCGGGCGCAATCCCTACGCACTCGGCATGCTCGTCGCGGGCGTGCGCCCCGCGGCGGGCGTCAACGATGTCCCTGTCAACCAGATCAACCAGTCGTCGATCTCGATCAATGGACAGCGCGGCAACACCAACGAATATCTGCTCGACGGAGCGCCCAACAGCGCGCCCTCGCAGAACCAGCCGGTGGTTTACCCCAGCGTCGACGCGGTGGCCGAATTCAAGATCGAAACCAACGCCTTCAGCGCCGAATACGGGCGCGCGGCCGGCGGCGTCTTCAACGTGGTCACCAAGTCGGGAACGAACGAACCGCACGTCACTCTCTACGACTTCCTGCGAAACGACAAGCTGAACGCGAACAACTGGTTCGCCAACCGCGCCGGCCAGCCTCGCCCTCCGTTCAAGTTCAACCAGTTCGGCGGCGCCGGTGGCGGACCGGTGATCCGCAACCGCACGTTCGTGTTCGGCAGCATCGAGTTCGTGCGGTGGATCGAAGGCGTGACCTTCAACAACACCGTACCCACCGCCTTGCAGCGCGCGGGCGACTTCACCGGGACGCGCAACGGCGCCGGACGCGTCGTCCAGATCCACGACCCCTCGACGACGCGCCGCGTGGGCAACGTCTTCCAGCGCGATCTGTTTCCCGGCAACCGGATCCCGGCGGCCCGGTTCGACGCGGTGGCGCGCAACCTCAGCCGCCACTGGCCGGAGGCGAACACCGCGGGCAACGCCGTCACCGCCGTGAACAACTACGTCCGCACCGACGGAAACCGCACCAACAAGGACACCTACAGCGTCCGCGTCGATCATCACTTCAGCCCCCGCAACCGGCTCTTCGGACGCGTCAACTACGACGACTCGCCCATCGACCGCGCGGTCGCCTACGGCAAGGACAACCCCGGCTCGCCCGGCTCGGGCTTCCAGATCTTCGAGCGCCGCAACGGCATCGTCGAGGATGTGCACACGTTCAGTCCCACGCTGCTCGGAACGTTCCGCTACTCGTTCACCAGGCTGGGCAATTTCCGCACTCTATTCAGCCAGGGCTTCGATCCGGCGCAACTCGGCTTCCCCGCTTCGTTCGTGAGCCAGGTGGAGCCGCGCGGATTCCCGGTGATCCGGCCCACCGGCTACTCGGACCTCGGTAACTCTTCCATCATCCGGCTGGGCAACAATGTCCACGCCTGGCAGGCCCAGGCCCTGAAGACGCACGGCAGCCACATGCTTCGCGCCGGCTTCGAGTACCGCGTGATTCAGTTCAACAACTATCAGCCCGCCGACGCGAGCACTCTGTTCACCTTCAGTAACGCGTGGACGCAGGGTCCGAACGCCGCGCAGGCCAGCGCGGATGCCGGCCACGGATTCGCCACGTTCCTGCTGGGCGTCGCCGGCGGATCGGTGCAGACGGTTCCGCGCGTCGCGCAGCAGAGCAACTACACGGCGATCTATGTTCAGGACGACTGGCGGGTCACTCCGCGGCTCACGCTGAATCTCGGCCTCCGCTACGACTACGAATCGCCGCGCACCGACCGCTTCAATCAGCTCACCAACTTCGATTCCACCGCGCAACCGCCCCTGCGCGCACCCGGGCTGAACCTACGCGGCGCGCTCGCCTACGCGGGCGTCAACGGGCTCTCGCGGTTCCAGGCCGAGCCCGACCGAAATAACATCGCGCCGCGAGCCGGGATCGCGTTCAAGTTGACTTCGAAGACGGTCCTCCGCGCGGGCGGCGGAATCTTCTTCGCTGCCAACACAGGCGTCGGCACCGGCTCGGCGGCGTTCGGAGTGAGCGGATTCGAAGCCAGCAGCACTGTTGTGACCAGCCTCGACGGAGTGACGCCGATCACGTTTCTCTCGAATCCCTTCCCGGACGGTTACAACCGCCCCACGGGGAATTCCCTCGGCGCGGCGACGCTGCTGGGCCAAAGCGTGACATTCTTCGATCGCGGCAACGTGATCCCCTATAGCGGACAGTGGAACTTCAACATCCAGCGCGAACTGCCCACCGCGCTGCTGTTCGAGGTGGGCTACGCCGGCAGCCGCGGCGTGAAGTTCCAGCAAGGCCGCACGCTGAATCAGATTCCGGATTCCGCGCTCGCCCTCGGCGCCGACCTGCGCACGCAAGTACCGAACCCGTTCCTGGGGCAGATCGCCGGCGGGCCATTGTCGGGCGCCACCGTATCCCGCGCGCAGTTGCTACGCCCGTTCCCCCACTTCGACGGCGTGACCAGCAATCTCGGCACGTGGGCCGGGTCCAACTACCACGCGCTTCAGACCAAGCTCGAGAAGAGATCCTCGGGAGGATTGACGATGCTGGTCTCCTACACGTTCTCCAAGATGATCGACGACGCGACCGGCGTGTGGAACGGCGAGGCGCTGGGCGGCGGTGGATTCCAGAACTGGAACAACCTCCGCGCGGACCGGTCGATCTCCGAACTCGACCAGACGCACCGGTTCGTGGCGACGGCCGTGTACGAGCTCCCCTTCGCCAAGAGCCTGCGCGGCGTGGCCGGCAAGGCGCTGAAGGGTTGGGAGGTGGGCGCGATCGCCAGCACCTACTCCGGCGGACCGCTCGGAATCGCCTCGGCCGTCAACAACACCTTCTCCCAAGGCGGCGGACAGCGTCCCAACTGGACCGGCGTAAGTTCGCGTCTGTCCAATCCCACGCCGGACCGGTGGTTCGACACGGCGCAGTTCTCCGCCCCACCCGCCTACACGTTTGGCAACGCGGGGCGCACGTTTTCGGGAAGCCGGTCGGACGGCACCGGACGCGTCGACATGACGCTGAACAAGACCACGGCCCTGCGGGAGAAGCTCACCCTGCAGTTCCGCGCCGAGTTCTTCAATATCGCGAACACGCCGCGGTTCGCGCCTCCGAACGTGTCCTCCGGATCGGCTCCATTCGGCGTGGTCAGCGCGATGGGCGACTCGTCGCGCATCGTGCAGTTCGGCCTGAAGTTGAACTACTGAGCCTCCCGCGGCCGGCGGTCGTGGGAAAATGTCAGTTTCATGTCGAAACTCGCATTCCTGTTCCCCGGCCAGGGCTCCCAATTCGCCGGGATGGGCAAGGCGCTCGCCGAGGCGTTCCCCGCCGCGAAGGATGTGTTCCAGCGCGCCGACGAGGCGCTCGGATTCCCCATCTCGCGGCTGTGCCACGAAGGTCCGGACGACCAGTTGAAGCTCACCGAGAATACGCAGCCGGCGATCCTCACCGTCTCCACCGCCGCCGCCGCGGTGTTGCGCGAACGGGGAATCCAGCCCGATTTCGTCGCCGGCCACAGCCTCGGCGAATACTCGGCTCTCGTCGCCGCCGGCGCCCTGCGATTCGAGGACGCGTTGCGCATCGTGCGCGCGCGCGGCCGCTACATGCAGGAGGCAGTTCCGCCCGGGGTGGGCGCGATGGCGGCGTTGTTGAAGATGCCGGAAGACAAGCTCGACGAGGTCCTGGCGGCCGCCGCGCAAGGTGAAGTGGTGAGCGCGGCGAACCTCAACTCGCCCGATCAGGTGGTGATCGCCGGACACGCGGGCGCGGTGGGCCGGGCCGTCGAGTTGGCGAAAGCCGCCGGATGCAAGCGCGCGGTGCTACTCCCGGTCTCCGCGCCGTTCCACTGCGCGTTGATGCAGGAGGCTCAGGCGCGGTTGGCCGCGGACCTGGAAGCGGCGGCATTCGCCGATCTGGGCATTCCGCTCGTGAACAACTGGCGCGCGGAGCCAGTGCGCACCGGCGCCGAGGCTCGGACCGGACTGATCGAGCAGGTTCCGAATCCGGTGCGTTGGACGCAGTCGATCCGCCGGCTGGTGGACGAAGGCGTCACCCGCTGGATCGAACCCGGCCCCGGCAATGTGCTCTGCGGTCTGCTGCGGCAGATCGCGCCAACCCAACAGGGCCTGAAGTTCGGCGAGCCGGCCGATCTGGATAGAATCGAAGGCTGAACCATGGATCGCAGAATCTTTCTTTCCACCGGCGCGGCAGCCGCGCAACGCCCGGGCAGTCCACCGCAGCGGGAACTCGAAGCGGGCGGAGGCGGCAGCACCGCGTACACCTCCCCGCTGACCATCGAACGGAGGCTGTCCGGCAAGCCGCACCAGGGCAAAGTGCTCGCCGCGATCCAGCCCCACTGCGACGATATCCCGATCTACGCGGGCGGAACCGTGCTGAAGCTCATCGACGAGGGCTACACCGGTTACCTCGTCACCATGTCGAACGATTCGATGGCGGGCGCGGGCTCCTCGATCGGCGACATCGTCTTGAAAAACGAGAACGACACGGTGGAGGTGGGCAAGCGGCTGGGCTGCAAGGAATCGATCTTCCTCAACTACCCGAACCACAATATGGACGCGTGGCCGCTGATCGAGATGCGCGCGCGGCTGGTCTTCTTGTTTCGCGTGCTGAAGGTCGACACGGTCATCGTGTACGATCCATCGGGGCTCTACGAACGGAATCCGGACCACTCCATCACCGCGCGCGCGGTGGAAACCGCGTGCTGGATGGCGCGCTCGTCGTGGGACTACCCGGAGCATCTCCGCGCCGGGCTGACCGCGCACGGTCCGATGGAAAAGTACTACTTCTCGCGCGGACCGCAGATCGTGAACCGCGTCGTGGACATCGCGCCCTACATGGATGCGAAGGTGCACGCCAACATCGCGAACGTCACGCAGGGACCGGCGGGCAACCTGGGCGCGGAGCTGCGAAATAAGCTGGCCGCGCAAGGAAAGAAGCTGCCGCTGCTCGGCAACGACGACGATTCCGCCAACCGCGCTTACACGCGCCACTTCGCTCTATCGCGTGATCGGGTCCGCGGCCAGCAGCACGGTCTCGAGTTAGCCGAAGTCTTCCACTACATCGGCCGCGATCAGAGCGACGAAGAGGACTACATCTCGCGTAACGCGGTGCCCCTCTGATGTGCAGGAGCATCAAGACGCTGCGAGGCGTGGATCCACCCGCGACGCCCGCCGATGTGCAGGCCGCTGCGCGGCAATTCGTACGAAAGCTCAGCGGGTTTGACAAGCCATCGCGAGCCAACGAGGCGGCGTTCGAGGCGGCGGTGGGCGAGATCGCGGAGGCGGCGGAGAAGTTACTAGGTTCGTTGCCGGCGCGGGCGGTTCCGAGGCCAACCGAGGGCGTGGAGCCGGCTTCGCCCGCGCCGGACGCCGCCACCGCGTAGCAGGCGCGCGGGAGTTTCCCACCCAGACCGCGCCCTGATAGGCTGTAGTGCAGGAGGTCCGCCATGCAGCGCACGCTCGCCATCGTCCTCTTCGCCGCCGCCGCCGTCGCCCAGCAGAGATACCAGCCCACCTGGGAATCGGTCGACAGCCGGCCCACTCCCCAGGGTTCACTGACGCCCGGTTCGGCATCTTCATTCATTGGGGCGTCTACTCCGTCCCCGCCTACGCTCCCGTCGGCAAGTACGCCGAATGGTATTGGAACGCCCTCTCCAAGGGACCTACGGACCGGGGCAAGCCCAACCCCACGTTCGACTTTCACCAGCGCGCTTACGGCGGCTCCTTCCCGTATCAGGACTTCGCGCCCCGGTTCCGCGCCGAGCTCTACGATCCGGCGCAATGGGCGGACCTGTTCGAGAAGTCCGGCGCCAAGTATGTGGTGCTGACCTCCAAGCATCACGACGGGTTCGCACTCTGGCCGAGCCGCCACGCCGACCAGGTCTGGGGCCGCCCCTGGAACGCCGTCTCGGCCGGACCGAATCGAGACATACTCGGCGACCTGACCGGCGCCGTCCGGCAACGCGGCCTGAAAATGGGTTACTACTATTCCCTCTACGAATGGTACAACCCCGTGTGGCTCTCCGACCGCAAGCGCTACGTCGAAGAGCACATGCACCCGCAATTCAAGGACCTGGTGACTCGCTACAAACCGTCGCTCATCTTCTCCGACGGCGAATGGGACATGCCGGGCGAGGACTGGAGGTCGCCCGAACTGCTCGCCTGGCTGTTCAAAGAATCGCCATCGGCGGCGGATGTTGTCGTCAACGACCGCTGGGGGAAGGGCGCGCGCCACAAACACGGCGGTTACTACACCACCGAGTACACAGCCGGGCTCGACTCCGGCAGCCACCCTTGGGAAGAAAGCCGCGGCATGGGCTTCTCGTACGGCTACAACCGGGCGGAGTCGATCGCCGATTACCGGCCGGACCGGGAGATGATTCTGATGCTCGCCGATTTGGCCAGTCGCGGCGGGAATCTACTGCTCGACATCGGACCCACCGGCGACGGCCGCATCCCGGTGATCATGCAGGAGCGGCTGCTCCAAATCGGGCGGTGGCTGGGAACCAACGGCGAGGCGATTTATGGGACGCGCCCCGCGGCGAGGTCCAGGCAGTGGAGCGAAGGAGCCCAACCGAAGCTCGAAACGGGCGAGTACATGACGCGCTACGAGATCATGGATTTCGTCGAGCCGAAAAAGCCGGGTCAAGCGATCATCGAGACCTTTTTCACCGCGAAGGGCGGCGACATCTACGCGATCGTGCCGCGATGGCCCGGCGCGGCGCTGACGATTCGGGGCGCGTCGGCGCCATCGTCGATGCGGCCCGTTCTGCTCGGACGCGAGGGTGCGTTGAAGTGGATGGCCAAGGGCGGCGACGTGGTGGTCGCGATGCCGGAGGCTCCGGGCGATTCCACCCGCGCCAGCCACGCCTACACCATCAAGCTTCCCGGCCTCTCCCTGAAGTGACCTAATCCACCACGCCGTTCCCGCCGATTGTCCTTGTGCGGCGATCGGCCGCTACAAATCTCGGAGGAACACTTCTCGATGGTCAAACTTTCACTCATCGCACTCGGGCTCGCCGGTCTGCTATCGGCCGACGAACCCGCCACCGGCCTTTGGCGCAACACCGACGGCGACAAGGCGACGATCGTCAAGACTTCGGTGGAGGGCGGCAAGTTGACCGCGACCATCGTCAAGGTCCTACGCGGCGGCGTGGAGGACAAGGCCGCCAAGTGCGACAAGTGCCAGGGCGCGGAAGCCGGAAAGTCGATGGCCGGGCTCGAGATCATCCGCGACCTCACCAAGCAGGGCGCGAAGTGGGACGGCGGCACGATCCTCGATCCGGATACCGGCAAGACCTACAAGTGCCGCGTCGAACCTCAGGATGGCGGCAAGAAACTGGCCGTGCGGGGATCGGTGGCGTTCCTCAGCAAAACGCAGACCTGGGTCCGCGAGAACTAGCGGCTAGTCGCCGGCGGCCGGCTGGGGCGCGGCGCCTCGACGGCGGGTCAGCAGCAGTCCCAGATCGTCGAATAGCGAATACGCCACCGGCGTCACCACCAAAGTCAGCAGCAGCGACAGACTCTGTCCGCCGATCACGATGATCGCGATGGAGCGGCGCTCCTCCGCGCCCGGACCGGCGCCGAGCGCCAGCGGCATCATCCCGGCCACCAGCGTCAGCGTCGTCATGAGGATGGGACGCAGACGGTCGCGGTTGGCCTGCATGATCGCCGCCAGCCGCTCCATGCCCTCGCGGCGCAGGTTGTTGGTGTGGTCCACCTGCAGGATCGAGTTCTTCTTCACCACGCCGAACAGCACCAGGATTCCCAAGGCCGAATACAGGTTCAGCGTGTCGTTGAAGAACCACAGCGACAGGAATCCGAACGGCACCGACAGCGGCAGGCTCAGCAGGATCGTCACCGGGTGGATCAAGCTCTCGAATTGAGACGCCAGGATCATATACATGAACACCACCGAAAGCACGAAGGCGAGCAGGAATTCGACCATCGTGCGGTTGAACTCGCGGCCACGTCCGACCAAGCCCGTCGTGTAGCTGACGGGCAAGTTCAGCTTCGCGGCGTGCTTGAACATCTCGTCCAGGCGGTCGGCGAGCGCGAACCCCGGCGCGACATTGGCGCGAATCGCCACCACGCGCTGCCGGTCGAGCGCCTCGATCCGGTAGGCGCTCATTCCCTCGTCCAGCCGCACGACATTGTCCAGCCGCACCATTCCCGGCTTGGACGAGGGCACGTATAACTGCGACACCGTGCGAGCCGAGTCGCGGTCGGCGCTGGATAGCCGCACTTCGACATCGTAGTCGTCCGCCGCCTTGCTATCGCGGAAGCGGGACACTTCGTCGTCCCCGCCCACCATGATCCGCAGCGAACCGGCGATGTCGGCCGCGTCCACGCCGAGGTCGGCCGCGCGGTCCCGGTCGATAGTGGCGCGCAGTTCCGGCTTGGTCAGCCGCAGCGTCGTATCGACGTCCACGATCCCGGGCGTCTCGATCGCCATCAGCCGCAACTTCTCGCTGTAGTTCATCAGCGCCTCGAGTTCCGGTCCGCGACTCACGAAATCGATGTCGACCGGCGCCGAGCCCTGGTTGAGCACCTGCACGTTGCCGACGCGCGCCCGCAGATCCCGGTACACCTTCATGCGCGCACGCACCGCCTGCATCACGTCGCGCTGCGAGTAAAGCCCCTGGAACGCCTCGCGCGGCTTACCCTGGAGGGTCTTCTCCACCAGCCTGGTCAGCGAGAACACGCGCTCCTCGATCGGCTGAATCCTCACGAATTGGCGCGACGAGTTCACCTGCTGCAGGTAACCGGTGCCCACCACCGACAGCACATGCTCGATCCCCGGTAAGTCCGCCAGTTCCTCGGTGGCCCGGTCGAGCACGGTCTCCATCGACGCCAGACTCATCCCCTCGGGTCCGAGGATCGACATTTCGAACTCGCTCTCGTCGACATTGGTCGGCAGGTACTCCTGCTTCACCATTCGATAGAGCGGGACCGTCGACGCCATTACCGCCACCGCGAACACCGCCACCGCGAACCGGTGGTGCATCGCCCACCAGAGTATCCTCGAGTAACCTCGGTCGATCCAGCCGTAAAAGCCCGCCCGCGAATCGTGTCCGCCCAGATCCTCGCGCCGGATCAAGCGGGCGCTCATCATCGGCGTCAAGCTGAAGCTGACCACCAGCGAAACCAGAATCGCCACCGAAGCCGTGAATCCGAACGAATAGAGGAACCGCCCGGACACGCTCGACATGAAGGACACCGGCAGGAACACCACCACCAGCGAAAGCGTGGTCGCCATCACCGCCAAGCCGATGTCGCGCGTCGCGAGGATGGCCGCCTGCGCGGGAGGCAAACCCTTCTCCTCGATGAACCGGAAGATGTTCTCGAGAACCACGATCGCGTCGTCGATCAACACTCCGACCATTAGCACCAGCGCCAGCATCGTGATGTTGTTCAGCGTGAAGTGCAACGCCCGCATCGCGCCGAACGTCGCGATGATCGAGGCTGGAATCGCCACCGACGCGATCAGCGTCGCCCGCCAGTTCCGCATGAACAGGAGCACTACCGCCGACGCGAGCACCGATCCGAGGATCAGGTGCAACTGCACTTCGTGGAACGCGGCTTCGATGTAGCGCGACTGATCCTGGACCACGTCGAGTTTCACGCCAGGCTGCATCAGCGTACGGACGCGTTCGAGCTTGGCCTTCACGTTCCCGATCACCTCGATCGTGTTCGCGCCGGACTGCCTGCGAACCTCGAGCGCCACGCACGGCGATCCGTCGTAGCGGCAGGTGCTGCGTTGTTCCTTGTGTCCGTCCTCGGCGTGGCCGATATCGCGGATTCGCACCGGCGTGTTCCCGATGGTCGAGACCACCAGATCGTTGAACAGGCGTGGATCGGGAATGCGCCCCAGGGTACGCAGCACCAGTTCGCGGGCGCCTTCGTCGACGCGGCCGCCGGGGATGTCTGAGTTCTGCCGCGCCACGGCGTCTCGCACGCGCAGGATCGGAATGCGGTAGGCGGCCAGACGCTGTCCATCGATCCACACGTTGATCGCGCGCTTCTGTCCGCCGACGATCGTCACCTGTCCGACGCCGCTGACCGATTCGATGGCGTCCTGCACGTCGCGGTCGGCGATCTCGTACAGTTCGCGCGGCGCTCTTTGCCCGGAAAGCACGATCGTCATGACCGGCGACGAGTCGGCGTCCAGCTTGCGAATCAGCGACGGCTTGGCGTCGCGGGGCAGCAGGCTGAGGACCGTGGCGATCGCGTCGCGAACGTCTTGCGCGGCGACATCGATGTTGCGATCCAGGTTGAAGGTGATCGTCTGGATGGAGACGCTTTCGGTCGATGTCGAACGAATGCTGTCGATGCCTTCCACCGTCGCCACGGCATCTTCGATGCGCCGGGTGATGGTGCTCTCGATCTCTTCGGGCGACGCGCCGGGCAGCATGGTGCGCACCGAGACGATCGGTAGATCGACGTCGGGAAAGCGGTCGATGCCGAGCTTGCCATAGGACACGCCGCCCACCACCACCATCGCCATGATCAGCATCACGGCGAACACCGGCCGCTGGACGCAGACCTCGGCGAGCTTCTGCATCTATCGAACCGCCGCCTTCTGCCCCTTCACCATCCGGTCGGTGGCGTCGACCACCAGTTGCTCGCCGGGTTTCAAGCCCGATACGACTTCGACGCGGCCCCCGAGCTTACGGCCGGTGCGCACCAGCCTCTCGTCGAGCGAACCGCGGGTCACGACGAACATGCGGTCGACCCCGGCGAAGCTCACCAACGACGACGCGGGAGCGGAGATGCCGCGCGCCGCGGCGTCCACCGTGATGACGCCCTCCACGAACGAACCGGGCCGCAGCACACCGCCAGGATTCGGAATCTCGCCTTCGACGACCAGCGACCGGTTCTGCGCCTCGATCGACGGGCTCAGCCGCATGACCCGCCCCGCGGGATGGCCCGCCCCGGCTTCGAGCGTCAGTTCGATCCGCTGGCCGGCTCGCACTTTCCCGGCGAGCCGCTCGGGCACGTTCAAGCGGACTCGGAGCGGATGCTGCCGCACCAGTTGCACCAACGGCGAGTTCACCGCCAGATACTCGCCGATCGACGCCACGCGGCGCGTGATCGCGCCCGCGAACGGCGCCTTGATGACGCAGTCGCTCAACTGCTGCCGCGCCAGCGACAGTTGCGCGCGGCGTTCGGTAAGTTGCGCGCGCAACTGCATCACTTCCTCGAGCGCTCCCTGATAACGGGCCTCGGCCGCTTGCGCGTTCACCTGCGCCTTTTCGAAATCGACCTTCGACAGCACGCCCTGCTGCGACAGCCGGGTGGTGTTGCCGAAGATGAACCGCGCCTCTTTCAGGCTCGCCGCGGCCTGCCGCACCATCGCGGTGTCCTCGGGAACCACATCGTCGTTCGGCTTGCCGGAGATCCCCAGGCGAGCGCGCGACTGTTCGACGAGCGCCTCCGACTGGCGTACGCGGAATTCGTAATCGTCCTTCTCGAGCTCGGCGAGAGTCTCACCGGCCCGGACGACGCTGCCCAGATCGACTGTGAGCTTGACGACACGCCCGGGAACCTTGGCGCTCACCGTCGCCTGCTCTTCCGCGACCAGTTCTCCATTCGCCGGAATGATCTCCGGGATCGGCACGTACTCCACCGTCTCTACCTGAACGGAGACCGCCGTAGTCTCCTTGGCCGCGACCTTACCGGCGGAATACGGACCGGAGCATCCGGAGAAGAGGAGCAGAGCGGCTCCGATGGCCAACGCGACGCGCATAGGGGTGGGTCGGCGACCATTTTCTCATAGAGGCGGACCTCTGGAACCGGTAGAGAGCTATCGAGAGATACGGATGCGGACGGGCAAGGAGCAGAAGCGGCCGAGAGGGTCGTTCAAGGGAATCCCGCAGACCCATAGATCGGTGTCCATGGGACGCAGATCGTCGGGGATGCGCACGTTCACTTGCTGCAGCCCGGGAAAGCCGGGCGCCTCGCCCGCGTAGACCGGAAGCCGGATCTCGCGGTCGTGAACCTTGGCGGTGATGACGCCGTCCATCGGCAGCGGAAGGCCGGTCGCGAAGATCTGCAGGACGCGCCCCGCCTGCTCGGCCGCGTTCTCGCCGTGCTCGCCCCAGTCCTGGTTGAACACGCCGCGTGGGAAGATGGCCGGCGCCATCTTTGCGATGTTGACCACGCGCGAGTCGGCCGAATAGCCGTTCACCGTCGTCCTCATCTGCGCGGTCTGCTTGCCGAGCAGCGCCTCGGGCACGACGAAATCGACGCGGCCCGCGTCGCCGCCCGCGATTTGCGCCGGAATGCCATCGAACGACACTGCGATCTCTCCTTTCAGATTCGAGCCCGTGGCGCACCCGAGCGACCCGGGAACCAGTTGCCGAACGCCGGGGTCCGCAGTATTTCCGACCGACGACAGCCGCGGCTGCGCCGACGCGGGCGGAGGAGGTCCGGCGGGCGCGGCGCCGTCGACGCGCAACTCGAATTCGATGGTCCGCGAGAAGTTCCCCGCCGCGCCAGCGTCGATGTTCAAGACGGCTTCGTACTTACCCGGTTCCAGACCTTCGAGGTTGACGATTAGCTTGACCGTTCCGGCGCCGGTTCCCGATGCGGGAGTGACCGTCAGCCAGTTCTTCGCCTTAGCATCCTCGGCGTAGGTGACCTTCGCGGTCCAGGCGAGAGTTCCCTGCCCCGCGTTGCGAATGCGGAGTTCGGTTTCCGGCCCGGCCGTCGCGCCCACCAACGCCACCATCGGAGTGGATGACGCGGTCACGTCCAACCGGGGCGCGTAGATCAGATCGCAATCGCCGAGGATCGCGCAATCGCGCGGCGGCTCGAGCGCCATGTAGCGTGGAATGGGCGCGTCGGCCGACGCCGAGTTCTGCGTCGAGACCGGACCGAGCGACAGCGTCGCCGAGGCGATGGCGCCGCTCCTCGACCCTTCCGGAATACAGACGAAGGTGGGGATCTGCGCGCATTCCAGCAGGTTGGGATCGGCGTTGACCACCTCGTAGGTCACCGTCACCGCTCCGTTGGAGAGCTTCAGTTCGGTCACCTCGTCCAGCGTGATCGACGTCCCGTAGATCGTGCCGGGCGCCACCAGCGGCATCCCTCCCGCGCCGTTGTGGTCGGCCATCGGAACGCGCGCCAGCAGGAGCCCGGTGGACAATTCGCCCACAGCCCCACCCGAGGAAGTCCATCCGAAATCGCCCGCCGAGGTCGGCGACATCTGCGACGATCCGGCCACCAGATTCGGCACGAACACATGCGCGCCGGCCGGAAAGCCACTGTAGCGAACGACGATCCGAGTTCCGTTGGATGCGCCGATTTTCTGGGACTCGAACGACGCGATCTGCGTTTCGGTGACGCGCATGGTGGTGGCCTTGACGCCGGCGCCCAGGAGTCCGCTGAAGGTAGGATTCTGAACCGCGGGCGCGGTCTGGCATTCGATACGCGCCGGTACCCCGGCCGCCGCGAGCGATCTCCGTGCGATCGCCAGGCGCACGGGGTTGTTCACGATCGCCATGCTCGATCCGCCCGTCACCGAAAGAAACGCGAGCACCTGGCTTTCGGAGACGCCGCCGCCGGCGCGAATGTTGGAGATCCGGAATGCTACCTGGCGCGAAGCCGGAAGCGGGAAGTCGATGCTTTCGAAGATGACGCCGTTATTACCCGCCGGCCGCCCACGCAGTCCGGTGGGCTCTGGCCCGAATCCCTTGTCCACCTCGAGCACCGTGTCCACGGTGCCGTCCCCGGACAGCCGGTTGGTCATCGGTGTCGACAGATTGACCGACAGCGCCGCCTGCACTCGGCCCGTATTGGCGGTGAGCGACTGGCACGAAAGCACGATGACGCCGGCCGATTCGCTCATCCCCTCCGATCGAACCAGCGCGGGCTCGGCGGTGGCAAAGCATTGTAGCGCCACCGTCTGGCTCCACAACGGCGCGCATAGGGAAAACAACAGGGCGGCCGGCTTCAGCTTTTTCATCTATGCCCTATATATCGGGCGCGCCCGCTTGCGTCCATAGACCGTGTGTCCTCGGGAACCCGAGCGGTTGCTCGAGGGAATCGCCGTAGAGCCGGCGGCTCTGATAGGATCGCTATCCATGAGCGATCTGACTCGCAAGCAGTTCCTGGCCACCGGCGCCGCTCCCGCTTTGCCGGCCGCCCAGACCACCGGCCGCCGGCCGAAGAACGTCCTGTTCCTGCTGTCGGACCAGCACCGGCCGTCCTCCTGCGGCTACATGGGCGACCCATACGCCAAAACACCGCACATCGATTCGCTCGCCCGCACCGGCGTCCGCTTCGACGCCGCCTACTGCACCAACCCGGTCTGCACGCCGTCGCGCGCGTCCATCCTCACCGGTCTCTACACCCACAACCATCGCACCTGGAGCAACCGGACTCCCTGGCCGTTCGAGATCAAGACCGCCGCGCACCACTTCTCGCGAGCCGGCTACGCAACGGGGCTGATCGGCAAGATGCACTTCGTCGACGCGCAGACGCACGGCTTCGACTACCGCCTCGACTTCAACGACTGGTATCAGTATCTCGGACCCAAGACCAAACTCTACGCGGACGAGCTCGGACGCCCGAACTCCGGATCGGGCCTGCCGCAGATCGACGATCTGTGGGACGGCGGCGATCCGTGGGACGGCGCCCGGACGCTCGACGGCCGCAAGGGGCTGGTGCACGTCGGCCGCCCCTCGCTGATCGACGAGCGCGACCACTTCGAAAGCTTCGTCTCACGCGAAAGCTCGCGGTTCCTGAAGAAGTTCTCGCGGGACCACCCGTTCTTCCTGGTGGCCTCATACCTCAAGCCGCACGATCCCTTCATGCCGCCCAAACGCCACGCGGCGATGTTCTCCGCCGCGGAGATGAAGCTGCCCGATACGTGGGGCAAGGCCGACGTGAAGCGCCTGCCGCGCGAGATCCGCGACCGCATCGACAAGCACGGTCCGAGCGAGGAACTGGCCGGCCCGGACGTGGCGAAACAGCGCATCGCCATGTACTACGGCAACATCGCTCACCTGGACGAGTGCATCGGGCGCGTGCTCGGCACGTTGCGGGAACTGAATCTCGAGAAGGACACCGTGGTGTTATACAGTTCCGATCATGGCGAGATGCTCGGTGAACACGGGTTGTGGCAAAAGTTCGTGTTCTTCGATCCCTCGGCGGGGGTTCCGCTGATCTTCCGCGTCCCGGGGATGACGCGCGAGGGAGCGGTGTGCCGCGCCCCGGTAAGCCAGACATCGATCGTGGCGACGCTGCTCGATCTGTGCGGGATCGCCGTGCCGGGCGGGCTGGACGGAGAGCCGCTCGGGCCGATGCTGCGCGAACCGGAGCGCGCCGGGAGCGGCCCCGTGTATTCGGAGTTCGCGCTGCAAACCAAGCAGGCGAAGTATATGATCCGCGAGGGTTCGTGGAAGTACAACTTCTATGTGAACGACATGCCGGAGTTATACGATCTGGCGGGCGATCCCAAGGAGTCGCGCAATCTGGCGCTGGAAAGCGGGCATCGCGGGCGGGTTGACGAGATGAAGGCGAAGCTGTTCGCCTGGCATCGACCGGCGGAGCTGCAATAGGTCAAACCTGCTGGGTGGCCGCGCGCGCCCGGCGCTCGCCTTCCCTCTTCAGCGGACCCAACATCGACATGCGGATCAGAACGATACCGGGCGAGAGCCACGCCCAGTATCTTCTGAACTTCGACCGCGCCTCCGCTCCGCCAGCCAATACGCGCGTTTCCGTTCGAAAGATCGAGCAGCCGCCGGGAGCCGGATCGGCGCGGAGCGTCCACGCGATCTTCACGTAGTCCGGATCCTGAAACCCCCGGAACTCCTCCGGCGGCAGCGGACGAAACACCACGTCCGCAAGCCACGGCTGAGTCACCGCGCCCATGACGATCTCGCGGCCCGGGATTTCCGCAAGGACGCCCCATCCCAGCGCCTTCGTCTTGGCCAGGATGCCGGAGGGCAGCGGAGCGCCATCGGGCCGCGCGCCGAGCAGAGTCTCGCGCGCGCGAAAAATCGGCCGGGAGACCGGCGAGTCCTCGAGGCCCGTCTCGCAGGCCGCCGCGAACGTGACCGCCGCCGGAGCGGAAACGGAAGTGCAGTGCCGCTCCACCACGTCGTACTCCGGCATGAACCGGTCCAGCAACTCGTCTTCCTCGCCGGCGGCGGGCGGCCCGTGCCGACCGTACCGCAACCACGCGGACGCCGCCCAAGCGGCATAGAGGACTGCTCCCCCGATCAAGGGCGTCAACAGCCAGACAGTCATAACGGCCCTCCTGGGAGAGTCCGTGGACTCTCTTTCAGGATATCGAACGCGGGAAGCAAAAGTCAGCGCAAGGCCGCTTCCAACGCGTCGTCGCGCTCGGCGAAGTAAGCCTCGGCGGTAACCGGAACCGGAATATCCGGCATCACCGACGGCTCATCCGGTCCCAACCGGACCATAAGGGTCGAGTAGCCCACCGTCAATCCCGAGTTCGGCAGGCGGAACGAGAGCACTTCGCCGAACGAAACCGGCTTGCCGCCCGTCGGTTCGCCCACGAGCAGGGTTCCCTGGGAGCGCAGATTCAGCGCGTTCAGCATACCGGACGAAAACGTCTGGCGTCCGACAATGCAGACCGGCTGGCGCGCGGGACGGATCGCGCCGCGCTCAACCGACGCTCGCAACGCGGCCTCCAGCGGACGGATCACCTCCGAATTGCCCCCACTGTTGTTGCGGAGATCGAAGACGAGATGCTCCACCGGATTGGACTCGGCGAATGCCACCACCTGACGCGCGAACTCCGTCATCGGGAGCACGGGCGAGTCCACGCAGTTGTTGTACTTGATGTAGAGGGTCTTCGCCTCCGGGCACTGCTGTCCAAAATAGGCCGAATGGCCGTTGGCGACGTTGAAGGCATTGGGATTGTGGTGCGGAATGTGGCGGTAGCGGGTTGAGGTCTGCTGACGGCTCCTGTCCAAGTCAGCGGAGTTGGAGGGCGAGTTGCTGTTCCGGGTTGGGCAAGGGCGGCGTCCCAAACGGTTCGTG
>SXGT01683724.1_pt1 | contig 37867 bp, 30 predicted proteins | sample 3176221 | NCBI WGS metagenome assembly SXGT01 (sample SAMN11356862, study PRJNA531348) | freshwater metagenome | isolation source: freshwater sample F1-120 | place: China: Fuxian Lake, Yuxi | collected 2017-12-25 | reverse complement strand
CACCTCGCCGATGTCGCTCACGGGTTTTACCCTTCCGTCGCTGCGGATCGCGGCGAGGAGCGTGGTCTTGCCATGGTCGACGTGACCCATCACGGTGATGACCGGTGGGCGCGACTGCAGGAGCCCCGGGTCTTCCATCACGTGCTGGATGAGGTGTTCACTCTCGGAGAACGCGGTGTTGACGACCTCGTGGCCGAGCTCCTGGGCCACGATGGCCGCCGTTTCATAGTCGATGGCCTGGTTGACCGTGGCGACCTGGCCCATGCTCATCAGCAGCTTGATGAGCTCGGTGGCCTTCACGCCCAGCTCGTGAGCGAAGGCCGCGACGGTGATCTCGCCCTCGACCTGGACCTTGCGCTTGACCTTGTCGCGCTCCACGCGAGTGTCGGCGCCCTTGTGGGGCTTGTGCTTGCGCTTGCGACCCTCGTTCATCTCCATCATGGAGTGTTCGACGCGACCACCGCGACGGTTGCCCTTGCGGTCGCGGTCGCCCGCGTCGCCGGCGGGGGGGCCGCCCTCGCCGGGGCGTCCCGGCATCCCGGGGCGACCGGGGCCGCCTGTGCCCCAGCGGGGCTGAGTAGAGGCCTGCTCGCGAGCGCGCTTGCGGGCGCCCGTGGGATCGGTGGGATCGTAGCCGGCGGGCAACGACACCACGCCGAGGCCGAGGCCGGGCAGGATGGGGCGCTGGTTGAGCGTGCCCGGTGGCGGCCGGCGATCGGTGGGGGTGCCCACGCGAATGGAGCCGGCGCGCTCGGCCGCGGCCCGGTCGGCGGCGGTACGCTCCGGCGACGGCGCCGGGGCGACCACAGCAGCGGGGGCCGACTCGATCACTGGCGCCGCGGCGGAGCCCGACTCGCTCGGGGCGAGCTCGGTGGCCTGCGCACCCGAGACGTTCCCGCTCGCCGGCGTCGACTCGGCGCTCGCCTCGTTCCTTGACGGCTCGCCCCCGGCGTCGACCACGCCCTCGGCGGCGGCCACAACGTCGGACGCTGGTCCGCCGACGGCGGGAGCATCGACGCTCGACTCGGCGGAGACAGGCGCGCCACTATCGGGCTCGCTCGCCTCGGCGACCGTGCCGCCGCTGGCCGGCGCTGCGCTCCCGCGAACGACCGCACCGCCTCCACCCGCGAGACCGCCCACGGCGACCTTGCGGACCGCACCCGGCAGCACGCTCGGTGCCGACACGGTGGTGCGAGGTGCGGAGACCGACGCAGAGAGAGCAGCCGGGGTCGCCGCGTGGAGTGCGGCGCTGGGGCGGGTGTTCTCCTCGGCCTTCCCGGCGCCCGGCCGACGGATGACCGTGCGGGGCGGGGTGGCTGCGGGCGCGGCGGTCGCCGCCGCGCTGCTGGCGGAGCCGGTAGAAACTCCCGAGGAAACCGAGGGGCTACCCTCAGAACCGGGGCGGCGACGGACAACGGTGTTGCCGACCCGTGTGGTCTCGTTCGACTTGGGATCGGGCGTCGCGGCGCCGGCGGCGGGTGCCGCGGGACGGGCCGGGGTGGGGCGCGCCGGGGCGCGCGCACCTTCGAGACGCTCGTAGATGTCCTTGTTCGACATGCTGGGTGAATCCTTGCGAACGAAGTGCCGCCGGTCCCTGCGACCGGCGTGCCGCGGCGAGGGCTCGGGAAGAGCGGCCGCCTCACGGGGGGAACCCGGGCGGCCGCGCGCGACGAGCTGTCGGTGCGCGGACGGCCGGCCCCTAACGCAAGTCGAGCGTTCGACGCAACTCCATCAGCAGCCGTCGACCAGGGGCGCAGGGCATCAGGGCAACCACCGCGCGCGGTCCCTTCCCAATTCGGTGTCCCAATGCCTCCTTGTCGAGGTCGAGGGCGAACACCTCGGTCTGGAGGGCCGAGGTCGCGGCCTCGACCGCCTTGGGCGACGCGTCGCTGGCCACCAACATGGCCACCGCCTTGCCGGGCCCGAGCCGCTCGATCGCGTCGGCGCCGGAGACGAGCCCCCCGCATCGCGCCGACAGGCTCAACATGTCGAGCATCGCCCGCTGGGTGAGCGCACGGGCCTGTGCGAGCAAGTTGTCAACGCGTAGATCCGAGGCCTCGAGCGCGTGACGGAGCGGCTGCGGTCTCGCGACGAGGGTCTCGAAGCTCGCCCGGGTGGGCGTGACCCAGGCGCCCCGCCCAGGGAGCTTTCCGTTGACGTCGATCACCGCCTCGCTCGCCGGCCCGACCACGACCCGCATGAGCTCGCTTGCAGGTTTCTCCTCGCGCGACACCACGCACATGCGCATCGGCACGCCGATGGCCCGCTTCTTCTCGCGCGGCGAACGACGCGCCTTCTGGCCAGGCGCCCGCGCCAAGGGCCGCTAGGCCTCGGGCGGGAGGTCGGCCGCCTGCTTGCGACGGTCGGCTTCCTCGAGGATCAGCCCCTCGAGCGCCCGTTCGGCGCTGCTCACCACGAGCTCGGCGTCTTCATCGGAGCAGCCGAGAATGCCAGCCAGCTCGTAGGGCTCGGCGTCGGTGACCTCGGACAGCGTGCGGAAGCCGTGGCGGATCAGGTAGTCGACACCCTCGGCCTCGAGCGCGTCGATGCGCGAGAGCTCGTCGCGGGCGGCAGCGTTCATCTCGCTGTGCTTGGTCTCGCTGTTGACCACGACCTCCCAGCCGGTGAGGTGCTGGGCGAGGCGCACGTTCTGGCCGCGGCGACCGATGGCCTTGCTGTAATGGTCGTCGGGTACGATGAGCTCCATCTTGTGGGCGTTCTCGTCGATGTACACGCGCAAGACGTGCGCCGGCTGGATCGCGTTGACCACGTAGCGGGCGGGATCGTTGTGGAAGGGGATGATGTCGATCGCCTCGCCGCGCAGCTCCGCCACGACGGCCTGCACGCGGCTGCCCTTCATACCGACGCAGGCACCCACCGGATCCACGTCGGAATCGGTGCTGGAGACGGCGATCTTCGCGCGGTGACCCGGCTCGCGGGCACAAGCCTCGATGCGCACGATGCCCTCGGCCACCTCGGGTACCTCGAGCTCGAACAGCTTCATGAGGAGGCCCGGATGCGTGCGCGAGAGGATCACCTGCGGCGTCTTGGTGGCACGGGTGATGTCGACCACGTAGGCCTGGATGCGGTCGCCCTGGCGGTAAGTCTCGGTGGGCACCTGCTCGCGCTTGGGCAGGAGCGCCTCGGCGCGGCCGAGGTCGACGATGATGTTGCCCTTCTCGAAGCGGCGGACGATGCCGGTGATGATCTCGCCCTTGCGGTCTTTGAACTCGGAGAAGGTCATCTCCCGCTCGGCGTCGCGGATCTTCTGGATGATCACCTGCTTCGCGGTTTGCGCGGCGATGCGGCCGAGGTCGTCGACGCTGAGCTTGATGCCCAGAGAGTCGCCGATCTCGCACTCCGGGTCGAGTTTGCGGGCGTCGTCGACCGTGATCTCGATGTCGTCGTCTTCCACTTCCTCGGACACGGTCTTGAACTCGAAGAGCTCAACCTCGCCGAGGTCCTCGTTCCACTGGCTCTCGAGGTCCTTCTGCATCCCGTACTTCTTGCGGGCCGCAGCTTCCATCGCCTGTTCCAGCACCTCGATGAGGGCGTCGCGGGGGATGTTCTTCTCCTTGGCAACCTGGTCGAGGTCGCGAGCGAGAGGGCTGTTCATGTGGACTCCGTTTCGTTGGGGGGAAGGCCCTTGCCGAGCCGCTGGAACTGGTCGAAAGTGAGCACGAGATTCGCGCGCTCGATGCTGTCAACCGGGAAAAGTCGCTCGTCCTTGTCGACGCGTACGCGCACGACACCGCCGCCGGCACCGGGCTCCGCGCCGAGCAGCACGCCTTTCACGCGACGGCGTCCCTCGACACCGAAGGGCTTGATGCGCACTTCGCAGCCCGCGAAACGCTGGAAGTCAGCGAGTTTCTGCACGGGACGCTCGATGCCGGGGGTGCTGACTTCGAGGTTGTAGGCCTCGACGATGGGATCGTCGACATCGAGCGCAGGGGACACCTCCCGGGCGACGCGCGAGCAATCGTCGATGCCGACGCCGCCCTCCATGTCGATGCTGATGCGCAGCACGGTTCGACTGTCGGCCCCGCCGGTGATCTCCACGGCCACCAGTTGGTAGCCCAGGCGCTCGACGACCGGATCGATGGTGTCGCGGAGGCGGCGGAGGATGTCGGGCGTGACGAGCATGGGGGCAAAAACGCGAGGAGCGCCCCGAGGGCGCTCCGGCAGGAGGTTGGGTACGGCGCGCGTCTAACCCAGCAACGGGCCTGGGCAAGTCTCGGCTTGTCCCCGGGCTCTGGATCGGCCCCTTACTTGCCGCAGCGCGCCTTGGCTTCCTTGGCGGCTTTGCTCTTCGGGTACTTCGCCACCACGTCACAGAAGAACACCTTGGCGTCGTCCGGGCGCTCGAGCCCCTCGAAGCACTCGCCCTGGCGTAGAAGAGCCCACGGGGCCCAACTGCTCGACGGCGCCTTGTCGATCACCACCTGGAACTTGGTGGCGGCGGTCTTGAACTCACCCGCGTTCTGGTAGCTCTCCGCGATGCGGTAGTAGGCCTCGGGCACGCGATCGGACTTGGGGTTCTCCGCCACGAAGCGCTCGGCCACCGCCCGCGCCGCGCCGCCGTTGCCCGACTCGAGCTGTTGCTGGATGAGCTCGAAGTAGGCCTCGGGCGAGGACAGCTCGGGGACCTCGGGGGCGGTGGTGGCACCGCCATCGGTGGGTGGCGTGTCGGTGGCGACGGCGGCGGTGCCGGGGTCGGCGCTCGCCGACTGGCTCGACGGCGGCGGCGGCGGTTTCAGCCCGAGGGACTTCTCGAGCGTGGCCACCCGTGCTTCTAGGTACGCGAGGCGCCCGTCCACGTCCATCTGGGCCCCGAGCGCGGCGGTTTCGTAGGTGCGGTAGTCGTGGTCGAGCTGTTCGAACTCGCCGCGCATGCGGGCCACCTCGTCGCGCAGTTGCTCCACCGTTTCCATCTTGAGGATTTCTTCCTGGCCCCGCGCGCGCGTGACCTCCTCCATCTGCGCAACGCGACGCCCGATGTCCTCGCCCACCTCCTCGAGGTCGCGCACGCGGCCGTGTGCGTCGGCGAGCTGCTCTCCGTACTCCCGGGAGGCGGACTGGCCGGTGCGGTCGAGCACACAGGCAGTGGCGACGATGCTCAGGAGGGCGAGCCTCACCGGCCACCCCCGGGGACAATCTCCACCCGCCGGTTCTCGGCCCACGCCGACTCGCCGCTGCCGCTCGAAATCGGCCGTTCCTCGCCGTAGCTAACCGACTGGGTGCGCGAGGGCGAGATACCCAGACTCACGAGGTAGCGCGCGACGGCGTCGGCGCGGCGCTGGCCGAGCGCGATGTTGTAGTCGGTGGTGCCGCGGTCGTCGCAGTGACCCTCGACGCGGACGAAATCGGTGGAACCGCGGAGGCACTCGGCCGCCCCCTCGATCTGCGAGCGCGAGCTCGCGTCGAGCACGCTGCTGTCGAAGCCGAAGCGCACCGTGACCGCCGAGCAGCGGTTGCCGAGGTTGACCGACTGGGTGATCGTGAGCCCCTTGCGCAAGGATGCACGGGTGCCGTCGGGATTCTCCACCCGCACGTCGTAGGTGCCCACGCTCAGGGCCGGCACGGTGACCGCCAGGGTGGAGTCGTCGCGGAACCGAGTGTCGACCGGTCGACCGCCGATATCAACCTGTGCACCACGCTCGAAGCCGTTGCCGAAGACCTCGGCCGCGAAGCTCTGGTCGGCGCTGGCGAAGGAGGGGTCGATCGCGGCCACCTGGAGGGCGACCTCCGGCGGGGGCACGTCGATCTTGTCGTCGACTTTCTCGTCGTCGACCTTCCGCCCGCACTTGCTGGCCAGCAAGAAGGGGCTCGCGAGAAGGAGGGGGAGGAGGCGGCGCATGGCGCGCGTGCCTAAACCGTTCAGAGCGCGCGCGCCGTCCCTCGGCGGGGCTAGATCTAGTCGTGCTCCTCCCCTCGCTGGTCGCGCTCGTCGGCAGCACCGCGCTCGGCCTCGCGGGCAGCCCTGCCGCGTCCCCGCGCGCCTGGGTGGCAACCCTCCTGGCCTGGGGACTGCTGGTGACGTGGCTGATTCCTCGCCGGGAGGACGCCCGCCCGCTGGCCGGTCGCGACCTCTTCCGGCTGGCGCTGGTGGCCGCGATGCTCCGCCTGCCCCTGCTCGCGGTCGATCCCACTCTGTCGGACGACCTCTACCGCTTCACCTGGGAAGGCCGTACTTGGCTGGCTGGTTTCTCGCCGTTCGCGCACGCTCCCGACAGTCCCGCGTTGAGCCACCTGCGCGACGACGTGTGGGCGCGGGTGAACCACCGCGAGGTGAGCAGCATCTACCCGCCGGGCGCACAGCTCCTCTTCGTGGTGGTGGCGTCGCAGGGGGTCGCCACGTGGCGATGGTTCGTCACCCTCTGCGACATTGGCACTGCCGTGGTTCTCGCCCGCCGCGATCACGTCGCCGGCTGGACCTGGGCGCTGCTCCCCCTCCCGGCGGTGGAGGCCGCCACCGGCGGTCACCTCGAACCAGTGGCCACGCTCGCCCTCGCCGTGGCCCTCGTTGACCAGAGCTCGCTCGGCGCATGGGTGGGCGCGATGGTGAAGCTCCTCCCGGGCGTGCTCTTGCTCCGCCAGCGCCCACGGACAATGCTCGTCGCCGCCATCGCCACAGCACTCGCGTTTGCACCCCTACTCGGCGACGGTTTCACTCGTGGTTTCGAGGCATACAGGGCCCACTGGTCGTTCAACGGCTCGGTATACCCGGCGCTCGTCGGCCTCGGGCTGGGAGGAGGCAACGTGCGGCTCGGGCTGCAAGCCGTGGGCGTCATTGTCACCGGGTGGGCGCTGTGGCGTTGTCGCGACCCGGTGCAGCTCTGCCTCTGGGTTTTCGGTGCCTTCGTCATGCTCTCACCCACGGTGCACCCCTGGTACGTGCTGTGGCCCCTCGTCCCTGCGCTCTTGCTCCGTCGCTGGGCCTGGGTGGGCCTCGGTGCGCTGGTTCCCCTCGCCTACCTCGTGCTCGCGACGCTCGACCCGCTCACCGGCGCTTGGGCAGAGCAGACCTGGGTGCGGTGGGCGATATACCTACCCTTTTATGCACTTCTTGCCCGCGAGACTGCCTGGCCTAGGTGATACATCCGCCCCTCGACCGGAGTGTGCGTGAGTCTCGACCTCAAGATCGTGGGTGGCACGGTGGTGGACGGCAACGGCGGGGCCCCCTTCACCGCCGACGTGGGCATCCGCGACGGCCGCATCGTGGAGATCGGCACCCTCGGCGCGGCTCGCGAGACGATCGACGCCCAGGGCGCGATCGTGACCCCCGGTTGGGTCGACATCCACACCCACTACGACGGGCAAGCCTCGTGGGACGCCGACTTCGCCCCCTCCTCGCTCCACGGCGTGACCACCTGCGTGATGGGCAGCTGCGGCGTGGGCTTCGCGCCCGCCCACGCTCGTGATCGCGACGTGCTGATCGCCTTGATGGAGGGCGTGGAAGACATCCCCGGCAGCGCGCTCGCCGAGGGTATCCGCTGGGGCTGGGAGGGCTTCGCCGAGTACATGCAGGCGCTCGACGCCATGCCGCATGCGATCGACTTCGCTGCGCAGGTGCCTCACGACGCGCTACGGGTGTACGCGATGGGCGAGCGTGCCGTGGCCAACGAGGAGGCCACCGAGGCCGACATCGCTGCGATGCGCGGCGAGCTGCGCGCCGCCCTCCTCGCGGGCGCGGTGGGCTTCTCGACGGGTCGGACCGACAACCACCGGGCGCGAAGCGGCGCCGCGACGCCCGCCTCCGAGGCGGCCACCCGGGAACTGGAAGGGGTCGCCGCTGCCTTCTCGGGGCTCGGCCGAGGCGTGCTCCAGGCGGTGTCGGACTTCGACATGGCCCGCGGGCCCGAGCCCTTCGACGCGGAGTTCGACGTGCTCGAGTCGATGACCCGCGCCGCCGGCGGCCGACCGCTGTCGATCTCGCTGAGCCAGCGCGACGGCGACCCCGGCCAGTGGAAACGCATCCTCGCGCGGGTCGACCAGGGCGTGGCCCGGGGCCTGGACCTGCACGTGCAAGTGGCCCCGCGCGGAATCGGCGTCTTGCTGGGCCTGGGCTGCACCTACCACCCCTTCATCGGCAAGCCGAGCTACCAGGCGCTGGCGACGGTTCCCCTCGCCGAGCGGGTGGTGGCGATGCGCGAACCGGCCGTGCGCGCCCGGATCGTCGCCGAGGCGAGCGTGGCGGTGTCGGGCGACGGGAGCGCGGTCCCGCCCCTTGTCGACCACTTGCTCGCCCAGCTCGATCGCCTCGCCTTCCGCATGTTCCGGCTCGGCGACAACCCGGACTACGAGCCGCCGGTCACGGCGTCGATCGGCGCGCGCGCGCGGGCGCAGGGCGTTTCACCGGTGGAGGCGCTGTACGACGCGCTGCTCGATCGCGAAGGGCGGGAACTGGTGTACTTCCCCATCTTCAACTATGCGAGTTTCGATCTCGAACCGGTGTACGAGATGATGAGCCACGCCCGCGCCCTGCCGGGCCTGAGCGATGGCGGCGCCCACGTGGGCACGATCTGCGACGCGAGTTTTCCCACCTTCTACCTGTCGCACTGGGTGAAAGAGCGGGGCCGCTGGCCGGTGGAGCGGGCGGTGCAGTTCCTCAGCGCGCGACCGGCCGACTTCATCGGCTTCAGCGATCGAGGGCGCGTGGCGCTGGGCCAGCGCGCCGACCTGAACATCATCGACCTGTCGCGACTTCGCCTCTACGGGCCACGCATGGTCCGCGACCTGCCCGCGGGGGGGCAACGCCTCCTGCAAGACGCCGACGGCTATGTGGCCACGCTCGTGGCCGGTCAGCCCATCGCGCGGGAGGGGCAGCTCACGGGCGCCCGCCCCGGGCGGCTGGCGCGGGTGGGCTAGTCGAGGACCTCGAGCACCAGGCGGACTTCCTCGAGCGCATCGTCGCCGGGATTCTGTTGCTCCGCCGCCTCAAGCGTGACGAGGGCCAGGTCGACGGCCCACTCGGTCTCCGAGCGGCGCCCACTCTGCCACGCCGCCAGGGCCTGGCCGTAGGTGTAGAGCGCCTTGCCCTTCGCGATGCGCGCGCCGTCGGCCGCGAGCAACTCCGCGAAGGTCCAGGACTGCTCCATCGAGCGCTCCTGGAGCGTTGCCGGATCCTGCCAGTTCAAGGTGACGCCCACGGTGCTCTCGCCGCTCACCTGCTCGGGGGCGCAGGTGTCGAGCCGGTTGAAGATGACGACGCTGTCGCTCGGGGCGATGTTCTGCGGCTCGATCTGGGTGGGGTCGGTGCTGTATTCCTCGGCGGAGGAGCGCCCGATGGAGAAGCCCGGGGGCAGATCGAGGGTGACGCGGACGTTTCGCGCCGCCACGTCCATTTGCTCGACGAATCGAGACTCACCGAACACGCGCCAGGCCTCAGTCGCGTTGTCCACGAAGGTGCTGGCGCCCTTGCCGAGGTCGGTGACCTCGTCCATCAGGTCGTCGTTGTAGGTCCTGCCGGTGCCCACGCCGACGCCCGCCAGGTACACCCCCGCGCGGAACTCGCTCCCGGCGTAGCGGCCGATGACCTCCTCGCTCGTCACCCCGATGTTCGCGCCGCCGTCGCTGATGAGAACCACGCGGTTGATGCGGTTGTCACTGTAGTTCGCCTCGGCCAGCTCGTAGGCGCGCTCCAGGCCGCCCTCGAGGTTGGTGCCGCCGTTCGAGGTGAGCGCGTCGACCGTGGCCAGCAGCGTGGCGTCGTCGGCTCCGCTCACGGGGTGGGCGCGGAGCGAGACCGAGGGGGTTTCCGACCAGTCCACCACCGACACCAGGTCGCCGTAGCGCAGGCTCCCGGCGATGGCGCGCATCGTGTCCTTCAGGTCCTCCATCGGGCCACCTGCCATCGAGCCCGAGGTATCGAGCGAGAACACCAGGTTCATCGGCTGCCGGTTGTCGTTGCCGAGGGGCGGACTGGAGATCCCGAGCTGCAGGATCCAGGTGCCGTCGACTTGCTTCTCGAGCGAGGGCGTGACGCGCAGCGACTCGAGCTCGGCGGCGGGGTAGTCCCACTCGTAGTAGTTGAAGATCTCGTGCACGCGAATCGGGGCCTGCGGGGCGCTGCCCCAGCCCTCGAGCACCGCGTTGCGGCCGAGCACGGCGCTGCCCATGGAGTTGGAGTCGTCGGGCGAGATGTAGAGGCGAACGGGCTCCTCCTCCTCGCAGGGCGTGCCCTCGGTGTCGGTGTCGGTGTCGCCGCTGTCGCTGGACGGGCGGCCGGTATCGGCCTGGTCGCCGTAGTCGGTGTCGGCGTCGGCGTCGGTGTCGGTGTCACTGTCGGCGTCGTAGGACCCCGACGCGGTGTCGGCGTGGCTGCCGCCGCCGAGGAAGTCGGACGTGGCGCTGCTGCTACAGGCGACGAGAAGGACGAGAGGAAGGACAGAGAACGTACGCATTTTGCCTCCGGGCTGGAGGAACCATCCCACGGGCCGGGTGCTGAACGCTAGACCGGATTCGCACTTTCCCCCCGGCGGTACTGCGCAGACTTGTGCAGTTCCGCTAGAGCTCCGTGTCGAAGCTGCCGGTAACGCTCATCGGCGTGCTGCCCGAGAGCGTCCCGGAGAAAGACCCGATGAAATGCCCATCGCTGGCCTCACCCGTCCAGCTCCAGTCCTCGCCCTCGACCGTCAGCGTTCCGCTCGCGGCCGGCGGGCGGCCCAGCTCACCCTGCAAACCGAGGGCGAGCCCGGCGGGGTAGGCCGCGGCCAGCGATCCCGCGAAGGTGCACTTCGCGGTGCCCGCGATGGTCGGCGCGGCGGCGCTGTCGATGATCGCGCGGAGATCGCCGGTACACGTGTCGGATCCGCCATCGCTGGTGGTCGCGAGGAGCTCGATGCCGCCAGTGTAGACACCGTCTGGCGGCGCCTGGCCGGTGTCGCCGGTGTCGCCGGTACCCGAGTCGGTGTCGGTGTCGCTATCCGTGTCGCTATCCGTGTCGCTATCGCTGTCGGTGTCGGTGTCCGCGTCGCCGATGTCGGCGGTGTCGGAGTGACCGCCATCGCACTCGGGACAGAGGAACTCGCCTTCCTGGCCGCACGCCAGGGGGAAGAGGACGAGGAGCAGGATCCGCCACATGGGGGAATCCTACCCCCACGGCGGCGCACTGCGAAGCGCAGAGCTGCACGTCTCCTCCCTCAGCGTTGCCGCCCGATGTGCATTTCTGCTATATGTCGAAGATGAACTACGACCAGCTCGCGCGGGAGCTGCTGGTGGCACTCCGCGGGAAGCGCTCGCAAACCGCGTGGTCCCGGCGGCTCGGCTACCAGAGCAACGTCGCCTACACCTGGGAGGCCGGGCGGCGTAGCCCCACCGCGTCGGAGGCACTCCGCGCCGCAGGTCGCGCCGGCATCGATGTCGACGCGCGCCTCCGCGCCTTCCTCGGCGAGCCCCCCTTCTGGATGAACGAGTTCCACCCCGCGTCCCCCGCAGGCGTGGCGCTCTTGCTCGACACGCTGCGAGGCAGCACGCCGATCGTGGAGCTGTCGCGCCGTGCCGGGCTCTCGCGCTTCTCGGTCCAGCGCTGGCTCGTGGGGCAGACTGAGCCGCGGCTCCCCGACTTCCTCCGCGTGGTCGACGCCGCGAGCCTGCGCGTGGTCGACCTCGTGGCGGCGCTCGTCGACCCGCTGGCGCTGCCATCGATCGCCGAGGAGTGGCGAAAGCTCGAGGCGCGGCGACGTGGCGCCTACGAGCTGCCCTGGACCCAGGCCGTGCTGCGCGCCATGGAGCTCACCGACTACGGGGCCCTGCCGCGCCACCGGCCAGGCTGGATCGCGCGCCGGCTCGGCATCGACGAGGCCGAGGAAGACCGCTGCATCGACTTCCTCGCCGCGTCCGGCCAGGCCTCGTGGACCGGCACCCACTACGCGCCGGTGGCCACCACGGTCGACACGCGCAGCCGCCCCGAGGTGAGCCGGCGCCTCAAGGCTCACTGGACTCGCGTGGCGGCCGAGCGGATCGAGCGCGAGGCGAGCGGCCAGTTCTCCTACAACGTGTTCGTGGTGAGCGACGCCGACTTCGAGCGCCTGCGCGAGCTCCAGCGCGCGCACTACCACGCGATGCGCGCGATCGTGGCCGAGTCCGCCCCGGGACAGCGCGTGGCGGTGGTGAACCTGCAACTCTTCGCCCTCGACGGGGGGGCCTGAGCCCGGGAGCCGCTACACTGCGGCGGCGTGTTCACCACCCCCGCCGAGGCCCTCGCCGCCAACCCGCCTCCACGGGCCCGGCGCGCGGCCATCGCCGTCCCCGACGGCACACGCCCGGTCGACGTGGGTGCAGCGCTCGCGGCGCTTCGGCCCTACTGCGACGACGCGGTGGCCATCGTCGGCCTCGGCCTGCACCGCCGCATGCGCGCGGACGAGCTCTTCCCATCGCCCTTCCTGGTCGTCCAGCACGACCCCGATGACACCATCCCCACCGGGGCTTTCGATGGCATCCACGGTGGCGTGTCGCGACACGTCGAGGTTTGCGACGCCATCTGGACCGTCGGCGTCGTGGAGATGCACCAGTACGCCGGCTTCTCCGGGGGACACAAGGGCGTGACCGTGGGCATCGGCGCCCGCGCGACGATCGACGCCCTGCACCATCGCGACCGCGTGACGGCCCCCGGCGTGCTCGTCGGGCAGGTGGAGGGCAACCCCTTCCGCGCGGCGATCGACACGCTCGGCGCGATGGCCGGCTGTACCTACGCGCTCAACACCGCCGGCGGTCGCTGGCTCGCCGGGGAACCCGTGCGGACGTTTCGGCAAGCGGCCGCCTCGCTGGACTGCTGGTGGGATCTGCCTCGCGCTTACGACGCGATGGTCTTCCGCGTGCCGCCGCGCAAGGCGGTGAACTTCTACCAGGCCAGCCGCGCCGCCACCTACGTGGGCCTCTCGGCCCGTCCGCCGCTCTCGCCCGGCGCCACGCTCTACCTGGAGGCGGCCTGTCCCGAGGGTCTCGGCGAGGGCTCCGGCGAGCACGCCTTCGCTGAGCTCGCCGCCCGAGTGGCTCACCCCTGGACCAGCCTGCTCTCGGGCGAAGCGCCCACCGGCGGCGGCACGCAGCGGGCGATCATGCTCGCCTTGTTGCTACAGAAGTACCGGCTCGTCGTGACAGGGTGCGGGGCGCCGGAGAAGCTCCGCACGGTGGGGATCGAGGCCCATCGTGAGCGCATCGAGCCCGAGGGGGCGCTGGTCGTGGACGATCCCTTCGGAAAAGTCCCCCGCCTACTTGGCTAGGACCTCGGTGGGCAAGGACGCGGGCGCCGACACACGCCGGGGGCTCTGCGTCGCCACCCAGCCAAATCCAACCGCGAACAGCGCGAGGAAGGGCACGCTGCCATAGTGCCCGAGCGCCACCGCGCCGAGGATGCCCACCAGGTGCCAGGCGCAGAGCAAGCCCTCGACCGGCAACCCCTCGGCGAGGGCGGCCCGGTACGACCCCGTGCCGGTGCCCTGCTTGGGGGTGCGCACGAAGGCGCTGCGACGCCCGCGGAGTGCCTCGTACACGGCCCGAGACTGGTTGACCGACATGCCGATGCCGAGGAGGACCGCCGCCGGCAGGTCGATGAGCCGTCGCCACCCAGCCCGGGACGGCGTCGCGACATCGCCCGCGAGCGGGGCGGCGGCGAAGAACGCCGCGTGCGAGACGGTCGCGAAGAAGAACGCGGGGAGGTCGAGCACCAGGTGCCGCAAGGTGTTCCCCCCCGAGGAGAGCGCCACTGCCGGCATGAGCAGGGCCACGCCGAGGGCCAGCGGCCACGCCAGATTGGCGCTCAGATGCTGCAGCGCCTCGGCACGGACCCAGAGCGGCACCGGGGCGCGAAGGACGCGCGCGCCGAGTTTGCGAAGGGTTTCCACGGAGCCCTTGGCCCAGCGTGACTGCTGGGCCCGGAAGGCGGCCAGCGTGGCGGGAAGCTCGGCAGGGACAACCACATCGTCGCGATACACGAAGCGCCAGCCGGCGGCCTGCGCGCGGTAGCTGAGGTCGAGGTCTTCGGTCAAGGTGTCGCCCTGCCAGCCGCCGGCCGCCTCGATCGCCGCGCGGCGCCAGATGCCGGCAGTCCCGTTGAAGTTGAACCACGCGCCGCTGCGGTTGCGGCCCAGGTGCTCGAGGCGGAAGTGCGCGTCGAGCATCAACGCCTGGGCGCGGGTGAGCGCGCTGTCGCCGTCGTTGAGGTGACCCCAGCGTGCCTGGACCACGCCCACCGTGGGGTCGGCGAAGTGCGGCACGAGCCGGCGGAGGAAATCGCGCGGGGGCACGAAGTCGGCGTCGAAGATCGCGACGAGCTCACCCCGCGCTGTCGCGAGGCCGTGGGCGAGAGCCCCCGCCTTGAAGCCGGTGCGGTCGCGACGCTGGATGAGCTCGACCGTGAGGCCCCGGGTGCGAGCTCGATGGAGGGCGCCCTGGGCGCAAGCGGCGGTGTCGTCGCTGCTGTCGTCGAGCAGCTGGATGTGCAGCCGGTCGGCCGGCCAGTCGAGGGCGGCGGCGGCATCAACCAGCCGCGCCACCACGTCGCGCTCGTTGTAGACCGGCAGCTGCACCGTGACCACCGGGAGCTCGGCGGGCATCGCAGGCACAATCGGGTCGCGACGCACTGTGCGCCAAAAACGCGCGAGATGCACGTAGCGATGCAGGCCGTGGAGGCACAGGGTGCCGACCAACACGGCGTAGATCCAGCTCAGAGCGTCCATCGGGCGCCCGGCGTATAGTCACGCGAGCGGGGCGTGCCAAGCTGCACACGGGTGCATCCGCGCATGGCCCGCCGCAAAGGCAGTTTACTTGGCCGCCTCGATCGGTAACTGTGCCATCTGGCTCACCTGGTCGACCGCGTAGTCGAGGCCGCCCTCGGTGTCGTACTCGAGTACGCCGTCTTCATCGATGTCGTTGCCGACCAGCGTCCAGCTGAGCTGCTCAGCCACATCTTCGAGCCGGGTCAGTGCGCTGTCGCCCCCGGCCGAGGCCCCACTGTGGGCGTCGCTGGCGGCGCGCTCGGCCCAGAACTCCGTGAACTGCACGCCGTCGTAAGCCTGCTCGATGTTGGTGTGGATCGGATCGGTGGGATCCACCACGTCGTTCGCCTCGCCCAGATCGTCGAAGATGAGCTCGACGTAGCCATACCCGTCGCTGGTGCCTTGCACCGCCATCACGTCGTCGAAGGTTTCCACCTCGCCGTCGTCGTCGCTGTCGACCGAAGGGTCTTCCAGAGCGTTGCCAATCATCTCGCACAGGGTGCCCACCTCCTCGTCGGTCAGGCCGGCGCTCGACGCACCGGCAGCCTGCTCGATGAGGAACTCCACGTGCGACTCGAGCGCGCGGAGGGAGCCCTGCTCATCCGGCGTTTCCATCGACGCGATGAGCATGGACTGGATGGTGGTGAAGATCGTGGGGTCCACGTCGCCGATCCACACCGCGTCGCCCTCGCCCGCCTCGCCGGTGGCGCTGGCCCAGGCCTCGAAGTGGCTGTAGCCCTTGATGATCGCGTTCTCGCCCATGTCGAAGGTGTAGTTGACGTCTTCACCGTTGACGACGATCTCACCCACGGGCACCAGCACGCCGTCGGAGGCGGCGACAAAGCCGTGGTAGGCCTCGCCCTCGCGGGGCTCCGTGGCGCGTGACATCGTGAGCGTGAACAGAGAATTGTCTCGTTCGCCATCCGCGAAGTAGGCGTCACCGGTGCCGCTGGCCGACCAGTTGTCAAGCTCTCCGCCGCCACCGGCGGTATCTTCCCCACCCGTGTCGGCCGTGTCGCCTTCTTTGCCTTCATCGCCGGTGCAAGCCGCGAGGCCGAGCATTACGAACCAGGAAGCGCGCATTCCGATCTCCCGCCGGGAGTGTAGCGCGGGGGCCGAGCATGCGGCGCGGCTGGTTCACTACTTCGACGTGTTCCGGCACCCCCTGCGTGTGGACGAGCTGTCGCGACTGGTTGGGCTCGAGGGCAACGCGATCGACGCGGCGATCCAGGAGGCAAGTTCGCTCGGCGTCGAGCGCGACGGCCGCTGGGTGTACCGCACCGGACGAGGAGAGGATCGCGTTCCCCGCCAGGCTCGCGCGCGGGCGGCAGAGCGCCTGTGGAGGCGGGCCCAGCTCGCCGCGGCCGCCCTCGCGCGCGTGCCGTTCGTGAGGGGCGTGCTGGTGACGGGGAGCCTGTCCAAACAGAGCGCCAGCGACGATGGTGACATCGACTTCATGCTGGTGGTGGCCCCCGGACGCGCGTGGACGGTGAAGTCGAGCCTGCACGGCGCGCGACGGCTCCTGCCCCCGCTGGCGCGCGAGAGCCTCTGTACCAACTACATCCTCGACGAGTTGAGCCTGGCCATCCCCGAGCACACCATGTTCACCGCCGTGGAGCTGGCCACCGCCGTGCCCATGGCCGGCGCGGAGGCCTGCGTGGCGCTCGTCGACGCGAACCCCTGGGCGCGGCGCTTCGTACCCGGGCTCGACGGGTCGCGACAGCGCGCGGCGATGGCGCCGCCGATCCTCGCACCCCACGCCGTGGAGGCCCGGGTCCCGGCCGACTGGGACGACACCGCGCGCGCCGTCATGCAGCGTTTCTGGGCCTGGCGTTACCGGTGGCTCGACGAGCTGGATCGTCGTAAGCGTTTCAAGCAGGAGGCGGGGGTGGCCACCAACCACCTGCACGACCACTCGGCCTGGGTGGCGCGCGAGTTCGCCGCCCGTTGCGAGGCCCACGGCGTGTCGTTGCCGTGAAGTCGCGACAACTCTTCATCGCCCACGCCGGCCTGCGCAGCCCCTGGGGCACCGAAGGCGGCGTAGAGGCGCACGTGGCGGCCCTGGCGCCCCGCCTCGTGGCCCGAGGCGCCCACGTGACGGTGTACTGCCGTCCTCGCTACAACCCGCACGGAAACTGCTACCGCGAGGGCGTGCGGCTCGCCGACGTGCCGACGGTGTACGACCGGAGCGCGGAGGCCTTCGTCCACACGGCGCTGTGCGCGCCTCGGGCATGTATTCGTCACGACGTGGTGCACCTCCACGCCTGCGGGCCCGGCCTCTTCGCCGCGGTGCCTCGGGCCCTCGGGCGGCGCTCGGTGGTCACGCTCCACGGTCGCGACTGGACCCGCGACAAGTGGGGGAGGCTGGCCCGTTCGGTACTCCGTCTCGGCGCCGGGGCAGCGCTGCGCTCCGCCGACGCGCTGGTCGCCGTGAGCGCGGAGCTGACCGAGTGGTGCCGTGAACAGGGGCGCGAGGCCACGCGGCTACCAAACGGGGTGGAGCCGCACCAGCCGGTGGACTGGGACCCACGCATCTTCCCCATGCTCCGCCCTGGCAAATACCTGCTTTTTCTTGGGCGATTGGTTCCCGAGAAGGGGCTGGAGACGCTGGTGGCCGCTGCCGCCCGCGGGCGGCTCGACCTGCCGGTGGTGATCACTGGCGGTAGCGCGTACACGCCCGGTTTCGTGACCCACCTGCGCAAGATCGCGCCCGAGGAACGGGTGATCTTCACCGGGCCACAGTTCGGCCTGGAGAAGCGCATGCTCCTCACCCACGCGCGCGCGTTCGTGCTTCCGAGCCACGTGGAGGGCCTGCCTGTGGCGCTCCTGGAGGGGATGGCGGCGGGCTTGCCTCCGGTGGTGTCGGAGATCCCGCCCAACCTGGAGGTGACCGGAGACATCGGGTGGCGCGCGCCGGTCGGCGACATCGAGGCCTGGGCCAACGTGCTTCGCGAGACCTGCCGCGCCTCGCCTGCCGCCCTCGAGGCGATCGGGGCCGCCGCGCAACAGCGGGCGCTCTCGCGCTTCGGGTGGGACCACGTGGCCGACCGCACGATGGAAATCTACGAGGCGCTGGCCCGATGAACCCGGGACTCGTCGTCACCGGGTTCGTGCTCCTCAGCTTGCCGCTGTCGACCGGCGCGCTCGAGGTCGCGACGGGACTGGCGCTGGCCTGGTCGCTCTTCTCCGGCAACCTCCGTGCGCGGCTGGATGACCCGTGGATGCCTGGCGCTCTTGCCCTCGCGGCGGTCTACACGCTCTCCCCGCTGGCGGGCGGCCCCGCCCGCGAGGGCATCGGCCACGCGTGGATCCTCGCCCCACTGCTCGCCCTCCCCACGCTGACCGACGCCCGCGCACTTCGCCTCGGACTCGGCGCGGCGGCAGTGGCCGGGCTCTGGGCTCTGGCCCAGCGCGCCGCCGGCGCCGGGGGACACGCCGCTTTCTCCCACCACCTCACGCTGGCCTACGCGCTCTTGCCTCCGCTGGCGGTGGCCGTGCACGGCCGCGCGTGGTGGGCCGCCGTGCCGATGGCCCTCGGCGTGCTCGCCAGTGGCAGCGACGCCGCGCCGATCGCGCTCATCGCGACGGTGATCGCGCTCCGCGGCGACGACAAGTGGCGAGCAGGCGCCTTGCTCGGCGGGGCGGCCGCGACCGTGGCGGCGCTGGCGCTCTTCGCCGACCGGGAGGAGCTCCGCCAGCGAGCGGTCTTGTGGACGGGCGCGCTCCAGGTACCGCCAGGGACGGCCGGCGCGGGCGGCTACGGCACCGCCACCGAGACCCTCTACGCGGCGCTCGACCACGATTTTTACTTCCCCAACCACGCGCACGACAGCCTGCTGCAACTCCACGCTGCGGCCGGCCTCGGCGCGCTGGCGGCCCTCGCGGCCCTGGTGGCCGCCGTCTTCCGCCGGGGCCACCCCGCGGCCGCGGCCGGTCTGGTCGGCGTGCTCGTGGGCGGCCTCACCCAGGACACCCTCGGCGATCTCGAGGTCGCCCGCGCGGCGTTCACGTGGATTGCGGTCCTGGGAACCTCGGGCCAAGATCGTGGTCAGGTTTCGACATGAGCCTCCTGTGCGCCACGATTGCGTTCGCCGTCGACCCCCTCGAGCAGGCGATCGACGCCCGTCACGCCGGGAACTTCTCCGGCGCCGCCGCCTACCTCGACGTGGTGCGCCCGCTCGTCGATCCCGAAGACGAGGCGCGCTGGAACCTCGAGCGGGGCCTGGCGGAGGAGTTGCAGTGGCGACCGGGAGAGGCGGAGCCCTACTACCGGGCGGCGGTGATGGCGGGCGGCCCTGCCGCAGCCGAGGCCCAATTCCACCTGGTGGTGGTGCTCGACGACCTGGGTCGGCACGCCGAGGCGCACGCCGAGCTCGCGGCCCTGCTCGACACCCCCGGCCTCGCTCCAGAGTTCGTCCCCGTCCTCCAACTGCAGGCCGGGATCCTCGACTTGCACGGCGGCAAGGCGAGCCGCGGGGCCCGTCGCATCCGGGCGCGCGTCGATGGCGTGGAGGCCAGCGGGATGCACCCCTGGATGGTGGGGCGCGCGCGTACCGCGCTGATCGACAGCTACGCGGCGAGCGCCAACGCGCTGGAGTTCGACACCACCGAGGGTCGCCAGAAGCGCAACCTCGCCAAGCGCGTTCGCCTCGTGCAAGACGCCGAGGCCCAGATGTACGCCGTTTTCAAGACCGACGAGCCCGAGTGGATCACCGGCTCCTTGCTGGTGGTCGGACGGGCGTACGAAGATCTCGCCGACGACCTCGCTCAGGCACGTCCGCCGTCGCGACTGCGGGGCGAGCAGGTCGACGTCTTTCGAACCGAGGTGGCCACCCGCGCCGAGGCACCGCGCACCAAGGCCTTCAATTGTTACGACAAGGGCGTGGAGGTGGCGGCCCGCCTCGGCTGGACGAGCCCGGCGGTGCTGGCGCTGCGGGAGGAGCGGGAAACGCTCGCGGCCGTGCGTTAGCCGCGCCGAATGGCCGACCACCGCTCCCCCACGCGTCTCAACGACCTCTTCATCGGCATCGCCGGCATGATCGGCGCCGGGAAAAGCACCCTCGCTCGTACCCTCGGCGAGCACCTAGACCTGCCGGTGTACTACGAGCCAGTTGGCGACAACGAGTACCTCGCCGATTTCTACCGCGACACCAAGCAGTACAGCTTCGCCACGCAGATCTACCTGCTCAACCGGCGCTTCCAGCAGCACCAGGAGATCATCTGGCGCGGCGGCGGCGGCGTGCAGGACCGCACGATCTACGAGGACGCGGTCTTCGCGCGGATGCTCGTCGACATCGGCCTGATGGAAGAGCGCGACTACCGCACTTACCTCTCCTTGTTCCGGCACATGAGCAACTTCATGTGCCGGCCGAGCGTGATCGTGTACCTCGACGTGAAGCCGGAGCGCAGCATGGAGCGCATCAAGATGCGCTCGCGCGAGGTGGAGACCGGCATCACGCTGGAGTACCTGCAGGCGCTGTACGCCGAGTACAACCGGTTCATCGAGGACATTTCACGCACGGTGCCCGTGGTGCGCGTGGACTACGACCGCTTCCGCGACGCGGAGGAGATGGCCTCGGTGATCGAGCGCGAGTACCTCGACGCCTCGTTCCTGCGGAACGCACGGTGGGAGCCTACGCGAGCGTGAAATTCAGCGCGGCTCCACCCCCGGCCCCGCCGACAAGATGGCGTCGAGATCGCGTCCCCAGGCCGCCTCGGCCTCGCGCACCGCCACCTCGGGATCGACGGTGAGCGCCGCCATCGACCACTGGCGCACCTCCTCGTCCCAGCCGCCGCTGGCGAGCCAGTTACCATCGGGGGCGAAGGCCACGGCGCCCACGCGCGCCCGGTGCGCCCGCATGGTGGCGCGGGGCGCGGCCTCGCCCACGCGGTACACGTGCACGGCACCGTCCATCGTCCCCAGCGCCACCCACTCACCGTCGCCCGACACCGCGATGTCCGTGGCGCCCATCGGGGCCGCGGTCGACCAGGTGGCCCGCCCGTCGAGGTCGACCGTCAGCACCCGCGCGTTGTCCGCCACCGCGACCCGGTCGCCGCCGGCCGCCACGCCGATGGCCTGGGGGTACTGGCCGATCTGCCGCCAGGCCGTGGCCCCGGCGTCGGTCGACACCCAGACGCCGTCGTCGGCCGACATGCCCACGAGGCCGCGACCGCCGAGGATCGGCTCCAGATCGTTGAAGCCCGGAGGGTCGGCACCGCGCTCCACGCGGGCCCCCCCGATTCGGGTGTACTCGGGCTTGTAGGGGGCGCCGATGATGGTGCCATCGGGCGCCCAGGCCGCCCGCCGCCAGGCCTCTTCGCGGATGAGCACGCGTGATGCCCCGTCCACGCCCGAGAGAACCAGCTGCACGAGGCCGGCAGAGGCCGCGAGCACCTCGGTTCCCGCGCCGTTGAAGGCCACATCTTTCACCACGTCGTCGCCCGGCGGTGTGCGCACGACCAGCCGTCCGTCGGCAGCGCTGTAGACAGCGGCGAGGCCCTTCCCGGCGGCCACCGCGAGTCGACTGCTGTCGGGCGAGTAGGCTAGCGCGCTCACGCCAGCCCCAATGCGCAGGCGGTGCGGGAAGGCGGCGGCGGGTGCCACCCGCTCCTCGACTGTTCCCCCGAGCACGCGAAGCCGGTCATCACCCACCCAGGCCGAGAGGATGCCGAGGCCACGAAAGTGCATGGTGACGACGTCGGCGGCGAGGTCCCACGCCAAGAGGTCGCCGCCGGTGAGTCCCACCACGACCCGGTCGCCGCGCAGGCTCGCCGTGTAGACCGCGTCCTCGCCCAGCCGCCTCCGCGCGAGCACCTCGCCGCCGGGCGAAAGCACCATCGCGGTGCCGTTCACCGTGCCCACGAAGAGCCGACCGCCCGGCAAGGGCTGCACGAGCGAGGGCACGCCGTCGTCTCCACCTAGCACACGGATCGTCGTGATCGCGCCGCTGGGCGCTCGCCGGAGCAAGACCTGGTCGCTGCAGCCGGCCACGATGCTGCCGCTGGCTTCCACGCCCACGGCCTGCGGCACGCCCTTGTCGCACAGGTGCATCACCTCCGAGCCGCCCGTGTTCACGTTGATGCCGAGCTCATCCCGCGAGGTGAGCACGGCCTGGTGGCCCGGGAGGAGGCTGTGCGCGAAGCCGACCGATCGGCTCACCCGGGCGCCCAGCGGGACCGGTGACTCGCCGACCCGCCACGCGTGGAGCCAGAGTTCCGCGTCGGCGAGCACGACACGGTCGCCGGCGCCGGCGAAGGTGCCACGAATCCACTCGCCGGGGACCGACCAGGATTCACCGCTTTCCACCTCGATCACCCGCGCGGAAGTGTCACCGAGGCAGAGCACGCGGTGACCGTCGGCAGAGAGGGCTCGACGGTTGCAGGTCCAGGCGGGACGCGTGGACCCGAGCGTCCAACGGGGGCGCCCATACACGGCAGCAAGACCGCCACGCGCGTCGGCGTTGTCGTCGCGACGGAGCGCGTGGACGGCGAGGAGCTCAGCCTCCATGGCGCGCCCGTCGGCCACCGCGATGGACGACTGCGCCCGGAGCGCCGCCGCGAAGGCCCGGACTTCCTGTTCCCGGGCCGCAAGCGCCCTGGCTTCGGAGGCGTCGGCCAACTCCCTCGCGGCGGTGGCCTCGCGCGAGCCGAAGGCAAGCGCGGCGGTCACGCCGAGGAGTCCCACGGCGGCGACCGCGAGCGGAACGCGCCATCGTTTCACAAGTCGCGACACGAGTTCGCCAGTCGAGTACTCATGCGCCGCCACCCGGCGGCCCTCGAACCAGGCGAGCAAGTCGTCGGCAAAGGCCGAGGCTGTGGCGTAGCGATCGGCAGGGTCGGTGGCCATGGCCCGCTCGGCCACCGCCACCAGCTCGGGCGCGAAGCTCGAGGCGTCGCGCAGCCCGGCGCGCACGCCGAGGTCGATCGGCTGCCCGGTGAGCACCTCGGCGAGGATCGCGCCGAGGCCAAACACGTCGGTGCGGGGATCCACCGGCTTGCCCGCCTGCTGTTCCGGGCTTGAATACCCGGGCGTCCCGAGACCGGCCTCGCCCGCTCGCGCCTCCTCGAGCGTGCACGCGAGGCCCCAGTCGGCCACGATGGTCTCGCCGAAGCCGCCGGTGAGGATGTTGGCGGGTTTGAGATCCCGGTGGATCACGCCCTGCCCGTGCGCGTAGGCCACCGCCAGCGCGGCGTCGAGCACGTGACGCACGAGGCGAAGTCGCGAGGACACATCGCCCGCCTGGGCCACCGCGCCGGCGAGTGATCGACCGGGGAGCAGCCGCATCGCGTACCAGGAACGGCCGTCCTCGGCCCGTCCGGCAGCGTAGACAGGGACGATTCCGGGGTGCTCCAGCCGAGCGGTGAGCGCCGCCTCCCGGGCGAGCCTACGCGCGCTCGCGGCGTCACCGGGCGTCACCAGTTTCACCGCGAGATCGCGCGACAGGAGCGGATCGTGCGCGGCCCGCACCTCGCCCATGCCCCCGCGCCCGATGACGCCGCCCATCTCATAGGGCAAGGGTCCGGGGGTCCAGCGCTGGGGCACTATCCGAGGTCCTCCACCTGGTCGCTTGGGTAACGGACCAGCTCGACCGTGCCGGCCCCGTCGCTGCGAACAAGATCGGTGCGGATGCCCGTGGCGCGCAGGCGTCGCCTCAGTCGCATCAAGAGCGCGTCGAGACGCCCGCGGCGAACCTGGGGGTCGTCTTCCTCCGGCCAGAGCTCGGCGGTGAGCCCGGTCCAGGACAAGGGACCGTCGACGGAAACCAGCTCCGAGAGGCACCGCGCCTGCATGCCGGCGAAGATCACCGGCGCGCGCCCATCGCGGTGGATCTGCACCGAGTCGAAACGGGCGAGGATGTGAAGCGGCTCGCCGAACTCGCCCACGCGGCGGGTGGTACGCGGGCCGGCCTCCCCGAGCGGGATGGCCACGAAGCGCAGACGGTGTGGCCCGGCCTCCACCTCGTCACCGGGATGGATAGGCCGGGTGCCTCGCGCGGTGCGCACGCGAAAACCGTCCCCCGTGCTCCAGAGCTGGGCGATCGCGTCTTCCCGCCAGCCACCCACCAGCCGCGGCCGCGTGTCGCCGAGGATCGAGGCGACCGCGGGCACCATCTGTCGCAAGAGGCCCTCGGCCTCCACGCCGAGGACGAGGTCGGGCAGGTGCACCTCGGTCACCGTGACCGACAGGCCCTGCGCCAGCTCGATGACCACGCCCGGCGCCATCACCACGTGCGAGACGGGCTCACCCTGGAGGGCAAGCCCGCCGCGCAAGGGGATGAGGTGAAGCTGGCCCTCGCGCAGGCTCACCATCGCGTGGGCCTCGCTCACCCGGCCGTCGTCGAGCTGGAGCGCGGCGGTGGTGGCTCGCCCGACGATGTCGCCGGGAACGAGCTCCGCCGCCCGGCCGCCGGGCGCGTTGACGACGGCAAAGGTCTGCATGGCGCCTAGAAGCACACCTCGTACGGCGACACGTAGCTGCTGCTGGGGAAGGTAGTGAGGCCTTCCCAGCAATTGCTGCTCACGCCGTAGCCCACGAACTCGGCCTCGATGCCCGCGGCCGACTCGATCACGAAGACCAGCTCGGTGCCATCGACGTCCCAGGTGCCCCAGTAGTCGGGGTAGTCGGGGAAGCTGATGCTCTGGTCGACGTCGTCGTGGAACACGGCGGCGTGCTCGCTGATCGACGAGGGGAAAAGCTCGCACTCGAAGAAGGACTCGAGCCCGGTGCCGGTGCAGTGCCGGTTGGTGACGGCGGTGTCGCCCGTGAAGGACGGCGCGGTGTTGAGCAGGCTCGCCGTCGCGCTGGCCACGTTGTTGGCGGTGTTGGCCTCCGAGGAGGTGGTCGCGGAAGTGGCCACGAAGTCCAGGGTGCCGGCCGACTCGGGGAGCGCGATGTAGAAGCTCACCGTGCTCGACTTGGTCTTGCGGATGGTGCCGAGGTTGCAGTTGATGTCGGTGCCGGTGCGGGTGCACGAGCTGCTCATGCTGCCGACGGTGCCCATCACGTACACCTGGGGGCTGGTGTTGGTTTCCGGGAGCTGAATGTTGAGCGTGACCCCCGAGGCGTCGCGAGTGCCGCTGTTCTGCACCTTCACCTGCCACTGCGCCGACGCGTCGACGTAGACGCCGCTGGGGGCGGTGATGGTGGTGACCAGGTCGGCCGATGCGGCGGCGAAGGCGGGCGCGACGAGGGCGAGAGCGACGATAGACATGATGGGAGGTTCCTTGGTTTCAGGGAAGCCCAGCGAACGGGAGGCGCGCTGGACATTCCCAAGGTCGCTCCCCTCGCGCCGAGGCGCCACGGGTCGTCAGATCGGCGTCAGATGGCCGCAGCTACTGCAGCCGCAGCCTTCGTGCGATCTCGTCGACCGCCGCAGGATCGAGCCCCGACTCCACGAGCGCGCGGCGACGGGCCTCGCCATCGGGCGCCCGAGGACGGAAGCCGCACTCAGGGAAGAACTCCGGCCAGGGCTGGTCGAGCAGCGCGCGCGGATAGTCGCGACACATGAACGGCCGGGAGTCGTAGCTGTCGCAGCGGCGGGTGGCGGCGTCGAAGTGCGTGCAGCGGAACGTGAACCTGCGGCCGGGTCGGTCGAGGTGGACCAGCTCGAAGCCGTTCACCCAGCGTTGCCAGAGCAGGAACAGTCGGCGGGCGGTTGGCAGGCGCGCGAGGATCACCCCCGTCTGGATGGTGGGCGCCTCGCAGCAGCGGGCGCACGCGCCGCAGGTGCCCGCGAGCTGCCAGCCGGGTGGGCGCGCGCGGCGACGCAGGCCGAGCTCAGCGCTGAGGAGCCAGCGTACGAGGGCCTTGAGGGCGCGGCGGAAGGGGCCGTCGGTCACGTGGGCCTAGAATGCGATGGCGACGGCGACGGCGCAAGCCCCGGGACGCCGAGCAGCCGGCTAGGGTCGTCGCATGTGGTTCCAAATCGTCCTTGCCTGCGCACACGAGGCGGCTGACCAGCACGCGCGGCACGACTCCGGGACGGACAGCGGCCCGGTCACGGGCGACACGGCCGCAGAAGACCCGGCGAGCGACGACACCGCCACCGACAGCGCCGACACCGCCCTCGACTGCGAGCCGACGGTTGAGACCTGCAACGCCCTCGACGACGACTGCGACGGGCTCGTGGACGAGGAGGCTGTCGATGCCTCGACCTGGTACGCCGACACCGATGGCGACGGCTGGGGCGACGAGGCCACCGCGACGGTCGGGTGCGAGCTGCCCGCCGGCGTGACACGGGGCGGTGACTGCAACGACGCTGATCCACTGGTGGTCACCCGGTGCGACGGCACGGTGCTCGGCGATCCGGATGGGACGCTCGTGGGCGCCGACGTGGAGCGGCTGTTTTACTCGACGAGCCTCCTCGATGGCGCCGAGGCCATCGTGGCCACGACCTCGCAGGCATGGGGACCGGCCGACGCGCTCCCAGGCGACGCCGTGGTGGGTGCCGCGCAGCTCGCGGTGTTCGAATACCCCGACGCCTCAGCGCCCATCGGCACGCCGGTGGTGCTCGGGGACGGTACACAGGAAGCGGTCTTCGTCGGCGATCTCGATGGTGACGGCACCGACGACCTCCTGGCCACCACGTGGGACGGGGAGATCCTACTGGATGGCGGCGACGGGTGGACGCCGGCCGTCGGCAACACCACGCTCTGGCTGCTCCCCGGGCCCCTCGCGTCGGGCGCGTCGCTCCCGGTGCCGAGCTGGTCGAGCGAGCTGTCGCTGACCGTGGATGACCCGGCGGTGGCGGTTCGCGTGGGCCCCGCTCTCGACGGCCTCAGCGTCGAGGAGCTTTTCGTGGCGGAGTACATGGGGATTCGCTCCGTCGATACGGTCACCGGGATCTCGACGGCGCGACTCACCACCGCGGAGCACCCGTGGAGCTTCGCCGCCGACGACCTCGACGGGGACGGGAGCGGGGACCTCGCCTGGATCCAGCACGACGAGGTGAAGATCAACCTCGGCCCGTGGACTGAGGAGTCGCGAAGCGGCGACGACGCTGATGTCACCTGGCTCACCGAGGGTTTCGGCTCCACGGCGGTGCACTCGGGCGATTTCGACGATGACGGCACGCCAGAGCTGGTTTTCGTTCAGCGCGACGGCATCTACCTGCTGCCCGCGTCCGGTGGCGGCGATGCATCGGGCTCGGGCGCACCCCACCTCGCGATGCGGGACGGCGACGACCTCAGTTTCGTCCACCTGGCCGTGGCTGACACCAACGGCGACCACGTGGTCGACCTGCTCGTCGGAGACTGGAACACCGGCGGGCACGCTGGCGACCTGTGGACCGTTCTCGGCCCCATCCTCGGCGCCATCGAACTCGACGACGCCGACGCGCGTGTGTCCGGCGCGGGCGGGGACGAGCTGGGAAGCGGCGTCGCGTTTGGCGCGCCCGGCGACATTGTCGCGGGTGCCGAGGGAGCGGGCGAGGTGCGGCTCTGGACACTGCCTGAGTAGCCGCAACGCGCCGCGAGCCAGGCCGCAGCGCGCGCGAAAGACCGTCGTAAGCGGTGAGCACGTGAACGCACAACATCGTAAGCGATAGCAGTTTGAATGCACACGCGAGCGGCCGCACCGGCGTGTTTTGCTGCCGCCAGCCGCGGTCCGCTCTGGATTATCCAGCTTCACTCGTTGACCTCGCCGCTCACCGGGCGGCTCCGGCTTGGCGCATGTGCACTCGAAGAGCGAGCGCTCACGACGTTGTGCACTCAAGCAGCGACCGCTCACGACGATTCGCCGGCAGTGCCACGGCCGCTCGGAGCCGCAACGGTTCATGCAACAATACCCGGCATGACTTCCGCCGAGGCCACCCGGGCGGAGCTGAGGTCGCGCCGCCGGGATCGTCGCCGCGCAACCGGGAAGATCGGCGCTGTCAGAACGCCACGCTCGCCGCCGCCGCGCAAACCTCAGCCAGCTCCTGCTGCCCCCGCGTGCAGCTGTACACGCTGTCGCAGGCCTCGTAGTCCCCGTCGTCGAGTGCCCGCTCGATGTCGCGACAGCTCGCATCCTCGATCTCGTCGAGGCAGGCCTGCGCGGCGTCGGCGTCGAAGTCGCAGCCGTCGAAGCACTCCGCGATGTCGGCCCCCTCCTCGCGACAGTCGTCCTGGCTGCCCCAGGTGCGGTCAAACCAGCGGTCGTCGCACTCCTTGAGCCGCGTGCACAGCGTGGCGCCGAACTGATCGGGGAAGAGCGACTGCTCGACACCCCCGCCGTCGCTGGTGTCGTCCTTGTCGTCGTCGCCGTCGTCGGGGATGAGGGGACAGCCCACCAGGAGGAGGAAGGGAAGGAGTTTCATGTCGCGACGATAACACGGTTGTCGCGACCGCAGAATAGGTTCGAGGGGGGACCGCCCGCGAGTACCGGGACGAGGCCCCGCCTTCGGCCGCCCAGCACGCGCCTCCTCGCGGATAGGCTGCGCCCATGCCAACTTCTCGCCGCGCCCTGATGGTTGCCCTCTCCGCAGCAGCGTCGCCCCTGCTCGTCGCCACCTCGGGATGCACCTCGGGCGGAGAACTGCAAGTGGCTATCGAGGCCATCGTCGACGACGACCCGGCCGTGCCCGGCGTGGTGCTCGTGGCCCGGGGCCCCGACCTCGACTTCGAGGGCGCGGCCGGCTTTCGTTCGCTGGACGACGACGCCGAGCCGATGGCGATCGACGACCCCTTCCGCGCCGCGAGCTGCACCAAGACGTTCCTCTCGGCCGCCCTCCTTCGACGCCAGGAAGAAGGCGCCCTCTCGCTCGACGACAGCATCGACGGGCACCTGTCCGACAAGAGCATCGGCGCGCTCGAGGACGGCGGCTACGACCCCGGGCGCATCACGCTGCGCCAGCTGCTCGGTCACACGGCCGGCATCTACGACTACACCGAGGCCGACGCCTACTACGAGGCCATCGAGGCCGATCCTACCCACCGCTGGACCCGCGCGGAGCAGCTCCAGATCGCGATGGACGAGGGCGAGCCTCTCAACCAGCCGGGACGGGCCTACGCCTACGGCGACACGCACTACATCCTGGCCGGCGAGGCGCTGGAGCGATCCACGGGCGCAGGCCTCGCCGAGAGCCTGCGCGACACGCTGGACTTCGCGGGCCTCGGACTCGATGGTACCTGGCTCGAGAGCCTGGAAGACCCGCCGAGCGACGACGCGCTGGACCGGCTCGGGCATCCCTACATCGGCAAACAGGACACGCGCGACTGGGACCCCTCGTGGGACCTCTACGGCGGCGGCGGACTCGACAGCACCGCCGCCGACCTCGCGGCCTTCGTCGACGCGCTCTTCGCCGGTGACGTCTTCGCCGACGAGGCCAGTCTCGACGAGATGCTGGAGGTGCCCGAGGTGGCGGAGGGGGCATTCTACGGCATCGACGGCGCGCTCGGCATCAACCGCTTCCGGGCCGGGGGCGAGGATTGCTGGGCGGGCTACGGGTACTTTGGCACGGAGCTGGTGCATTGCCCGGCGCACGCGCTCACGTGGGCGGCCACGCTCAACCAGGCCGAGCCGCGAGAGCCCGACGCGATCGCCGAGGCCGTGCTCGAAGCGGGGCTCTGAACGGGGTCCGGCGGGGGACAGCGAGACCGCAGGGTCGGCGCCTGTGTTATGCTCGCGTGGCCTTGGAGGCGCCTTTTCCCTTGCATGGCCAAGCGCGACCCGGGCGCCGATCGAGCGCGGTCGCGGGGCAGTCACCGCTGGCGGCGCGCCACTACTGATTCTCCTGTCCACCGGGTGTGCCGCGAGCGCCGCCGCGCCCACGCTCCTGGATCGTGTTCGAGCCACCGTACCCGAGCCGCTCCCACGGGCCACTCAGTGCGTCGCAGGACTCGCCGCCGTCTGGGGGCGCTACGCCCTCGACACGCCGCGTCGGCGCTTCGCCGGGCCCGGCGGGCGGGTGCTCGGCTACGGCGGCGACACGCTCGTCGTCTGGGACGTCGCGGGAGGCGCCGAGGAGCGCCGCATTGCTCTGCCGGTTGGCAGCGCAATGGACGCCTCCCACACGCTTCTTGGGGTGTCACCGGACGGCCGCACGGCCTACCTGCAGGGGCCGGGCCACCGGGTGTCGGCGTGGGATCTCAACGAGGGCACGTCGCGCACAGTGTTCGAAGATCCCGATCCTCTCGTCTCCCTCACGGTTCTCGACGATGGCACCTTGCTCGCCTACGCGTACACCGCCCCCCAGCAGGGGCCGGACAACTCGCTCTTCCACCAGGGTAGCGGCGCGGAGCGAGGCGGCGATTTGCTGTGGCACGATCCAGAGACGGGGGCAACCGAGCGCCAGTTGCACGTGGGCGGGGTCAACCTGCTCGCCATCGATGGCAGCGGGACCACCGCCTGGGTGCGCGAGGACCACGTCCTGCGAGCCTACGCCCTGCCTGACTGGAACCCCCGGTGGTCATACGACGGCGACGTCTCGGCCGCGCGCTCGGACGGTGGCGCCCTGCTCGTGACCCTCGCGAACGCGGTCGTGGAGCTCGATCCGGCGACCGGCACCGAGATCAAGCGCTTCGTCCACCCACGTCATGCCTGGCGGTGGCCCTCGGTCTTCGACGTCTCTCCCGACGGCGCGCTCCTGCTGATCGGTGACGGCACCGAGGTGCGCCTATTCGACCGCGCCAGTGCCGCCATGCGGGAGGCGCCGGCGCGCGCACCGACGGGCGAGTGGGCGCCGGACGGCTCCGTGATTCTGGGCACCGACCTCTACGGGAAGGCGGACCTCTGGAACACGCTGGGCACCGAGCGCGTCCCCGGCGAGTGGCCTGGGCATCGCCGCGGCGTCGAGGGTATCTCACTGTCCGCCGACGGCAAGCGCGCGATCACGTGGCCTGGACAGGGAGACGTCCTCGTCTGGAACGTGGCCGAGGGTGAACTGGTCGCGCGCCACCGCGTGACCGCGGACGACGCCGCGCTGTCGCCAGACGGGCGGCGGATCGCCATTGATGACGATGTCGGGACCCGGCTCATCGACGCCGACACCGGCGAGGAGATCTGGTCGCGCCCGGCGTCGGCTGGACGCTTCACGCCGGTCTTCTCTCCCGATGGTCGTTCGCTGCTCGTGGCGGCGCCCCGTGACGGTACCGCCCGGCTCGACGCGCGTACCGGGGCCACCAGCTGGAGGGTGGCCACCCGGCGGCCACTTTGGTCGGGTGCGACGTGGTCACCAGACGGCAAGCAGGTGGTACTCTCAGGCGACGCGTCAGCCGCAGACCTCCAGATCGTCAACGCGGCCACCGGGCGGATCCAGCGCCGCATCGCGACCGACGACGCGTGGACCTCGCCCCTGGGCTGGTTCGCCGATGGTGGACTCCTGGCCAGCGGTCGGCACCGCGCCGTGGTGTACGACACCATCGCCGGCACGGTCCGGCACGACCTCGGTGAAGACCGTCCGGTGGCGGCGGGGGAAACGTTGTACGCGGTCGCGAGCTTTGCCGGCCGAGTGCGGGTGCTCGCGCAGGGCGACCACGCTGTGCGCCTGGACGTCGACCTCGCCTGCGTGCCCGACCGGCCGACCTCCCTCGCGTTCACGCGCGGGGATCAGGATCTCCTCGTGGGCACGGCGCGCGGGGTTGTCTTGCGCCTTCCGATTCACTGACTGCGCCGTTCACTCCAATCGATTTCCGCCACCGGGAGACGAAGTTCAGGCCGGCGACGCGTTCCGAGCGGAGTCCATCTGCTGCATCGCGAGCACCGTCCCGAGGAGCCCGTGCGCAAGCGCAAGTCCCACGAAGCTCGCCGTCTGCACGTCGGCACTCCCCGGCAGCGCGAAGATACCCATCATCCCCGCAAAGCCCACGGCAACGAGCCCCCACCCGACGACCGCGGGCACCTCGGCGCGCAGGCCCAGGCCGAGCACCACCGAGCCGAGCCCGAGGAACATGAGCCCCATGCGGCCGAGGCACGACACCCACTCGTCGACCGGCAGCCAGCTCGCCAAGATCGCCTCGCGTCCCTGGGCGCTGGACTCCTGCGCGAAGCGCCAAGCGCCATGGAGCGCGATGTCCATGTAGTAGCCCTGCACCATCGCGCTCACCAGGAGGCCAGCGGCGCTGATCGCCACTCCGGGCACCACGACGGCTCGCGCACCGGCCGCGCGCGCGAAGGTCGCGAGTGACACCAGCCCAGCGAGGCGCACGAAAAGCCCGAAAACCAGCATGCGAAAGGACATGACCCACACGCCAGACGCGGTCTCGATGGCGAGGATGTCGTCAACCGTGAAGCTCTTGTCGTTGGCCACCGGACGCACGAAGAAGCCCAGGAGGGCGAGAACGGCGCCGAAGACGAGCGCGCCCCCCGCGAACCGGGTGGGGAAAAGGGGATGGTTCATCGGTCTCCAATGCGCAGCGGCCACAGGCTGCGGCGCAAAAAGTCAGGGGGCAGGGTCTCGACACCGGGGAAACCGAGCCGAGCCGGCGGATGATCGGGAAGGATGGCCGTGCCGAACATCCAGTCCCAAGACGAGAAGATGATGCCGAAGTTCCGGGTCGGCGAAGCGTTGAAGTCGTGATGCCAGATGTGCATGCGGGGACTGTTGAGCACAAAGCGCCAGGGGCCGTGGCCCCAGTCCAGGTTGGCGTGGTTGAGGTGCCCCACCAGCGTCCCGAGCACCGCGTGGATCATGAGCGCCTCGCCCGAGAAGCCGAGCAGCGCCAGCGGCACGTACTGCGCCGTCTTGTAGATCACCGCTTCCATCCAGTGGAAACGAAACGACACGATCCAGCCCATCTCCCCGTCGACCACGGAGTGATGCACCTGGTGGAAGCGCCAGAGCGCGGGCACCGCGTGCAGGAGCCGGTGCACGTTCCACTGGATGAAGTCGAGACCGATCACCGCCGCGGCAGCCTGCGCAGCGAGCGGCCATCCCGAGATCCACGAGCGGTCGAGGAGGGCCGACACGCCGGAGCCGTCGAGGACCGGGGCCAGCATGTACGCGAAGCTGACCGCGAGCCCGGCACCCAGGAAGTGCCCATTGAACACTAGGTAGACGATGTCCCAGGGTAACGACTTGCGGAGCGTCGGTTGCGATGGTCGGGCTGGTGAGAGGCGCTCACCGAGGGCCACGACGGCTGAGAGCAACGCGAGCCACGCGGGGTAGCTCATGGGGAGGGGCGAGCGGTTGGCACCGGGGGATCGCTCAGGCGATGACTACACTACGCCTGGATGCATCGGATGGATCGGCGTGGAGCAAATCGAGAAGGCGGCCACTGCGGGGGCCGTGGGGCGGGGCTCACCAAGCACCCCCCGGCCCGCCAAACGGTTCATGTCGACAATGGAGCATCGAGATCAGGGACGAGGGGGTACGGCGGCCGAAATGTCGGGGGGAAGCTTCGTTGTAGGCGTCACATGCGTTGTCGCACCGCCTCGGCACTGGGCGCGAGCGGTCACATAGACTCAGGCACGACCTGCAACTTGCCGACCCACAGGTTGCGGTCGTTGCCACTGGCGTCGACCGCGTCGTCTGCGAACAGCAACTCGACGAGTTCGCCGGCCTTGACCGCCGGACCGAGCGTCTGGCGTGGTTCAACTGTGGCGACGATTTCCTCCGACCTATCCCCTGCCCGCACCCGGAGGATCGGCCCACGCCCGTTCGCCGGCGTGCCACGCGTCACAACCGTGACGACGCCATCCAGCGGAGCGACGAAATGCGCCCTCCCATCCGAGTAGAAGGCGATCTCTGTCGGCTCACGCCGTACCGCCACACCTTCGCAGGTCACCGCGTCGAGCTCGACAATCGCCGCCTGGGTGACCGAAATCTGACTATGGGATTCGCGAGCGGACAATTCGAGCAAGGCCCGCCCGACCGAATCGCCCAGTTCGGGGCGGGTCACCCAGACGTGGGTGGTCGCGACCGACCCTCCTGGGACGGGGAAGCGGACCGTGCCTACTTCGATAAACGATGCCGGAAGGTCGGAAGGCAGCCAATGCTCGTCCGCCCAGGCGATTTGCACTCCCTGCGCTCGCACGAGCTTGTCGAGCGAGTCCCCGCCGAGGTCGTGCTCGACATGAAGGTGCGTCACCTCCGTACTCGCTAGCCCGGCGAGGTCGAGGATCGGTGCAGAGGTATTCCACGCCAGAATTCCGATGTCGTGAACCGCGATCGGCGACGAGGGGAAATTCGACCCTACCATCCTTGATAGTGCGCCGTCACCAGCGTGAACCGCCAAGCTGGCGGGGGCGAAGCATGCCCAGGCCTGCCATGCCCGCCAGGAGCACGGTCCGAGCGCGGCCACCAGGAGGCAGGCTCGCCACGACAGGTTCCCGGTGCCGGAGAGCAGGAGCGGGACGACCAGGACCAGCCCCCAGATCACCAGCCAGCCCTCGTAACGATACAACCACCCGATTCCCGCGAGCCCCACTTGCAGAGCCGCACACGCAGCGAACAACACCGCCCGACGTTGGTCGCGTGGGGTCGGTGCGAGCGCGAGCGCAGAGATCGCCAACACCAGGACCGGGGCGCCCTCGCCGATGTTGCGGCGGAGCTGGTCCGCGAAACCATCCACCAATCCGGACTTCATCAAGAGGCTGTTCGGCACTGCAAAACCGCCGAGCGCCACGCTCCAGAGCCCGAAGCAGCCCACGAGGGATGCGCCGGCCCCCGCGATGGCGGTTGCAAGCCCGCGCTGCTGCTCGGTCCAGAACACGGCCGCGAGGGCTGCGACGACGAACAGGGACTCATAGCGAACCAAGGGGGCGGTCCCACACAATCCGAGGAGCAGCGCCCGCTTGCGCCCAACGGGCATGTCATCCGCGAGGACGACGATTCCGAGGACGAGCGCGGCGTGCAAGACGTGCTCCATTCCAAGACCTGCGAGGTAGGGCAGCGGCCCTAGGACAAGCACAGCGGCGAGCGTGAGAACCTGGCGCTCCGGTGCCAGCCTGGCTGAGAGAGCCAGGACGGCAACCCCGGCGGCGATGTTCACCGCAAGCAGCAACCACAACGTCGGCGTGACGAGCGCGAACAGGCCGGCAAGTAGCGCGGTGAAGGCGGGTGACGACGACGCCGAGGCGAACAGTCCCTCGCGGATGCCCCAGGTGCCAGACTGGGCCAACGTGCGTGCGAGCGCTGCGTGAATGTAGGAGTCGTCAAGAGGAAAGGCCCACTCTCCGCCGATGACGGCTTGGGACGCGGCCAGCAGAGCAGCGACCGCCCCGACGAGCGCGAGCGACGCGGCCAGCACGGCCCACCGTTCACGGCGCAAATTGGACATACACCCGGCCTTCGTCGCCTCCACCCTCCGCCAGCACGGCGCCGATGAGCACGTCGCGCTCACCATCCGCGTCGTAGTCGTCGCCGATCGCGAGGCTGTAGCAAGCGCGGTCCCCGGATTCGGCCCCCAGTAGGCCAATTTGCATGTCGGCAGACCACGCACCCGCTTGCCACTCCGACTCGGGCCAGAAAACGCACTCGCCCTGCTCGACGCCGTTCGTCGAAAGCGGGGCACCGAGCAGGTAGCCGGGCCCGGCAATCCCCAGACTCGTGTGCACTGCGGATGAGAACGCCTCTTCATCACTCGTCCGGAACAGCTGATAGTCCGCGTCGACCAGCGGATCGTACGCCCCCTCCCCGAGATCGACGTAGGCGCTCGCCTGCCAGAGCAGCGCCATCACAACCCGTTCCCCTGAGCCGCTGTTGGCGGTTTCCCCGAACGTCGGCGATCCAACGAATGTCGCAAAGGCCGCATCCGGGAACGCCCCCCCGAACGTCGCTCCCGCGTACAGGGCGGCACCGACCTCGCCGTCGCCCGAGCCTCCCTGCGTCACGCCCAGGTCGCCGAGTCCGTCCCCATCGGCATCGCCAGGATTCGACAAGAGGAACCAATGACTGGCGCCATCCGGTCGGAACTCGAGGAACTCGTCTGCGGAGTCGCCGTCCGCGTCGCCGGTCGGCGGATCGAGCCAGATGGACAGGCCCGCGCTGGACGTCACCGCCAGGTCGTCCACGCCGTCGCCGTCCAGATCGGTGACGACGAGGTTTGAGCCGAAGTAGGATGCGCCACCCGGCGCCGTCAAACGTGAGCTGGCGGCACTGGTGTCGGTCGGCGATTCGAGAGTCGACAGCGTCGATTCGTCGAACGCAAACAACACCCCCGCGCCTTCGCCCGCTCCCAATGCCCCGACGTAGAGCGCGGTGCCCGTCCCGGTGGCACCCGCCGCGAGGCTCGCTCCGAACAGGTCGCCCGCTGCGCCCACCAGCCGACCGCCTTCCGCTTCCAAGTCCAGCTTGCTCGCGGCGCTGATCGCCTCGCTCCGCGCAAAGTACACTGCGCCGCCGTAGGCGCCGGCTCCGGCGTCCTCGGGCGCCGAGATCGCGAGGTCGCGCAGGTCGTCGCCATCGGCGTCGGGAATGAGCACCACAGCCGAGCCAAACCGGCCCCCGGCCACCGGCGGCGCAACGGAGCGGTCAGCGGTAGATAGCCGCTCTCGAACCTGATCATCGACGCGGCCGTCGCAGTCGTTGTCATCCCGAAGGTCGTGCCAACCCTCCGGCGCGTCCAGGTAAACGCTCGCATCTGCGTCGTTGCAGTCGGTCCCGCCCGCCTCGTCCCAGGGGTCACCGTCGCCATCCGCGTCGTTGTCGTCGGCGTCGTCGCAGTTGGAGTCCACGCCGTCGTACCATTCGTCCGCCGCGTCTGGATATGCTCTTGGATCGGCGTCATCGCAGTCGTCATCCGCCGCGACGAAGTCTGCAGGTGCCTCACAGGCAAACGTCTCGGTCGTTGCGTCTCCATGGCCGTCGCCATCTGAGTCCTCGAACCACGCGACCACGTCGGTGGCGTCCTCGTCGATCGCGCCGTCACAGTCCTGGTCGACGCCGTCGCACGACTCGGGCGCACCTGGGTGCACGCCCTCGTCCTGGTCGTCGCACTCGTCCTCCATGGCGTACCCGTCGCCATCGCCGTCGGTGAGCTCCGCCTTCCGGCGTTCGTACAGCTCGGTGTTGATGAGGCAGCCTGCGAGGAGGAAGAACATCACCGCATCCTACCGGTGGTCGGCACGCGCATCTACTCCCCCACCGCCTTCATCAAGGCATCCCGCACGTCGATGTAGAACACCACGTCGATCTTCGCGGCCATGTCGTCCGACAGGTCGAAGAGCTGCCGCCGCGCCGACACCGGCATGAGGATCGTCGTCGCGCCCTTCTCGACGGCCAGCTCCACGACGCCGCGGGCGTTGAACAGCGTGTCGATGGAGCCGCCGAGGTTCACGCCGCCGACGGCCACGAGTCCGCCGCGCACGCTCTTGCGGAGGAGCGCGCTGCACAGCGCGAGCAGGGCTCCCACCCCGAGTTGCGACCCCGAGCGGGTCGCGTCGAAGGCCCGGAGCTGGAGCGAAAACTCGTGCGAACGGGGATCCTTGTCGCCCACCAACTCGCGGGCCCGAGCGTAGAGGTTTTGCTCGGCGTACCTGACGCTTTCTTGGAATGGAGCGGGGGGCGGCCGGTTGAGGATCTTGACCCCTGATCCCGGCCCCTCGGTGGCCTCGATGCGGAACAGGCCCGCCGGCTCATCCTGGCCTCCGGGGCTGATGCACCACACCTGGCCCGGCTCCAGAGGGTCGGTGCCGATGCTGTTCTCGCTGTGCAGCTCCGGCGTGTTGACGAACTTCTCCACCCCCTCGCGGCCCAGGATGTAGCTGAAATGCGTGTTGCGGAACTCCGCGGAGCCGATGCGCTTCTGCTGCTCTTTCACGCGGCGCCGGCACTCCAACGCGAGCCGGATCGCCCACTCCAGATCGTCATCCGGGACCTCGGCCTCGGAGTCCGGGTACAAGAGCTTGAGCAGGGCGCTCGCCGTCTTGTGGACGCCGCTCTTGTCGCGGCCGGAGAGAGCGCCCCCGAAGTCCACGCGGCCGAGCAGGGTCGAAACCCGGCTTTGGTTCCGGAGCGCATGCATGCACTCCGAGAGGAAGTCGCTGACGAGCCCGAAGTGGTTGGTCTTGTGCGCGTCGTTCAGCTTCGGGATGTCCCAACCGGGCAAGTAGCAGTGGATTCGGTCCATGAACGCGGTATCGCTGCGCATCTCGGGCGGGAGCGGGCCGAGGAGGTGGCCGACACGCTGCTGGTGCTGAACGTCCACGTCGAAGTTGCCCACGAGAACGATGCCACCCTCGGCTCGAATGCTCTCTTTGCCACGGCTGAACTCGCCGGACTCCATGTAGCCCT
>SXGT01661731.1_pt1 | contig 37869 bp, 33 predicted proteins | sample 3176221 | NCBI WGS metagenome assembly SXGT01 (sample SAMN11356862, study PRJNA531348) | freshwater metagenome | isolation source: freshwater sample F1-120 | place: China: Fuxian Lake, Yuxi | collected 2017-12-25 | reverse complement strand
ACTTTCAATATAGATATATCAATTAAAGGTAGTGTAGATGTTGATACTGATGTTTTTATACCTTCATTTTAACTTTTATAACTACTTTCAATATAGATACACATTATAACTACTTTCAATATAGATATATCAATTAAAGGTAGTGCTGATGTTGATACATATGTTTTTATACCTTCATTTTAACTTTTATAACTCACCAACTTTATAAAAAAATATATAAAATACTTTTGGATATAAAAATGAGGTTAATATGCTTTTGGATATAATGAAACTAATTTATCAACGTAGGATCTATTGTAAAAATCTTTCAACATTATATATTCTGGTTGAGATGTATATTCTGGTTGTGGTTGTGGTTGTGATTGTGATTTATTTTTATTACATTCATTCCACCATTTGCAAACATTTTTAATAAGTTGATTATTACTATTATTATTATTATTAACCCAAGTATTTAATTTATCTACAGTAGGATTTTCATCTAATGCATTATCATACATTGCTTTCAATGCAGATAATGTTATATAAGATTTAACAAGTTGTTTATATTGCGGAGATAGATTTAAAATTATTTTATCAATTTCAATAATTTCATCATCTGTTAATAATGGACCCATTGTTACAACTGAATGATTATGGTCTTCATATAAATAACAATCATTTATTGGTAATCTAAATAAATACTTATCTGGATGAAAACCACGTGAATTAATTTTAATATCTTTTCCTGAACCAACTAAATCACCGTAATATCCTTCATATAATTGTTTTAATACAGGGTCATATGTTGACGGTGTCCATAATCCATTGTATTTATTAGTAAAATAGTAATTATATAATTCAATAACATTAAAATATAATGGACCTATCTTGTCAATACCACATCTTTCACCATTTAAAGGATTCCACATATACTTGAAACTAAACTTGCATCCAAATGGAATTTCTTTATCTACTAATGCACATCGTTGTAATCTTCTTTTAACAATGTATGTTTCAGTTGTTATTTTATCAAATTTATTTACTTTTTCTTCTTTTTCTGGAATATCTTTAAAATTTACAAAGTCAAATGTAAATGTATCTACTTTTGCCATAATTAAAATAATTTATTATACACTATTTATAACAATTTATTATACTATTTATAACAATTTATTATACTATTTATAACAATTTATTATACTATAACAATATCAATTTTTATAATCGTTGCTTATGGCTCTTATGGCTCATGGCTTATGGCTCTTATGGCTTATCGCTCTTATGGCTTATGGATCTTATGGCTTATATGGCTCTTACTGCTTATATGGCTCTTACTGCTCTTACGGCTCATAAGGCTCTTATGCGTATGCTTATGACTTTTGATTATGGTATATAAAGGCGTATTATATAAAGTGAATATATAGGCATATTAAAAAAAATTGATTTTTAAAAATAATGCAAACAATTTAAATATAAAGGATTACAATTAGTTATAACTAAGTAATATACAATGTGCGACGAACAACTTACCATTAATAATATTGATTTTAAAGATCCAAAATTTTTAACCAAAACACAATTTACCACTAATATTGGATATCACGCATATACAACTGATGAAAAAGATGTTAAGCAATACAAATATGTAAAAGTTATGGAAAAAGATAGTAAAACAGGTAAACTTAAAGTAAAACTTGATGAAAATGGAAATCAAATTTATAAAAGAAATAGTAATAATGAAAAAATTGCAGTTTTAGAAGATGCATTTGAAGAAACACCATTTGTATTTAATAGGTGGCCTGGAACAACCAGTGCAGAACATACACCATCTGAAAAGAGAGTATCATTAAAACTAAATCATTATCCCGACCAACCACTTTGTGAAGAAGTCAAGAAAACATTTTTAAAATATGATAAAATTGTTGAAGAAAATAGAAAAGATATTTTAGGTATGCGTGATGAAATGTATAGTTATATTGAATGTGTTAAGATTCCTGATGAAACTGATGATGCTGATGAAAATGCTAAAAAATATCCAAAGTATCAAAATTCTAAACTTAAATTACAAATGATTTATACTTATCATAATAAACATACTGGTGAACGCTTTGATGAAATCAATGAACGTGTTATTGGTAAAGCAATTAGAGAAACATTAGAAGATAAGAATAAATCACTTGATAATTTATCAATTGTATTATATCAAAAGAATGAAGATACTGGTAAACTTGAAAAGAAGAGTTATTTATACAAGGATGATATTGAAGATAGATGTGTTATTGGTACAATTGTTAAATTTTGCAAGGCAGAAAATGTTAATGATTCAACCAAGAAACCTTGGGAATGCACTGAAGATGAAATTGAAGAATTATACGGCAAGTTAGATCAAGTTGATGTTAAAACACCAGAAGATTTAGACAAGTATTATACATCAAATTGTTGTGTAAGATACTTATTTTCTCCAACCAAACTATGGGCATCAAAGAATAAAGATCCTGCTGGTAAGAAGAAAAACTTTGGTATTATCTTTACATGTTATCAATTGCATATTATTCAACTTCCTAACAAGAAGACTGAAATATCTACAGGATTAACTACCAAAAAGAAGTTTGAAACTCATACATTTGGACAAAAACAGTTATTATCTCTTACACGTTCTGAAAGTTCTCAAAAACCAAAAGAAGAACCAAAAGTCCTTAAAGAGGATGTGAGTGATAGTGAAGAAGATGAACAAAAAGATGAAGAGCAAGAAGAAGAACAAGAAGAACAAAGCAGTGTTAGTTCTGCAGAAAGTGAAGAATCTGAACCAGAACCAGAACCAGTTAAAAAGAAGAGTTCTAAATCTGCACCAGCACCTGCACCACAACCAGCACCAGCACCTGCACCAGCACCTACAAAGAAAATTGCTAAAAAGATTGTAGTTGAAGAAAGTGAAGAGAGTGAAGAACTTGATAACAGCAGTAGCAGTGAAGAAGAGGTTGTTGTTGAAACTAAGAAAAAAACAACCACTACCAAAGCAACTAAAGTATTAAAAAAATAAATTGCTTTGATTAATTTTTATAACTTATACATTATAACTTATACATTATAACTTATACATTATAACTTATACATTATAAAGCGAACGTTTTAGACTTTTATCTTTATCTTTATCATTATAATTGTATTTAATATTTTGATTTATAATCTTAATAGGTAAATCTAACATTTTTCTTGATATATAAGATACAATAGTAGAGCATTCTTTAATATTACAATCATTTTTATTTTGTTCTTTTGAAGGGAACAACTTATAAATATAAGGAAATGCAAATATAATATTACAAAATTCTGTTTCTAATATGCATTTTAATATAAAATATGAAAATATATTTGTTGTTTGATTAAATCGTGTAGCAAGTAATTTAGAATCAAATGTTGTTATATTATAGAAATTCATTATTTTAGAGAATTGATACCAATTATAAATAAAATTTTTTTTATATATTTCTAAAAAATCATCATTATTTTTTATACTTACAACAATTAAATAAAAAAACTCAGCCATTATTTCAGTAATTGTTTCATTTATAAGTAATGGAAATTTTAATTCACCACCTATTTTATAATTCAATATTGTAATATATTTATCCTGATTAAGAAATTTAGTATCTAATAGTAAATAATGAAATAATTCATGTATTAGTATTAAATAAAATTCTTCTTTACGCCAAATAAATATCTCTCTATAATTTTTTTCATCATTTATAGAAGTAAATCCAGAACTTGCATTTTGTGAACTAATATATTTTATACCTTTACATATTTTTGGCAATACTTTTTGTATAGGTGTATCAAAAAAATATAATTTTATTTTATATATTGGATTTATATTATATATCCATTTTGATATTGCATATACATTATCAATAAACTCTTTATAATCTAAACCATTTGCATCATTATAAAAATGATAGAATTCTAAATGTTCAAAATTATATACTGCATATTTGTTAACATTTTGTTGTATCCATAATTTAATATCTACACTAATATAACGACTTGTAAATACAAAATTATATATATTTATAATATCTTTCTCTTTTATTTTTGGTTCAATGTAATTATTTATATTAAATGAATGTAATTTAGAATAATTTAGTTTATATTGATTAAATAATTCAATAAACTTATCTAATGATATTTTTTCATTCTCTTTACAATTACTTATATATTCACTATATATAAACGGTACTACCTCTTTTTGATTAGTTGATGATTTATGTATATTTGATATTTCATGTATAGTCATTATCTTACTTGTAGGAATATGTGTGCATTCATAAATATATTTTTTACTATAATAATCATATATTTTTTTTATATTATCTTTATTACTATATCCATTACTATCTTTATTACTAATATGTTCATCAAATATATCTAAAAGTTTTTGATTCATATCTATTTATATATAGCAAATAAAATTATTATAAATATGTACGATATATCTATTTATAAGTATGATTCTAAAACTACAGTTCCAAGTTTATATTTCTTAAAACAGAAGGATATTTTTCACTTGAATTTAAACTTGAATTATCACTTGTAGTGCTATCTTTATTTTTAATAAAATAAGAGTTAACATGATTAAACTTTGCAATAATATCTTTATAATTATCTTCAGTATATGAAATTATATTATTACTAAAAGCCCATCTAAAAAAATTTAACTGACCAATAGTAGTTAACATATTATATGTTCCTATATTGTAATAAAATTTTTTCTTTCTTCTAAATGGATCAAAATTCTTTTTTTTAAACGATTTTAATTGCGCCTTATAACTAATATTTATATTCAAGTTATCCTCTTTAACAAATTCATTATTAACATTTATTGATAATTTATACAAATAACAATATCGCGTAACAAACCAATCTAAAAAACGTAAAGAAACAAGATTATCACCATTTATAATATTAATCATCTTCTCAATCATTGTATTATTACATTTATTAAAAAACTTATTAATCATGTTGTAATAATGCACCTCTTTACCAATAAAGTCATTTATCGTAATAATATCAATTGATTCATTATCATTTACTATAAAAATATTTTCATCTTCACTGTTACCGTTACCGTTACCATTACCATTATTATTACTCATAATATTATTACAAGTCTTTATAAATTTATATACCTTTTATTACATACTTGTTATAAAAAATTATTCACTTACATTACTTTTGTAAATATCTTCTTCAACTGAATCTTTAATTAAAACACGCAATACTTTAATTTCTTTAAACTTATTTCCAAGTCTTCTAACACGCCCAATTGCTTGATTTTCTGTATTTTTAATATATTGTTTAGTACCGTATATAGGATCTAAGAATATTACTTCTTCAGCATTATTTAAATTAGAACCCGATACTGTACTATCTGATGACAACATAATAATTTTATATTCATTATCAACATCATTATTATTAAATAAACGTAATACCTTATCTTTTTGATATACATTGCCTTGACAATATAAATTCTTAATATTATTATTTGTTAATACTTTTCCAACCTCTTTTAATAAATCATCCCATTGAGAAAATATAATTCTATATTTATTAGGTGTGCTTTTAATATAATTTATAATGTATCCTAACTTTGTACCCAACTCATTAACATCTTTTGATTTATTTTCACTAATTAAAAATATTTTATCACATGCTAATTCGCGTTTACATGTTGGACACTTTTTAAATGTTTGACTAATTGCTGATTTTATACAACTATAACAATATATATGTCCACATATAGTAATACCAATATTATCTTCATTTATCGTATCTAAACAAATTGGACATTCTTCTTTTTTAATATTATCAACATCAGAAATTAATTCAATAAAATTTTTATAATATGAAACAGTTTTTTCCTTACCTAGTTTTACTTTTTCTAATTCTACTAATTTAACTTTTGCTCTTTGTAAATCATCCTTTAAATTAGAATATGTTATTAATGATGTTTTATTATCTTTTTCTAATTTACTAATTTCTTCACTATATCTAATAATTCTATCAATGCATTCATTGTAAATTTCTACTATTTTATCATATTCTTTAAAATATAAATTTTTAATAAAATCTTGCATTTCTTCTAAACTATTCATTGTACTTTTAATACTTTCTTTAAATTTATCCGCAATTAATGGGTGACAACATACCTGTCTTAAAAATATGTCATGAGTTGAGTTATTTGGGTCTGCTAAATATGCATTATATATAGTTCTTTCCATATTAGTAAAGTTTAACCAAATAATTTCCTCTTTTATAACAGGTAATTGCAACATTTTTATATTTGCATTATGTGTATTTCTACTAAAATAATTTTTAATATCATTGTATGTATCAATTTTCTTCAAATTAAATGTATTAATCTTATTAACTGAACATGTTAAATAATCTATTATACTTGATAATGATGTATGTGTTATAATTCTCATATCATATATACCATTTTCTTTAAACGGTGTACCTGAAATAATCCACTTGTAATCAGATTCTAAATATTTTAACTTTAAAAATAATGTTGAATCTTCTACTTCATGATATTCATCAATTACCGTCCTATGCCAATATATATCAAATATGTTAACATCACTATTAAAAATATTTTTTATTATATCTATTTTATCATTATTATTATGCTGATTTAATTTACAATTTGTGAAAAAATTTGATGATACTAAAACAATATCACAATTCATTAAATCATTATAATTATATTTTTTATAATGTTTTTTTGTTAATAGTTGTATAACATTTAATGGTCTCTTTAAATGATTAACTATTTCTCTTACCCATTGACCACATAAATGATTAGGAACAATTATAATTGTTGCTTTACTATACAACTTTGTATTTTTAATAAAACTAGTATATCTTGATTTATTTGTATCTATTAATGTTATTGTTTGTAATGTTTTACCCATACCAACCTCATCAAATAAACCACCTCCCTTAAAATTATATTTATTGTTTTTATCATTTTCTATATTTAACATCCAATTAATATTATTAATTTGATATGGAAATAAGTCTGTTTTTACATTTTTAAATTTTATTTTAAATATATCAACTTTATTTGTATTATTCATTATATCTCCAATTAAATTGTTAACAATATCTACTTCAATATTCTTATATAAACAATATGCTTCATATACATCATTATTGCTAATTACATTATTTGCACTTAAAATATGTTTATCATAATTTTTCTTGATGTACGAATTTTCACTCGTTTTATTATATAATTCATTGTATATATCAATAATATTTAATAAATTATATATTGCTTTTGAATCACTGTTTATAACCTCTTCGGTCATCTTATGTATACCTTATATGTTAATATCTATAATTTATCTTTATCTATGTTTTTATTATAATAATCATTTTTTTAGAGCATATTAAGAACTATAATAAAATTACTTAAAACTTTATTCAAATATATTTATATATAAATATGTCTAAAAAGTCTACTATTATCAATCCCCCCACTATCACACCCCCAACTACCGCCCACAATACCATAAATCCCCGTACTTCCATCAATACCCATACTTCCATCAATACCACCACAGCCACCACAGCCACTACTTCCACCGCAACTACTTCCACCGCCACTACTTCCACCGCCACTACATCCACATCAAAAGTTAGTGAACAAGTGCATGTGTTTGAAAGTGAAAATGAATATAATGAATTACAGAGTGAATTAACCAAATTACAAGAACAAGTTTCTTTATGTAAAAACAAACTTAAAAAGTTTTATAAAATAACTTGCAAAGAAGTTAGCAAGGCAACTAAAAATAAAAAAAATAGTTCAAAGCGTTCACCAACTGGTTTTGATAAACCATGTGATGTTCCATTATCATTAAAAACTCTTTTAAATATTATTGACGGTGAACAAATTGCAAGACCAGTTATTACAAAAAAAATTTATGAATATATTGATAGCAATAATTTAAGAGATACTACAGATAAGAGAGTATTACGTGTTAATGATAGTCTTGCTAAAGCATTATGTTTAACATCTCAAGAAGTTAAGGTTATTAATGCATCAACTTCACCAAAAGATAAGTCTGGTTTAAATTTTTATAATATTCAAAAATATATTAAAAAGATGTATTCACCTACCGCCCCTACAACCACCGCAACCACATCCACCTCCACCTCCACCTCCACCGCCCCAGCAATCAAGACAGTTAAGGTAAGTAAAAGTGGATAGGCAATATAACTAAAAACAAGAACCATAACTAAAAACAAGAACCATAACTAAAAACAAGAACCATAACTAAAAACAAGAACCATAACTAAAAACAAGAACCATAACTAAAAATAAGAACTATAACATGTTAAAAGTGATGATATCATAATATCAATTTCACTAATTGTTATATCACAAACATTTTGTTTAAAAAACTTAATTACATTATTTATATTTAATTTATGATTTTTAATAAAATTATATATTTTACTTTTGAACGTTATTACCTTATTACTAACAATATTAGAACTATTATCTTTTAGTATATCTACAAATTCATCCCAATATTCAACTAATACATTACTATCTATAATGCAATTTTTAACAAATATATATTCTTTTTCATTATTTGGTGATTTTTTATAAATATTACGAATTTTATTTATAATTGCTATAACTGTATCATTGCAGTTCCATATGACTTTGGAACTATAATCATCAACTTTATAAATTTTATCAACTTTATCAACTGTATCAACTTTATCAATTTCATCGCCTTCATCACCTTCATCATCTTCACCAACTTTATAAATTTTATCAACTATATTTTCAATGCAATAATTATTATGTATTAATTCATAAATTTCGCACGGTTTCAAGTTATGTTTAAATTTAATATAATCATTTCCAAATAAAATAGACATATCACATAATTGGTTTTTATCTATATTTAATTCTTTACAACATGTATAAAAATTATAATATACTACCATATTATTATTAAATTTTATTAAATGTTTAATACCAGATGCAATTGGGTCTGTATCATCTGATAAAAATAAATTAATTATATCATATTCATTAAGTAAAACAGCCAAATACTCTGCTTCATTTTGTGCAAAAATATAAGGAATAGATAATAAATCAAATAATTCTACTATTTTATTAATATCTTCTTTAGAAATTTTAATTGTATTTTTTTCCATCCTTTTTTTATGTTGCAATAATTCTTGAAATGCATCTTCATCCATATTTTCTATAGAATCAATAATGCATTCATCTATCATATCAATCTTTAATTTTAAATTATTCTTTCTTTTATTTCTACTTATTAATGTATTTTCCTTTTCTTCAAAGTTGCCTCCGTCAAAAATATATAATGGTATGTATCCATGAGATAAAAAATTTAATATTTGATTATAAAAACCAATTAACATATTATCACATGAATGTGAATATTTATAACAAAATAAATTAGCATCAACTCCTATAATTATATCCTTATTACCTATATTATTGTCTTTAATAACATCAGATATATATGCATATTTTTTATATATTTTATGTTCACTTAAAAAAGAATTCATTTTCTTAATACCCATAATCTAATATCTTTATATATAAAAGTTTTATACATGCATACACTTTTTACAGGTATAGTTATTATTTTGCCATTATTTTATATTGCAAAATACCTACGTATCCTGTTTTAATATATAAATAGTTTCCATTTATAGTAGGCTGTATTACATATTGACCATCTTTTATAAATATTTTAACCCAATTATAAATCTCATATGTAGATGGAATAACAATACCAAATATATCCCTTATTTCATATTGTATCTCACTCATAGATGAACCTACTTTATTTGCACTTGGTATTGATGGTGATTTCTCCCCACCAATATAAATATAACTATTAGGAGAAACTGTATACGTAATATTACCAACATTCCAAGTTAAATCAGAAGAATTAAGATTATTAATAAATTTGACTGTTATTTTATCAGTATCGCCTTGTTTACCGATTAACTCCATTATAATATATGCAGGGGTAGTAGGAGCAGTAGGGGTAGTAGGGGTAGGAGGAGGAGCAGGAGGAGGAGCAGGTGCGGGGGCAGGTGCAGGAGGTGTTGAGGCAGGACCAGGTACAGTGGGTGCAGTGGGTGCAGGTGCGGGGGGTGTAGAAGGGTAATAACGTGTTTCCTTTGGTATTATAGTTTCAATATTACTATTTAATGCACTTACTGAATCTGGTTGCATCGTTTGTTTTATTACTGGTATCATTCCTGTTTTTCTTGTTAATATTGGTTTAAACTTTTTCATTCCTTGTGCAACTGCTTTATTTTTTGGTGATTTCATTGATGTATATGCTATATACAAAATTACCATTAACATTATAAACATCATAAATGAAACAACAATGATTATCATGATTGTAATTATAATAGTAATATATAGACTATACTTATAAATCATTAACATCATCTTACCTCTTTCACTGTTTTCTTCTAATAAGCCCATATTATTTATATAATAAAGTGTACCAATATCACAATTATTAAATGGTTGTTCTTGAATCCAAGGTAATAATGAACTTGTATCTATACTTCTATCAATTACACTTGAAAGACCTCCTCTTCCTACTCCATCTACAAATGAACCTCCGCCTTTACCACCATTATTGTTACTATTATTATCACCATCCTTATAAAAACCACCACCACCTCCAGTAAATTTAGATGCACTTCCGCCAAATCCACCATCACCATCACCATCACTTTCTACATCACCGCTTCTATTATTATTGTCTATATTATTATTGTCTATATTATTAATATTTATAGGTTTAAGACTATTTGATTTATCATTAGCATTACTATTTTTTCCTTCAAGACGTATACGTTCACCTGGAAGATAATTAAAACCACCATCAAGCAGGGGTGCAGGTGCAGTAGGAGCAGTAGGAGCAGGAGCAGGAGAATCTTGAATTTTAGTTAATTATCACGCTTCCATGTCCACCATTTGTAGCGCCATAATCTGTAAATGGAACTATACCATATGAACCGCCACCACCACCACTACCATAACGTGTTGAATCAGGAGAAGTATACGAACCTCCACCACCTCCAGAATAACCACCACCACCACCTCCTCCCTCTGCTCCTGAAGAACCCCCACCGCCACCAAAACCACCATCTGCTCTTGCACTATCGCCATAAGTAGGACTTGGACCTGCTATTCCTCCTAATCCACCATTTACAAAGGCTAATCCTCCCTCTGTATTATCTTGTCCATTACTATTATAAGCATTACCTAAAAATCCACCACCACCACCATCTTCATTATTCTGACCTCCTTTCCCATCCTTTCCTCCTAATCCACCCGAATTAGAATTATTTCCAGATGTAGTGACACTTGCTTTATCTGTGGGCTGAGATTGTTTGCTATATCCACAACCACCACCACCACCTGCTATAATTATTGGTATTAGACTATTTCCATCTTGTTTTACAACAAATGTTCCTCCACCACCTGAAGAAGTACTAAAAACCGTATTGCTTCTACCTTGTTGTCCTACCAATATATGAATAACATCACCTTTATTAAGTGTAGTAGTCAACTCCACATCTCTTCCGTAACCATAACCCAAATAACCACTGGATGCACCTTTAGCACGTATCTTATAATCTCTTGTTTCTGGAACTGTCCACAACTGTATACCTTGTTTTACCATATTCAAATATTTATTACTGGTATCTTGAGCCCAAACAGAACGAGCATATGCACTTCTAACTGCATCTAATGTTGGACCAGTTCTACCTGTTGCACCTGCATTTGTAAATGTATGTGTTGTAAATTCATAGAGAGGTGAAACTTGGATTTTAGTTATTATCACACTTCCATGACCAGTATTTGTAGCACCATAATCTGTTAATGCAACTATACCATATGAACCACCACCACCACCGCCCATATTATCCCAAGTCAAATTCGTTCCATCTGGCTTCCCCCACACCCTCCCACCACCAGCACCGCCGGAATAACCACCACCACCACCACCACCAGCATAATTCCTATCAGCACCGCCACCACCAAAACCACCATCTTTAATACCCTGACCTCCAAAACCACCGCTAGTAAAAGAAACCCCACCTATTGGTTGTGGGGAATTGTTAATATTAAATCCTCCACCACCACCCTGTTGCTGACCATCTCCTCCTCCTCCAATTGGACTGCCGCCACCGCCGCCACCATACCAACCATATGGTTGGCCCTTTCCAGCTGTACCTATATTTGCATCACTAAATGGTTCTTGTCCAGGATACGCCATAAGATCTCCCCGTCCTCCACCTCCTCCTGCTACAATTATTGCTGTATCAGTACCTCTTACAACAAACGTTCCTCCACCGCCACTAGAAAAATTACCTGCAGCAGTTCCTTGTTGTCCTACCAATATTTGAATAACATCACCTTTTACCAATGATGTTGTCAATTGTATATCTCTTCCTTTTCCGCCTCTTGTGTCTAGACCCGCTGCACCCTTTGCACGTATCATATAATTTCCAGTTTCTGGAACTGTCCATAATTGTATACCTTGTTTTACCATATTCAAATATTTATTACTGGTATCTTGAACCCAACTGACAGCATTATATGCACTTCTAACTGCATCTAATGTTGGACCAGTTCTACCTGTTGCACCCGCATTTGTAAAGGTATGTGTTGTAAATGAATAAAGCGCACTAGTAGAGGCAGAAGATGCCTTTGCATCAGCAGCAGCCTTTGCATCAGCAGCAGCCTTTGCATCAGCAGCAGCCTTTGCATCAGCAGCAGCCTTTGCATCAGCAGCAGCCTTTGCATCAGCAGCAGCCTTTGCATCAGCAGCAGCCTTTGCCTCAGCAGCAGCCTTTGCATCAGCAGCAGCCTTTGCCTCAGCAGCAGCCTTTGCCTCAGCAGCAGCCTTTGCATCAGCAGCAGCCTTTGCATCAGCAGCAGCCTTTGCATCAGCAGCAGCCTTTGCCTCAGCAGCAGCCTTTGCATCAGCAGGTAAAACGGTGCTTGGGGGTGAAACTTGGATTTTAGATGATGATGTTGCTACTCTAAAAATATTTGCATTTGATATATTAAGTCTATTTGGAAATGTTGCTATCACTCCACCTTGATAGGTTATAGTAAAACCCGTTGCAATATTAAATGAAATTGTAAAGTTTATTGGACGTGGTGCTGAATGAAATTGTGTTATTGTTTTATTCTCCTGACCCCATAAACCACTATCATATGTATTCATTACTGTTTCTGTAGCCCTTATATTTAAATGTAATGCCTGTTTATCACCAACATAGAAAATTATAGAACCAATAGTTTCATTCCAACTTATATTCCATGCTTTACTGTTTGCTATAATAATACCGCATATATTATCAGTTTCATTTGGAATAATTGTGTTGTTGTCATTGATGCTATAGCATTGACGTGAATAACCACCAGAATTTGTACCATGGTGTGTGATTGCTTTTACATTTGAATCAATATTTGGACTGGCTGCGCATTGTTCATATGTATCAAAATCACCTAAATATTTATAACCATTACCGCTTACTCCAGGTGCAGGTATACGTCCATATACACAATTTGTTTTATTTAATTTTTCAAATACTATAGATGGTAAAGCAACGGGTTGGGGTGCGGGTGCTGGAGGTTGGGGTTGTTGTGCGGGAGGTTGGGGTTGTGCGGGTGCAGGAGGTTGGGGTTGTGCGGGAGGTTGGGGTTGTTGTGCGGGAGGTTGGGGTTGGGGTTGGGGTGCGGGTGCGGGTGCAGGTGCGGGAGGTTGGGGTTGTTGTGCGGGTGCGGGAGGTTGTGGTTGTTGTGCGGGTGCAGATGGTTGTGCGGGTGCGGGTGCGGGTTGTTGTACGGGTGCAGGAGGTTGACGCACTGGTGCAGGTGGTTGAGGTTGTGGTGCGGGTGCAAGTGGATGGGACACAGGAGGTACATTACATATTTCAGATCTTAAACTTGATAATAAATTTAAATCATTATTTAATCTTAATTTTTGTTGATTTAAATTATTAAATTCATTTTCTAACTTCATTTTAGATTCATTATATTCACATTCAAGTTCACTTGCATATGATGCTAGTTCATCCTCCTTATTACTGTCCACTATTGATAAACCGCTTACTAATTCTCCAAATGCATTTGATAAATAGTTTGTATTTAATTTAACACCAATACCACCATTACTACCCCATCCACTACCATAAGTTTTATCACCTTTTAAACTTGTATTATTATTTACTGAACTTTTACATTTATCATTTTCTTTTATTTTTTTTGTATCTGATGGTTTTTTATTATAAATAACAAATACTATTACTATTACTATTATAATAACTATCAATATATGATGATCCATTTATATAATATATTTATATATATATTATTTAAAAATTATTTAAAAATTATATTTTACTTATAATAAATTTGAATATGCATTGGGTTGTTGTAATTGAGCAGGAGGTTGTTGTAATTGAGCCATAGGTTGTTGTGTCATTGAACTAGCTAAAACATTTCTAACTAATCCATTTAATTCTGGAAGTCCAACTGAAACAGCAGTTGATGTTTTTGATGGTTTTGATACAGGCATATTACTTGATGAGCGTTCTATTAATAATAAAACTAAGATAATAATAAGAATTAAAAATAAAGGACTTTTCATTATATATTTTATATAATATGTATACATAATTTATTTTTTGCAACAATTAAAAAAATTTATACATAATTTATTTTTTACATTTATATGTAATTTTAACAATTTTAATGAACTATCAAATAACTTTAATATAACAGGTAATTCTATATTCATATTATTTCCAACAATATTTGTTTCTATAAATATAATTAGTAATACTTTTATACATAATGCTATATCATCAACTGTTATATTTTGTACATTTACTGATGACATATTTGTATTAAAAAAAGTGGTAATTATTTCTATTATTGTTGGAATATCATAAATATCAATCTTATTGTCGTCAAATATAACCTTAATTTGTTGTATCATATTTTTAAGTGGTAATTTTGATTGTATATCTGTACATAAATATTCTAATATGTTAGTTAATTTATTATTTTGCTCCTCAGATATAGTTATGCATAACTTTTTTGTAATAACATCATTTACATAATTTATATTTTTAAGAAATGAAATAACTTTATTTATGTCTATTTCTTTAGAACCTACTGCCCCTGTCCCCACATCTACAACCACTGCTCCCACATCTACAACCACTGCTCCCACATCTACAACCACTGCTCCCACGTCTACAACCACTGCTCCCACATCTACAACCACTGCTCCCACATCTACAACCACTGCTCCCACATCTACAACCACTGCTCCTGCTGCTACAACCACTCCTACCACTTCACTCATTTGTATATATTTAATATATATAAATAATTTTATATAACTATTATAACTAATATAACTGTAATGAATCAAATTGATTTAAATGCAATAATAAATAGTGTAAAAAAAATGTTTAATATTAAAGATAAAGAAGAATTTTTACCAAATTATTTAAATGATAAGATTAACCAAAATAATACTACTGTAAGAAATATTAAAAATAATATATATAACCAAGTTAAAACTATTATTGAACAGATAAAAGTTAGCAATGACCTTATTTTAACGCTTCAAAAACAACCCCAACAGCCCATACAACCCATACAGCCCCAACAACCCCAACAACCCATACAACCCATACAGCCCCAACAGCCCCAACAGCCCCAACAGCCCCAACAGCCCCAACAGCCCCAACAGCCCCAACAGCCCCAACAGCCCCAACAGCCCCAACAGCCCCAACAGCCCCGTTACAACTTAACATACGATAATGTAAATACAGGTTATGCATATTTAGATGGTTATAATTCAACAATGTATGATAATTACAACTTATATAACTGCTCCCCTAATACTGTTGGATGTAGTAATAGCAATAGCATCCAAAAAGTGGGGAGCGGTAATAGCATTAGCATCCAAGAGGTGGGGAGCGGTAATAGCATCCAAGAGGGGGGGAACGGTAATAGCATCCGAGAGGGGGGGAACGGTAATAGCATCCGAGAGGGGGGAAACGGTAATAGCATCCGAGAGGAGAGGAGCGGTAATAGCATCCAAGAGGGAGGTATTGAAGACAATATAAACAAATTAATGACTTTTAATAAAGATTACATTAAAACAGTTTTATTATCATTAGATGATAGTATATACAACATGCATCAAAATATATTTGATTTAGAAGGAAAAAATGATTCCCAAGTAGAAATAAATACATATCATTTAGAAATGTTAATATATACACAGTTCTTATTTAAAAAAATAGAAAAAAATATATCTAATCCCAAAGAATTAAATGCAATGTTTATAAATATACTTAAAAAAATTAATGACGATTTATATAAAAATTAATGATGGTACTTATCTATAACCATAACTAAAATTTAACTATATTTAACCTATTGGTAAGAGCAATATCCAATGCTTCCCAAATATTTTTAATAAACATTACATTAAAATTTTTATTAATAAGTGTTTTATTTTTTTCAATAATATCATTAAAAGTATCAATATTTTCATATGGACATAATACAATTGTAGCACCAGCACTTTTTGCACCTTCTAGTTTTTCTTCTAAACCTCCAATTGCTGTAACTTCGCCTTTTAGATTTATTTCTCCAGTCATTGCAACATTATTTTTAACTGGTACCTTCGTAAATAGAGAAACAAGAGATACAGTTATAGCACATCCTGCACTAGGACCATCTTTAGGTGTTGAACCATCTGGACAATGAATATGTATACCCTTATTAAATGTTTTATCTAAACTTTTATAAAGTTCATTTTTGTTTACGGTTGGTAATATATTTGTTGCAACTGTTAAAGCAATTGACATACTTTCTCTCATTACATCTCCCTGCATACCAGTAAGTTCTAATTTAAACTGTTCATCAGATGGTTTCCATTTACACTCTATAGGTATTAATCCACCAATACCTTCACAATTTGCCCATAAACCATTTACACAACCTATTGTTGGCTCATTATTTATATTGATTATTTGTATTTTATTTTTATTTTTAAGAAAATCTTTTTCTACTAATTCTTTTGTAATTATTAAATTAATTGTATTACTAATATCTATCATCGGTTTTTTATAATCACGTAATTTACGCAAGTTAACCTCTAATAAAATATCATATAATATTTCTTTAAACTTTCTAACACCTCCTTCATGTGTATATGATTCAATAATAAATTTTAACACATCTTCAGGAAATGTTATATTATAATCATTGCCAAAATTTATTGATTTTAACAATTTGGGAATTATAAAATTATTTGCAATATTTATTTTATCACTTATTTTATAACTTTTAACATTAATAATTTTCATTCTATCTCTTAAAATACGACATACCTTGCTTTCATCATTAAAAGAAAATATGAGTATACATTTAGACAAGTCAAAATCAATAGAACCAAAATATTTATCATTATAATGCTTATTTTGTGTTACGTCTGTTATGTGCATTAGTACATTAATAACATCCTTTCCCTCAAATGTCTCAGATATTTTATCCAATTCATCAAAATAAATTATTGGATTCATACATTTGGTTTCAATAAGTGCATCTATAATCCTTCCATTATTAGAACCTTCATATGTATATTCATGACCTTCCAAAAAACTTGCACCTTTTGTACCACCTAAACTTATAAAAGCATATGGTCTATTTAATGCTTTTGCAATACCTTCCTGAATTAATGCTGTTTTTCCAACACCAGGTGGTCCTTGTAATGCAAATACATTACCTCCTTCTTCTGGATTACTTATAGTTTGTGCTAATATTTTAATTAATTGCTCTTTTGATTGCTCATGACCATATATAACATCATCAAATTTATTCTTAACATCCTTAATATAATTACTAATTTCTTCAATAGGACTATCTTTGGTTATTACTGGTTCTATATACTGACCAAATGGAACTTTCATAATTTGATTAATCCAATTATTTAATTTATAATATTCATTTGTATTTTCCATATGCTCACACATATTTAACTTATTTAATACATTTGCTTTATTATTATTAGTAGTATTCCAATCTAACACTTTCTTTAATTTTGGTTTATCATTACAACTTCCCTTAATTTCTTTAATCTTTTTTAAAATTTCTATCTTTGAACTTCTATTTAAACTTTTAAAATAACCCTTACTTGTGCTAGTCGTACCACTTTTATTATATACACTATTGAATTCATTATTAATATCACAATCCTCCCCTGCACTGTCGCTACCGCTCCCCTCCTCCCCTGTATCTTCCTCCCATTCCTCCTTCCCATCACTGTCGTTGTCGTTGTCGCTACCGCTCCCCTCCTCCCCTGTATCTTCCTCCCATTCCTCCTTCCCATCACTATCGTTGTCCCCTTCATCGCCCCCTTCATCGTCGTTGTCGTTGTCGCTACCACTGTCATTGTCCCCTTCATCGTCTATAAAACTATCCTCATAATCATATGTCCCTACACTGCTTCCATCCCCGTCCCCATCACATCCCTCTCCTAAAATGATATCATTATATTTAATCTTTTTATTTAAGATGGTTTTGGTGTTATTGCCATTATTTCCTGGTCTTTTTTTTAATAACATAATTATTAAATAATAAAAATATAATTTTAACACATTTTTATAATTAAAAAAATTATAATGGGTCTTCACCATAACACTCTCTATAATAATTTGCAAGTTCATTAATATCTTTAATATCTATCTTATTTAAATCAAAGTTATCAAGATTTTCAGAAATTGCATTTTTATTAATTAAGTTCATTAAAATGTCATCCATTTTCTTTTTGCTTTCTTCTACTTTTAATTGTTCTTTTTTATAATATTCAATGCGGTCAATACGAACATCGCCCTCCCCACCTCCCCCAGCCCCGACACATCCATCACCGTCACCCCCGCCACCTCCATCAACATCAAGTTTAGTTCTATATTTATACTTGTGCTGATATTCAAAGTTTTTTTTATGCTCATTTTTTTTATTTTCTGCATAAATTTCACTTAATTCTTTTTGTTGTTTTGTAATTGTATTGGAATATTTACTAATATCTTCATTAAATGTTTTTTTATCTGCATCAGTTACCTTGTGTACAACAAGGTCTTCCTTATGATTTGCACGAATTTTATTAAAATCAAAATTTTTAATTATTCCTTTATATGGTAAATTTGTTCTTTTTTTAATACTTTCATCTAATTCTGCTTGATTATGTTGCTTTCTATCTTGAACAAGTTTATTTAAATCAATATTTACTTTATCTATTTTTTGCGGTTTTATATCTTGCATATTGTTAGTAGTACCTGTAGCATATCTTTGGTCAATATTGTTAAAACGTTGTATTTTTTTTAAATTATAAAGGTCTCTATTATCTACACTCATAAATATAACTAATTATAATTATATACTTAAAAATAAATTTATATTAAAAACGGGACATAAAAAGTAAAAGTATAGTTAAGATTATTGTAATAACATAATTGATATTATAGTAATAACAGTAATAACATAAAACAATACTATGTAATAATTATAAGAAATATGGAAAATATAGATTTATATAGTATATTAGAATTAAATAACAATTGCACAAAAAGCGATATACGTAAATCTTATAAAAAATTAATATTAAAATACCATCCTGATAAAAACATTTTAAATAAAAATACAACCAATGCAACCAACACAACCAACGCAACCAACACAACCAACGCAACCAACACAACCAACGCAACCAACGCAACCAACACAACCAACACAACCAACGCAACCAACACAACCAACACAACCAACGCAACCAACGCAACCAACACAACCAACGCAACCAACGGTAATGATGCAATGTTTATAAAAATAAAATATGCATATGAGGTATTATATGATGATAACAAGAGATATGAATATGACATGTATAGACTATATACACAAGATTATAAGGGGCATATTAAGATTAAAGGTTATGAAAAATTAATAAAATTGATAAATCTTATAAAAGATAAAAATATTGTTGAAATAATAAATTTTATTAAAAGTGTTAAAAATTCAGATTATGACAAATTTTTTAATGCAATAATAACAAAAGATTATAATTATATTTTAAATACACTTTTTACTGCAAGAACGGCAGATATAACCTATAAACATGAATGCAATTTAGAAGATATTTACTATAATTATGAAATAAATATTACAATTAAAAGAAATACAAAAAATGATTTTACTACTACAATTTTACCAAAATCAATTATGTATAAAGGAGAAGGTGAAGGTGACGGTGATTTGTATATTAATATAGTAATTAATAAAAAAACATATTTTGGTATTACGTATAATATCCTTCACAATGACCTTTATACATCTTTTCCAAAATCAAAGGTTAATAATAATATTCTAACATTCACATTTATTGATAAAAATGAATACAGTTTTGATATAAATACTTTACACCGTGATAACTCAGATATTGGTACACTCTATTATATAAATAATATGGGCTTATTAGATGAAAGTAGTGAAAGAGGCAAAATAATGTTTATAATATGTTCTTAAATTATACTACCTGTAATTATATTTTTATTTTATAGATATAGTTTATATTTATGAGATATCCAATTATTAAAGACGGTTTATACACCTTAAAAACAGATAATGAGAATAAGTATACACAAACTATATCCATATTACAAGTAGGAACACATGTTGAAATATCATTTTACAATTCATTTATTGAAAAAAGTATATCTATTAAAGGGAATTGGATGTTTAATGAACAAAAAAATGGATATAATTTACATGTTACTAATAGTTATAATAATAAAAAAATGTTTTTTTGTATTGATAAATCTTATAATGATTATTTTACACTTAAAGGACGTTATGAAGATAATAATGATTATGTATTCCTAATAGAAAAATAAATATAATATATATTACAATTATAATTATAGTTACAAACATGATAATCATAATTGCTTCATGTATGATGTTTATAATGTTTATGGTCATTTTGTATATAGCATACCAATTCATATCATCACCTAAAAATAAAGAAGTTGCACAAGGAATGAAAAAGTTTAAACCATTATTGACAAGAAAAACGGGAATGATGAGTGTAGTAAAAGAAATAACGCCTCCTTCTGTATCTACACCTTCTACTCCAAGTGCAGGTTCAAGTGCTGGTACAGGTGCTGGTGCTGGTACAGGTTCAAATACAGGTACAGGTGCAGGTTCAAATACAGGCACTGGTACAGGTGCAGGTTCAAATACAGGTACAGGTGCAGGTTCAAATACAGGCACTGGTACAGGTGCAGGTTCAAATACAGGTGCAGGTTCAAATACAGGTTCAAATACAGGTTCAAATACAGGTGCAGGTTCAAATACAGGTGCTGGTCCAGGTGCAGGTGCAGGTTCAAATACAGGTTCAAATACAGGTTCAAATACAGGTTCAAATACAGGTTCAAATACAGGTTCAAATACAGGTGCTGGTGCAGGTTCAAATACAGGTTCAAATACAGGTGCAACCCCTGTCCCTGTACTTCCATTTCTTACTTCTGATGATATTTCTATCTTTGAACAAAGACCAACACCACCTTGTCCAAATGGATGGTTTAAAGATGGAAATGTATGCTTACAAACTTGTTATAGTTCTGATCAAAAAAGACATGCAGATGGAACATGTATATGTCGTTCAGGACCTGGTAATGACAATTGTATGTACCCTTTTAGATGTTCATATAATAGTTGTACACGATTTTCTACTACTTCACCACCAGCCTTACTACTTAAAACTACAACTGGATTTGAACAACCTCTTTATAAGTTTGTAATGCATACATTTACAAATGCAGGTGCAACGGGGCGTATAGGACCTACACTTTCACAAATTCAAATAGAGTATTATAAAAAAGAAATACCATGGGTGAGAGATTATATAAAAATGGAAGGTAATAATGGTATACAACTATGGACTGTACCAAGAACAGGAAAATATTTAATAAATGCATATGGTGCATCTGGAAATACAACAGAAAGTAATTTATGTAATGGTATACACGTAGAAACAATTGTTACATTTAAAAAAGGAGATATAATTAAGATATTGGTAGGACAACGTGGTCTTGGTTCAGGAGGCGGTGGTGGAACATTTGTAACAACAAATAATAATGATCCAATAATTGTTGCAGGTGGTGGTGGTGGTTTTAATTATACCACAGGTGATGCATCTCTTGAAAGTATTATTGGTAATAATAATGGAAATGATAAATCAAGTGGTCTTAAAACCAAAAGTACTCCAAATAATAATGAACATAATAGTGGTAATGTGGAAAGCGATGGTGATGCTGGATATGGTGGTGGAGGCTCTAAATTTGCTGGAGGTGGTGGAGGCTTTTATAAAAATGGTAATAATGCACGTGATAGTAATGGCGGTAAGGGTGGAGATTCATTTACAGAAGGTGGTAGAGGAGGTGTTTCTGGAAAAGTTGATCCAAGTATTACTTATCCAACTGTAAAATTAGGAAATACATCTAATAATTTTGAAGGTGGTTTTGGCGGAGGTGGTGGTGGTAATTTTGGCGGTGGTGGTTTTGCCAATCTTGGAGGTGGTTGTGGTGGAGGAGGTGGTGGTTATTCAGGCGGAGGGGGTGGAGGTATACTTGAAGTTCAAAGTTGGGTTAAAGTCAACGACACACCATGGGTAGGTGGAGGTGGTGGTAGTTATAGCAAGACACCAATGACAGTTAAAGGTTATTCTACAGGACATGGTAAAGTTGTTATATCCTTAATACATGAATTTTATATGCATTTAGAATAACATTTTTATTTCATATATGATATGTTTATAAGTATATCAATCTCTTACAACCCATAATAAATTTATATTATAGTATAAAATAATATATATTACAATTATAATTATAGTTATAATTATGATAATAGTAGTTATATCATGTATAATGTTTATAATGTTTATGGTCATTTTATATAGCATACCAATTCATATCACAACCAAAAAATAAAGCAGTTGCACAAGGAATGAAAAAGTTTAGACCATTATTAACAAGAAAAACAGGAATGATGAATATAGTAAAAGAAATAACGCCTCCTTCTGCACCTCCTTCTACAATCACAACTCCTGCAACCCCTTCTGCATCTACAACTATACCTACTTCCACGCTTGGACCTGATGCAAGGGCGGCAGAGGCAATGGCAGCAGAGGCAAGGGCAGCAGAGGCAAGGGCTGCTGAGGCAAAGGCTGTTGCAGAGACAAAGGCAGCAGAGGCAAAGGCAGCAGAGGCAAAGGCAGCAGCAGAGGCAAAGGCTACTGATGCAACGGCTGCTGCAGAGGCAAAAGCAGCAGAGGCAAAGGTAGCAGAGGCAAAGGCAGTAGAGGCAAAGGCTACTGCAGAGGCAAAGGCTGCAGAGGCAAAGGCTGCAGAAGCAAAAGCTGCAGAAGCAAAAGCAAAGGCTGAGGCAAAGGCAAAGGCTGAGGCAGAGGCAAAGGCTGCAGAAGCAAAAGCAAAGGCTGAGGCAAAGGCAAAGGCAAATGCTAATCTTTATGAATTTACAACACATACATTTACAAATGCAGGTGCAATGGGGCGTATAGGACCTACACTTTCACAAATTCAAATAGAGTATTATAAAGAAGAAATACCATGGGTGAGAGATTATATAAAAATGGAAGGTAATAATGGTATACAATTATGGACTGTACCAAAAACTGGGAATTATGTTATAGAAGCAATAGGTGCATCTGGAAATACAATAGAAAGTGATGTATGTAATGGAATACATGTACAAACAACTGTTACATTAAAAAAAGGAGATATAATTAAGATATTGGTAGGACAAAAAGGTCTTGGTACAGGAGGCGGTGGTGGAACATTTGTAACAACAAATAATAATGATCCAATAATTGTTGCAGGTGGTGGTGGTGGTTTTAATTATCTTCCAGGTGAACGTATACGTCTTGAGGGACAAAGTAGTAATGCGAATGATAAATCACATGGTCTTAAACCTATAAATACTAGAAATATGGACAATAATAATAATAGAAGTGGAAATATAGAAAGCGATGGTGATGCTGGATATGGTGGAGGCGGAAGTTCATTTACTGGAGGTGGTGGAGGCTTTTTTAAAAATGGTGATAATAGTAGTAACAGTAATGGTGGTAAAGGTGGAGGTTCATTTACAGATGGAGTAGGAAGAGGAGGTCTTTCAAGTGTAATTGATAGAAGTATAAATACAAGTTCATTATTACCTTGGATTCAAGAACAACCATTTAATAATTGTGATGGTGGTTTTGGCGGTGGAGGCGGTGGTTGGAATTTAGGCTGTGGTGGAGGTGGTGGAGGTTATTCTGGTGGAGGTGGTGGAGGTAGTATAATGATTCCATCTGGAAGAGGAAACAAAATGGAGTTACAATGGATCGGTGGTGGTGGTGGTAGTTATAGCAAGACACCAATGACTGTTAAAGGTTATTCTACAGGACATGGTAAAGTTATTATAACCTTACAATAATAAACGCATTTTTACAAAAAATTTATTTTTATATAATTTATATAATAATGACTGAAAATTTTAGTAATCATGGGTCTATGGGTGGTCGTGGGTCCGTTGGCTCCGTTGGGTCTATGGGTGGTCGTGGGTCCGTTGGGTCTATTGGTAGCGGGTCCGTTGGTCGTGGTGGCTCCATTGGGTCTATGGGTGGTCGTGGGTCCGTTGGGTCTATTGGTAGCGGGTCCGTTGGTCGTGGTGGCTCCATTGGGTCTATGGGTGGTCGTGGGTCCGTTGGGTCTATTGGTAGCGGGTCCGTTGGTCGCGGTGGCTCCGTTGGGTCTATGGGTGGTCGTGGCGGGTCCGTTGGTCGCGGGTCTATTGGTCGTGGGTCTATTGGCTCCGTTGGGTCTATTGGTCGTGGGTCTATTGGGTCTATGGGTGATCGCGGGTCTGTAGGCAGTGGACACGGTATAAATCATAAATATTGGCCTTATAAACATTATCCTTATAAACATCGTCCTTATTTTTATAATCGCTCCCGCTATTTGTACAATAACTATCCTTATTATTATCAAGACTATCCTTATTATTATCAAAACTATCCTTATTATTATCAAGACTATCCTTATTCAGTGAATAATATTTACTACCAATCCTCTAATGACAATTATGAAGATACAGAAGAGGAACAAGAAGATAATAAAGTTATTAGTGGAGAATCAAAAGAACAATTTAAAAATAAAAGTAAAAAAAAAAATAATAATTACATAGTTTTAGTATTTATTATAATTATACTTATAACTTGTATTATGCTCTCCCCAAAGTTATAAGGAGTGATAATAACATATATAAATAATAAAAGTATAATATATATAAGAATGATAAATTTAACAGTATTTTGTTCAGGGAAGAATGATTTGAAGCAGGACTATATTGATGAAATTAACGAATTAGTTATGTTATTGGACAATTCAAAAATAGCAATTGTTTATGGAGGAGGTACTGTTGGATTGATGGGTGTTGTTAGAAATGCATTTTCAGGTAAGATTATAACAAGTAATATGCATATATTTAAGGATGATAATTATGAAGATGATTATTTATTTGATAATATTACTGAAAGACAAAAAAAATTAGTTGATTTAGGTGATGCATTTTTAATTCTTCCTGGTGGCTTTGGAACATTGTTTGAATTACTGGAAGTTGTAACAAAAAATCAAATTGGAGAAGCATGTAAACCTATATTTGTATATAATTATAACGGTATATATGATAATCTACTTCTCCAAATTAAAAAATTACAAGAAGAAGGCTTTGTTAAACATAGTTTAGAACACTATAAACTATCTATACATACAGATAAAGTGGAATTAGCAACATGTATAAATGCGTTATAAAAAAATACAAAAGATTGTTACACCCTAAGAAGAAACAATGTCGTTGCCATTAATGGTATAGCCTTCACTATCAAGGTAACTCTTTGCTTCTCTAAGCGCGAATTGACGAGGATGCACATATGATCTGTTTTCTGGCTGTTCTCCAATCGTTTTTTGGTCGGGGTTATTAACTAACCCATCCTTGCGTACACTTACGCCATCCTCAATACGCATAAGGATGTACGAAGATGGTACAAAGTAGGGGTCAATGTCACCCTTTCCTTCTCCATTACGTATGGTACCTATCATGATGCACTGGAATAATACGACCTTAGCATTATCACAAAAGGCAACTATTGATGTGTAGTGGTAAACAGTATAGTTAGGTGAAATTGCTTTCAATGCATCCACCAATTTGCCATGTCCCACCTTACATGCATCAATTAGATGTTTTACCAATGCAGGAAAAATAGCGTCCTTCTGCTGGTCTATATAATTTGTATCAGGTAATCCAAAGGACGTATCCTCGCAAAGGCATGGTCCAAACTTCTTAAAGAAAGAACGGACTTTTTTGAATGCAACTGATGTTGCAGTGCTTTGTATCTCGTTTACGTCATCACCCACGAGTGACAATGGAACCCCAAAAATAATTGATGCATCTTGTACCTTGCGTTGGTTTCCTGTGATGACAGTAACTCGCTTTGAGTGGGCTGCCAGAGGCTTGGAAAATGCCAGTGCAAGTAACATGGCAATGATAAAGGCAGCAATGCACGAAAAAAAGAGCATCTTGAGCAATGTTGGTTCTAATTAGTATATATGAAATAATACAAGTTTCAATTTTTTATATTATAATTTATAATATAAAGTATAATTATAATATATACATGTTTAATTCAAACAAGATTGTTATAGTACTTGCAATAGTAATAATAATCATACTTATTACAAATAGTACTGTATCTAAAAAAGAACCATATGAAGAACTAAATCAAACTAATAATATGATATATATAGAACCTGCATATATTGAAATGGAATTATCTGGTAAAAAAGGTGATACGAATATAACGCTTACATTTCGTAGTATTAACAATATTATACCACGTGATTTAGTTTGGAATGTAAATATTAAATATGATATTGCTCCTAATAGTTATATTTATATTGGTGGGGATAAATTTCCATCAATACCACTTCCTTTTAAATTAAAGAAATTTATATCTAAGATACATTATGAAATAAGAGATGCAAATAAACAAGTTATTCCATCTACACATGATGCATATAATTGGGTTAAAATATTTGTAAAAGATGGTCAATATGTAATACAACCAACTATAAGCGGTGATGAATTATTATATAAAACTGAAAAAATAGGTATACAGTCATACAAAATAATAGCAATTCCTGGTGAACCTATTTTAATACAGCAAAATTTAGCATCTATAACAACCAATTGAAAAAGTTTGTAATAATAAAGTAAATTTTAATTATATCTAAAGTAAATTTTAATTATATCTAATCTAATTTACAAAACATTTTTAGATAAACTTTTACTTCTATTTGTTGCATATTTATTAAACCATGTTTGAAATATATCACAAGCACATGTATTATTCAAACTAATAGATCCACCAAAGGTGCCTTTGGCAGCACAAGAACACAGTAATTTTTTAGATTCATTACAAGTAAATCCAAAATAAATACCTTTAGGATTAGAAGTTAAAATATCTTCTTTAGAAATGCCTAAATTATCAAATGTTTTTTGTAATATAATAAATTTTTTAGAAAGTTTATAATTATAACCATATTCAAATTTAAGATAATCATTACATATTTTGGTTACTTCTGATGGAATATCTTTAACACTATTACCTTTAGTATAACCAACAAATTTTAATTCTTTAAGTTTATCATATTGAACAGATTTACCGTATAGAGATGTTGTTGTTATACCCAATAATGGTTCATTATATTTTTTGTAATAATAATCATTAACTTCTTTTGAAAATGCTAACATTGCTAATAACTTTCCACCAGTAAAATTAAAACCAAATGGTTGAATAGGCACACAAGTGCTCATATTCATAATATATTTTAATTTTTTATTTTTTTCAGCAATTGTCCAACCAATATATCTATCTCTATCATCTAATGAATAATAATCACTACTTAAACTTAAAATACCTAAATATTTATCTGTAATTTCATCTTTAACTAAAATATAAATTTGTCTACCAATAAGACTAGAATTTTTAGTTTTTTTAAGACTTGAAATTGATTTTCTATAATAATTCCAAATATCAAGTTGTTTTTTATTTTCAACAAATTCCAATTTTATTTTAATTTTAGAAACATCACTTAAAGTTGCATTTTTATTATACATAAGATTTTCATAAAATTCTTTATTTTGAAAAAATTTTTCATGTGCAAGAATTTTAACATTTTTACATAAACTTAATATTTTATCTTGTATTGTTTGAGTATTTTCTTCAACTGAAACTTCCTTTAATATTGTATGTTTATAAATTTTAAGTAAATGATGAAAAAATTCATCTAATGAAAATATATTTTTCATAATATTACAAGTATAACAACATGGAACAATATTACCACATATATAACCAACTTTTGAATTTACTCTATCAATACCTCTACAACCATTTACAAAGCCATTCTTACAATAATGACAATTTTGTTGTATAATATTTTTATAAGTTTCTTTTGATATTTCATAATTAATTTTTCTATTTTTTGCTTCATAAATAAATTTTGAATATTTTGAGTTTTCTCCACAAATAAAATGTTTTTTATAATCATTATTAATTTCTTTATTTATATAGGCATTTATAGATAATAAATATGTTATCATTTCTAAGAACTTTTGCAAATTATAATTACTTTTCATTATATTACATAATTTACAACAACTTACACAATTTTCTTTAGAATAGTTTTTTTTTGAATCAATTCTATCTATACCATTGTATCCTACTAATTTAGTACAATAATAACATTTATTCTTAAAATATTCTATAGCCTCTTTATCAGTCAAATTCCAATTAATACTTCTTTTTGATGCTGAACTTTTATAATCATATAATTTACGAAGTAGTGGATCTTTAGATGCTCTATTTTGTTCAACTTTATTATATGTTTCATAACATTCTAAACATCTACTATTTTTATAACTATCTAAATTAACAATCTTATTACATTTTACACACATTTTATTATTATTAGTTTTATTATATTCAATTGCTTTTTCTCTCTTTTCTCTATTAAGAGTATTTTCTTTATTTTTCTCCAAAGTTCTACATTTAGAACATGTTTTTATATCTAAATCTATAATTTCAAAGCAACCTCTTTCCCAGTTTCTACACATATTTTTACCAGAACTAATTGCATCTTTATATCTTTTCCAACTTATATGTAATTCACAAACATCAGAATTTTCCTTTGCTTGATTAGTACATGGTGTTCCATTTTTAGTAATACCTATACATTTAACTACTTCTTCTTTATTTTCTTTTCTTATTTTTTCACCTCTTACACGACACTTTTCACATATTTTATAATTTTCATCAGTTTTATTTTTAAATGGATTTTTACAACCAGAACAAAATTGTAAATTTATAATATCTTCTTTATTATATACACCTTCATATATACTATGTCTTTTACAATATAACTTATTTTCACTTAATGCTCTCCATGAACACGGCTCTTTTTTTTGATTTACCATATAACACATATGTACTTTTTGACGTGCTAAACGCGATGGTGCTATTTTTCTTTTAGATGTTGAATTTGTATTATCCATATTGCTATTAACCGTATTGTCCGTATTGTTATTAACCGTATTGTCCATATTGCTATTAACCGTATTATCCATATTGCTATTAACCGTATTGTTCGTATTGCTATTAACCGTATTGTTCGTATTGTTATTAACCGTATTGTCCATATTATCTTTTTTTATTGTTTTTATTGTTTTTATTGTTTTTATCTATGTTTATATGTATAAATCAATTTTTATTATCTATTTGTAAAAATATTATTTTATAATAACATTTTTTCTAATTAAAAAAGTATAGTTGAAACATAATAATACATACTTGAACGTTCTGTATATTATGTCTAAATTAATTGCTATAGGCCAAACCCCCCATTCCCGACATCACACGTAAAACATTGTAGTTAGTATCATAGATATAGCATTCAGTGGATGGGCCGACAACAGATAAGGCAGGAGGATTTCTGGATGAATCAGCATATGGGTAATCAGTCCATAAGTTAAGAATGAGAGTAGTGTTATCAATTCTTGAAAGATTGCAAGTGCCAGATGGTTGATGTTGTTCAGGGTGTAAGGCAAATGAGTAGACATTGACACCGTTGGAAGGAGTAGAACTGTGGTAGTTGTAAGTTTCAATGAGATTGAAGTAAGCACCTTCTCTGGTATCAAATCTATCATGACCGTTGAGTTGGATAAGACCAGTCTTGACAGGGTTGTATCTGTTGTTGATGAGGAGACCACTGCATAAGGGAAGAACGGCCCAGATATCCATATCAGAAAAGTTCTGGTTTCCGTTAACAGAGGTGTATCTGTTATCGTTCCATGATGCAACAGGGACTGAAACATCTCTGATAGTGATATTTTGTTCAATGGCTTTGACAACATAGGTAAGAGTTCCTGCTTTGCCAGTGCCGTTGACATTAACAACGTTGTAATAGATTAAAACAACGAATTTAGTAATGTAATCACCAAGGTTATATTCGGGTTTTTGAGGGTTGGTTAAAACATCACGTCTAAATTTGAAGTTAACATTGGTAGTATCGGCAGCGGGACCATTGGCTTGAACGTAAAGTTCTTTGGCATAATCACTGGGGTGTTTGGCTTCATCAACACCTTGACCAGCAACATAGGTAAATACAGAGTATTTGGATTTATTTCTGGTGTTGGTGCTAACAGAGTTAACAGTGTTCCAGTTGTCATAGGCAACAGATGAAATGTTAACTTCTGGAGAAGCATCAGGAGTTGGAACAGGTATAGCAGAAGTATCACCAACTTGAACGGAACCAGTGATAACGTTATTGGCAGCGTATTCAAGAGCAGCGGTCCAGTCATCAGTGTGGGAATAGCAAAGGAAGGGAGAGTTTCCAGAGATGTAATCACCAGATTTAATGTTCCAGATGAGTTCCTTAGTGGGGTGGTTAAAGCCAAGTTTGACACGGAGAGGGTTGTTGTTAACGGCTTCAACACCAGTGAATTGGAGTTGGTTAATGAGGTATTCGTGTCCAACTTGAGCAAATCTGCGTCTTTCTTCAGTATCAATGTATACATAGTCAACAAGGAGAGACATATCGTTCATGACACCAATACCGTTTCCAAGTCTGGAGGCAGTAAGGTTGTTGGTGTGGCAGATAAGTTCTTGGAAGGGATTGGTTTCAATCCAGAGTCTGACTTCGTGGTATTGAAGAGCAATGAGAGGAAGGGCTAAACCAGTGTTAGTGTTGCACCAGAAAATTAAGGGAACAAATAAAACATATGGTTGAGTGAATTTTCCTTGAGAATCTGGGGATCTAAGAGCGGTAAGTTCTTCAACATCACCAACAAGAGCATTGTAGGCGGGTTGAGTGTTTACGTTCTTGGTAAGATCGTTCCATACACTCATCCAGTGACCCCAGTGTTTGTCAATTTGGGAACCACCGATTTCAAATTGGATGTTATCAATTAAGAAGTTTCCTACTTGTCTAACCCAGGCAAAGAGAAATTTGTTTCTTTCAACTTCAGATTGAGGAACATTGTTCATGGAAACAGATGCAAGTTCAACTCTTAAGTACATTTTGGTTACAAGATCACCATTTCTGGTAATAGTAACAGTAACTCTCTTGCCAAAGTCTGCAGTACCGTTAAGAGTAAGTTCTACAGTTTCAATAGCAAAGTTAGTGTATCTTCTATATACTACTTTAAAGAAAGTAATTTGAGGATTTCCAGTAAGATAAACATCTTGTGCGCCATAAGCGACTAATTGCATTAAACCACCACCCATGTGTTATTATATATTATAGTTTTAGAAAAAAAAAATATAAAAAAATTTTTATTATCTATATATAATTTTATATATTTTTTTGGTGTAAAAATATATTTAGCGTGTCCTGTATGCTTTAGTTATTTTGTTGCTAATAGTACTGATTATGCTTTTAGTACTTTTAGTGCTTTTTTCTTAAAATATATTTTTATTGTAAATAACTTAATATAATTATGCTATAATAATTAATTTAAAAAAATATTAACTTTTAATTCATTATACATGTATGAATAGTGGACAATTTAAATTTAAACCAGATAAAATTAAATATTTAACCAACGTAAGTACTTTAGATAGTTCACATACCAAAATTATTGATGATATAAACAAAAAAAGAAATTTCTTACCTAAAAAAGAAAAAAAATTAGAAAAATTAAAATATATGTTAAAAGAATTAGATGAAAATTCAAAATGTGTAGATAATTATGTCTATTTAAAATCTAAAATTATTGAAGATATTGATATGCTAACAAATGAAATTGATGAAATTTATAATCATGATGACGAAATTAACTATTTTAGTAAAACTTATAATATTTTATTTAATTATTATGATCAATATGATGGTATTAGTAATAATACTGATGATATTGATAAAAGTATTGGAGGCGGTATTGGTTGCGGTGTAGGAGGAGGTTGTGAGGACATTGGTGATGGAGGTGTAGTAGGAGGAGGTGTAGTAAGCGGAGGTGAGGGTATTTGGGGCGATGACGATTTAGAAATATTATTTAAGAAAACGGATAAGGTTGATAAACTTGAATTATTAAATCAATTATCTAAACAAAAAAGAAAAGAGAAAAAAACAACACGTAAACGTATTAAAAATATTGAAACATTAGTAAAAGATAATAATAATATATTTACATATTTAGAAAAGGGGAAAGTAGATGAAGATAATAAACAACAGAAACAACAGAAACAACCAAAAATATATCAAGATAAAGCAACATTATTTGAAGAGTTTCGTTTAGTTATAGATGGTGTACAGACACATAAGAAAATAAATAAATTTTGTATTAATTGCAATATTGATAAAATATTAATATATTCTGAGGGTACATATACGTGTACTAATTGTGGGGAAGTTGAAAGTTGTATTGTAGAAAGCGATATAACAAGTTATAAAGATCCAATGGTTGAAAAACCAACATTTCCATATAAAAGAAAAAATCATTTTTGCGAGTGGATAAATTATCTTAACTGCTCGTTAAAGTATATACCCTTTATATTAAGGACAAAGTATATACTAATCTCCTTCTTATAGGCCTAAAAACCGTAAGGGCCATAAGAGGAGGTGACATATCCAAATTGCGGGAACATCTTTACAATCTAATTACCACTTTAAATTAGCAATTTTTTAAAGGAACATGGATAATAGCCATACCCAACGGTAAAAATATTAGATTTTAGACAATCCGCAGCCAAGTTTCTAAATTCACATTTAGAAGAAGGTTCAGAGACTAGATGGATATGGGTCCCTTACTCCCAACCACTAATTGCACGTACATCCAAATGCGCATAAAAGCAATAGTTGTACAACCAACCACTAATTGCACGTACATCCAACCAAATGCGCATAAAAGCAAATGCACATAAAAGCAATAGTTGTACATCCATGCAAATGCGCATAAAAGTAATTAGGGAGAAGGGGCTTAAGGTATAGTCCACAAACGGGTTAAGCCAATTTCAAGCCAAAGAATCAACAGAAATACCAACTGATATAACAGAATTAATAAAAAACGAATTAAAAAAGATGCGTATTAAGAAAATAGAAATATTAGCATTATCACAATTTAAAACAATATTAAAAAAGTTAAAATTAAATGAATATTATGAGCATATTCCATATATAAAATCAAAAATAACAAACATACCAGCACCAATGATAAGCAAAGAGATAGAAAATAAATTCAAGTCAATGTTTGACCAAATACAAGAACCTTTTGAAAAGTATTGTCCAAAAGATAGAATTAATTTTTTAAGTTATTCTTATGTTTTACACAAGTTCTGTCAATTGTTGGAATTAGATGAATTTATTAAATGCTTCCCTTTACTAAAGAGTCGTGTTAAATTGCGTTCTCAAGATGAAATATGGAAAAAAATTTGTAAGGATGTTAAATGGGAGTATTATCCATCAATATGACCCCCCCTTTATATAAACAATGCATTTATTTATAAATAATATTTTTTTGTAAATATTATATATATACATACACATATAACATGGATTATGAAAAAAAGTATCTCAAGTATAAGAGTAAATACAATCTTAAAAAAAGTAGTTTATTAGGGGGGGGGGGTATTAGAAGATGTTGTTGGTGATTTAGTGTTTAGAGATGTGCCAATGATAAATAAACCAGAACTATTAGGAGTAATACCAGAAAGACTTGCAGGTGTAAAACCAATGTATCATACTGTTATATTATTAGGACAACAAGGTTATAATACATTAGAATCTCAAGAAATACATATAACACAAGCATGGACATCTTATATTGAATTTAAAAAATTAGAACCAGCGAATGGATATAAATATTTTCAATTATCATTTAAAGAAGGTATTGAACCAAATACTCAAACTAAAGATAAAGAAACATTATTATATTTGGCTGCACAAAATTGCAATAAAATAATGTTTGATGCATTTGTTGCAATGGGTGCAGATCCTAATATATTAAATAAAGGTAATAGTAGTAATATATTACACGGTATAGCATGGGGTTCTATCAGAACATATGATGAAAAAGTAGCATTTATACAGTACATACTTGGTCGTTATCCAAAAGAAACCATTCCTTTATTATTTCATAAAAATGATAGAGGAAAAACATTTTATGACAATTTACTAATACGTCATCCAGATAAAATATCTAAAAGTCTTGAAGATGTAGCATTTCCAATTGGATGGGTAAAACGACGTGATACAAATGGAAGAATTTATTATGATAATACATCTACAGGTGCAACTCAATGGAATAGACCATACTAACTTATATTATTAACCATATCATTAACCATTTTTTAATTTCTTCTCTTATTATAAATATAACATGAACATTAATATAGATAAAAAATATTATTTATACAATAGAATTTTAAAAATATTAATTAATATAATTTCATATTACATATTTTTGCTAATACTATTTTCATTTGAAATGACACGAAATACACAAATTTTATCTATTGTTGCTTTTGGTGCAATTCTATTATATATACTTGATGGTAATTTTCCTGCATATACTATAAGAACGTGATTGTACATAAACTATAAATTAACATAAACAATATAAACAATAAATTATTATTATTTATATAAATAAAAAGTATGTCTAATTTAGAAGAAGATTATTTAGAAGAAGATAAGCCTCTCAAGGGCCAAGCATTTGCATGTTTATCATTTTTAACTCATTTATCATTTCCTGAAGAAAAAAGAAGTCAATACAAAGACCAAAAAGTAGTTGGTGTAAAGGTACGTGGTGTTTATAAATCATTTGAAGAAGCAGATGCACGTGCTAAACAATTACAAAAAGTAGATAAGAGACATCATGTATTTGTTGGTGAAGTTGGTAAATGGTTGCCATTTGACGCCGATACAACCAATATGGAACCTGAACAGCAGGTATACAGAGAACAACAATTAAATCAATACATGAAAACATATTATGATACATTAAAAGAGGATGATGAACTTGAAGCAGTTAGAAAGGAGGAAATGCTTAAAGGTGCAAATGTTGTTACTGGTAAACACGATGCTCCAGAATCAACGGGTTTAGGAACTGGCTTTTTAGAAGATAGAAAATTACCAAAAGCACAACCAGTTGAAACTCAAAAATATGAAGAAGGTGTTGATGTTGAATTAGATAGTGTCAAGAAGAGTCAGGAGAACCAGGATGAACAAGAATTAGGAAAAGTAGTAGAACAAAAGAATAAAATTGTTTGTGAACTTGAAGATAGTAAAAAATCATTATCTGAATTAGAAGATAAAATGGCAACTATAAACCAAATTTACAAGCAATTACAACAATCCTAATCTTATAGCCGTTCTTTACATTTACATTTATAATTATTATGCATACATTTATAAGCAGTAATAAATATATTTATTTGTGTATATATATATACGAATAAGTTATGAATATTATAAAAGGCTTTTTTTTAATATTTTTAATTATAGGCATATTATTAATTGCATTATATTTTATGAGTAATGGCGGTAGAGGCGGTGGCGGTAATAAAAAGATAGTGTATAAATATTTACCACGGTCATTAGAAGAAGAACAAGAATCGCCTGTTTTTGTATCACAAGTTTTTAAAGCAATGTTTGAACAACCTTCTGTATGGATTAATTCTATAAAAGATGATTATGTTAGAAAGAATGAGGTATTAAATAAGTACTATATAAGCCAGATATAAACAAGGTATAAGCAAGGTATAAAAGTTAATCCACTTTTTCTACTTTAACATCATTAGTATTGCCTTTCTTACCATACATTTCCATAATATCATATTTTTTATTTTTTTTCCTCCATTCTGGATCAAAATTTTTATCATGATGTTTTATAAATTGATTACAGCCTATCATACCAACATCATCATTTGATGCTTTATACCAAAATATCTTTTCTAAAAATGTACTTCTAGCGCCTCTATTTACAATTACCATACAACCAAAATTATTTGTTAGTTCTTTAAACACAGTTCTAAATGAATCAAAGGTGGGGAACATTCCTGCATAGTGGTCATATAGACGTTTAAGATTAGAATAGAAATCTTCTGCTAATAAGAATATATAATCAAAATTACAACGAAGTTCTGGTGTAATACCTAATGGAAATTGCATTGTAAGAATATACATTAAACGATAATGACGACCATTAAAAAGTAATTCCATAATTGGTTGGTCTTTCATCCATGAACTTTTTTTACTAAGACAATCATCCATAAGAATAAAAGCACGAGGATCAATAAATTTACTATCTTTCTCTTTTTGTTTTTGTTTTTCAATCATAATATCTTGTCTATAAAGCACTCTTTCTATAGTTTCACTTTTATATTCATAGTGTATATAACTATCAGGAAAAAATGCAGAATAAAATGGAGGATTTGCCATCTTTTCAGTTGGTGCAATTATTATACCAACTGGTATATCTTTGAAATTCTTTAATATATCACGACATACCCAACTTTTACCTGATGCTCTTTTTGCAATCATAACTATTGCAGGATTTTCAACCATTGATGTTAAATGAAATTGTTTTATCTGTAATTTTTTATTACCATATAATGTAACATTACGTGTATTTTCTGTCATTAATGATTATATACTTATAATTATTAATGATTAAATTTTTTGTATAAAATAAATGAATAATCTACAAATTTAGTCCAATGCGATTTTTATTGAATTGAGGTATAAAAACACTATCAGATTTTAATAATGATTTTATATTTAATTCTGGTGCGTGTCTATGATTATATTGGTTATAATAAGGTGCTTCTTGTACTTTTACAAGTTTATAAGTATTTTCACTACCTCCTTCGCATGAAAGAATAAATAATACTAATGATATTAATACTGTATAAATTATTGGAATTAAATAATTTCCCTCAAAAAATGATATTTTACCACTATTTAATGAATTATAATTTACTATAATATAAATAACAACAAATATTATTAATGCAACTAATAACATATGATTTTGTAATACGTGTTTTAAACCCATTTATATATTTATATATATAATTT
>SXGT01423314.1_pt1 | contig 37869 bp, 33 predicted proteins | sample 3176221 | NCBI WGS metagenome assembly SXGT01 (sample SAMN11356862, study PRJNA531348) | freshwater metagenome | isolation source: freshwater sample F1-120 | place: China: Fuxian Lake, Yuxi | collected 2017-12-25 | reverse complement strand
GGTTTCTTGCGAAACCTGGCCCTGCACGAGAATTTCTGTCGTGCGTCGTATTCAATTTTCAAAGAGCCCGCGGCCCGTTCCCCATCCTAAGGGCGCAGTCATGGCATCGCCAGACGGCCTTTTTGGAGGGTGCGCGACCCGACAAGAGCGGACGCCAAAACAGCGTCCGGTCAGCACACAAGCGCGTAGTTTAACATCCGAAAAAGTGGATGTCAACCCCGCCGGGAACCTTCTAGCGTTCCAACCTGCGCCGTACTTTCCGGGCAGGCCTTGCATGCTCCCCGCAGGGCCACCGTTGAGCAGCCCAGAAGTAAGAGCTTATCACAATGGGAATGCCGTGTCAATGGATATTTAACAGGCCATCTCCCGTGGACTAAGGGTTCTTGAATCTTTCGTGTTTTGCCCTGTTCTCAAGTCGTAGTCGGTCTTAAATTGTGAGAATTCGATGTGCCTAAACCTCTTATCCAGCAAATCTGGCATGCACGGACTGGAGGCATGTTCGCTCACGAACGGAACGTATTTTAATAAGATCTAATTATGTACTACTAAAGTAAAACTAGTACATTTCATTTTGAAATAACCGGGCTCCGGCCCATCCCCCGATAGGCCGGAGCCCTTTCCCCCTGTCGGTACCCCCACAACACCGGCTATGGTGCTGGACTTAGGCTTCGTATCCTCCGAGCGCGTGGTCCGCGGGCGGTTCGTAGATCCAACGCTTCTCTTTTTCGAGCAGCGTCGGCCGGGCGCGGAAGGCACGGTCGATATCCGGGAATCGTCCGAGCGTGGCACCGTACTTTTTGTAGAGATCGAGAATGTAGAGGTGCGTGAGCAGGCGCGCGGTGCGCAGTTGCCGCGACGAGGCGTACCAAATGCAGAGGCAATCCTCGACGGCGCGCGTGACGGCGTCGCGATCATCAGCGGATTTGGCGGCCTGAGCCGTCGCCGCTTCCGGGAAGAGATCGAGCTCTTCCTGGCGCGCTGCGGCGAGAGCGCTTTGCGAAGGCTTTACTGAAACACCGAGTCGGCGATAGACACCGACGAGTTCGGAGAACCAGTGGCCCACGGCGCGGTATCCCTCCTCGAGCACGTCGACTTCAAGTTTGAACTCGCCGAGCGTGTCGAGGCTTTGGCCTGCGAGGGACTTTTCGCGATCTTCATCGGGCTCCGGCACGAGACGCACGCGTGCTTTTTCGGCGGCTTCTCCAAAGTTGAAACTTTCGAGGATGCACGGGATCGCGAACTTCGCGCGGGACATGCGGCCGAATTCATGGAAGAGCGCCTGCATGCGCGGTTCGTCGGCGGTCAACTGAAGCATGCGGCCCGAGGGCTGGAAGAACGACATCGCGTAGCGCGTGTAGAGCGCGTGGCAGAGCTTGTGCCAGCGCGGGCCGACGGCTTCGGTGGACTGACCGGCGAGCAGCTCGCGGAACGACGCACATAACGGGTCGCCGCCGGCGGGACGTACGCCGCCCTCGAGGAAAAAGCGGGCGATGACAAGCTGATCGATGAACTGTTCAGCGATCGGCTGTAGCTCTTCGCTGCCTCCGGTGATGGTCCGGATCCAGCGTTGCTCCCACTCTCCGAGGTGCCGCGCCATCATGCTGCGCGACGGCCGGCGCACTTCATTGAGCCCGCCTTCGTCCACGCACTCGCGAGTGACTTCATCAAAAATTTCCCGCAGGAACAACTGCGGCGAATCGGCGTGCAGCAGCAATTCGTCTGAGTCGGCGTCGTACAAATACGACCGGCAGAGATCGGTCACCAATACATAGCGCGCGCCACTTTCGCGGCAGGCGGCGACGAGTGGACGCGCGGTGGTGGCGAAATCCAGGCCGGGATCGACCACCTTGGACGAGGGATCCAGCTTGCCTGGAGGAAGGAATGCGAAATCCAGGCTGGTGCCCTCGGCGCCTTGCACGTTGAAAACCAGACCGGGGCCGGCATTCGTCATCTGCCACTGGCCCCACGCAAGACAGCGCAGGAAATTTTCCGCCGCGATGACGAGCGCGTCCGGAGAATCCCCGGGATTGTCCCACCACGCTTCACACAACTCGACCAGCTTACGTCCCTGATTCATCAAGGCACTCCCTTTCCTTTTTTTACGTCGAAGCCCGCTGCCTCAATCCTCCGCCAGAGAACGTCCTCACGGCGGCCCAACAGATCCTCACCCTGTCTGAAAAATTCCGCGAGCGACTCCGGCCGCTCGGCCATGCGCTTGACGAAGAACTCGCTGCTGACGACGTCAAAGGTGAAACCGGGGACGTCATCGAAGGCTGCATTACCGCCCGGCGCGAGCACGACAAGTGCGTCGCGTTCTTTGCGGCGCAGAAATGCGAGACGGACGGCGGGATCCGTAGCGAGCCGGGCGCGCAGGCGATCGACATCATCGGATGACTTGACGACCAGGCTGCGCAGTTCGGGAAAAAGCGGATGCTCCGTATCGACTTGGTAATAGCTTCGATTACCTTCACGGCGTGCGTAGAGCAGGCCCACGGACGCCAGGCGATCGAGCTCGCGTTGGATGCCGCGGATCGGGACGCCTGTGGCGGCTTCGAGTTGGCGCTGGTAATACCCGCGACCGGGATCGAGCATGAATACCTGCAAAACGGCGACCCGCGCCGCAGAAGAAAACAGAGCAAGCAATACATTATTCTCAATATTTTGACTATTTTTTAAAGTCAAAATCTCCTCCTATTTGTTTAGAGGAGACATCTAGTTGCTTCATATTGAACACATACTTACCAAATTTGTGTTACTTTGTCAACATTTAGTTTTAAATATCACAAATTTATAGTGACTATATAGGATAATTTTAGAATTTATGACTATATTATATAGTCATAGCTTCATTAATTAGCGCAGGGATTGATTCGTCTGCAGAAAAGCGCATTGCTCGGCCGGTGTGCACGGGATATTCTGAGTGTCGATACGCTGGAGAACCCTTATGCGGCTTGCTACTGCAATCTCCCGATTTTCAATCGCTACGCTTTTTACGTTTTTCCTGGCCACATCGGTGTTCGCCGCGGACACTGCCGGCGACCAGGAGTACATGGTCGCGATGCGCGACGGAGTACACCTCGCGACAAGCGTGTACCTCCCGGAGGGCGAAGGGCCGTGGCCGGCGATCGTGCAGCGCACGCCGTACAACAAGACGGCCTACGCACGCACGGCCGACCGATACACCGGCGCGGGCTACGCGTATGTGCTGCAGGATTCACGCGGGATACACAAGAGCGAAGGCGAATACTTCCCCTTCGAGTCCGACATGCCGGACGGCTACGACACGATCGAGTGGATGGCGGCGCAACCGTGGTGCAACGGGAAGATCGGAATCACGGGTGCGTCGGCGATGGGCATTGCGGGCAATCTCGCGGCGGCGGCGAATCCGCCGCACCTGACGGCGGCATTCATCATTGTCGCGCCGGAGGGACTCTTCAACCAATCACGATTCATTGGTGGCGTGTTCAAGGAGAGCCACGCGGGCGGCTGGATGAAGCGCCAGGGCGCGGAAGCGCAGATTCCGGATCTGAAACGGCGCGTGCTGATGGACGATCGCTGGCGCTCGACGGATTTCGTGTTCCATCGGGGGAACGTCGACATCCCGATGTATAACGTCGGCGGGTGGTACGACATTTTCTCGCAAGGCAATCTCAATAACTTCATGGACCTGCAGGCGAATGGGCTTGAAGGCGCGAAGGGCAACCAGAAATTGATCATGGGGCCTTTTGGCCACGGTCAACTCGCGGGTGGTCTGAGTTATCCCGATGCGGGATCGCTCTCCAGCTTTTGGGAGGTTGAGAAGCGCTGGTTCAACCACTGGCTCAAGGGCGAAGAAAACGGGATCATGGACGAGCCGGCTGTGCGCTATTACATGATGGCTGCGGCAGAGAAGGATACTGTTTCGAGTAAAAACCGCTGGATCGAGGACGCTTCGTGGCCTCCAAAAAGTACACCGACACGGCTGTATCTAAATGCGGGCGGGCGCCTGAGCCTGGCGGCACCGGTGGAGAATGGCACGCCAACAAGCTATGCATCAGATCCGGCCAACCCGGTACCTACGAAGGGCGGCGCGAACCTCGGCGGCGAACTTGGGCCGATGGACCAGCGCGAGATTGGCGAGCGGCCGGACTATCAACGCTTCGTGAGTGAACCGCTTGAGGAAGATGTGGTTGTCGTTGGGCACATCGAGGTTGAATTGTGGGCGGCGACGGATGGTCCAGATACGGACTTCATGGTGAAACTGGTTGATGTGTATCCCGACGGCTACGAAGCGACGATCCAGGACAACCCGCTGCGCGCGCGGTATCGTTACGGACGAAACACTGCGGCTGATGTAAAGATGATGACGCCGGGCAAGCCGGAGAAACTGATCATCGATCTGTGGAGCACGGCGCAGACTTTCGAGAAAGGTCACCGGATTGCCGTGCATGTGGCATCGAGTAACTATCCGCGCTTCGAAGTGAACCCGAACACGGGCGAAGCGCCGGGCGAAGAAAAATTGCCCGCGCGGATCGCACACAATTCGATCTATCACGACGCCGAGCACCCCAGCGCGATCGTGTTGCCGGTGGTATTGAAACTCGTTCGATGACTCAGGACACTGGTCAAGCAGTTGCGCCGAGTCGGACTCTCGCGCCGCATATCGTGCGCGCGTACAACTTCGCGACGGAATCCGACAACAAAATCCACGACGACGAGATCGCGGCGAAACTGGGCTTTACCGGCGGACTCGTGCCGGGGGTTGCGCTTTACGCGTACATGACCGTGCCGATGGTGCGTGACTTCGGCGCTGATTGGATCGCGCGGGGCACGATGAGCGCGAAGTTCATCCAGCCGATCTACGATGGCGAAGCGGCGACCGTTCGTGCGACCGTGGAGAGCGAGGCGCCGCTGCGGGTAAAACTGGATCTGTTCAACCCCGCGGGAACGTTATGCGCCGTCGGCGCGGCTGGAATGCCTGAACAGCACCTGGCTGTGGATGCAGCGCGGTATCTGCAACGATCCATGCCGACGACACGGTTTGAACCACGCGTAAGCGCGATCCCTGTCGGCACTCCATTCGGGTCGTTGAAGGTTGACCGGCTGCGCCCGGCACACGCGGCGCCACCCACTACGATTCTGGACGAACTGCTCGAAAAACTTCCGGTCTATTCCGGCACGAACGCCCCCTGGCACCCGGCCCTGCTGCCTGTTCGCGCGAACCGTCTGCTCGCGGAGAACGTCGCGCTCGGCCCGTGGATTCATACCGCGAGCGAGACCATGCACTACGCATTGCCGAAATCCGGCGAAGAGATTTGGTTGCGTGGGTTCGTCGCGGATTCGTTCGTCAAGCGCGGGCACGACATGGTCACGCTCGATCTCGTCGCCTTTGGCGACAACGACCGCGTCCTTGCGCGGATTTTGCATACGGCGATCATTCGGCCCGCGCAGCTTGGCTGATTGCATTTTGTAGCGCCGCCGTCCCGGCGGCAAACCAAGCGACATGCGTGCGGAGCTAGAGCCTACGATGCTGCACAGCGCCGCGTTGTGCACAAGGTAGTCTAACCTTTGCCGCCGGGACGGCGGCGCTACGAATCAGGCCTGCCGGTACACCGGCACGGTCGTGGGGTCTTTCTCCACGTCGTCGATGTTTGCGACTACCAGCTTGCCGTGTTCGTAGAGGTATTCGAGGTGGGCGCCGGTCTCGAGCATGGCGAGCAGGATGTGGTAGTCCATGCGCTCGCCGAAGAGGCCTAGGGACGTTTGCGCGATGGTCTTGGGTTCATCGAGCAGTTCGAGTGTGCGGTTGAGGCGGTTGTCGTGGAAGGCGAGCGTCGCGTCGATGCGTGCAGCGAGGTTCGGCATTTCATCCTCGTGTCCGCCGAGGCCGATGCGGATGCCCGGGATCTCCTTCACACGGCGCAGCGCCTCCATGTAGTGGCCGACGCCGGTGTAGCGCGTGATGGATTCGGGCGACTGGTTCGGCGTGATGTGCGAGAGCACGTGGTCGGCGGTGAAGAGGATGTCGTCGAGCTTGAGGCAGACCTGGCCAGGGCAGTGGCCGGGCGTGTGATACGCAACCAGCGGCCCGCCGAGGACGGGGCCTTCGCCGAACATCGTATCCACCTTGCGCGGCGCGAAGGTGTCCTTCGACCACTTGTTCATCTGCACGAGCGCTTCAACACGCTCCTTCGGCAGGCCTGCGCGGCGCAGGAACTGGTGGACGTTCGCCGCGGAGTACAGCAGGCGCTCGCGGAAGTGCTGGATGACGCTGGCGTCGAGTTCGTGGATGCAGAGGTCCGCGGCGGATTCCTGAATGACGAAGTTCACGCCGCCGAAGTGATCGATGTGGCCGTGCGTGATGATGACGCGCGAGACGTCACGCAGCGAGAGCTTCTGGCCGAACTGCTCATTCAGACGCTCGAAGCACGCGACCAGTTCCCGGTTCGCCATATCCCAGCCGGAGGCGGTATCGAGCAGCGTGATTGGGTCGGTCATCACCAGGTAGCAATTGGTGACGTGGTTTGGGAAGGCCTCAACGGGTAGTTTGTATACCGTCGTGCCGCCGGAACTGACGTATTTTCGGATGGTCTTGTCGTTGTGCATCGTGTGTTGGCCTTGTTCGCCCGGTGGCCGACTCCTTGGGTCGCAGAAGAATACACGAATGTGGCAGGAGCAGAAAGTGAAAAAGAAAGCACTGCTCCCCTCCCGGTTCGTTGGCCGCAGCGCGCTCTTTCAAGGTAGACTTGATCCATGCCGAACCAAGTCATCCTCTATACCGCGCCGATGTGCGGCGACTGCGACAAGCTCAAGAACTTTATGGATGCGCACGGCATCGCGTATGAGCTGCGCGACATCAAGAAAGATCCCGCGCACGCGCAGGAACTCGCACAGCAAACCGGAAAACAGGGCGTCCCTTATCTCGTCGTTGATGGGAAATGGATTCGCGGCTATGAGCCGAAGATGCCGTTCACGGACGACTTCGCGCGGCGGATCCTGGGACTCTAGAGGTCGTCGAAGAAGTCCCGGTCGTACCAGGACGTGTCGAGGGGGCGATGCTCGAATACCTTCCCGAGGTATTCGCGGCGCTGATCGAAAGTAAGGGTGTCGATCCAGCGGCTCCACAGGTCCAGCTCGGCGGCCTTGGTTTCCTTGAGCTTGGCGAGGTGGCGCTCCTTGAGAATGTGGAGCTTTTCGTCGTCGGGGATACTCTCAGCGTTTGTCTTCCAGAAAGCCTTGGCGTCGGCCTGGCGGTAGTCGGCGAATTCCTTTTCCTTGGCGACGATGGCATGGCGCAGTTCACGGTACGCACGGGTCTGCTCGTCGGAGAGGCTTAGCCATTTCTGGAGCGCTTCGGCCTGGCCCTCGATCGTTTGCAGATTTTCGTGGCGGGCGCGTTCGCGTTGATGGCCCAGCGACTGGAAGACATAGAACGCGATGAAGAACGCGACCACTACCCAAGGCAGTGCGCGTTTCATTGCAGGATGAAGCTATCCCCCCGGATCAGAAAAGCCGGACGCGGCCCCGGGAGACCGTAGTACGCCGGCGCGGAGGCGGCGAAGCCAACATTGGAAGCACTGCGCTGGGGCCACGCGACGTGATGATCCAGTCCGTAGGCGGGCGGATAGAAATGGACGATGTCGGCATCGCCCAAAATCGCGGGTTCGGTCTGCGTGGCCACTTGCCAAGAGCGAATGTCGGCGTTTGTACGCTGCTGGCCGGAGGTGAATCCCGCTACGGCGCCGATCACTACCGCGACCGCGGCCGCCAAGGCTGGCGCAAGACGGCGCACGAGCGAAACGTCACGCCGGGAAGAGACAGGCGTTTCCACAGGAGCGCCGGGGAACTGGACGATATGGCCGGAGGCTGCGGCGCGAATCAGCGCAAGCCGATCAGGGCTGAGACGGAAATCCGCGGCATCGCCAGCGGACGCGCGGGCAAGCTCCTCCGCGACAGGGCGCATGGCTTCCGCTTCGCGCGCGAGCGTGGCATCGTGCGCGAAGGCGGCCTCGAGCGACGCCGCGTCCTCCGCGGAAAGCTGCCCCGCGAAGTATGCTGCGAACTGGCCCCGATATGTGTCGCGATCGCTCATGTGTCCATCGTGCGCCCTTCGGCGTCCATCATTTCGCGCATTTTCTTGAGGCCGCGGTGCAACAGCATCCCGACGTTCGACATCGAGAAACCGGTGACCTCCGCGATCTCCTTATAACTCAGCCCTTCCTGAAAGAAGAGCAACATCACGTGCTTCTGCTTCTCGTTCAACTGACCGAGCAAGCCTTCGAGGTACTGCCACTTATCGATCGAGATCACTCCGGTGGGCGTATCGCCCTCCGAAGTCTGGCGCCGAATCCGCTCGTAAATGTCCGAGCGCTTCGACTCACGCTTGAGCCAGTCCACGCACAAATTGTGCGTGACCCGGTAGAACCACGCGACGCGCTGGCGCGGTTCGCCGTATTCGAGCGGACGGCGCACGAAGCGCAGAAATGCTTCCTGCACGACGTCTTCCGCGATTTGCCGGTCGTGCACCAAGCGGTACGCGTAGCGGATCAGCGGACCCTGGTACTCGGCCAGCAATTGCTCGACTTCGGAGGTGGACCTTTGGAGGCGTGTTCCCAGTTTCATACTCACTCACCGGCGCTCTACCGGCTGGGCCCACGAATCCGAGGCCTCCTCCGTTCGCTCTATATATAGAACGGGTGGACCTCGAAAAGTCTTACAGCCCAGCGGAATTGCGTCGATCCTGTCGTTCGCAGCCTTGCGGCGTAAGTGTAGCCGCACTAGAGACTTAAACACCAATTGGACCGGGAGGCTCCAGGAAAGCTCACACGCGATGCGGAAGTTCTGACAGGGCCGAGGTTTGTGACGAACCGGCCATATCTGCCGGTTGCCCAGAAGCAGTGGCCCAGTGGGCGATCGAGTGGGCGTAAAACTCCGTTAATTCCCGGGCGGCGGGGTCCAGGCGATAGTGGCCGTTGTCCTCGATCACCATACCGCGGTAGCGCAGCATGTCGATCGCACGCTGGATGGTGCGCTCCTTGGGGATTTCGTTCGCGCGGATCGGCGCGCCGTTGGATTGCAGCGTGCGGATCAGGTCGTGCACACGGCGCTTCACCTCGAAGCTGTCGAGCGACTCCTCCGGCGCAGAGAGGAACACCGTCGAGACGAGCGGCGCGGGAAGAATCGGCACTACCTGCGCGACACGGCCCATGATGTTGGCGGCGAGTTTCTGGATCTCGGCAAAGCGATCGGGGCGATCCATCTTGTGCAGCGCGATGCCGTGCTCGACGCAATATCCTTTCAGCGAGAGCGGACTGCCGAAGTTCACGCTTGCGTAGCCGAAGCGTTTGCGGCGTTCATCGAGCGAGAGCGCCATGTTCTTCCGCCAGAACTGGAAGAAGGTGCTGTACATGAACCAGCGGCTGCGCTTGGGCGCGTTTGGATCGCGGCGGCGCAGGAGGCTCTTGTCCTCGACGATGCGGTCGTAGTTGATGCCGATGGGGACGAAGACGATGTCACGCTGACGCTCGAGGTCATAGTTGCGCAGCATGTAGTCGAGCACGCCGAGCTTGGGCGTGCGCAGAAATCCGTCGTGGCTGAGACCGCCCTCGGGGAATACCGCCTGGCACACGCCTTCGTCCGTCGCCATATGGATGTAACGCTCGAGGACTTTCCGGTAGAGCGGGTCTTGCGAATTGCGGCGAACAAAGAACGCGCCCATCGCGCGCACGAGCGTCTCCAGCGGCCATACGCGGGCCCATTCGCCTGCGGCGTAGCTCAGCGCAGAACTGCGCGCAACGAGGTAGGCCACGAGGATGTAGTCCATGTTGCTGCGGTGGTTCATGACGAAGACGACGGTGGCCTCAGAACCGACGTCCTGCAGGCGGCGCGGATCGAGGAAGCCGACGCGCACGGTGTACAACACGCGCGCGATTTTCTTGGCGATCCAGTAACCGAAGCGGAAGTAAACGTAGGCGTTGAAAGCGGGGACGATTTCTTTGGCGTAGGTGACAACTTTGGCTTGGGCGACCTCGCGCGGCATGCCGTGCTCTTGGGCGTAGGCCTGCATGGTCGCGATCACTTCGGAGTCGTAGACGAGACGATCCAGCAGGACCTGGCGCTTGGTGAGCTGGAAGGGCCGGAGCGAGATGCGGAGGCGCGCGCCGACTTCGTCGATCGCGCGGTTCACACGGCGGCGCACGAACCAGCGTACGCTTGGCATGAAGAGGCGATCGAGGAGGGCAATCAACGTCGTGAGAACGAGCAGGACGACGACCCAAATCGGAAGAGTAACGTCACCCATCATTGCCGCTTACCGATAACCGCAGAGACCGCGGAGGAATGCCGCAAAGATTCGCAGAGAAATAATCTGCGTTCATCTGCGTCATCTGCGGACAATTGGTTCACTTACCTTGGAATCGCGCTTCGCGGCGCTCGACGAAGGACTGCACGCCTTCGGCGGCGTCGGCGGTATTGCTGAGGCGTCTTTGGATGCCCTCGAATTCGCCGATGCAGGCGGCCTCACCGTCGCGGAGATAGCGGGCGGAGTTCGCCTTCGTCGCGCGGATGGCGAGCGGGGCCAGTTTCGCGATCTGCTCGGCGATGGCGACGGCGCGATCGAGTTGCTTGCCCGGCTCAACCACTTCTTGTACGTAGCCGCAGCGGTGCGCTTCGGCCGCGTTGAACTCGTCGCAGGTGAGCAGGTGGTACATCGCGTTGCCCCATCCCCCACGCTCGACGAAACGGAAGGTCGCGCCGCCGGCGGCCATGATGCCGCGCTTGGGTTCGAGCTGCGAGAAGCGGCAATCGTTGGCAGCGATCACGATGTCCGCGGCGAGCATCATTTCGATGCCGGCCGTGTAGGTGATGCCGTGCACGGCGACGACGATGGGCTTCGAGCAACGCTTGCGCAGCGCGTAGACGTCCGGTTGGCCCTCGCGCATGTAGCTGCGCTCGCCTTTTTTCATGTGCTCGACGAACTTGGGCAAATCGAGGCCAGCGGTGAAATGTTTTCCGTGGGCAAAAAGCACGCCGACGCGGAGCGCGTCGTTCGTGTCGAGTTCGTTGTAGAGATCCGTCAGTTCGGTGAACATCTTCGGCGTCAGGCCGTTGTACTTCTCGGCGCGGTCGAGGCCCATTAGGAGAATATTGCCGCGCACTTCTTTCGTAACTTGTCCGTCCGGATGCCGCTCTGCCATCGATCTCTCCCTTTGCGAATTCACATATGAATTTTTGTTTGGATTCTACGAAAGCAAATGTTGCCATCGTTGACCAATTAACGAGGTGGTCTTCCCATTTAGTAGCTCCATTAACTCATCTCTATCATGTGTACTTCCCGGACGAACAAACTCGGGAAGTGCATCCAGCCGATCTGTTGCCTTTCGAAAACGAGTATCGAATTCAGTTTGAGTAGTAATGTATGTATTTAAGTCCTCAACAACTGCTTTCGAAATTGACCGCGCGATTCTCTTGTTAAACGGGTTCGGAAAGCAATCTATCGCGCCAAACGTCATCGCCGCTTTCGCGACCAGCCCATCGCCGTCTTCAACAATATTCAAAATATAGTGTGCTTTTGCTTCGTATCCGTGCATAAAAGCATTTCGCTGTGCGACAAAGTCTTCAAGTCCCGCCTTAATCGCCCCCAATTGTCTCAACTTTTCAATTTTCTTTCCTAGAAATTTCGTACATATCAATGTTCCTGGCGTATCTTCATATTTGAAAGGCGTCGCCCAATCTTTGTCGAGAACCCCTGCCACATAGAGCATGACGCAAGCCATCCCGAGTGTCTTATCTATACCCGCCAGGAAAACAGTCAGAGCAACCTCGTATGCATCGTAGTCTTTGCGTGTCTTCGGTTTTCGAGGGCACATTGAATCAAGTACGCTGATAGCCAAATCGGTATGATGGCCCATTGCATGTTTTAAGAGGACTTTGACTCTCATTTCTTCTACCTCTTGCTTCGCTGTAAATAGATGCTTGACACCAATTGGTAGTTCAGTTTGCCTACTTCTTAGACCAAAGTGCTACGCTATACAATAAGTAGACCGGGAGCGCGATGATGAGCATTCGATTGTTTCTAAGAACTCATGTAGTTTTTGTGTGCTTTTGGGGCCTAGGTCTTAGTTATTCGATGCCAGCTATATCCGACGACGTCACCTTTACCAAGGACGTCGCGCCGATTCTTGCGGAGAACTGCGTGCGGTGTCACCAGCCGGGGTCGGTCGCGCCGATGTCGCTGCTGACGTATGAAGAGACGCGGCCCTGGGCGAAGTCGATCCGGCAGGCGATCGCGGACGGCGCGATGCCGCCGTGGCGTCCGGACCCGGCGCATGGCAAGTGGCAGAACGACATGAGCCTCTCGCAGGCGGAGCGCGACACGCTGATCGCGTGGGTCGATGGGGGCGCGAAGCGCGGCGCGGGCGACGACAAGCCGCTCGTCACCGGGCCAGCGCCGGAATGGGAACTCGGTACGCCGGACTACGTGATTGAGTTGCCACCGGTAAAGCTGCCGGCTTCGGGCGACGACATTTTCCCGACCTATGTCATCGAGCTGAAGATGGACGCGGACCATTGGGTCGGTGCGGTCGAATTTGCGCCGGGCGATCGCAAGGTGGTGCACCACATCATTTCGTTCATCGGCGACGCGCAGATGGGCGATTCGCAATACGACGTGCGCACGACGACGCGCACCGGCGGCGCGGGTGCGGAGCAATTCGGCGTGTGGGTGGCGGGTGCGCAACCGACAGTTTATCCCGATGGCATGGGGCGTACGCTGACCAAGAACGAAGTGATGACGTTCCAGATGCACTACCACCTCTCCGGTGAGGAGACCACGGACGCCACACGCGTGGGTCTGCACTTCGGCGAGGGTGAAATGCAAAAGAAAGTGTCGACGAATTTTGGCGTAAATCTCGGCATCCTCATCCCGCCGGGCGAGGCGAACTACGTGGAGACCGCGTTCCACCTTTTCGATCAGGACAGCCGGATTATTTCCTTCATGCCGCACGCGCACGTCCGCGCGAAGTCGGCGAAGTACACGGCGCACTACCCGGATGGCCGCAACGAAATCCTGCTCAACGTCCCGAAGTACGATTACAACTGGCAGTGGATTTACCGGCCCGTGAACGACCTCGTCGTGCCGGCCGGCACCAAGATTGAAGTTGAGCTCGGCTATGACAACTCCGCGGGCAATCCGGGCAATCCCGATCCGACGAAAACCGTCTACTACCGCGAACAGACTTTCGCGGAGATGTTCGTCGGCTTCATGGAGTCGGTGCCGGTGGAGGGCGTGCGCCCGAAGGCGATGCCCCCTGCGCAAAAAGTGAGCGTGCTGCTCGCGGCGCATCCGGCGGAAGACAGCTACCTCAACGACGGGCTCATGGGCCTTCCCTGGGGCCTGTACATGCCGAAGGACGCGGCGGCTGGCAAGTGGTACGCCACAATGGGCCCGGTGATGTTCACGAGCAATCTCTGGAACCTCAAGTGGGACGGCGCGAACTTTAGCTTCGATTCCACCATGGTGACGCAGGGCGGCGGCGGGCAGTCCATGCACGTCGAAGGGACGCAATCGCCAACGGGCGAGCTCTCGGGAAAAATCTCGCTCGGCGTTATGGAGAATGCAGCCAATCCAGAATCGAAGATCATGACGCTGCCGTTCAAGGGCAAGCGGCCCGCGGCGGCATCCGGGGACTGAGGGATCTTACTTCGCGTCGATCGTGTGGCCGTCGAAATGGACGTTGAATCGGCGGCGCGAGGGCCAGAGGCTGCCGTGCGAGATGATGATGGTGACGCAGTAGTCGCCTTCGCCCAGCAGGCGCTGCTGCAGCGGGTTCTGATGGAGCACACGGAGCCTTGCGCCGCCGGCGTCTTCGACGATGTCGAAGACGGGGACGAACTTGGGGTCGTGCGGCTCGAGGTGGAACGGCACCAGCACTTCCTCGCGCAGATGCTCCTGCTCCCACTGATTCTCGTCGCGTAGCGGGCAGAGCTGATCAGCCTCGTTCGATTTCGGCACGGCGATGACGGCCTTGGCCTTGCATTTCTGCGCGAGACCCCACAGCGTGAGCTCGACCCCCCACCACGCGGCGCCGTCCGACTTGTGACCGCGCAACAGGCGGGAAATCGTCACACGATTGATCGAGAAATACGCGAGCACCGCTGAGCAGGCCACGAAGAGCAAGTAAGACGTCCAGAAGATGAACTGTGAAAAATCTTCCGGCGGGAACGAGATGGTGACTTCCTGCTTGCGTCCGGCGAGGAAATCCGCGAGCGACGACCAGCCGAAGATAAACGGCAGCAGCCAGGTGACGAACAGGATCACGCCCCAGAAAATCTTGCGCATGATTCCATGATAACGGCCACGTTAAGGCAATCCCAATCCGAATTTTTAGGGCAGAGGGTGGGATGCGGCAAACCACTCTGTCCAACGCACTCCGCGCGTTACCTGGATATCCGCTCCTGCTACACGCTGGAGTTTGGTCGGGTGCTCGTATCAGTCGGTTTTGTTGCCACGAAGAACATCTGTCCGCCGAGGAGCCAGTGGGCGGGCGGGCACTTGAGGTAGAGGCGGACGAGGATGGGCCAGCGGGGATAGCGGCTCTTGGTGGTGTAGGGGATGAAGCGGGCTTTGCAGTAGTCGATGCGGAAGCCGTTGGATTGCAGCGCCTCGGCCATGCCCTTCTCGGTGAGCGGCAGGGAGTGATCGGCGAAGTCGTAGAACTTCTCTTTCACGGCGGCGTAGTTAGGCTGCATGATGATCATCTTTCCGCCGGGCTTGAGGATGCGGTAGCAGCCTTCGAGGCATTCGAAGAGCTCGTGGCGATCGGCCAGGTGCTCGAAGACGTTGCTGGCGAGAACGGCGTCGACGGAGCCGGGGGCGACCTGCCGTAAACCTTCCTGGAAAGATCCGGTGATGCATTCGACGCCGGGGGCGGCGAATTTTTTCATGTCGGGGTTGTGGTCGATGGCGATCTTGCGGGTGGCGCGGATGTTGTTGATGAACTCGCAAGCGCCGGCGCCGAGGTCCAGGACGGTGGCGCTGGGGGCGATGAACTTCGAGAACCAGTCGTCGCAGAGCACTTGCCATAGCTCGATGCGGCCGCCGAACTCTTCTTCGCCAAAGCGGTTCTGGTATATCTTCGTGTCGATGGTCAAACGTCAACCGCCGTAGTAGCAACAGGTTAGGGATATCTCGGCAGAATATACGCGGGGCGCACGGATCGATCAATCCGCGTCGGCGGAGGGCACCGGTGTGTACGGATGAAGGGCAAGGGCTGTGTTGGCCACGGATGGACACGGATTAACGCGGATGGGACTGCTGGAGATCCGGCAGATCACGGCATCTATCCGAGATACTACTCCTCCTTGTCATTCCGAACGAATGTGAGGAATTTCGGGGTTGACCTGCTCCCCACGCTACCTGCTTCCCGCTACTCGCTACGTGTCCCTATATACATGCGCGGCTTGTTGCACTGCGTCCGAGCTGGGGAAATGCTCAGGTGCGGAACAAGGGGTTGACGACTCGCGGGAAATGGTCTGGGAAACAATGGGTCGCGGAACGAAGGGGTCAATCGGCGATCGCCCGTGAATACGCTGGTGCGAAACAAGGTCTGTCGACTGGCGGGGAAATCGCGAAGTGCGAAACAAGGAGTATTGTTTTGATGGGAATTCGACCCAAAAGTTCGCGCCCTATTTTGCGAAATGTTTGAAGTAAGGCTGATCGAGTCCCATGAGTTCAATCGCCTCCTTTACGTCCCCAACTCGTATTTCTTTGGACTCGTCGAAGTCCGCGATGGTGCGGGAGACAAGCAAGACTTTCACTTCCATCCGTTTCGTCAAATCGAGACTTCTGAGCGCAGTCTCAAGATATCGTTCAACGCCGTCTCGGAGAGCAGGGGTGTGCTCCTTGAACTTCGTCTTATTCGGAATATCCGCGTTGCAGACCCACGAAGCTGTGCCTTCGTACCTTTCTCTTTGAATTGTTCGAGCGCTTGCGATCTGTCGTTTGACTGTAGATGAAGCGTACCGCATTTCATCACCTTGGCTGGTGTCGTAAGACGACACCAATACTTTGAGATCGATACGATCAAGAAGCGGCATGCTTAGCTTATTCAGATATTGTTCGATTTCGCGTTGAGAGCAACGGCATTTTCCTACAGTATTCTTCGTGGGGTGCTCTTTGCACGTACTACTCTCGCCGAAATATGTGCGCTTACATTCAGGACACTCATAATGGAGAAGCCAACCGCACTTGCATGGATTCATTGCAGCGGCGAATGTGAATCGACACGGATACTCCAGTGTCCCACGCGCTCGTTGAACACGGTGTACGCGATCGTTCAAAGTGTTTCGGAGTTGCTCAATGAGATGAAGATTGTGGAGATTGATCTCGTCGACGAAGAGGACTCCATTGTGGGCCAAGGACACGAGGCCGGGTACCGGGGGCGCGCCGCCGCCGAGCAGCGCGGCTGGAGTAACTGATTGCTGGACTTCACAAAACGGGCGCCTTAGTACGACTTCGTTTTTCCCGAGTTGCCCACGTGCACTGTAGATCTTGTTTAACTCAAAGATCTCCGCACCTTGAAGCTCCGGCAGAAGATTCGGTGCAGCAGTCGCCAGCATCGATTTTCCTTGTCCTGGCGGCCCCATTAGCAAGATGTTGTGTCCGCCAGCCAAAGCGATGGCCATGGCTCTTTTTGCCCGAGACACGCCTTCAATCTCTCGAAGGTCCGGAACGTGTCCGCCAAACTTCCGCGGTTGTATCGGAGCCCTATTGGAACGTACTTTTCTTAGCGGTGCGGCTCCCAACAGAATGTTCCAGACCTCATTAATATTGGCAGCTATGCCCACAGCGACCCCGCGTGAGTGCTTGTGAACAATCGAAGCGTGGATTTCTGCCTCATCAGGAACAATCAGAGTCATCCCGCGCTCAGCGGCGGCCATCATCCCAAACATTCCAACTTGCGGTGATCGGAGTTGACCTGAAGCGATATCGAGCGTACCAATTAGTAGATACTTGTTAGTGTTCTCGGCAAGCCTGCGCCTATATTGCTGTACGATTCTTCTTTCCTCGATTAGGGCTTGAAGCTGGTCGAGCAATGCTTCTCGTTTTTTTTCGTCTCGTTCCGCCCGCTCCTCGATTTCCTTAATCTTCTGCTCAAGAGAATCCGGCGCTTGAAGGATGCCAGCTTGCAGGAGCATGACAGCGATTGGAAGATCCAAGCCGGAGGATTGTTTCGGCGTTTCCGCGGGAGAAAGCTGGACCACGTAGCCCTTATTCGTCACCAACTGGTACCATACGTCGCCCAGCGTCTGAATCGCTTTGATCGCTCTGAAATACCCTTCCTTTACAACCTTCGTGGCAAGGCCGAGCAACGCTGCGCCTTGACGGGATTCTTCGAGAACGGCCTCGAATCTTATGAGTTGGCCGTCAATTCCATTTAGATCAGCCCCATAAACTTCCACGGCTTGACCTCCTCATATGGGGATGCTTTAGAGAATGATGGTATTCGCATAAGGTTACTAGATTTGAAGATTGATTTGTGCCCCCGCGCCGTCCGAGCGGAATCCTGTGGTGAACATGTAGGGGGCCGCTGCAATATGGGCTCGCTTCCTGGCAGGTATGGGAATCTCGTTGGAGAATTTGCTCTCGGATTAGTTCCCAATCTGGTCCGTAAGTGGCGCCTCCGATTAGAGGGATGTCGGCGTTTCCATCTTTTGAAATGCGCACACCTTCAAGACTGACCGGTTGATCATCCGCAGCTAGTGCGCGGCCTTCTGCGATCAACGTGTCGTAACGTAATAATTCAGACTCACACGCCCGGCATTGCAACTTGGCCGCGTTCACTTGGTCGGTGCGAGACATTAGACCCAGTGTAAAAAGCCGGAGCCAAAAATCGACCCTCTCGACTCTGTTCAATTGTCGCTGTGAGATCTGCAGAGCAGATAAGAGAGCTTGTCGCATCATGGATGATCAGCGTGCACTGTCGATAACCTGTTTTGCTTGTTTCAGTTCAGCGATAAATGAATTCACCTCCATTACGAGATCCGAAACACTTTTCCCGTGGATGTGAATTGACGCTCGGAATAGGTAACACCAAAGCCCGTCGAGGTCGGCCAAACCGGGAATACAAATCCAGTCGCTGCTAGACGCCAACTGTAGAATCTGCAGAGCAGCACTTTGACGAAATGGCGCTCTAGACGATAGTTGCAGACGCGCGTGACGGTCGTCGCAGATGACGTGTACCTCGTCCACGCGTTTGCCAGCGGTGAACATGACTTGCAGTGCATTTGGGGAGTAATCGACGGCATATTCTTCTTCTTCCTCCAAAGCCTGTCCCAATTTCTGCATGAGATCAATGTCCTCGTGCTGCGGACTTTCGTAAGCGCGAACGCGATCCGTCTCTTGAATGTGTTCAACTCCGAAGAGAGCATCGAGTGCGCGCTCTTCGTCGTCCTCCAAAGGTGGTACGGCAGGGCCGCCTTCGGGATCCTCTACTCTCTCCGGTTTGTACTTCGCTTCCGGAAGCGGCGGCAGCCGCGGGATTGCAACAGTGTATCGCGGTGCTTGCGGTATCTCGGTTTGCTGATTGAGATCTGCGTCGACAGCTTCGTCGAGTATCTCTGACGATTTCTGCGTCTCACCTCGTGCCAAACGAACCCGGAGAGGGTTCCAGCGTTCTTGATATTCTTTCGCAAGGCGAACACGACGGTTTTTCGAAACATAGTACTCGACGATGTCAGCTCTCTTTAGATCGCCCAGCGAGCGACCTAGCCGCTTGACTAGTTCCTTCCTGCCGTGTCCCCGGATGTCGATGCCAAGAGTTCGGAGGACCAGTCCAGGGAGAGCATCGAGCTTGCAGCTCGTATTCGGACGCCTCTCGAGCGTTTCGACGATGGCAGTTTTGAGATGAAGCGGGCCATGCGCTGCGTAAGCCACTGCGACGATCTCCGAAGTTTAATTCATGGGTCTGGTGATTTCGCTTCACAAGGATACAAGTTTCGTATCACAGCATAAAACTGTGCTGGACTTATGTCTTGTACCTGTTTTCGCGAGGGTGCAATGAGCGGGACACTGTGGATGGGGACGGGAGCAGGGAGTGGGCAACGAGAGGAGCGGTGCTGTCTACGCGGAGGCACGGACGGGTGAAGACCGAGATTGCTTCGTCGCAACACCGCTCCTTGCAATGACAGGTTGGGGATGCGATTGAGGCTCCAAGGTCACAGTTTGTGACCTTGAACGGTCGCGCGGGAGCGCGACCCTCCCGTCTGACGAGCAGAGAACTTCGGCGGGCGGGGACGCCCACCCCACTTAGACAGCGAGAGTTCTTGGCGGTTTCGGTGAGGAGGTGTTGGAATGCGCCGCGGAGGCCGGTTTCGTGCTTGACCTTTTGTTTGCCCAGAGCGGCGAGGGTTTCGTAGTAGGTCTTGATCGATTTGTGGGAGGGTTTGATCGGCTCCGGCATGGGCAGATTATGCGGGTGGGATCGATCTAATACAACTCGCGAGTAAATTCGTAGCGCCGCCGTCCCGGCGGCAAAGGACGGACTTCCACGCGCGCGAAGTAGCTGATGTTCTCATCGCAGGCTTCTTCTGCGAAATGGGGCCACAGGTTTGCCGCCGGGACGGCGGCGCTACGAATCCATATCACCTGCCAGGTCCCTTGTTGCACTTTCGTCGAAATTTTCCCAGCTCCGGCAAGCAATTGATCCTTGTTCCGCAACCAGCTGTTCGGAGTTCCGCGTTCACGCGGGTGATCCATGGCAGAACCCGCCTAAAGGCGGAACTCCGAACGCGATCCTTGTTTCGCACTGGGCGTTTTCCCCCAACTTCCGCGTCGGCCCATCGTTTCCCGGCCCGAATCCGGCGGAGTGCAACAGACTGCGTATAGAGATAGAGGGACACTCGTAGAAGCAGGCGTTTTGCTGAGCGACGCTCGCCCCACTTGTGAGATGGGATTCTCGAGGCGAGGGGCGGGATTGGCGGTTGGCTGGAGGTCCCCGCTTTCGCGGGGATGACAATGTTAGCGATGCGGCGGGACGCCGCTTCCACCTTCAGGGCGGTTAGGCGAGTTCTTCGAGGAGCGCCTTGGTGAGTAGGGGTAGGACCAAGGTGGCGTCGGCGTGGACTTCGGCGAAGCGGCCGCCTTCGTTGTGGGGCATGAACTTTCCCCAGGAGATGCCTTCGGAGTAGGTGCAGCCGGAGAGGCCGCCCCAGAAGGCGGGTTCGGGGCAGATGCGGACGCCGTAGCGGAAGCGGGGCTCGGGGAGGGTGATGTCGAGGCGGCCGCAGGTGATGTCGTAGTAGGGGGCGACTTGCTGGGCCCAGTTGCGGGGGACGCCGCCGCCGATGGTGAAGATGCCGAGGGTCTTGGCCTTGCCGATCATCCGGGCGTATTCCTGGAGATCGAGGAAGGGGTTGTAGGCTGGAACAGCTTGGAACACCACATCCTGATCAAGCTCTTTGGCGTTTCCGATCTGTTTTTTCAAGGCTGTTTTCATCGCCCAGGTGGAGAAGTCGAGTCCGATTTCGGAGTCGGTGAAGGCGGGGATGAACACTGGAACGTTTTTTTCGTAGGCGCTTTTGAGGATGCCGCGGCCGTGGCCTTGCTTGTGGAGGTGTTCGCCGACGGCCTTGCAGAACCGTGCCGAGGACCACACGCCGTCTTGCGGGGTGACCGTCTCCAAGACATTGGCAACGACCTCGGCTACGTCGTTGAGATTGGCTTCCATCTCGACGGTGTCGTAGACGCGGTTGTAGCCTTTGTCGAAGAGTTCTTTGTCGTCGGAGTCGGGCTCGATGGCGTAATGAGTAAGGCCCACGGCCTCGGAGAGGCCGTGGGCCATAAGGGCGCCCGTGGATACGACGGCGTTTACGACGCCGCGTTCGATCAGCTCGCAGATGATGCTGCCTTGCTTGGCGACGGTCATTGCGCCGGACAGCGTGAGGACTACCACGCAGTCGGGGTCTTTGGCCATCGACGTCAGCACATCGAGAGCACGGCCGAGCTGCCGGCCGTTGAAGGCCGTCTTGCCCATCGCGCGGACGAGACCGGAGAAGGACTTGACCTGAGACACGTCGAGAGACTCGAGCGGCGTCAGGTTGTCGCTTCTACCGTCGTGCAGCGCGCGGGCTGGACGATCTTCGGGGGAGTGCGTCACTTCGCTCCGGCCATCGTCGCTTCGGCCAAGACAGGCCGGGCGGCGCCGGTCGGGAAGCGCTTGAATTCACGTACGGTGACGTTCCCCAAGTTCAGCTCTTCCTGGATATAGCGCAAGACTGTGCGCGGGTTCGTGCTGCCACAGGTGAACACATCCATCGCAATCAGCCCGAGGTCTGCATAGCTGTGCGCGGAGCAGTGGCTTTCGTCCAGCAAAAGCGCTGCGGCGAAGCCGGGAGGCGAGTTGTGGCCGAACTGGTAGCGAACTTGTGAAACTACGGTTGCACCCGCGCGTTCCGCCGCGCGAGCCATCGCCGAGAGGACGCGCTTGTCGTCAAGACAAGTTTCGCGGTCAACGTCCCAGCAATCTACTAAGAGATGTCTGCCCTTGTGCAATTCATATACCCTCCTGCCAAGGAGCCGCACATACTCAAACTGCAGACCCCTCATGTCAGGGTCATTGAGCCTACTTAAACTTGATACACTTCACACGGCGCTTTTATTCAGAGTGCCCCCTCGCGCAGCCGTGCACCTCATAAACTTTCTTCGAGAGAGCGCCATATTGTGCACACCTTTGAGATAGTTTGCAATAGATTTTTTTGCGGAGGAGCGGAATTTCTGTCGAGCAGTCACCTAGACTCGTTTCGGAAATCGGGTTGAAGGTCCCGGAGCGCCAGATTTTTACCTCGCGGGAGGCGGAGCGATCGCGGATGACGGACGTGCTGGTGGTTGGAGGCGGAATCGTCGGGCTGGCGCACGCCGTCGCGGCGGTCCGGCGAGGCCTCAGCGTGTGTCTTGTCGAGCGGCACAGCGCTCCGATCGGCGCGTCAATACGCAATTTTGGAATGATCTGGCCGATCGGACAGGCGGCGGGAATCGGGCGGCAGCGAGCGCTTCGCTCGCGGGAAATCTGGCTGGAGATGTCGCGCGAAGCGGACTTCTGGTACCGCGTTTCCGGGTCGCTGCACGCCGCTTACGCCGACGACGAACTCGCCGTGCTCCAGGAATTTGCCGGCGGCGACGGAGCGGAATTCGGCGGCGAAATCCTCTCCCCCGCTGCCGCGCGCAGGCGATGTCCGGCGTTACGCGCGGAGGGATTGCGCGGCGCGTTTTGGTCGCCGGCGGAACTCGCCGTGGACCCGCGCGAGGCGATCGGAGCACTTCTGGCGTGGCTCGGGCGACAGGCAAGAGCCCGCGTCATTCTTGGCGATCCACTGATCAGCATCGGTAACGGAGAGGCCGTGACGAAGGGCGGAGAACAGCTGGCAGCACGGCGGATTTTCATCTGCACCGGGGCGGATTTCGAGGCCTTGTATCCGGAGTCGTACGCGGCCCAGCCGCTGGTTCGCTGCAAGTTACAAATGATGCGGACGGCGCCGCAGCCGGGCGGGTGGCGGCTGGGGCCGCACCTGGCTTTTGGGCTGACGCTGCGGCACTACGCGAGCTTTGGGAACTGCCCTTCGCTGGCGGCGCTGCGGACACGGATCGCACGGGAGACGCCGGAATTCGACCGCTTCGGCATTCATGTGCTGGCGGCACAGAACGGGCTGGGCGAACTGGTGCTCGGCGATTCCCACGAGTACGGCGACGCGATCCAGCCGACCGACTCGCCGGAGATTGACCGGCTGATTCTCGACTACCTGAGGCGTGTGCTCGACGCGCCGGACTTGGCCCCGGCGGCGCACTGGAACGGCACCTACCTCAAGCGGACGGACGGCGAGGCGGCCTTCGTCGCCGAGCCGGAGCCCGGGGTGCGGATTGTGAACGCGCTGGGCGGCGCGGGGATGACGCTGGCCTTCGGGCTGGCGGAGGAGCAATTCGATGGCGAGTGAACCGGTGCTATCGGTCAGCGCCGGTTGACAGAGGCTCGGGGAGCGCCGCCCGACTGCGACGCGTCTGCCGAATCCAGAGCTCGGCGACGGCGGCATGGAGCAGAAAAGCCGTCATGAAGGACGCGACGGACAGCGTTTTGACGATGGGATCGGAGGCTTCCGCAACGTCGGCGATGATTAGGGCCGGAACGAAGATGAGACGCATGGTGGCGATGCCGAGGGCGATGGCGAAGGCGCGGATCATCCATTCGCGGTGGAGGGCGACGTTTCGGCGGCGGATGTGAATCACCGCGCGCGTCATTCCAAAAAGGAAATAGGACGCGAAGAAACCATTCCCGATACGGCCAGGCCAACCCGAGAAAGGCACGAAGAGCGCCAGAAACAAGGCGGCGGCACCGACCGTCAACGCGACTCCGACGAGCACGCGGCCCGCCCAGCGGTGGTAGGTGGGCCAGCGGTTTCGCACGCGCGGCACGAATTGAATGGAGCCGAGCGAGAGAAACACGCCGCCGAGCACGACGTGGAGACTGGTAACGACGGGGTGTTCGAGAAAGCCGGGATTGTAGGGCTCGTTCATGTAGTGGGCGACACTGGAGGCCACGCCGACCAGTACAAGGAATCCGACCAATCCCGCCATGAGCCGCTTCACGTGTCCCGCCTCCGGCCGGAGCTCGGCCGCTTACTATTGAGACTTGGCCGATGAAAGCGCGGTTTCTTACCGGAGATGGCGTTCGATGCGCAGCTGTCAGGAAAAACGGGGTGGGAATCCTATATTGTCTGCGCAAATCTTGACCCAATTACCTGTTAGCCAAGGGAGGCACCATGGGACGTCTCAGCATTTACCGGCGCGCCGCAACAATGGTGGCACTTCCGCTCACGCTACTTTGCGCCGGTATGGCGTGGCCGGATGTGGACTGCTTGCCAGACGACTCCAAGGTGCCGGTGCTGAAAACGGCTGCCGGACTGGAGTTTGTGCGCACGCCGGATGAGCGCTTCGAGAACCTGGCCGGGTTTCCCTTCGCGCCGCACTATGTGGAGGTCGGCGGCGGATTGCGCATGGCGTACATCGACGAAGGCCCGGCGGACGGCGAGTTGGTGTTGCTCATGCACGGCCAGCCGAGCTGGTCGTATCTATACCGGAAAATGGTGCCGGGGTTGACGGCGGCGGGTCGACGGGTCATTGCCGTCGATCTCATCGGGCTTGGCCGCTCGGACAAGCCGGTCTCGCTGGATGCATATACCTATGCGCAGCACGTAGAGTGGGCGCGGGAATTCGTCACAAAGCTGGACCTCAAGAACATCACGCTGTTCTGCCAGGACTGGGGCAGCCTGATTGGACTGCGGCTCGCCGGCGACATGCCGGAGCGCTTTGCGCGGATTGTGGCGGCGAATGCGACCTTGCCCGTGAGCCCGACCGGCACGACGCCGTACAAGCGCAATCCTGCGCCGCAGATTGATTGCACGAAGAGCGACTTCCCGCCGGCGGGCTGGGAGGCACTGAGCCAGGTGGCGCGGTTCCAGTCGTGGATCGACTACTGCCTGACCGCGCCGGACGTCCGCCCGCACCAAGTCATCGAAGTGGCGACGGAGGTGACTCTGAGCGCGGAAGAAGCGCGCGGGTACGACGCGCCTTATCCGAGTTTCATCTACAAGGCCGGGATTCGATCATTCCCGGCCTGCGCGTCGGCGATTCCGCTGGAGAACATCGCGGCGTGGACGGCGCTGGGGAAATTCGAGCGGCCGTTCCTGACGCTCTGGGGGGCGAAGGACCAAATTCTTGGCGCGGAGACCATGCAGAATGCGCTGGTCAAACAAGTGCCGGGCGCCAAAGGGCAGCCGCACGAACGCTTCGAGGCGAACCACTTTATCCAGGAAGACATCGGCGAAATCCTGGCCGAGCGCGTTAACAAATTCATCGCGGACAATCCGTCGAAAAACTAGACGGTTGTCCGCGATGTCGCGATCGGTTTAGTCGCCAGAGCCTACGGCAGCGCTTTGATCTCTTCGGGCAGGTCGAAGGTGCCGGCCGGGATTTCGGCGTTGAGTTCGACGCTTTCGGAGATGATCACAAGGGTCAAGGGTCCCCCCTGCTGCTTGATGCTGTGCGGAATCTGAATGTCGCCGACCTTCTTGTAGTCGGTGAAGGTGGATCGGGTGACGGTACCGTCGCTGTTTTTGTTGTCGCTGGCGGCGACCAGGCCGGATTCCTTGTCGAAGAAGACCGTGATGGGGTCACCTGTGGGCATCTGGAATTCGACCTTGTATGCCGACTTGCCTTCGAGGTCTTCCTCGCCGAGGGTCTTGGCGGTGGCGGCGATGAGATCGAGATTGATAAACGGGAAAATCTCATCCGGGCTCGCGTCGGCGGTCTTCGTATTTCCCTGGAAGGGGTTGATCGACCATGCGACGCCGTCGGTGGTGCCATTCTTGACGATGCCCATGCCGGAGAAGTCGGAGATGTTCAGCGAGTTTGGCGGCTGGCTGTAGGAGATGTAGGTGGCTTCCATGCCCATGTCCGGCAGGAGGAGTTTGCCCTTGTCGACACGGGTCTTAATTTTCGCCATAGCGGCTTTGCCGCCGGAGGCGTCCAAATGTTTCTTGACGAGGTCGGCCGGGGACGGGAGGTCTTCGGCAAATGCGGCAGTCGCCACGAGGGCAAAAACAAACGAGAGTGCGAGTGTGAACGATTTCATGGTGGTCTCCTTGTGGACGCCGATTTGACCGCGACTCCTCCCATGCGGTTTCGCGGTAGATGACCCAGCGATTGTAAGGGCGAGCAAGGAGAAGGTCAACGGGGATGTGGCGGTAAGGCAATTGAGGCGCTTTGCCACAGCAATGCCTTTTGGAAAGCTGTTCCAGATCGCGGTTGGGCGCGCCGCCTGCGCAGAGGGTATCCCAATAGTAATCGACCTCTTCCTGCGACTTGCAGTCCGCGACGATGGAAAAGGCCTGCGACGGCGCTTGTGATCGCTCCTTGCCGGATAGGATACTGAGGCCAGTACGGCCAACCATCCAACCCATCGAACGAGGTGAATATGAAGACAAACCGCCGATCATTTCTCAAGACTGTGACCGCGCTTTCGGCTGCGCCATTTATTTTGCCGTCGCGTGTGTGGGGTGCGGAGACCCGGCCGAGTGAGCGCATCACGATGGGGTTCATCGGGATGGGCAGACAGAATTCCGGTTTGATCGGCAATTTCCTCGGACAGCAGGACGTTCAGGTCGTCGCCGTGTGCGATGTGGATACGACGCGGCGGGAAGAGGCGCGCAAGCGGGTAGATACACACTACTTCGTGAACACGGAAAGCGGCCACACAGGCTGCAAGAGCTACAACGACTTCCGCGAGTTGATAGCGCGTGACGATATTGATGCGGTGTGCATCGCGACGCCGGACCACTGGCACGCGATTCCGACGATTGCGGCGCTGGAATCGGGCAAGGATGTCTATTGCGAGAAGCCGCTGACACACAACATCCACGAGGCGGTCGCAGTTATCAAGGCAGTGAAGGCGAACAAGGGCGTACTGCAAACGGGATCGATGCAGCGTTCATCCAAAGAATTCCGCATCGCGTGCGAACTGGTGCGGAACGGCGCGATTGGGAAAATCAGCCGCGTGGAATGCAGTTTCGGACCTCCGGGGGTGCCCTGCGATTTGCCGGAAGAGACGATGGAGCCGGGCCTCGACTGGGAAATGTGGATCGGCCCGGGCCCGATGCGCGGGTATAGCTCGGTGCTGAGCCCTCGCGGCATTCATGAGCATTTCCCGGATTGGCGAAATTACAAGGAGTATGGCGGCGGGATGGTGTGCGACTGGGGTGCGCATCACCTCGACATCGCCCAATGGGGGTTGGGCATGGACGCGAGCGGACCGGACGAGGTGCGTCCGCCGGACGACCCGAACGCGAAGAGCGGCGCGGTGCTTCACTACGGGAAGGACATCCAGGTCATCCACAAAGACGGATTTGGCGTGCACTTCTACGGCAGCGGCGGCGAGGTCAAGGTGAACCGCGGACGATTTGAGTTCTATCTCGACGGGAAGAAGATCGCCGGGTATGTCGACCGGGAAGACGGCACTTCACTGACCGAGGAACTTCGCCGCGTGGAAGACGAGTACCTGAAGAACGCGAGGATCAAGCTCTACGAGAGCACCAGCCACACGCGGGACTTTTTGGATTGCGTGAAGTCGCGCAAGCGGCCGATTACCAACGAAGAAGTCGGTGGGCGCAGCGCGATCTGCTGTCACTTGATGAATCAGGCGTACTACAACCACGCGACGATCCAGTGGAAGCCCAAGCCCATGCGGTTCGCGCGCGGCAGCGGAAAAGCGGAATGGCTGACGCGGAACTATCGCGCGCCGTGGAACGTGGCCTGACGAGATGTAAGTGGCGGAGGGCGAGGGACTCGAACCCCCAAGCCCGAAGGCGCCAGTTTTCAAGACTGGTGCGTTACCAATTACGCTAGCCCTCCGGAGGCTGGCAGCGGCGCCCGGGCGGGCGCCGTTTCTGTATTGTACCCGAATTGCGCTCAGGCTTCGGCAGCGGGATCTTGGTCTGCCGGGGCGAGGAAACGGTTGATTTGGGCGACGAGTTCCTTGGTGGCGAAGGGCTTGATGAGCAGGGCATCGGCACCGGCGTTCTCGACGTTACGGCGGAGATCGGGGCTCTGCGCCGAGGTGACACAGATGACGGGGATGTCTTTCGTCTGCGGGTTCGTTTTGAGGAGGCGACAGGTCTCGAAACCGCCCATCATGGGCATCATGATGTCGAGCAGGATCAAGTCGGGCCGATCGTTCTCCACGAGGTCGAGCGCGCTGATACCATCGAAGGCGGACAACACGTCGAAGCCCTCCATGACCAGCGCGCGCTGCCAGAGGGTCACGACATCGGGTTCGTCATCGACGATTAGGATTATGGGTTTCGACATAGGGCTTCTTGTTCCATCCCCCGGTTAGTCAACATCTTGAATCCGGGGTTTCATCCCGCCGGATCTCCCCTTTTACTTCCGCCGGCCTGGCCCCTTTTGACCATCGCGCGTGATGTCCATCGTCTGCATGCCCTTTGGCGCGGCGGGACGCGGCGGCGGCGGTGCAGGCCGGGGCACGATTGTCTTCGCTCGAGGCCGCGAGGTCGCCCGCTTGTGCTCCAACCGAACGCCCATGTCGCTGAAGACGCCATCGGTGCCGTCGAGCCGGACGACCGTACCGTATCGCGGTTCGGCCAGGGGTTTCTGAAATGTTTCGTCGCGCATCATCTGCACTTCAATGGGCGTGCCGATTTCGAGCGAACCCATGACACGCACGAGCATGCCGTGCGGCGTGAGATTCAGGATGATGCCCTCGACCTGGCTTCCGTCGGGCAGCGTGATCACGCACGGCCGGAAGGTGTCAGTGCGTTTTGCGGTGCGCCGTCCGCGCACCAGTGCACGCTCGTCGTTGGAGAAGAACATCTCGTCGGGCATTATCGGCCCCCTCGCCCCGTTTGTAGAGAATACACGAGGCGGCCGTTTTTCCCCAAGGCGGCGGAGGTCGCGGCGCCCGTGTGTTTGTGTCCGCTGAAATGCGGCGATAGTTCGGGTGGCTCGTTTCAAACTTTGCTACACTGACCGTGCGCCGGATGTTGGAGGGCTTGCAGTCGGATGCGCCGCCAGGGGCACTGGATTTTTGCGTGCGCCGTTGCGGCGCAATTGCTGGGATTGGCTGCGGGCAGCGCCCATGCGCAATTCGAGGGTTCGCAGCCCGAAGCGGCAGCGCCCCTGCCCTGGGCGAAGCCTCTCAAGGGCGGATCGTTGCGCGTTGCGGCGGTCTTCCCTTTGGACGGGGCAGCCGATCTCGCCGGTCTCGATACACATTTCGACCTCCGCGCTTCGCTTTTTCCGTTTAGCCCCTACACGACAGTGGCCGACGAGGCCGTTGCGGCTGCGCTGAAGACGAAATTCGACGTGCTTCTCGTTGCAGGAACCCCCCTTGCTCATCTTTCTGAAACCACCCGTGCATCGCTTGCCGCGCGCGTTCGCGATGGGGCGGGGCTGCTGTGGATGGCATATTCGACCGGCGGCGAACCTGAACTCCAAGAACTCATGGCGGAAGCCAAGCTCTCTCCGCTTGAACCGGCACCTGATTTTGCGACGCGCGCGGGAAGCGCAGCGTTGTCTGGTTTGCAAGCAGGACTCGACCAGGTCTTCGCTTATTCCGGAGAAAAATCCCGTGCGGTCGAAGTGCGATTTTGGAAGCCGCGTCCGCATGGTCACGCGCTTGTTCCTCTTGCGCCGAAAGACTCGCTTGAAGCCCCCACTGCTTACGAAAACTATCTCGCCATCGCAGGCGGCGCGTTGCATTGGGCAGCAGGACGCGAGCCGGAGGCGGTCATCGCGGCTGTTGAAGACAAGGCCTCTGCCGCCGGTCCACGCGAGGAAGATACGCCGCCGCAATTGCCGGCGGCTTTCGTGAAACGCATGAAGCAGGCGGCCCTGCCCGGCGTGCTGCGGCCCCTTGTAGTCACGCTCGATCGTCCTGCGCCGCGCGCCTATGCGCTGCGAGTGCAAGCGCGCTACGCGCACCAACCAATCCGGTGGTCGTACGACGCGGAAGAAGTCATTCGGAAGGGCGAGCAGGAAGTCCGGATCAACGTGCCTATCGGGGCTGGGCTGTGTTTTCTGGACGTGTGGCTGATGGACAGGCTGCAGGTGGTGGATTGGTTTACGCAGCCGCTGGATTTGTCAACGACGCCTGAACTGGGGGAAGTAAATTTCGGCGCGACGGTGATCGATGCGAACGATCGGCTGCGCGTGTCGGCCGAGGTCAAGAAAGATCTCCTTCGCGGCGATCTGCAGCGTCCGCAACCGACGACAGTGTATCTGCGTGTGACCGATGCATTTGGCCGCGTGGTGGCGTTGAAGGATGTTCCGATTTCGAATGCAGGAGCGGAGATCACGGAAGAACTCGTGCTCGTGGATCTCCTTGGCCCGTACGTGCATGCCGAACTTTTCGCGGCACCGGTGCTGGATACGCCGTTGTCATGGTGGATTCGTGAACGCGCGGCATATCGGGCGACACATATTGCCGTGCGGCAACCGTTGCCGGACGGACTCGCGCTTATTGTTGATGAACCGGGCGAAGGTAGTTTTGAAGCATCTGCGTTGCGCCGGGAGTGGGCGGCCGTGGGGGTTGATTTTATTTTTCCCGGCGAAGAACCTGACTTGGGCAACATCGCGGCGGATGGCATGCGGGTCGTCGCGCGACTGGGAGATCAAGCCGATTTCCCCGGCGACCAATTCGATGCTCGCTCGCGGCCCGGCATCGCCTTGCGTCAAGCGGCGGCCCGATATGCGGCAGCGCGTCCGGGACTCTATGTGGTAATGCGTGCGGCCAATTCCGGCGCGACGGTGGACGCCGAAAAAAACCGTGCTGCGATCGAGCGCGTCGTGCGCGAGACGGATCCGCGAGCCAGCGTTGCATTGCTTGAAAAAGGCATGAGCGTTGCAGGGACACGTGGTTTCTACGTGCCCGGAGCGGAGCGCGAAACCTTGACAGCTTCGGATCGCACGTCAGCCGAGTACCTTACCGTGCACGGATCGTTAGGACAAGGCGAGACCGCGATCCAGCAAGCTCGCTGGCTTCCGTGGTTCGCGGCCGCCCATCAGGCAGATGCATTGTGGGTTTCTCCTTATGAGCAAGATCTTTCTGCCGAAGTCTTTGCAGCCCTTGTCGATGAAGTCAATCGAGTCCGAGAAGGTTACGATGTGTTGATTTACCAGGCGAAGCCTGCGGCGTTGCCGGACGACGCTGCACTCACCCTCCCGGAATCCTTCTCAGGAGTAGCAAATCGATTCGAATTCGGCGATGCGATCGTCTATGCATTTCTTGTGGGCCCCTCTAACGCGAAAGCCGCCATCAAACTGAAAGCGCCTGAGGACGGCACGCGCATTTATATGCCGATGGCGGAGGAACCCGGTCCTGCGCGAAATGCGACGATTAGACTTCAGCCGGGCGAGGCTGCCGTCGCGGTGCTGCTGCCGTACGAAGTCTCGCGCATTGCTATTGATGCATCGGCATCGGTCCCTGTGGGCCGCCGGCTTACGATTCGAGCGACGGTAAAAACGAAAGGGGCATTGCCGGGCGACCACGTGCTGCATGTGACGTGCTTCGGCGCGCGGGGAGAACCGCTGCGCCACTACAGCCGCACCGTGTTCGCGCCGGCGGGTTCAGGGGTGACGTGGTTGCCGCTGGCGTTCAACGATACGCCGGGGAACTACCGCATTGTCGTCCGCGATGTGCTCTCCGGTGTGAGCGGCGAAGTGGGTGTTACGGTCGTGGCGCCGTTAGAAGCGGCTCCGGCCGAAGAGCGCTGATTCGGAGGCGCGTGACAATGGTGCGGGATTCCCCAGGAACTAGTGTTACGCTATCGAGATCAATAGTGAATTCCGCGATATGTGAATTGGGTTCGAGTTTCATCGTCACGAGATCGCCTGATCCGCCCTCAACGACTTCGGCTGCGATGGTTTTGCCTATTCCCGCGAAGCGGAGCGCGATCGCTTTTAGATGATCGTCTTCAGAGACGCGTATGGCTCGCGAGGACGTTCCCCCTCCCACTTCTCGCGTCCACATCGACGGCCTTCTCAGGTTGTTCGTCGGGAATTCCGCCGCGATGCTCACCCTGGGGATTACTGGGCTCAATGATGCGTTGTGCAGGCTGAGGTGCGTTTCGATACCTTCGCCGATCAGGTCGATTTGTTGCCGGATCGCTATGCCGTTGACGAGATGTGTTTCGAGCGTGATGGTACTGTTACTTTGTTCTATGATCTCGAATTTTTCGTCGATCGGCTCGGGTTCCGCCCAGCGATCGGTATCGGTTGTTACCAAGACCTGAATACGGCCCGATGCTGAACGGATGTTGTCATAACCCGGCAGCCAGTCGCGGCCGGTAGCGAGTTCGCGCCAACGAACGATGGCGCCGCCGCGCGTGGGCACGATCCAAATTTCGAATCGATCGTTGCGCAGCTTTTCGATGGGCACGATTTCGTGGCGGACCGGCGTCTGACCATTAAGCCGTTGGCGGAATTGGTCGATAGGGTGATCATTCAGATGCGTGACGCCGAGCACGCGGGCGGTGTCCCAGTATTCGTCGAAAGTCTGGCTGGGGGGGCGTGTGAACACATAGGCGTCTGGGGTTTGCGCGACATTCGGAGGGCATACGAGCGCGGCGTATTGCACGGGGAGATAGGCTGAACGGAGGCGTTCGATGGCCGTCTCATCTTTCGTAACAGCGAAAGCACGCGTAAAAATTTCCTGTGCGCGGAGTACTGTTGCGGCGTCGAGCCATTCCAGATCGTTCACGAAATACAGCGGGCCGCCCCAGGCGCGCAGGCGATCGCCGAGTAGACGCTGGTACTCGACGATGAATGGCGCAGCCTCGCCGTAGTAAGCGTCGATAAATTCCGCGGTTTCCCGCTTCCCGTCGAATTCCGGATCGCGCAGTCCCCGTCCAATGAGGTAGGCCTTGAGGAATTCGAAATCGCTGTGCGGCGAAAAGGGGCTTGCCTGCTCGAAGACGCCGTCGACACCGATCTTCGCGTAGAGTTCGAGATTCGGCTGGAGCACGCGCAGGTTTGGGTGCGGCGCCTGGAACGCGCGCCAATTCTGCGTGTAATCCCAGACGTAAAGGTGTTTCGCGATTTTTCGCCAGGCTTTAAGATCGCGCACGAAAACACGATTGTCGGGACTGCGGCGATCGTGCAACGGCCGGCCGTAGTCCGCTTCGATAGCGCAGAGGCGGATGAGCACGTTGTCTCGGGGCCGTGTCAGCTTCGGAGGCGTGCGCGAGTAGAGGTAGGCGAAGGTGTCGATCAACGCATCGGGAAATTCGTCCTCAACGGCTTCGGCGACGGCGTTCACAAAACGGATGATTGTTCCGCTGTGACTCCCCTCTTCCTCGTCCACAGCGCTGCATTGCGCGCAGGTGCACCACGAGTCGAACCAGAAGTAGTCCATTTGCGAGACGCTCAGGATGCGTTCGTCTGGCGCGGCTTCGCGTAGGTAACGGCGGGCGCGATCAATGGTGATCGCGAGCACATTGGGATTGGTCAGGCAGAGTTGTGCATCCTTTATCCGCTCGCCTTCGATCTCAGCGAAATACTCTGGATGAGCGCCAAAGTATTCATCGGGGCTTACGAAGTGATGGAAGGTATGACCGTGCCCGGCCAAGCCATGCACAAAACCGATGTGCCCGCCAAAGCGATCGGGGACGTTGGACCATTGGCCGTTTAGATCGTTGAGACTGGCGAGCCAGGGATTTTCGAGAAAGGCGCGATAGTTCGAATCGCGGTACTCGAAAACCGGTTCTTTCTGCCAATCGATTGCTGGAATTCCAGCGTGCGGCTTGGGGAAATGTAGGATGCCCGGTGCATAAGCCCGCGCACCTAGAAAGCGTTCGAAGAAGGCCCACTCTGCGACCAACGTGCCGCGCGGGCCGCCTCCGGCGAGGAGTAGATCGTACGCTGTCGCGTCCGACGACGACCGGCGAGGCAGCGTGAGGATTAAGGCGCCATTGGGGGACAACTTTCGCACGGCGAACTCCTCGGGGAACGCACGCTGCGCGGCGGAGCCGATCCAGACATTTACCGCGCCGGTAACTGCTTCAGCCGACGACTGGATTTCGAAATCGGTTGTTAGCCGCCAATGCTCGACAAACCGGCGCGCGGCGAGTAGTTCAGGCTCCGGCGCGCTCGGCGACACGACGACGTGGAAATCCTGAAAGCGGTCATTGAAGACCCAGACGCGATCGGCGCGCGCGGGCAGGCTGAACGCCGCCACAATGACGACCAGTAGTCGAAGGGAAATCACGCATCACTTTACCGCGGAACGGAATCTCTTCGCTAATTTAGCCCAGCGTGTGCCGCTCACTTCTCCGTTAGCACAAGCGGCACGATAACCTCTTCGTCTTTTTCAACGGTGATGACGGCGGAACCCAGGAACCCCGACATGACACCGTCATCAAGAGTGAATGCAACGACGGTATATGTTCCTGGCTCGATGCCCCAAAAGGTTACCTTGCCAGACTGATCGAGGCTTTGGCCGGCGACGACCGGTGCGGCCTGTGAATCGCCTTCAAAGAGATCGCTGATCGTATGCTCGCCTTGATAGACGACGGCCGTGTTATTCGGTGAAGCGGATGGGATATTTGTCGAGACTCGGAGAGTCGCGCCGCCGTACAGGAGGATGTCATGGGTGACACGATCTCCGTCGGTGAGTTCGAGTGTGAAGGATTTATCGCGTGGCCCGTCGTGATAGGAACCGGAGTACACCCCCAAGCGAATCCGGGTTGTACCGCTCGGGAGACAGAGCGAATAAGACCCACTAACGGTATCTTCTCTCACGATTAGCGTCGTAGGGCCGTTCATCGTGAAATCCGGATACGTCGCGAGCAAGTATGCCGTACCAAGAAGAGTCTGCTGAGGCGCGATGAGAATCCGGCCATCGACATGCGCTGCCGCCGGAGGAAAATTGAAATCGACGACGTGGGTGGCGCCATTTTCGGTATCGATGGATATTTCCTTGCTCCACACCGCGTTGCATCCCTTTGGCTCGATGGTGCCGATGAGACGAATCGGTGCCTGCGGTACACCGACGATGCGATATTTTCCGTCTACTCCTGCGCGCGCGGAAAGGCGGAACGCGGGATCCGAAATTGTCTGCACGCCGTTGATCATCGTCGAGGGCGCGGCGATGCCGGGCGTTATGATGACGTCGCCCTCGACTGGCTTGCCGCCCAACGTGAATTCGCCTTCGATGACCGTGCCCTCGGTCATCACGATGCGCGTCTGGTTGACTATCCCGCGAACCAGGGTAATCTTGACCGGCTTCGGCGCGTACTTCTCGTGTTTGACGGTCACCTCCATCGGGCCGCTCGGCAGAGAATCGAAATGGAAAGCGCCGTCGGAATCGGAGACTGCACCTCGCCGCGGCTTCACCGTGTAGAGCTGGGCAAGCTTTATGGCCTTGCCGGACGTGTCCACCACGCGACCTTCAAGCACCACACCGGTTTCGAGCCGCAGCTCAACCTCTTCGCGAGTCTCTCCCGGAACGACGGCGGGGATCGTTAGCACGGCTTCGGCATAACCCTTCGCGCTTACGCTTAATCCGGTTGTGCCGCCCTTTACTTTATCGAGGGTAAAACGACCGAATTCGTCGCGAACCTTCTGGGGTTTTTTCTCTGCGAAGTCTTGGGAGTCCTTTACGCGTTCGGGCCGGATTTGGAACTCAATGACGGGCCGGCCATCCTGCGCAGAAATGACACGCCCCGAGATCGTCGCGAGCGGCTGGAGCAGAAAATTCACATCTGAGTCACCCATCGCGGCGCGCAGGTGATTCGATTCGGAGTACTCCTCGTGCGAGGCAACGAGATCGTAGGATCCAGCGCCCCCGAAGGGGACTTCTAACTGGAATTTGCCTTCGCTGCCCGTTGATGCCGCAGTTACTTGCTCGCCCAAGGCAGCCACACGGGCGTGAGTAATGGGTTTCCCCCATCGATCGGTCACGCGACCGGAAATTAGGTTCTCCGGCCGCAGAACACGAACCGGCACCCATTCCCCGCTGAATGAATCAAAGAGCATGTTGGGTGCGGCCGGAGTTGCCTGAGCTGGCGCCACTTGAATAGGTACCACTTGAATTGGAATTGGATCAGCTTCAATCGCCTTCGGAACGGCACGCGGTGGCGTACTTAGTTTAGTTTCAAGCGCTGGGGGGACTTTTCGCGGCCACAGGAAGATAGTGGCAGCGATGGCCAGCATGCTCGCTCCCGCCAGGACCATCCAGCGCGCCTTGATCGGCATATCCACCCCGCAACGCGCAACACGGCCGCAACCGTGCCTGCATCACCAGGCTATATCGGGGAGGCCGTTTCGTCAATAACGCTGGAAAGCGCTATGGCAGGCGCTTGCGGAGCCAATTGATCTGGCCGCGGTGGTTGGTTTCGTCTTCGGGAACGTGAAACCAGATGTACCAGTGGTTTGCGCGTTCGCCGTTGATGTAGTCGCGTTCTTCGAGGAGCCAGGAGTCGGGCTTGTTGCGCAGGCGTGCTTTTGTGTTTTGCCGTACCTTGTCGAGCAGGCCGAGATAGTAATCGAGCGACTTTTCTTTGATTGTCGTGCGCGCGGCGTCGCCCAATTTAAAGGCAGGGCCCCAGTCCGCGAATTCCTGCGGTGTTGGCGAGCGACCGTCGAAAGAGATGATACCGTGCAAAGTCTCGATCGCGGCCATGTGCATGAGCAACGCGCCGATTGTGTTGCTCTTATCGTCGTACAAAAAATCCAACTGTTCCAACGTGAGCCCTGCGACAGCATCGAGCGTGCGCGCACGCGCGCGATCCATCGCACTGACGAGTCGGCCGACTTCCGGCGAATATCCTTCCGGCGCGGATATTTTGAAACGCTCGATTTGATTCAAGGGTTACTCCTAGTCGATCGATGCCCCGCGCATCGTCCCCATGTGTAATTCATCAACACCGGCGCTGGGCGTTTTCATCCGGCGTACCATTCCGATAAATCTGTGAAATCCATTCAAACACGAAAATTCCGTAAATACTTGCCGACGTGAAAATAAACACGACGTATAACCAAAGAGATGCGCAGAACACGTTTGGTTACGTGCTGACGTTCCAATCCGAATCGCGCACCGAGTAGTATTCCCGCGGATGAATGAGGACTTGGATTTCGATGAGCAGCGATCCAACCCGGCGATTCGGAGATCGAGCAGGCGCCTATGCGAAGGCTCGCCCATCCTATCCGCCTGAGGTATTCGAATTTCTGGCAAGAGATTTTGATCTTCACGCGGGACAGACCGGTGCTGACCTGGGTTCGGGCACTGGAATCTCTGCGGCATTGCTACTTGATCGCGGGCTGCGGGTTTTTGCGATTGAGCCCAACGCCGATATGCGCGCGAAAGCGGAACAAACGCTCGGAACGAGGGATGGATTCATCAGCGTCGACGGCCGGGCGGAATCAACGACGCTGATTGCGGCGAGTGTCGATTGGGTAATCGCCGCGCAGGCCTTTCACTGGTTCGATGCCGAGGCTGTGCGCGCGGAAGTGCGGCGCATTCTCAGGCCCGGGGGTTGCTGTGCCTTACTGTGGAATGAGCGGCAGACGAACACGACGCCGTTTGCGAGTGCTTATGAGTCATTCCTGGTTGAATGGGGCAATGACTACGAGCGAGTAAAAGCGAGTTACGAGAATCCCGCGAGCATTGCGCGTGTACTTGGCCCTCACTACACGCGGCGCTCTTTTCCGCATGCGCAGGAAATGGATCTCGATTTGTTCCGTACCCGGACGCAGTCGGCGTCCTATATGCCGCGCGGAGATACCCCGCGCGGCAAGGCGATGATGGAAGCGCTGGATGTACTGTTCGGGAGGTTTCAGGAGAATGGAGCTGTCCGCTTCGACTATCTGACGAATCTCTATTGTGCGCGGATCTAGATTAAAGCGGCGGGATGCCGCTTCCACTTTGAAGAAAAAGCCACCCCCAGACAGAACCTGGGAGGTGGCTTTTAGTCAGAATCAGGGATGTTCTACGCGGAGACGGCTTCCTCTTCGATCTCGCTGCCGATACCGTACTTTTGCAGGCGATAGCGCAGAGAGCGCGCGGTGAGCCCGAGCAAACGGGCGGCTTTCTTCTGCGAGTGGCGTGTGCGCGCGAGGGCCTGCTCGATGAGCTTCATTTCGATCTCGGCGATAAGCGCTTCGAGGTCGAGCCCCTGCGGCGGCAGATCACTGTAACTCGCGCTTGAGCGCGGGATGTAGTGCGTGATGTTGTGTGGCAGTTCGGCGACGTCGATGGTGTCGGCGTTACACAAGGCCAGTGCGCGCTCGATGACGTGGCCCAGTTCGCGGATGTGGCCGGGCCAATCGTAGGC
>SXGT01588931.1_pt1 | contig 37871 bp, 42 predicted proteins | sample 3176221 | NCBI WGS metagenome assembly SXGT01 (sample SAMN11356862, study PRJNA531348) | freshwater metagenome | isolation source: freshwater sample F1-120 | place: China: Fuxian Lake, Yuxi | collected 2017-12-25 | reverse complement strand
GCAGTCTTGAAAGGCCAATTCTGTCGCCGCTGAAAGAATTGGAAATTGCAGAAAAAGCCATGTTTTCTCGACTCAAGTCGACTTTACCGAAATTCTTGAAAGTGCTCGAAAAATGGCGTTTACGGTGGTCTTGGGGTGTCAGTGACACCCGCTAAGAGGGCAGCAGTCAATGCGAATGCCGGACGCTGATTTTGGGCCCGAGGGGTGTCAAAAGGTGTCAGGTCCACGGAGGGCAGCAGTTCTTTAGCCTGCCGGCCCTACCCCTCAACCGCCTTCACCGCGAACGCCAACGGATCCTCTGGCGGATCGCTCTTGCTGCCCGTTGCGACGGCAACAACCACCGGCGACGTCATCACTCCCACCGCTCCCAGCTTCGCATTGCTGACAGCGTGACGAACCTCGAGCACCTTGCATTCAATGCCGTCATCCAGCGTCAGCGATTCATCAGGCCGCGGGATTGTCGCAGCGAAACCCCAGAAGTTCCGCTCCCCAGTGGGTGAGAATCCCGGCGGCGGGTTGAACGGCTGCTTGGCTCGCACGAGGAAGCGGATGGGGTGCAGGCCCAGCTTGCGGGCTTGGGCGAGGGTTTGAAGATTCGGCTTTTGGGCGTGTGAGGACATTCCGGCGATTGTAGGCTTCGGCGGGAGGACGTCGAAAGGTGAATCTCGGCGCACAAAAAAGCCCAACTGGATTTTGGGGACGAGCCTAGCGTTGCGTATCGACCGCTTAATGCGACAATCTTTCTCCATGGACGGTCCCCGCCTTACCGAAGAGCGATTGCGAAACCACCTCGACTCCAACCAAGTCATGCGTGAGCGGATGTGCTTGGCACTGCTGCCCTTACTCGGGCCCTACAGCAGAGAACAACCACGGCGCCCCAAGGGTGGACCTGACGGCGGCAGAGACATAGAAGCTTTCTATCAAAGCACGGTCCCGGTATGGGGTGCTGTCGGATTCCGGAATGGAGGAGGGTCGGATGAGGCTGCGCGGGGCGCAGCAGAGTCCAAATTCAAGGAGGATCTGCAGCGAGCGACCGATGAGAATCCATCCCTTGTTGGTTTCGTGTTCTTCACCAACGTGGATCTGACGCCCGGCCGAATTGAACAGCTTAAGCAGCACGCTCAACTGCAAAACATCCAAATTGTTGAGGTGTTCGACCTCGAGCGTCTGCGGCATGTCTTAGACTCTCCCGAGGGACTAATTGCCCGATTGCAGTATCTCGACATTGCGATGTCAGCCACAGAACAGGCGGCATTGGTTTCGAAATTTGGTTCCCAGCTCCAAAATGCAGTCACAGCACGATTCGACAGGGTGGAGCGCACCCTAGCACAGATGGAACGATTCCTAGCTTTTCAAAAGCCGTTATTGCGGTTCGATGTGTATTGCGAGTTTTCGGAGCCCAGTGTGAGCGCATTGCTAGGCGAAGAAGCATTACTCGTGAGTGTCCACGGGCTGCACGACTTGTCAAAAGTGTTTAACTGCATGTGTATAAATAAGCCGAACCTCAGAGAGTCCTCCTCATGTCTGGTCTTTCAGATGTACGCCTGGAATGCCGATTCTCCCGATAATGTAATCGCGCTGGCGCCTTGCCTTGGAACCCAGACCTTAGCCTCATTGTACGGAGAATACTCATTCACAACTGGCGGATCTAGGGTCAGAATCGCGGACCTCACAATCGTGCGTATTGGAATCCTTTGCACGGAGAATCTACGAGGAAAGCTAAATGCGATTGCGATTGATCTCAATGGTTTTGAACTATTTAGACAGGTCGTCGGTACAGACGAGGAGGTGTCACCAGTGACGTGGCCAACGGCGGTCCCTTTAGATCCCGCAATAACAAAATGGTGCCGCGTGGTGCGTCCCACAGATCGAAACCTTCTCTTTGAGCCGTTGGAGCCTTCACGCCGATTTCTTCCCCTCAAACACTTCGCTCCGCAATAAAAAAGCCCGCTCGACAATCAATTCCCCACCACCCTACGCACCATCCGTCACCCGCCAGCACTCTTCCAACTCACCATCAGCCTTCAATTCCGCCGCGGCCAGATCCGCAATATCTTTCAGCACCCGCCGCATTTCCCGCCGGCTGCATTTTGCCGCCAGAACCTTGCGGGCATCGTTCGCAATCGCCTGGAATGCCTCTGCCGCCATTCCTCTGGCGGGAGGATCAACCAAGCCGGAATCGGACGCCATCGAAGTAGAAATCATCGCTCAATTCCCTTTGTCGAGACTCGGAAAATGAAACCGACCTTAGCGTATGAGAGGTGCGCATATAGTCAATAGGTACTACTTACTGTCTTGTTATAAGTACAGTAGGAGTTGAAGCCGTATGGCCGGTCCTGTGTCTCTCGGTTACGTTAGCTCCCATTGATCGGCATGCGATTGGGTTCTTACGGCTTGGGCAAATACCGACGCCTTCATTCCTTCAGGACCTTCAGTATCATTAGCAACGGACCTATTGCGGCTCGCTCCTGTCGCTCGCCACCAACGTGGCCGCTGTCCAGCCCCCACCAACCCCCTGCTTCGCGTTGCGAACCTCCAGCACCTTGTATTCCGTACCGCCTTCAAGGGTGAGCGATTCGCCAGGCCGCGGAAGGGACCGTGTGATTGCGTTGCTTCCATGTGCAAACAAGAGCCTAAGGCAGCGGGTATCAACGGCATACTTTGCTTGATAAACTCATGGGCGACCAATTGTGCTGATGCGGAAACGGGCAAGTCCTTTGGCCTGCCTGCCTCATCACGTTGATGCGGTGTCGGGGTTTCGGACACCGGCTGTTGCGCCGGACTGACGAGAAAAGGTAGATGATGGCTGACAATGGACTCGACCTATCCACGCTCTCCAACCACCTGTGGGAATCCGCGAACATCCTCCGCGGGCCGGTCGATGCTGCCGATTTCAAGACCTACATCTTTCCGTTGCTGTTCTTCAAACGCATCTCCGATGTGTTCGACGAAGAAATTGCCGAGGCGCTCGACGAGTCTGGCGGTGACCAGCAGTACGCCTTGTTTCCTGAGAACCATCGCTTCCAGATTCCCGACGATTGCCATTGGGATGATGTTCGAAAAAAGACCACAAACGTCGGCCAAGGCTTGCAGCGGGCCATGCGGGAGATCGAGAAAGCCAACCCCGACACGCTGTACGGCATCTTTGGCGATGCCCAATGGACCAACAAAGATCGCCTTTCGGATGCCCTGCTCCGCGACCTGATCGAGCACTTCTCGAAGCTGCCACTGGGTAACAAGGCGGCTCGCGCCGACATTCTCGGTCAGTCCTATGAATACCTCATCAAGAGGTTCGCAGACGCCACCAACAAGAAGGCGGGCGAGTTCTACACGCCGCGTAGCGTGGTAAACTTGATGGTTCGCATCTTGAACCCATGCGAGGGTGAAACCATTTACGATCCGGCGTGCGGCACCGGCGGTATGCTGATCGAGGCGATTCACCACGTCCGCGAGGCAGGCGGCAACATTCGCACGCTCTGGAGCAAGCTCTTCGGTCAGGAGAAGAACCTCACCACGTCGGCCATCGCTCGCATGAATCTTTTCCTGCATGGCGTGGAAGACTTCCAGGTCATTCGCGGCGACACCCTGCGGCAGCCGGCGTTTCACACGGGCGACAGTCTCGCTACGTTCGATTGCGTGATTGCGAATCCGCCCTTCTCGCTTGAGAAGTGGGGCGACGACGTATGGAGCAGCGACCCCTACGGACGCAACTTTGCGGGCATGCCACCGGCCAAGAGCGGTGACTACGCCTGGGTGCAGCACATGGTCCTCTCGATGGCTCCCAAATCGGGTCGCATGGCTGTCGTATTGCCCCACGGCGCACTGTTCAGAATGGCCGCCGAAGGCAAGATTCGCGAAAAACTGCTTGGCATGGATATCCTCGATGCGGTGATTGGCCTAGGCCCGAACCTTTTCTATGGCACTGGTTTGGCCGCCTGCATCCTGGTGTTCCGCCAGAAGAAGCCAAAAGACCACCGCAAGAAGGTGCTGATCGTCGATGCCTCTAAGGAGTTCAAGAAGGGCCGCGCCCAGAACGAACTTCTGCCGGAACACGTTGACTGCATTTATCAGTGGTACGCGGGACACAAGGATGTCGCCGGCATCGCACGACTGGTCCCTCTCGACGAAATCCAACAGAACGATTGGAACCTCAACATCCCGCGCTACATCGAGCCGATTGTCGAGGCGGAGGCACTCACAGTATGTGACGCGCTGACCAACCTCAAGATCAGTCTCGATGCGGCCTACGCTGCCGAGGGTCGACTGAAGCGTTTGCTAAGTCAGTCGGGCGTTGCGGGGTTTAAGGGAGAGCAACATGCCGATTGAAATTCAAGACGCCAGCCGATTGCCGCGTGACTTTTGCATTTTCTTTTGCTGGCAGGACCACCTTCCAAAAAAACTACATCGCTTTCTGATTCGTGACTCACTTGATCGAGCCATTTCCCGTGCGCAAGCGGAACTACCGGAGGAACTAGAATGTGTTTTACGCCGTGATGAAGCCACTAATGACAGAGCTGGATCGGTCGATATAGCTAACACGATTCTCCAGAAAATTAACACAAGCACTGTTGTCGTTGGTGACGTAACATCAGTGCTTACCAATCCAGAGAAGGGCTTGTTTTATCCCAATCCCAATGTGATGGTGGAGATCGGATACGCCGCGAGGGCGCTGGGTTGGAATCGAGTTATCTGCCTGTACAACGAATCTGCTTGCAAGGCGGAACAGCTTCCGTTCGATATCCGCCACCGCCGCGTGACCGGATTCGCATGCGCGGATGAGTCGCAGCGGAATAAGGCCGGCGTCGAACTCGAAGGCGTACTGGTAACGGCGATTCGGGCAGTGATCCAGGAGATCGGACGCGGTGACATTGACCCCTCAATTGGTGACGCAGCCGTACGACATCAGCGCGACCTTCGGTTCCTGCGAGAGGTAATGTCGACGATCCATCGCCGAACCCTAGATCGGTTTATTGAGGCGGGTCACGCATATCAAGTTCACTACGACTGCATCTACTTCTGGCACGGATTCGATGCCATAGTGCGATCGTGCGACTTCCGGTTTTACGACAATGAGCTCCAGCGATTAGCACTCGAACTTCACCGAGTTTGGGGCGACGCAATCCACCACGGTGGTTATGCGTTTGGACCTGGATCTACTCCGGGTTCCCTTGTACTCAAGCCTAGTCACCTTTGGAACGATCATTACGAAAACACAGTGCGTGCAATGGAAGCGGCATACGTCAAATTGCCCGAAGTGCTGAATGCTTTTCTCGATCACGTTCATCAAAATTTCCCTGAGATAGATATGGACCAAACCGATGCCATCGCCTGGAAGAACAACCGTCCATACATCGACGGCAGCGCAATTAAGCAGACTCTTGGCGACGACTCCTCGCCCTCAGCAAGCGATGAGGATGGCCAATGACCACTCGCATTACCCAATCCCAACTCGAATCGTACCTGTGGGGCGCAGCCGTACTGCTGCGCGGGTACATCGACGCCGGCGACTATAAGCAGTTCATCTTCCCGCTGCTGTTTTACAAGCGGCTGTGCGATGTGTTCGATGAAGAGGTAGCCGCAGCACTGGCGGAATCGGGTGGCGACCAGACGTTTGCGCACTTTGCCGAAAACCATCGCTTTCAGATCCCCGAAGACGCCCATTGGAAAGTCGTTCGGGAAGCGAGTAAGAACGTCGGCACCAAGTTACAGAATGCGCTGCGAGCCATCGAGACGGCCAATCCCGATAAGCTATTCGGCATCTTTGGCGATGCACAGTGGACCAACAAGGATCGCTTGCCGGACCACACGCTCAAGGAACTAATCGAGCACTTCAGCAAGCTTACGCTCTCGGTCGCCAACTGTCCCGAGGATGAACTCGGCGTTGGCTACGAGTATCTGATAAAGCAGTTTGCCGACGATTCAGGCCATACTGCCGCGGAGTTCTATACCAACCGCACGGTAGTTCATCTTATGACCGAGCTGCTCCAGCCGCAGCCCGGTGAATCGATCTACGACCCCACCTGCGGTTCCGGCGGAATGCTGCTGTCATCCATCACCCACTTGCGGAAACAAAAGAAGGAGTGGCGGACGGTAAAGCTCTTCGGGCAAGAGCGCAACCTGATGACCTCGTCCATCGCTCGGATGAATTGCTTCTTGCACGGCGTTGAGGACTTCCAGATCATTCGCGGTGACACGCTGGCCGAACCCAAGTTCGTCGCCGGTGATTGGCTGCATCAGTTCGATGTGTGCCTGGCTAATCCACCGTACTCCATCAAGCAGTGGGATCGAGACGCCTTTGGTTCCGATCCCTGGGGCCGCAATATCTACGGCACGCCCCCACAAGGCCGCGCCGACTACGCATTCTGGCAACATATCATTCAGAGCCTGAATCCGAAGACTGGGCGCTGCGCGATTCTGTTTCCGCACGGCGTTCTGTTCCGCAATGAAGAAACTGAGATGCGCCGGAAGTTGGTCGAGCACGATGTCGTGGAAACGGTGCTCGGGCTGGGACCGAACCTATTCTACAATTCCCCGATGGAAGCGTGCGTTGTGATCTGCCGGATGAAGAAATCCCGCAAGCGTAAGGGCAAGATTCAATTCATCAACGCTGTCAACGATGTGACCCGCGAGCGGGCGCAAAGCTTTCTGACCGAGACGCACATCGCTCGGATCGTAGCTGCCTGCCGAAGCGACGACGATGTGCCCGAGTTCTCTCGCCTCGTTCCGCTGGAAGAGATTCGTAGCCAACAGCACAACTTGAGCATTCCGCTATATGTGCGAACGGAAGCGGCAGCCAGCAATGGGAATGGTGGCCCGAAAGGGTCGCTCACTGAGGCGATCGGCACGTGGCAATCCAGTTCCCAACAACTGCGTCAGTCAATGAAAGCGTTGTTCACGACGTTGAGGGAGGCTGGCGTTGGCAAGTAAAGCAAAAGCAACGACGACAACTGCTCAGACGACGAACGGCAGCTTGCCCAAAGGCTGGCGGATGGTGCGCTTCGATGAGCTTGCGCAGATGGTCACCGAACGAGTCGATCCGTCTGATACCGAGGCAGACATATACGTTGGCTTGGAGCATCTCGACCCAGATTCACTCACACTTCGCCGCTGGGGAACTCCAAGTGATGTGATTGGAGACAAGCTGCAATTTCGTAAAGGGGACATCATCTTTGGGCGTCGGCGTGCCTATCAGCGAAAGCTCGCCGTCGCCGAGTTCGATGGCATCTGTTCGGCACACGCGATGGTCGTTCGTGCAAAGACCGAGACTGTCGATCCCGATTTCCTGCCGTTCCTGATGCAGAGCGATCTGTTCATGCAGCGCGCGATCGACATTTCGGTGGGCTCGCTCTCGCCCACCATAAACTGGAAAACACTTCGCATCCAGGAGTTCCCGCTTCCACCGCAGGACGAGCAACGCCGCATCGCCGATATCCTCTGGGCAGCCGATGAGACCGCTGAAGGCTACAATTCCTCGTATGAGCATCTGTGTTCGCTACATTCGCAACTACTGACGATTCTGACAACAATTGGGATCGGAGCCTCAACACTGAAGAAAACTGCCCTTGGGAACATCGCAGAACATTGGGGTGTCGAGACAGTCCAAAACGTGACAACCATGTGCCAGTATGGGCTGTCCATTCCTTTGAAAGAGAGTGGCATGTACCCGATCTTGCGGATGATGAACTACGACGATGGAGAGATTGTTGCGAATGACCTAAAGTACGTCGACCTCGATGAGCGAGAGTTTGCTGAGTTTCGTCTCGAACGGAATGACATCCTCTTCAATCGGACCAATAGCGCCGATCTGGTTGGCAAGGTTGGGATATTCAGGCTTGAAGGTGACTATGTATTCGCTTCATACCTTGTTCGACTGCGTGCCCACCCTGACAAGGTTTTGCCAGAGTATCTGAATGCCTATCTCAATTCCGACCTGGGCCAACGACGCTTGCTTGCCTATGCGACGCCGGGAGTGAGTCAGACGAATATCAGTGCCGGTAGCCTGAAGAAGGTGCTGGTCTCCACGCCACCACTGGAAGAGCAACGCGCCATCGTTGGAGTCCTAGAACAGGTTCGATCCCAAAAGCGAGCAGTATATAGTCATGTAGAAAGAATGAAGGAGTTGAAGTCACGATTGATCGGTGAACTACTCTTCCCCGCCGGAGAGGTTCGATGAGCGATCCACGACCGGCGATTCCTGCTGACATCAAACGTCGCCTATTGGTCGAATGTGGCCATCGTTGCGCCTGTTGTGGGCAGCCTGTTAGCTTGGAGAATGCTCATATCGATCCGTGGAATACGTCTAAAGATCACTCATTTGAGAATCTTGTCGTCCTCTGTTCCTCTTGTCACACTCGCTCACACGATGAGCAGTGGGACAAAAAAACGCTCCAGTCGTATAAGGAGCGACCTTGGGTTCTGCGGTATCAACAAGCACCAGCCGCACAATCGCCTAGAACTCAGTTGCGATTAACGTTAGACACGTCGCGCAATGAGTTTAATCAGGAAAAAGACCGAGTACTTGCGGCGGTTTCCGCCGTCTTGGAGACGCGGCCATCATCGTTGCTGGTTATCTCCGTTCAGGATGGCAGCACGATACTTACGTTGTCCGCGCCGAGAGCCGCGGTGAACAGCTTGAAGGACCAACAACCGAAACTGGATTTGCTCCGCAGTTTGTTGGCTCCAATCCGACTCGAAAACATCGAGTTCCCTGACCAGACTGGTGACGACATGGCAACATCGCATTCGTTTACTGAGGCCAATACGGTCGAGCAGATGGTTCTCGACGCCTGCGTTTCGCTTGGTTGGCGATACGTTCCCGCCCCCACGCTCTCGAGGCAGCCGTTCGATGTATTCGTCGAATCGCTACTTCGACAGGCACTCATCAAGCTCAATCCGGAGATCGCCGCCCAACCAGACCGGGCCGATGAGGTGATCTACAAGCTCCGGGCGATCCTGCTCACGGTGCAAAACGATGGTCTGGTTCGCTCCAACGAAGCCCTGGCCGAGTGGTTGCAGGGGGACAAAACGATGCCGTTCGGCCCGAACGGCGAGCATACAACAATTCGCCTGATTGACTTCGAGAATCCTGCCAACAACGACCTCATTGTCTGCAACCAGTGGACCTACCAGGTTGGCATGCTGTCCAAGCGATTTGATGTGGTGCTGCTGGTGAATGGACTGCCGATCGTTATTGGCGAAGCTAAGACGCCCGTGCGCCCTGCGGTCACCTGGGTCGATGGGGCCGTACAGGTGCATGACGACTACGAACAAAGCGTTCCGGCGATGTTCGTGCCAAACGTGTTCAGCTTTGCCACCGAAGGAAAAGCGTTTCGCTACGGCTCGGTACGGATGCCGATCGACATCTGGGGCCCGTGGCGCGACGCCGGGAACCAGGGGGAGGGAACGCTCGCCGACGTTCGGAAATCGGTCGCCAGCCTGTTCCGCCCACAGGTGGCGCTCGACATATTGCAAAACTTCACGCTCTTCGCGACCGACAAGAAGCATCGCCGCATCAAGACGATCTGCCGTTATCAGCAGTATGAAGGGACAAACTTGATTGTCGAGCGAGTCGTGCAAGCCCGCATTAAGAAGGGCTTGATCTGGCATTTCCAAGGCTCGGGCAAATCGCTTTTGATGGTCTTCACGGCTCAAAAGCTGCGGATGCACCCGGCGCTTGGAAACCCGACGGTCATGATTGTCGTGGATCGGATCGACCTCGACACGCAGATCACTGCGACGTTTAGCGCCGCCGACGTGCCGAACTTGATCAAGGCGGAAAGCCGAGAGGAACTGCGAACGCTGCTGAACCAAGACGTGCGCAAGGTGGTCATCACCACAATCCATAAATTCGGCGAGGCGGAGGGCGTCCTCAACGACCGTAAGAATATCATCGTGCTCGTGGACGAAGCCCATCGCACGCAAGAAGGCGATCTCGGTCGCAAGATGCGTTCCGCCCTGCCCAATGCATTCCTGTTCGGCTTGACTGGCACGCCAATCAACCGCGCCGACAAGAACACGTTCTGGGCGTTCGGGGCCGACGAAGACGAGAAGGGCTATCTGAGCCGCTATACGTTTCAGGAATCGATTCGTGACAAGGCGACGCTTCCGCTGCATTTCGAGTCGCCCGAAATCAAGCTCAAAATCAACAAGGCGGCCATCGACGAAGCGTATAAGCAGATCACCGATAACCTGAGCGAGCAAGATCGTGATGACCTGGCCAAGCGTGCAGCCAAAATGGCGGTGCTCGTGAAGACGCCCGAACGGGTGCGCGGTGTCGTCGAGCACATCGTCAATCACTTTCGGACCAAGGTGGAACCGAATGGCTTCAAGGCCCAGGTGGTGACGTTCGACCGCGAGTGTTGCGTCGCCTATAAAGCTGCGATGGATGAAATCACGGGCGACCCCGAGTGTAGCGCGATCGTGATGCACGTGACGCAAGGCGACCCAGCGGAGTGGAAGGTCCACGCCCGCGACCGCGACGCCGAAGAAAAACTGCTCGACCGGTTTCGCGACCCTGGCGACCCGCTGAAATTCTTGATCGTGACCTCGAAGCTACTTACTGGCTTCGACGCGCCGATCTTGCAAGTGATGTACCTCGACAAGCCGATGCGGGACCACAACCTCCTGCAAGCAATTTGCCGGACGAATCGCCCATTTCCAAAGAAGGACCATGGGCTGATCGTCGATTATATCGGCATCTTCGACGATGTGGCGCAGGCGCTCGACTTCGACGAGAAGGCGGTACAGCAGGTCATCAGCAACTTGGACGACGTGAAGAAAGAATTGCCGAAGCAGGTTGCGGCTTGCTTGGCGTTTTTCCCTGGCGTTGACCGCACCGTCGGCGGCTACGAGGGCCTGATCGCGGCGCAGGATTGCTTACCGAACAACGAGAAGCGTGATGCGTTCGCGGCAGTGTACTCGGTGCTGGGCCGGATTTGGGAGGCATTGTCGCCCGATCCGTGCCTTTCGCCCTATGAAACCGACTACCGCTGGCTCACGCAGGTGTACGAATCGGTTAAACCGCCCAGTGGCAACGGCAAGCTGCTTTGGCATGTTCTCGGCGCCAAGACCATCGAACTGATTCACCAGAACACGCACCTAGACACCGTCCGCGACGATATCGAAACATTGGTGATGGATGCCGAGGTGCTGGAAAGCGTGATCGGCGCGCCCGATCCCGACAAGAAGGGAAAGACGCTCGAAATCAACCTCGTCGCCCGGTTGCGGAAGCATGGCAAAGACCCGAAGTTCGTCGCGCTGGGCGAACGATTGGAGAAGATCAAGGAAAAACATGAACAAGGCTTGATCGATAGCAAGGAGTTTCTGAAGCAACTCTTGGAGTTGGCCCGCGACGTGGTTGAAGCGGAGAAAAAGGTCGATCCCGTCGAAGAGCAGGACAAGGCCAAAGCGGCGCTCACAGAGTTGTTCCAACAAGTTAAAAGTGCCGAGACGCCCGTGATTGTCGAGCGGGTCGTGGTCGACATCGACGAGATCGTTCGGATGGTGCGTTTTCCTGGTTGGCAGCAGACTTCCGCCGGTGAACGCGAAGTGCAAAAAGCGCTGCGAAAAACGCTATTGAAATACCACCTGCACAAGGACCAGGATCTGTTTGACCGCGCGTATGGGTACATCCGGCAATATTATTGAGACGAAGACAAACATGGTCAAAGTGGAAGACACGGTTGAAGGACTGGCCGGCATGATCGAGCGCGGTCGATTGAGTTTGCCGGAAAAGCATCGTGGTTACCCGGACCCATGAAGGACGGTAGCTTTTCTCTTTCGCCCTTTGCAAAATAGAACCCGGCGCGGGGCCTGACACAGGACAGCTCCCGATGTAACGAGCTTCCCGCCGGCCGGAGCCGACCCGCCTTGATTAGCTTTTTCCAAAGGGCGGCAAGGTGCAACTATCCGCCGGGCGGTCCCCGCGCCAGCTTTTATGCGTTACCCCCTGAAGCGTCTGTTCGTCATCGTCCTGCTGGCCGCGCTGTTTTCCTACATCGCTGCCGCCCTCACCACTTGGGCGCATCCCCATAGGCGTCTGGAACTCATCTCGGCAGTCGATAAATGAAACCACTTGCCGCTGGACAAGCCGCCGTCGCACGATTCGAGGGGAAAGTCTCTTTCATTGCCTGCGATGATCCGAAGAATCTGCCCCTCGGTCCCGTGCGCTTTGAAATCAAGGCGGTTATGCACGAGATTACCGTCTCGGGCACCACAGTCCCCGTGGTAGTCGCCGTCATTCGCCTCATTTCCGCCGATGCCAGCCGGTACTATGCAGCTTGGATCGATGAGCAACAGGACGGAGCATTAGAACTGCTTGCCGCACAACCAGACTTGCCGATTGTGCTTGCCACCCCGTTTGGGGAAAGGTTCGGAAGTGCAACCACGGAAAACGGGATGAGAGGATTTGCCCGGAAAACTTTGGGAGTCGTAGCGAAGCTGACCAGCAAGGCACCTTGGACCCCCAAGTATTTCGATGCCGCGAAAATGGCGGTGATGGCCATGTACTTCAGCGCTTCCGAGTTGTGGGGCAGGCTCCACGGAGAATAGAATCTGCGGCTGTTTTCTAAAAGGTGGTTCCAGCCGCGATACTTCACCCATGAAACACGTCCTCAAATTCTCTGGTGGTCCACTGGATGGGCAGACTGTGTCGGAACAAGAGATGAAAAACTACTTGTTCCTGACCGACGACGGGCGAGTTGGCACTAGGTTCTCAACGATTGCGGCCGACTTTGAGGCACTGGCTGGACTCGATCTACAAGCTCTTGCCGCCGGGATACAACCAGTAAGAAAACAGCAACATTCATACGAAATTACTGAGAACACGGAACAAGAAGGATGCCGCTTGGTGCGGGCTCGGTATCTCGGAACCGAGAATCCAAAATAATTCCCAGACGAATCATCAACACCCCGCCGCAATAGCCAGGGCTCGCGGCGCAGTCTGAACAACAGCTTCGCGCGGGAACTGTCCAGATCGCTCCTGGTAATCCGCTTCGCACCAGCCCTGCCGAATCCGCGCCGTCTCCCGCCGGATCACTTCATCCATGATTTTCTGCGATTCAAGATCCGCATTGCACGTTGCGATGGCGATAAGCTCCGCCTCAGGAACCGGCCGGTAAAGTTCGCGTTGAACTTTCCCCAGGGATGGGACGCTAAGGTAACCGGCGATAGACTCCCGCGTGCGGCGGATTTTATCGCATCGCCCGCAGCATTTCTCGCGAGGGTCTTTTATCGGTCGCCCGCAGAATCGGCATGACGTCTTGGGGACCAGGTTGGTGGGTGCCTTCCGCTTGGACCTCGCGCGGCTCTTTTCCAAGACTTCCATGTCTTCCTGCAATCAATTTTTTAGGTGCACGGCTGGACGTTGACGACCACCCACACCCTTTTGAGCGAAGCGACCTGCTTGATTACGACCTTAGCGCCATCGGAAACGATATATCCGACAGGCAATAACCAATCAAATACTTCCACTGTTTGGCCCGAGGACTCCCATCCAGTGTTGTCCGCCTTCCGCTGCCAGATGACGCAGTTTGCGCTCCCGCCCGCGGAAAGATCGCCGTCCATCCTGCCGATCACCGGCTCATCGTTGCTGCCGGCAAACACCACCACCACCGATTGCTCGCCTGTCGCCGTCACCGGCCCCAATAGTTTGAAATCACCGCCACCGCTGGCGCTCTTCAAAACGTGCGAGCCCAATTGGATGCTGGCGAAGCGGTCGGCAGCATTTTGGATCTCGACACGAGCGACTGCCCAACCAGAGACTGAGGCGCTGTCAGTGCCGCCGGCGGGAATGGGCCTGGTGAGAACACAAAAAGAGTGGCCGTAGGAATGAGAAGGTGTGTCGCCCTCAAAATATGGCTCGGATCGCGAAGCTTCATCTACAGCACAGTCGCCAAGCTCGAGCACGTCTCCTGCGTCCCGGTCGGATCCCGTGACGTTCTTGACTTTGATGACGTCGGTGGGGACCGGAAAAGACTTATCCGGGGCACCTCCCTGCCCCATCGCCTGCGTACGCTTCCACCAATCTAGCATCCGCATTACTTCCCGCTGCGCGTTCAGGGAGCCCAGCGGGTAATCTCTTAGGCGGCCTCCAGCGGTTGGTTCCACGATTGCCCCTTAGAAGCCAAGGGCAGTGTTGAGGTCGATCGTGTCGTAGACGCGATTCACATAAACAAATTCAGGATTCTTCACGGCACGCTTCGGCGGCCCAGCATCGATCTCATCTTTCCAGCCAATCCACGCGTATTCGTGCCCCTTCTTCACTACGCCGGCAACGTCGCCAAAAGAAAGGCCAGCGGCATTTTTGCTGCGCAAAACGTGGTAGGTGACTTCCGCCGCGGCATCGGTCCCGTCGCTTCCGCTCGCGCCAAGAAAGAGAATCTCGCCCGGCGCGAAACCGTGCCATGTGACGCTATTCACCAGGCCCGTGATGTCAGAGAGATATGCGGCCCTTGCCTCCGACATGACGGCCAGCGGATGGTTGAAAATATAGCTCAATTTGAGCGCAGGAATCACAATGTCGACACCATCTACCTGGTCGCCGTGAACACCAATCAAGCCTTTGAAATCCGGAGCGGTGGCCGGGTACACGCCAACCGTTTCCTTGGCGTTGGTAATGTGAACGGTGCTGCCCGTCGTATCGAAGGTGAATCGGTAACTGCCCGTTTCCTTTTTCTCTCGGGCGTAGGGAACGGTGATATGCCAGATTGAGCAAGCTTCGTGGCTGATCTGCAGGTCTTGCCGCCACAAGGTTCCTTGCGGAGTGAGCACAGATACGGCGGTCGCAGAAATGGCGTAAGCTTTTACGAAAGCCCCGTCGTCCGAACCTGTAGCCAAGTACTCCAGCGTTACCGTGGGCGGATTAGATGTCGAGCTGTCGCTGGTGGGGACTTCTGCAAACTTGAAATTCATTACGCCCTCCCTGTCAGGTCAAGGGCTTCAATCTTTCGTCGTACCCGCTCGGTTTCGGCGAGCTGGCGTACCTGAATCGCCTTTTGGTTTTTGATCTCCACCAGCATCTGCTGTTGCACGCCGCCACCTTGCCCCATTGCGAGCAAGCCGGCGGCTGAGAAGGAGCCCGATGCGGCAGCAGCGCCGCCACCAATGCTTTCCAGGCTGTCAGCGGTGCCTGGCTTCGCAACCTTGGGAGCGCTTGCTGCAGCGGCTGCTTGCCCCGCCTGCTTTCGGAGCTCGGCAAGTTCCGCGGCCAGTCGCTGCACTTCGTCGCTGGCTTCACTCGCGCCGCCTGCGATGTCCTTATTGAACGCTTCGGACGATGCGGCAGCCTTGGCTTGGGCCGCGGCGTTCACGGCATCCAGGGCGCTCTTGATTTTAGTGGCGTCGGCATCAATCCCTTGGCGAGCTCCGGCTTTGATCTGCTCGGCTGCGGTGGCGTCGTTCCCGCCATTCCAGGTTTTTAACTTCGACCCGGCCGCGTTCAACTCCTGCCGCCTCTTTTCAATCGCACTGATGTCCTGCCCGCCCAGCAGCATCTTGCTAATCGCCGGGCTCTTGGCGCTGATTTCTACGATGCTGTCGCTGACTTTCTTCGTGAGACCGGCCCAAATATCCGTCACCTTCTTGGCCGCGTCGGCGAAGGCTGACACAATGCCGGCTACAAAGCCGTCCCACACAGCGGCCATGCCTTTGACCGCAGTATCCCAGACGCCTTTGAAGTCGCCGCCGGCGATTTTCTTGCCGATGGTGCCAATGGCATCACCGATCTTGCCGCTGAATAGTTTGGCGATGGCTTCGATCCCTTGCAGGAAGATGAGGCGCAGGCCGGTGATTGCGATTTGACCGGCTAGCTGCAGGTCCCCGGCCTTCAGCGCGTCCGCGATGCCGCCAAAAGCCGTGGTGATGGTGGTAATGAACGGCTGCAGGAACGCCGTTAGGCTCCCCAGTGCAGCTTTGCCGGACTCGGTGAAGCGCAGCCAGTAGTAAGCGCCGCCCGCAATGGCCGCGGTGAGCGCCGCCACGCCCACCAGCACCATGCCCACAGGGCTAATAAGGAAGGCGATTGCGGAACCAACGGCGCTGATGACGGTCATCACTCCGCCGATCACAGCCCCCAGTGCAATGAAGCCAGCCCCGATGCCGGCAATGACGCCCCCCGCCACAAGCAAAGCAAGTCCGATGGCCGCGACGGTTCGAATCAGCGTGCCGTTGTTGCGGATCCAGCCGACCACCGCGGCCCCGATGTTCTTGACCATGGTCAGGGCTGGCATAAGGACCGGTGCCAGTGCCGCCCCGATTTCGAAGACGGCTGCTTTCCCCACGGCTGCGACCTTGTCGAGCGCATCGCCGATGTCATCGGCTGACGAAATTGCTTCAGCCGACGGCACCAGGTTCAAGTCTCGGGCCTCTTGGCGCAGGGCTTTGAGGTTGTCGACCATTGGGAGCAGATTTGTCCCGCTCTTGCCGAACACCTCCATAGCCGCCGCGGTGCGTTGCGCGGGGCTTTCGATGGTGGCGAGCTGGTCGGCGATTTTCTGAAACTGTTCCTCGGGCGCCAGGCCCTTGAGGTCATTCACCGTCAGGCCGATGTTTGCCAGAGACGCGGCAGCGGTCTTACTCCCGCCCTCCGCTTCCGCCAGCAACTTCTGCATTTTTTTGGCGGAGGTTCCGATGTCCTCCATCGATGCGCCTGTCTGCTCGGCAGCAAACTTGTATTCCGATAGCGCCTCGACGCCAAAGCCGGTCTTGGCTGCCAGGTCGTTGATTTCACTGCCCATCGCAGAGAATTGCAGGACAGCCCCGGCAAGTGGCCCCAGGATGGCAGCACCGGCCCCGGCGATGAGCCCGCCGATCTTCATCAACCCGCCGCCAAAGTCAGTGACGGCTTGCTTGGCAGCCCCCAGGCCCTTCATGAACAGCGATTTGTCTATCCAAAGTTGGACGCTCGCGCGCCCTGCCTGAATGTCACCGCGGCCAGCCATGGCTTACACTTCCTCTCGCTTGGTTCCTGCGTCGATCTCAACCGCCAACTCCGCAAATCTCTTTTCGTCCACAATCAGCTTTCCGCCGTTCGCCAGAATTTCTTCCGCAATGCGGTCAGCCAATGGATTGGGCGGCGTGCTAAGGCGCAACTTCTTGAGGGCCCCGCTTTCGATGTAGGTCAGGTAATCGGCGTCACTGGCCCAGACCAGGCAGGCTTGCTGGAGGAGTGCCAGGCGGCGGCCCCTGCTCATTTCGTCAAGGATTCGCCAGGTGTAGGGTCGAGGGTCGATTCCCCCAAGGAATCCAGCAAGCCGCCAAACAAGGTCCGAACCTTCGATTCCATTTCGGCCGTTACTCGCTGATCGATCTCCGCCATTTGCGGATCCCGAAGTTGAGCTTCCACCAGCTCCAGAGCCTTCCCCTGGTACTTGGCCATCTTCTCCAGCGCGGCCGCTTTGTCTGGACGCTGGAGCTCGCGGAAAAAATCGCGCCACTCATCAAAGAAGATGAGCTTCGCGGATGCCAGGCACTTCGCGGCCATGAGCTCGCCGAACTGCTTAGCGTTAACGCTTCGCTTCGTGGCGTCGGGCTCAACAATGTACCAAAGCAGCTCCCAGAATTCGGCGTCGTCTTGCCAAAGGGCTTGCCGTAGTGGAACGGGTTTCTCGCCGGGAACAAGAACGCCGTGAGGAGCCTCTGGCTCGAATAAGTTGAACTTGTCCTTACTGTCTTCTTTGACGCGCAACAGCGCGCCGACAGTGAGGTCAATCGACCACTGGCCATTCTCTTTATCTTGGAATCGCTTCATGGCTGCTATTAAGGCGTGGAGTCTTGACCGATAACAATTTGCAAAACGCCGTCAGCAGTGGAGATGCCGTTGCTGCAAAGGGCGTAGGTGATGGGGTTGCCAGTGAATGGGTTGCTCGCGCCGCCGGCAATGTCGTAAGCCGGGGCGGGCAAATTGACTTGGGCAATCAGCGCGTTGCCGACGTCATAGAAGGCGACCGACCCGCGTGCCCCTTCTTGGCTGGTAGTGACCCGGTTATTGAGCGCGAGGACAGAGAGCAAGTCGCCATCGATGGCCACGTTCACCTGCACCTGTTTGGTGACCACGATCCCCGTGGTGGCGGTGGCCGGGAAATCAGTTCCCGTTCCGCCGTCAAGCGTTAGCGCGTTTGCGATGATGGTCCCGGGGACTTTGTACCGGCGATAATTCACGCCGGCGACGGTCCAGAAAACATCGAAGTTGCCGTCGGTATAGCCGTGCCCGGCTGGCAGGTTGCAGGCCGCCGTATCGGCGTCTGTTTTTACCCACGCCGTAACGTCCTTGCCGGCAGGTAGGACGGGCTCCAGGCCAGAGGCGCTATCCACGGTACGCGAAGCGAAAGCGGAAATCGATACGCCGCCGCCGCTGATGTTCGAACTTACGTTGACCTGCATAAACAGAATCTCCCAATGGAATGCTTGTGATTTGAAAACTAGACGTTCAGAAGGGGAGCGCGGCCCTCGTCGTCCGTGGCTTCAGCAGAGAATTCATAGACCTGCTCGCCATCAATCGGCATCCCGCTTTTCACTTCCAGTGTGACATCTCCGTCGTATCCCTTTCCGGTGTCGTGGCTGAGAGTCCGAAGGGCAATTGCAGCACCAGTTCGGGCTGCAGCGATCATCGCTGCCAGCGTCGTGTCCGCGGGCTTATTGAGCATCTTCCAAGTGATGACCGGCTTAATACCGGTTACTCGAGACGTGCCAATTGGTGGAGACGTTCCGGCACCGCGCACCGTGGTATTGCCGCGAGAGACGCTTGTGTCGTAGTCGAGATCAACGCAATTCGTGACCAGCGTCCCGGCCGTGCTGCCGGCGGTCCCGTATTTCAGGATGCCCTCGTAACCCATCCGTGTAGTACCAGACATGTCTAACCTCCAATGGAGCCCTGCCAGGAACTGGCAAAGCGGTCTAAGTTCTTGTCTAAAGCGGGCCCCATGAAGGGCCGCTCGTCGTAATCTGTTCCGTGAAAGCTTTCGCCCATCTCATGGGCTTGTCCGGCTAGGCCAACCACGCTTTCGCGCGGTCCGATCACTGCAGAGTCTTTGTCTGTGTCATAAGCAATTGCCCGCTGCAGATTCCCTTTGCGGGTGTTGCCTTTTTTTGTGATGCCGCCGGTGTGTGTGTGAGGGGGAGAGCCAGGTGCGGATGGGCCATCGGCCTGCTGGATTGATTCAATCGCATCGCGGCGAATGGCGGCCGCGGCATGGCGAACATTGCGGAACGTGGCCTTTTCGGCGGCGTCGGCAACGCGCTTCGTTTGATCGTCGAATTTGAAGTTCTTAAGGCCGATCATAGTTCTTTGTGAACGCTGTAAACCGCGCGGATTCTCGACGTGAACATTCTCTGCATCAAAATGTCGCCCGGTGCAACTGTGCGTATCATGCTTGACTTATATGTGGCAGCTTCGTAGCCAGGTAAACGGCGATGACTTGCGTCCTGGAATAATTCGGAAAACAATTCGGTGAGCGAGACCAAATCATCGACAATGCTTTGGTCCACGCGGCCCGTATCATTGTCTTTCTCGTTCTGTTTGAATTTATAGCGAAGCAGTATGTCAATCGATGCCAAATACTTTATGCCGCCGCGTGTCGCAAGCTCGGTAGCAAGTGGCGATACTGGGATTACATCGATATGCAACTCGTCCGCTTTTTCAATGTCCAAAATGAAATCGCCATAGCTTCTGAGTGCGTTCGGACAGTAGGTGGAGTCGGGCCGTTGCGTTGTGTAGGAAGAGTCAGGTTTGTGATCATTGACCAGCTTCGTGACGGCATCCGCGACCTGTACAAGCACCGATGCCATTTATCGTTTCACTTTCTTGAACCACACCATGAGGAGGATCCCGGATGCATCCGCCCACTCGAACACTGGTTGTTTAGGCCCGGGCGGCATCGCCTCCCAGGCAATATCAGCCAACTGATACGTCTCTTCGAATCTGTCGCCACTGCGGGGCTCAAGTCGTACCCCGCCGACGGTCAGGTCTGCCGCGGTAAACAGTAAGCCGTAAACAAAAACGCCCGTTCCTAAGCCGGCCGTGTCCAACACCTCTTGTCGCATCTCTGCGGGTGTCGCGGTGATCGAATAGATCGATACGGAGCTTGATCGCACATACGCGCCAGTGCGACCCGCCACCTGTTTCAGTGTGCGGGCCATGCTGGCGACGGCGCGGGCGATTGCGTTCACGTTTACAGCAAGCCTTCGAGTGTGGCGCTGACTGCGGAGCTATCCGCAATGGAAGCACCGCTGACCACTCGCACGCCGATATACCGCTTCACGTCCACCGGGGGCCGCCAGGTAATCGACGTGGTTGCCGCCCCAGCGCCGCCCGCCCCGGTCTGCACGATGCAGGCGGAGTCGATGATCGTGGGAGAGGACAGATCCGCGTTGTCACTGTGGATGATGCTGTAGGTCATCGTCCGCGTGTCAGGGGCCATCGTCGTGGTCAGCGCCGGTGCGGTCAGCTTGAACTCGGCCGGGGCAACAAAGTCGCCAAAGCTGCCGTGTCCAAGGTCAATCGCCGCGCCGTCAACGGTTGTGCTCGCGGCGCTGGGAAGCGCGCGGGTGCCTTTGACCTGAATATCTTTGAGAGCCAAACCCATGGTGTGGGTCCTTTATTCTAAAAATGAAAGTTGAAAGTGAGTTTCGACCGAGCGTACCTGGACTGCGTTTACAGGGTCAGCGACTCGGTATCGAGAATGGAGTCAGTCGGGACAATCGGGACGCCAAAGGAGTCCTGGGGAATCGGGGCCGGAGCACCGGTCGGGGTGGTCGCCGTGCGGCTGGATTGGAGCTGCATCAGCGAACGTCGCGACATGAAGAGGTAGTCCGGCTTGTGACCGACCGGGAATTTCGACAGCAAGTCAGAGATCCGGGCGTCAGTCAGGCCTTTGCCGGAATCGGCCGTCAGTTTCTTGATGCGACCGATGGCGTACTTGGTGGCGACCTGCAGGCCGGGGCGGGCGAGCAGTTCCTGGCAGTAGGCGGTGTACGGAGCGCTATTGGCGTCCAGCACGCGCTGCTCGGTCACGTCCGAAACCGCAAGCTGGCCATCGTTCCCGTAAACCCACTGCACCGCCTGAGGGCCGAACCGGACGGCCCAGACGGAGCTGCCGGTGCTGGCAGTGGTTCCGCCCGCGTCCACGACCAAACTGGTGGAGTCGTACATCTGAATCAGACCGGGGTGCCCCTTGGCGTCGCCGCCCGTGCTGTTGCCGTAATAAAACTGCGAGCCGAGGGTGATCATGGAAGCCCGAAGCTGGCCGTCGGCCTCCATTGCGATATAGGCGCTGGCTCCGTCCTCGTAGGCGTCGGCCACGGCCTTATCGCACTCCCAGCGCGGGTTGAGGATGAAGCATTCCACCAGCCGGTTTTCCAAAGTCGATTTTGTCGGCGTGGTGCCTTCGTTCGCACTTCGGAAGCTGGCGGTGGGGAGCGCGGTGCGCACGAGGGTCTTGAAGTTCAAACCCTTGATCGTTCGTGCCGCGCCAAGCTGGACTTCAGGGAAGGCGTTGAGCACCTCCTCGATGAGTCCGACTGCCGCGTCACTGCCATTGGCTTTGGCGATGTCGAGTAAAGTGGTAACTGCCATGTCATGGACCTTATTGAAAAATGGATTTTGGTTGAGAGGGAGGCCGCGTCAGACCGACCCTGCTTATTTTTTGATGATGGGTTTCTGGAAATTGATATTGGCGGCGAATTTGGCCAGCGACGGTCCGAGCGATTGCCGTTGCTTGACGGTCGGCTCGTTGGTGCTGGTCACGCCCTCGGCATCTCCGCCGAAGCTGACGGGCTCGCGTTCACCGCGGGTGGCCGAAAGCTGCGTGCGGAGTTGCTGATTCTCTTGGGCCAGCCGGTCACGTTCTGCTTTGACCCCGTTTGCAAAGAGGGTCTGACATTCCGCAAACTGCTTGCCCTGCGCGAACCATACGCCGCCCTGGTCACCGAACGCACTTAGGAACGCCTGGCCATCCAGGTCGTTCGCGCTCAGTTTCACCACTTCGACGGGAGCTGCCGCGGGCGCTGGCACTTCCTCCGTGGCTGCGGCTTCGACGGCGGGTTGCGCCTCGACCGCGGGGTGGGTATCGTCAGCCTTCGCCGGATCAACAGCCGCGGGCGCGGCCTCCGCGGCTGGGGGTTGTTCTGTTTTGAGTGCTTCGGTTTCCGTGTATCGAACGGCAACCTCGGGGCCGCTGCCGGCACTGAATTCGACAGCCGTGTTTTTGTCTTGGCCGTAGGGGCAAACAGCCAGGCCGCGAAGGGTCCACTGGCGAGCAACCACGCCGGGGCCAGCGAAGCTGAATCCATTCACCGGCACGGTCATTCCGTCCGGAACATATTCCAGTACCATCTCGTCCGGATCAAAGAAAATACTGGCTTCATAGGGAACGCCCTGGCCGGATTTGAAGATGACCTCGCTAGCCCGGTCCTTTTCTTCAAACGGCGTCAACGCACCGGACGCCACTAGCCCGCCGTCCGTATCAAATTTGTTGGCGAACCCCATGACCTCGTCATCACGGTGGCAATAATCAATGGGCAAGCGGGGTTTGCTGACGGACATCCCCGCCATGTCATGGACAATGCGGCCGAAATACCAATGGTCCACCGGCTGTGTGCTGCGCGCCGTCAGTTTGACGGGGACAGTCTTGGCACCATCGCCGTTGTCACCCATTTCCAAGTCGGCAGCGAAGCGAAGGGCGGACAGCGGAATATTTTTAGTCTTATGGTCAGGCACTGATGGCTCCTAAAAGTTCGGGGGTAGTCGTTGTGAGGCTGGACGCGAGGCCCTTTTTCGCAAGGTACGCTTCCTCGGCCGCCAGCTCGTCGACCACTTCTTTGAAATCGATGCCCTGCTCTCGCAAGCGACGGGTGCGTGACGACAGGCAAGCGCCGATGGCTGCGATGTCTGCGTTGATTTCCTTGAGCGGGTCGATCCAAGGCATTCCGGACGGCACCCATTCCCAGCGAACGTCTGCCAGATTGACGTTTGGCAGTACGCCGTCTTGGATCCACAGACTGATTCGCCAGGCTGTCAGGTGGTCAAGCATCGCCTGCACCTGCTCGCGCTTGATACTGGCCGATTGCTCGTACTGCAGCAGCGCTTGACGGGCTCCGCTGTAGTTGGTGAAGTTCTCGGCGTAGAAGCTGTATGGGATGTCGAGTGCCTTGAGCGCCACCGAAATCATTGTCTGGGAGAACTGCTGAAACTCGGTCGATGGCGACTTAGATTCCAGGAATTCAGCACGATCGCCGGCGTCCAGGTCTAGCTTTAGCGGGCCACGGCCAAAGTCCACCTCGTAGCCAGTGCCGTCTTCTTCACTGGTGGACGCGGTTCCTAACTCGGTTGAGGCCGTTTCCACGTCCGGGTCGTCCGATTTGTCGCGGTAGAAAACTAGCCCGAAGAGCTGGGCGACTTTCATTTTGGCGAGGGCATAATCGAATCCCTCGTAAGTGTCGCGAAGCGAATTGACGGCCGGGGCAATGGGGGAGATCCCGCGGACCTGGTCAAACCGGTCGAAATATCCAAAGTGGACCAGGTTTCGGGCAGGTACGATTCGCTCGAATTCGAAAGTCGCGGTGGCCCCGCTGGCGTCATTCGTCGGGCCGCGTTTGCAGATGCAGTATTCCAGAGGCTTGCCGGCGGCGTTGGTGCGAATTCCGTGGGTGAAGTCGGCGGCTGAATATCCGTCCGGTAGTCCGCCGGTCGGTGTCCGTAATCGGTCCCCTTCAATCGCTTGAAGTAAAGCGCTGCTCAACTTCAAAACGCCCATATCGCCGTCAACTGTGCGGCGCATTTCGGCAAGTCGGGTGAACTGTTGGCGGGAAAAACGTCCGGTCACTTCCCAGTTTGCTGGCTGCGACCACCAGCGCACCAGCTTTTCCAGCGATTCGTCAAGATCGTCGTTCCCCGTGCGGGCCTGGAAAGTGAATGTGGAGACATAGTCGAGATGTTTCCGGATCATCCACGATGCCACCGCAAAATTGCGGTGGAGCGACCGGGCGGCGGATAACATCTTGCGGCGGTCGGTTGGCGTAAGCTCGGCATCTTCACTGCGGAGAATGCCGGTTGGGGCCGAACGCTTGTTCTTGGCGTGAACGGCGTCGTACGTGCTGCTGCCGCTGCCGGTAAACCAGCGGAATGCGTTTCGGAATGTGGAGGCCAAATTCATCGATGTCGCGTTAGAAGCCGCTGAGATTGATTTGTGCAGCTCGCGGTCGCTTTCCCTGCTCACGGGCGCGCCGTCCCTGCCAGTAGTCGTACTGCTTCACCAAGTCCTCGTACGTAACGGCGGTATTGCCCACGGTGATGGACTTCACACCGACGTTTTCGGCTAAGAGGGTCTGCAATCGAGTGACTTGATCGTCAGCGAAGGTTGCCATTTCCCGATCTTAGGGAATGACAATTGATAAACTCAATCTCACTCGTACATAAAAAGGTTTGGATAATCGTATTTCGATTTACTTCTAGGAAATAGCAGGACGATTGCTTTCTAAGCGTTTTTAGACTGAAATGCGTTGATGGTTATAAGCATTGCCTACTTCGCTGCGCGTCGCCCGCTAATTGAAGGGCCTGGCAACGTCGACGCAGGTTCGTGGCAAATCTCGTGGTTCAGAATTGCCAAGGGCTGGGGCATGCTGCCGGAGGCGTTCTGGCCAGGCCCAGGTATTCCAGAGGGAGACGTAATCCCCGGAGAACCGGTCAATGCTGACACTATCGCGAAGCCTCACCGCCTGGCTTACTATCAACGACTTCGTTCTGAGCTCGAATGTCTGTACGTAGTAGGGCTCAACCGCCCGGCATCGGCGGCGCTAGAAGTATCTAAGGCATGGCATTCACCACCCGGCGGGGCCATCCCTCTCGACAACGGAGGATTCCCTTCCGTAGCGGTGCATTCAATTCCGCTGAATGAGTTTGATTTTGAGAGGGAGCGGTTTGTTTTCGCGAATTCCTGGGGCAGACAATGGGGAGAACAAGGCATAGGATTTCTGCCCTATGGTTTCCTCACTCGATTCATGGTCGAAGCCTGGACGGCACCCTTCACGACAAATTGCAACTCCCCTGTCCAATTAGGGGTGCATTTGGAGGTTCACAGGGGGCAGGCTTCGAAGCTAGGTGTCCCCTGGATCGTCGATGTCCAAGACGGCGACAATGACGTGATGGTAGGCTGGGCGCATGTAATGCAGCGGGAAAGATTCTTCGATGTGGAAGAGCTGTTCGTTCGTCCTGATTACCGAAGGCAAGGGCACGCGACGGCCATTGCTAACGAGATTCTTAAAAATGCACCGGAGGTGCTCACGGTACGTTTCTGGATACCATGGGGCGATCATTCTGAGAGAAACGCACCGGCGCTGATTTCATGGGCTAAGAAGGTTGGGTTAAGGATTGAGCCATCCGGAATGCGATGGGCTGCATACGTCGCAACTCCAGGTGCGCCCGTCGACGCTCTTCCACCATTGGCGTGGATGCCCACAAAAGCAACCTGCCCTCGTTACACCCTGGTCGATGAAGAAGTTGACGAAGAAGAAGTTGAGGAGGCTGACGAAATGCGCGACACATGGGATGAATTAAGGGCGACAAGGCGGCTAGAACTTATCGACAAGAAGTTTCACGGCTCCATCTCCTCACTCGAGCGAGATGAGCTAGATCGGCTGCAAAGCGAGCTGGGTCGATACCTGGATGTTGTGGCACCATTCCCGATGAAGTGAGCATGGCAACGCCGTTCGGACTCCTGGCTTTCGAATACCCATCGGCGCCGCACGTTCGTCGGCATGGACCGCGGGGATATTTAGAATATCAGTCTTTTAAGCCCTGGCTGCGTGATGAGTTCGTATTTCGCTGTGTGTTTTGTTTAATTCGCGAGCGCTGGTTTCCCGATGGGCAGGATAGCTTTGGCGTCGACCACCACCTGCCGAAATCTTCTACGCCCGCACGAATCTGCGATTACGAAAATTTGCTTTATCTTTGTAACCGGTGCAATGCGGCGAAACAGGCCGGGGCTGTGTTGGACCCCTGCTCGAATGGCCTCGGCGATCACCTACGAGTCGACTCAGACGGAAGCGTCGTCGGCCTGACACTTGAGGGGGAGCGGCTAATTGACGTTCTCCACCTTAACTACGCTAGCGCGAAACGGTATCGACGGCGAAAAATTGACAGCTTAACTCGGTGGAATGCAACAGGCGAAACTTGGGCACTTGATGAAGAGCTTGCGTTCCCTGAGGAAATGCCGCAACTGGCAAAATGCCGATGCGAAAACACCCTGCCCGCTGGCATCGAGAGTTCTTATTTTGAACTCAGAAAGCGTAGCGAGTTGCCCGACAGGTACTAGGCAACCCAACACTGACCAGAGTAACTAAGGTGGAAGGACGGATCTCGAGTCGTACACCTTCTCTCGATCTCGCCGCGATTGTCCGCAATCCAAGCAACGACAAGAGCGGTAGTAAATGCCGACAAACATCAGGCCAGCGCCACTGTAGTCGCGGTAGTCGGTGTTCTGGTAATCCGAGCGCCGCGAACTGCCGCACTTGCTACAACGGCTCGGCATTACTTCGGAAATGTTTTTGATCGTCTTGGCGCCGGGCGGGCGTCCGCGTTTTTTGGGCGTGCTCATAGGTAAGCGACTTTCTTCTTTTTGCTGGGTTTCGGTTTTGCCGCGGCTGCCGGCTGTTGCGGCCGCAATGTTTTCACACCTTTGATGCTGGCCGCAACGTCGCTCATGTACGACGCGTCCAAGTAGTGCGTGTTGTCGCTCTTGGCTTTGAACCGGCGGCGGATGGTTCCCTTGAAGGGCTCCTCAATCTCCGACTCATTGCAGATATGTCTGGCGTAAGAATGGTGGTCCTTCTCGTCTTTGCTCAATCGCTCCGGATGATCGTTGACTTGGCCGAAGAGATACATACAGCCCGGCTTTCCCGGCGCTGTCATCCATCGATCGTGTTCCCACGTTTTCCAGCGGTCGGCATCGGCTTCAACGAGCCAGGCCTTTTGCTTGCGCACGAGCTTCCACCCGTCGCCGGGTTTGCAATTTGCAGTCTGCTTCTGTGCCGGTGAAAAATTGGCGGATGTGCAGCCGCTGGATTTTCCAAAACCCATGTATGCATACACCCCCAGCCCGGCTTCCTTGCAGGCCGCCTTCACGGCGTCCGTCTTCCATCCCGCGTCGACCAGGGTCAGTGCCATGGGCAGCAGCTCGCCGTCCGGCTTCATGTAATCGGTGGCCTTACGTTCTTCCAAGCAGGCGAGGATGGCTCGCTTCACCGCCTTGTCGACTCCGATGTTCTCCACGCCGTACTGCGTCCCTGTGACCTCGAACACCCCGTAGTCGATGGTCCAGCCGGTCCCGTCTGTCATCCATGCTCGGACAACCCAGTGGAGCGCAACTTTGCGAACGTCGATCCCGCAAGTCAGCATCACGCAGCCAGGCGGAATTATTTTCCGGTCAAAGCCGCTCAACTGGCGCTGGATGCGGTGCGGAGTGAGCCCGCTATCGACGGGGCCGATTTCTTCGGGTGGATCATTGTCATATTCCGCCGCGACGGCATCCGGCCCGATGCGGGCAACTTCATTGAAGTATCGCTGCAGTGCGGATACTTCCATCTGGCTGCCGTCCGCCAGCTTTCGACCGTCGTAACGATTGACGTTGGCGACTTCCGCCCCCGCGTCCATTACGCTTTTGTTTTCCAGGTAGAACTTGTGGGAACGGCGGGCGAATTCGTCAGTCGGATTTCCGGCCGCGTCTACCTGCTGATGGTCGTACTGGCGCATCTGCACATACTCGTCCCACTTGTCCTCCTGGTCCGGGCGCTTCACCAGAAATCGAAAACGCCGGCCATGAAAGGACGGCTTCTTCTTGGGGTCCGTGAACCATGCCGAAACGCAATCCGGGCTCTGCAGAGTGGTAAGAATGATTCGAGCCACGCCCCGCTGCTGGCCGCCAAGCCCGGCAATGCCACGGTCGATTCGCTTCTCCAACTTTTTGGCCTGGTCCGGATTGTTGATCGTCTCGTCTGTGTCAGGGTCATCGATGACGGCAACTTGCGGCCGGCGGTCTTTCTTATTTAGGCCGCGGACTGCTGAATCCAGCCCGCGCGTTGCGATAATTCCGCGAGCTGCCGGCGAACCGGGCACCCCGGGGAGCACAATCTCCCGCCCGCACCAGGTGAATCGGCTCGAAATCTTCTCATACGGCTCGCCGGTGTCATGCCGGTGGCCAGTACAGACCTGATAGTGGGCCCGGTTCGGCGTGTCTTCCAAGGCTCGGACAGGAACGCAAACCTCTGGATAGTCCAGCAGCAGCTTTTCGTTCTGCTCGACAGCGTCGCGCATCGCTTGAAGCGAATCTTCGGCCCCCGCTGCTGTGGCGGCAAAAAGAACGGAGAATTTAATCAGGCCCTGGAGGGTGTACTTCAGCAAGAGCCGCTCGCAAATCTTGGTTTTGCCTTCGCCGCGGGATGCTGCAAGGGCCTGGTCCCCGCCAAAGATGATTGCCCGGCGGATGCCATCGATCATTGCCAGTTGCTGGGTCGTGAACTCATACCAAAAACCGGTATCCAAGTCATCGAAGTAATAACGCAGCCAGGCCGCGTCGTCGGCTTCAAGGAGCTTTCGCCGTTCCGGATTCGCACACGGCGGGATGACGACCTCTTTATTCTGAGTCCGCTTATTCCGCTTGCGGGCTACATCTCGGTTTCGCTCTGCGTTGCGGGGGTCGGCTCGGCGGTTTCGTCGCTCTGGTCCTGTGGCGGTTCTGAACATTGTTTGGCGTAGTTCATTAGCTCCTTGATGGCCTTCAAGGCGTTCGCAAAATCGCCGATGTCGACCATCTTGCGATAGGTCTCTCGGTAGGCTTCCAGGCACCAGCCGCGAATCACGGAAGCATCCGCGCGGGCCACGGTGCCGAAGTGGTCGCCGGCCTTCTGGATCAACTCCCCGGGGTCGGCACTGGGATAATTGGCTTTGATCGCCTCGGCGACGTCCTCGCAACGGTTCCCCTCCAACATCCACAGAATCGTTTGTGCCAGCGGGTCACATTTGCGCTGCAAAGAATTGTTGGATGGCGTAGGGACGGGCGTCGGCAAGTTGGCGGGGCTGCCGGCTGAAGACTTCGTCGATGATTTTTTTGTAGAAGCCATGTAGCTCTGGATCGTGACTGATGGTGAAGTTTTCGAACCGCGGGTTGAAATTCAAATTCATGCTGGTCTGAATCACAACCTGCCAGGCTTCGTTGCGGATGAGGGCGAACTTGGCATGATTGCGGGCAACGCGGATGGCCTCTTTGCCGAAAGTCTGCCGGATGCGCTGAGCAAGTTGCGGGGACCGCCGCTGGAAAGTTAGATCCACCAGCCAACGGGAGTTGGTGAGCAATCCGGCTGAGACGAATTCACAAACGGTAGTCACGTCCACATTGGCCGCGGTCCAGGTGCTGATGTCGAGCTCGGCCGGGCCGGTGATGGCCAGCGCAGCCCGGATCAAATCCACCACGCTGAACTGCCCCTTCGTGAATCCGACAATCTGGGTATCGGGTTCGAACCCCTCGAGCGCTTCCGCGGCCGTCTGCTGCCGTCGCAAGTCGCGAATCGACCGCTTTGTCAGTGGGCTCTCGCTTCGACGGCGCAGGAACACCGTCGGGGCTTGAATTGATTCAAGGTCAGCGGTCGGAGACACGGCGTCTTTCAAAAGCGGGTTTGTGTGTATGGAGATTCGGGCCGCTTGCGCCGGCTGTAACGATGGCGCACGCTTGCCGCCTGGGAGTTCCGACGGCTCCCCGTCCGGATTCGATCTTCTCATCTGTTGCCAACCTACGTTGAAGTGGGTATGGCAACGTCTAACCACGTTGTCGTATCAAGGGCGGTCAGCGGGTTCTAAGCTCGCTGGCCGCCCGGCGCTTTTCTGGGAGGCTTCAAAAGCCTGGTTCTCCTGGGTCAAACTTGAACGGACGCTCCCAGCATCGGCCGTTCTTTGATTTGTTCCGCGTGATTCGTCGTCTATGGGTTCGGTGGGACGGACGGACTAAGTGTTCGGCGCGAATTCTGGGGGTGGGAAACCATTCGGCTCAACCTCTGGGGAGTACCTTTTGCCTTTTGGCACCTTCGCCTGCCATTCTGGCTGCATGTTGCCCAGGTTTCTCGCGTGTCATTGTGGCAGTTCACGCCACCTTCTCCGTCGTCTCTAGCCACCACGCGCCGCTAGCTTGAACCAAATATCGCAATGGATAATTGCCAACCTCAAACCCAAAGAATCTCGGGTTGTGGTCTTCACCAGGTGTCAAGGTGATGACGATTTGCCAATTCGGATTGCCGATGAGGATTGTGTCGCGCTCGATTATCGGCAGCACGCGCGCAGGTCCTGTCACCTTGAGCACGGCGTTAATCAAATCACCAGGCGTGAATGATCCACATGATCCGCCTTCGACTTTGACGTCGTGATTGAAGTTGCGGATGGCCTGTTCGGCGGCTTGGGCGGGAGTGATGGAAGCGAGCATGGTAATGTGGATTTTCGTGTAATCGGGTGGTGGGTTTCAAGGCCAATCGCCGGGGCGGGGTTAGAACAGGACTTCATCGTCGGTTGAGTAGTTCCCCGGAACCTTGTCGATTCCCGGAACCCCACCGCCGCCAATAATGGACACTTGCGGGGTTGTTGCGGCGTAAGGACTTACGGAATCGTCAAACGAAATTCCCGGAACCCCCGGAACCACTCCGTAAACTCTTATAGAAGTGGCGTCTGTATAAGAGGCGTCATTGCTATCTCTCAATTGAGAAAGTTCACGACCCCCTTCCGGGCCTTGCGGGATACGGCATTTACTTGCGGGGAGGGTTCCGGGGAGTTGCGGGGGTGTTGGTACGAAAGGACTTGCATCGTTTCGATTTTCTGGTGATGCCATAAAAGAGTACTCTTTTGTTTCTCTACCTTCTCCATCTTTCCCGGTGTGACGTGTAATCGTGATGCCATCAGCATTCGCGGTGTCACCCGGCACGCATCTCGTCATCAGCGAACCGATCGCTCTGGTCGCCTTCTTGAAGGTGGCTGAGTCCTCCAAAACAATGTTGGGCTCGATTCCAACAGTCGCTATCCCGGCCTCCACGACGATATTTAGGAGCTGGTTGGCGCGAAGGTGGTGACCGAGCCTGCCGGCCGCCTTGACGGCCATTGCCAAGTCACGCAACCAGTTCCCGGCTGGCGAGCTAATGCGGTCTAGGACCTCACGGTGGCCGCCCATCAGCGGTGCGGCGTGCAGCAGATTCTCGACGATCCAGCCTAGGATTTTCGCCCACTGTGCAAAATCGTGCGCTGGTGCCTGCAGCTGCTGTTTGCCTTGCTTGTGCCATTCGCGAATGACCGCAAAAACCGCCCCAAGGTATTTCCTTTGGTTGGCTACCGCGTGCGCGAGCAGATCGCCTTCCGCGAATTTCTGCCACTCGTATCCGGCATCTCGCTTCCGGATACGAGTCACCGAAGAGCGGTTCGCCATGTCGTCTCCTAGTTCTGCCTTGTTGGAAGTCAGCATTACAATCGTGCGGGTTGGATCAATCTCTACGGGAGCGCTGTAGGGTATACGCGCGAAGTAGGCCAGCTCAGTCATGAAACTCTCGATAGAGGCGTTTTCAAGTTTCTTTTTAAGATTGTCTAATGAAATGAAGCAGTTGCCCGCGACAAGGGCCGCATCGAACTTCTCGACCATCGATCCGACTCCGCCCGATTGCTCCGTGACAGTCTTAGGCTTATTGCGGTAGATGGCGGCGGTGAGCTTGTGTCGATAACCTTTGCCGCATTGCGATTTGTCTGCTTCTCCGGCATCGATGGGCGCGCGACCGCCCAGCAAGCCGCCAAAGACGAGGGCAGGTGTAATGATCGCCGCCAGGGCCCGTGAGCGGTCGCTATCACTGGCAAAATCGAAGTCTCGCACCAGAGTGTTGAAATGTTTCCTCGCTTCTTCAAGGTCCATCTGTTCCGGCACATCGCCGGCTGCAGAAATGCCACTCACTCGGTCGTAGCCCGTGATTACCACGAGCTGCCCGTCCCTCTCTAAAATTACCGGACACGGCGACAGCACGGTTATTTTTGGCAGCGCGGAACGAAACGCTTCCGACTTCACGATTTGCCTAGCGGTAGCCTCGGAGCAGATCTCCGGCATAAATACAGGGATGTTCTCTACCGCTTTCATTGTGCCGATCATGGCAACCGTCTCGAAGTCACTGCAGGCCGCGGCCGGGTGCAGGGGACTGAGATGAATTCCACCATCTTTGGGGAACGTCCGCATCGGGATTCCGCCCCGGCTATAGAACCGGCCGGAGTCGCCCATCAGCTTCCCAAGATCGCCAGCAGCTTTGATAATTGTCGTCGCCGAGCCAGGGAGTGGGACTTTTGGCAGTTCTTCTTCTTTTGGACGCGGCACCCACTCCACGGCATTCGCTATAGCGGCCCTTGCGAGTGCCTCGCCGTTCGGGAGCGCCAGGCAATCGCGGAGGTCTGCTCCATGGTCGGGCTGGATTTCGCCCGGCAGGTGGGCAATCCGAATGGTCGCCGCGCCACCAGCAAGGGCCGTCGCGCCGGTTACCTCCGCTCCGTCTTGGCCGGGGACGTCCCGATGGAGCACGAGAATGACATTCACGCCTTTCAGCATCGGAGCGAACTTCTTGTTGAGGCTCTTCCCCGGCATCCCGATTGCGAAAAAATTCAATGAGTGGGCCGCGGACGGATCTTTGACGCCTTCGCAGATGAGCAACGTCTCACCTGGTTGTGGCAGCCGTGGCTTGCCGTCTTTAACGGGCGCGAAGAAGCCGGCTCCCTTGCCGGAATTCTTTCCAGACACAAACACACCTTTTTGTTCCTTCTGTTTGCGGCTAGACGAATTGATCCAAAAATCTAACTGCCGCTCGCCACTCACGTCGAAAGTCGGAAAGTAAACTCTATGGCCGCGGGCATCCGCGCCGTAGGCCAGCAACGATTCCACGGTGACACCCTTCGATTTCGCGAGGTGTGGCAAGACTTCGGTTAGTGGGAGCTGAGTTGGCTTGCGGCGGAGCCCTAGATAGTCAGCGATATTGGCGAGTGTCGTGGGGAAGTTCCAGCCGGCGAAATGTTCGATGGTCGCGAGGCCGTCGCCGTTTTTGTGGTCAAAGCACTGGTTGCAAAGCACGCCGCCAGTTTCAGCGAAGTCGTCAAAGGCGCGGAATCGATCCTTGCCGCCACACTTGGGACATTCGTGGTGTTTTCCGTCAAGCAGCTCCGCCGGGATTCCCGCCAGAGTCGAGATGATTTCTCGCCAGCGACCACGGGCCGCCGCCTTGACTTCATCCTTTTCGAGATTGCAACAAACTCCGTTTTTTGATATGCTCATTTTGTTGAAACACACGGCTGTCGAGATTAACCTGCCCAGGTGCTCGCCAGCCGTTTCTTGTTTTCTCCATAAAACTCATTTTGCATCTCCTTGCTGGAAAATGATCCTCACCGTCTCTCGCTAATCCGCCTGCTCATCACCGCCACCGCACGCGGCTACCATCGCCGCGGCTCTGCACTTCTTGCAGATCTCGAAAGAGGCTCGGCATTCTGCGCATGACTTAATGGCGCTGAATTCACTTTTTTCGGGGCAGGAGCAAGAAACCCAAAGAGAAAACTCTCGCGTGAGCACGCGAACGGACCGGCCGAAGCGCAAAATATCGCACGGAAATCGCCCGCTCTCGATCATGTTGCGCAGATGTTTTTCGCTGATTGCCAGGCGATTGGCTATTTCTGCGAGTGTTAAAAGCGCCCTTTCTGGCCGCGGGAATGGGTCGGTCGAAATTTCTTCCGTGTCGTCGATTTCGGTTTTCATTGTTTCTCCTCGGAGGTGAGCGGGGCGGTTCTGTTCGGACTATGCCTGCGGTTTTGACAGTCCGCAACCAAAAAGTTTTGGACCAGAGTGGTCGCGGGCGGTGCGGAGTGGAATAGAGCACACCCGCTGTTTGCCTTTCAAGCCTTTTCCAATGCGCAGTCGCAACCTATTGCCACGTAAATACTTGCGACAGACGCATAAACGTCATGTTATGCGTTATCGCGACGGTGAGCGGATCCCGGGCGCCGTCCTCCCCGCGAATTCACCGAGCGCCGCCGGCCTCACCACCTCCCCGCGACTTTAACGCGCCAGGGATGATTCTTGGCTGGCACCTGCCCTTGGGACGATCGGCTCGCTCCGGCCCCGCGCTTGTGGCTATTACCCGGTGGCTTCTCGCCGCCCGGCATAAAAACAACTGTCGCTACCTGTAACTCGTGAATCATTCTGCCAGATCTGTTCAAGTACTCATCCTCATCCCACGCCGATCTTATTCTTTCTGTTTCGCGGGCGATAACGCCGTCCATCACCCGCTGGCCCGCTTCCTCGCTCTCACACGTCGCAATCGCAACAGCCTCTTCCTCTGAAATCGGTTGGTAAAGCGCACGCTGCGTCTTCGCGTCTTCGTCCAGACGTTCGTAATATGTTTTCAAGTCTTCCTTCACCCGATAAATAGCAGCACACCGAACGCAACGGTCGCGACTTTTGTAAATCGGCCCCTCGCAATCAACGCAAATTCCGCGAACATTTGGCGGCTTAGCGGCGCGCGGTTTAACTCCCGCGGCGTTTCTGGCCGCCGAGATTGCGGCCGTTTTGCGATTCTGCTCGGCTTGCAAAATGGCAATCTTATCAGCTTGCGGGTGGCTTTTTGGTCTTTGCCTGGTTGGTGGCACGAGGCCGGCAGCACGCATTGCCTCGCGTTTTTTAATGCAGCCAGGAGCGCGGCAGTAAAGCTTTTCGCCGACGCCGACCACGTCGCAAACGTTCCCTCCGCAGGTGCATTGCCGGGGGGCGTCGCCTTTCGCAGCCTTCCTGGCTCGGGCGGCTACCCGCGCGTTAATGCAGGCCGCGGCCCTGCAGAGCAACGCGCTTCCGTTTTTGGCGATTCCAATGGGTTCAAAGAAATTACCACCACAGCGACAAGGCCGGCTGGCGCGGCAGAATTCACAATCACCGCACGAGCACTTACGTTTGTTTTTTGCCACTCGCTAATAGTAGCGAAATGGGTCGGCACTATTCTATTGCGATTGAACCGCCCCGCGCATCGCCGGTAGATTTGTCCATCATGGGACGGGAACGAAAACAATGTGAATGCGGCCAATGTCGCGCCTGCCAGAAGCGAGCCCGCCGGCGTGACCCCAGGATTATTGAGTTGCGAGCCGCCGCCCGTTCGAAACAGGCCGAAATTGCAATGTGCGCGTTGCTGGCTGGTGCTGAGCCAGTGGCTCCTCGGCCGATTCGAGTCACAAGGATTTGCGTTGATTGCGGCGGGGCGGTTTTTAGCACAAGTATTACCCGCTGCCAGCGGTGCGCGGCGATTCGGCTCACCCGCCTGCAGCTCGAGCGTTACCTCCCGAGTCTCACCGAGGACGAGGTGACACAGCGTGCGCTTTACCGACCGTTGGATGAGCCGGAAGTCGCGGCTCTAGCCCTCTGCGATGATGGCGACAGCCAGGCGCAAGAAATTATGAATTCGGTAATAGTTCGCGAAACTGAACGCATTAGGTCCCGGTGGACTGAGCACGACTACGCCATGCGGAGCGGCAAAATCCCCAGGGAATTCGAGATTATGACCTCGATAGGCTAAATATGAATAAACTACAACTGAATGATGTAGGCACGAAATTTGTACTAACAATTCACGAAGAAAGTACAGCCGACCCCTGCACCCTTGTGGCCGTTGATATCTCATCGGCCACCGCGATGACTTTGGAGTTCGCCAAGCCCGACGGCACGACGTTTTCGCGAACGGCGGTTTTGGACAGCACCGGAACCGACGGGAAATTGAAATACGTGACCATCGCGGGTGACATCAACGCGGCTGGCAAGTGGCGGGTCCAGGCCGCGGCGACGATCGGCGGCTGGGTTGGCAGGAGCGATGTTCACTCGTTTCTCGTTGCAGCGAATGTCGATTAGCTCCCGCCGGCGGATTGCCTATAATCACCCCACCAGCTCGTTCCGTCGATGGCGATCTGGCGACTCGTGCCCCGCCTGCTTGTTGTAGGCGGGGTTTTTTGTTTGGGATGGAATGGCCGTTCTGGGGTCGGTAAAATTACACTTGTGGCGATTTGAACGACCGCCACGGTTCAAAGATGTGGCACTTGTCGTGCCGGTGAAAAGAGAAAACCCACGTCGGCTTGGCGGCTTGCGTGGGTTTTTTCGTTTGACTCCATCCCCACGGGTGGGGTTTTGCGGAACAATAGTAAAGAGTTGTTCGGTGATTTGACAAAAGTTTGGCGATTCGTATACTGGCTCGGAATGTCTCAACCAGCAAACTGCGCCCGATGGATGTCCCCGCCAGAAGTGGCGGAGATTTGGGGCGTAGATGTCGCCAAGGTGCTGGCGTGGATCAAATCCGGGGAGCTGGTGGCGTCAAATCTGGCCGAACGCCAGGGCCGCCGGCCCCGATTCAGGGTGAGCCCAGCCGAAATGGAGGCTTTCGCTCGTCGCCGGCAAGTCCAGCCGCCACAACCGCGGCGGCAAGCGAAACGAAAGGCGTTTGACGACGTCCCAAGTTACGTCTAATGGCCTTCCGGTGGATACAGCCATCCGCGCACGCCGTTTGCCACGTCACGCAGGCGCTCGTCTGTGACCCGCTGGCGGTAGATGGCGGACATGTCGCCGGCCGCGGGGGCGTGGCCCATGATCGCTTTGACGGCAACCAGGTCTTTTGACCTCTCTTCGGCGATAGTCTGGAATGTCCGGCGCAGGTCGTAGAACGAACGGCCTTTGATTTCTGCTTCCCTCAAAAGCCGAGCGAACTCGGCAGACACCCGAAACCCTTTGTGATTCCCGATATAGCTTTCGCCTCGAGCACCAATGAATAGCAAGGCGGCATCTTCCGGGCTCGTCGGCTCCCGTCGCTTGGCGATGGCCTCGCGAACCGCTGCGACTGTTTCCGGCCACAATGGGATTCTGCGGGGCATTCCCGTCTTGGCGCGGCCATAGTCCAACCAGCCGCCTTCCAGGTCAAACGGTGCGGCGGTCAATTCGGCCACGTCGGTATTTCCAAGCCCACCGTTCGCCGCCAGCAGGATCATGGCCTTCATGGCGGGCCGGGCAAGCTTCATCACCGCAAGTATCTGTTCCGGGGTGAAGAGCTTCGGCCCACCGGCTGTTCTGCTCTGCCGGAGTGTCTTCGCCGATGGCTTATCGAAGCTGACCCCGAACTTCGGCTCCTTGTCGAGTAATTCGGTTCGGACACCGTAGCGGAAGATGCTCCGAACGATTTGGATCTCGTTTCCCAGCGCCACCGGCCCTAATCGTTTCGCCATCGCTACCCGCAGGCCCTGGAAGTCATCTTGGCGAACATCGTCTGCTGGCCGGCTGCGACCAAAGAAGGCGGCCAGCATTAGCCCGGTGGCTTCGTAGCGGTTCCAGGTCCGTTGTGCCAACTCTCCACTGTCAATCAACTGCTTTTTGTGGTGCAGGAAATGGTCAATCAACTTCACGATCGTGATGCAGTCGCTGTTCTTGTCCCGCGGCTTCCTGCCGGCCAGTAAATCGTCCTTCTGGTCCAGCCATTTCCCAATGGCGATTTGCCCGTCCGGATCATCCCGCTTGTAACCGAAGTAGGACAGTTTGCCGCGAACCTTTTTGCACCAGCGCCCCGTCCCTTTATGGCAGAACAAAGGAAAATCGGGGTGGGGTTTGTCGGCCTTAGATTTCGTCTTAGAATGGGGCATGGCTTCACCTTTCGCTTAACGGGTGTCAGGTGGTGTCAGGTTCTTCGCGGTGACAGCCGCGGGGAACCATTTGTGATGCCTCCGAGTATAGAAAACAGTCTCGGGGTGTCAATAAGGGTGTCAAACGAAGGCAGTCGGTGACAGCTGCTTTCAAAAACACCGCAAAAAACCGTATGGATGGGTG